>Ga0302325_10000715_pt1 | contig 88852 bp, 85 predicted proteins | sample Palsa_T0_2_FD_201948 | JGI IMG/M metagenome (GOLD analysis project Ga0302325, IMG submission 201948) | Peat permafrost microbial communities from Stordalen Mire near Abisko, Sweden - Palsa_T0_2 | ecosystem: Environmental > Terrestrial > Soil > Palsa > Peat permafrost | place: Sweden: Abisko...
GGCTCAACGGCACGAACGGGAGCGGGCGCAAGCGCGCCAAGGCCCCGAATCGCCGTAACGGCGTGACAAAGGCCCAGCAGGACGCGCGCCGTAAGATCGTCGCCGCGAGCGGGCTGAACATCACACCGGAAGAGGTCGAGGCCGTGATCAACAAGCTGCGCGCGTGAGCCTGCTCAACGTCACGATCGATTCGGGCTTCCTCATCGGCCTAGAGAAGAACAAGCGCGAAGCGCACGCGCTTTTGCTGGCCGCGCGTGCGCGTGGGCTACAGCTCACCGTGCCGGTCGCGGTGCTCGCGGAATGGTGGCGCGGGAGCGCGCGGCACAAAGAGATCCTTCGGGCGTTCAAGGTCGAGCCCATGAGCGAGCGCCTCGCAAAGGCGGCTGGCGAGGCCATGGCCGTCGTCGTCGGCGCCACCGTCGTCGACGCGATTGTCATGGCATCGGCTGCAACCCGTGGGGACGCCGTCTACACGTCTGACACGGGGGACCTTGCGAGCTTGCACCGACACTTTCGCGGGGTTCGAGCCATCTACGGCGTGTAGCCTCCCGGTGGGAGATGCCACTCCGTAACGCCGGGATCACTTTGAAGGTGGCATTTGCGACCCCATTTTGATCACCACTTTCATCACCACTTGAGCGCGACAAGGCTGGACGATCCGAGACACCCTGCAACGGTATGTCCTTGTCTTTGCTCAGATTCGTGAACGAGTTCGGGGCCTGAAATCCGTTTGCCAAGGTGGACGTCGAGGGTTCAAATCCCTTCTCCCGCTCGGGAGTTGCAAGGACATTTGCGACCCGTGAGGGCGCTCGCGCGCCAGCGACTAGAGGCCAATCCTTCGAGGTGGCCGCCTCGTAGGCTCGTCAGGTTGAATCCTGACCCGGACGCGCCACCTACGGCTTTGGATTCGTTCTCGTTGGACGGACCGCTACGCCATCGCCCCGTTTGAGCTCGTGCTGAATCGTCTCGACGGCGCGCGCGAGCACACGGCTGGCCCACGACTGCGTGGCCCCGGCCCCTGCGGCAATTTCCTTAAGCGTCTGCCCCCCAAAGTAGTAGCCCTCGGCGACCTTGCGTTCTAGGTCGGGCAGCTGTCCCACGACCTCGCGAAGAAGAGCGCGTCGCTCCGCGTTGGAGAAAAGGTCCTCGGGCGACGCGCCAAGCTCGCTGAGACTCGCGACCTCGTCCTGTGTCCGGCCTACCATCATCGTCGTCGGCACTGTTGCCCGTCGCGGGCCGCCCCCCTCCTCGGCCGCACCACCCTTCCCCCTCAGATCGCGGCCTTGTATGATGTCGTGCGCTTGCTGAGCAGCGTCAGCCCCTTCGAACGCTTGCAGCTCTCGCAGCACGCGCCGGGGCAGGCCACCCCAGCCTCGGACACCGTCGATCATCGCGCTGCGGATGCGCAGCGTCGCCCAATGCAGGAACGGCACCCCGCGGCGATCGTCGAACGACCGCGCCGCGTCGAGTAGCCCTTCGCGACCAAATCCGCGAAGATCGTCCATGGTCACGCACCGCGTCCCGAGACGACGCGCGAGCACCCGCGCGTGGGTCTCGACTCGTGCAAGCTCGCCGTGGAATCGCTCGAGGACTTCTGGACCATCCACCCACCCTGCCCGCACCGTGGCGGCCTCGCCTTGCGGGGCGCCGACACTTCTCGCAACGCTGACCGCCGCCTCGTCGCCTGGCACCATCGTGACGGCGTCATCCGCCATGCAGCAGTCGAGCGCAGCGCCGTGGCGCAGCCGCTTGGCCGCACCCCTATGCAGACCGTCGACGTACGATGTGATCGCACCGAGGGCACCGTCGTTGTCCAAGACGCCGGAGCGCCAGTCGGCGATTGCGCAAGAGACCCATGCTCTCAACTCGCTCGAACGGCCTACGACCCACGAGGCCTCTTCCTCATCGCGCTCCAACCGGACGAGCACCTTCGAGAATCGGTCGGCATGCCGAAGCACCTTGCGAAACTCTCGAGGGTATTGCGGACTCGAAGCGGCCATCGCATGTCTCCGGCGAAGAGTGCCGGCACTATACCATCGGGACGACAGCGAGAGGCGCAATAGGCGGCAGCGCGACCGGCGGGCTCAACCGTTGTCAGAAATACCCCGCGACCTTTGCAAACAGGTGGCCCGGAGCCAGGGCGCGTAGCGAAGGCCGATAGGTCGCACGTCGCGCGTGTCTCGGTGGGGGCCCGCTGCCTTCACATATTCAGATCGTCGCGTGAGAACGAACTGCGCTTCCGGCGTGAAAGGCGGCTCAGTGGAAATCCTTTCGCTCACCGAGGCGCTCACGCGCGCCGTGGAACGCTACCGCCGGGAAGTCTTTCTGGAGGACCTCTCTGGCGAGTTCGCAGCCTTGCGGGCCGATCAGAAAGCTTGGAAGCACTAGACAGCCGAGCGTGACGCGTGGGCATCTACGAGCGCAGACGGTCTCGCTGACGAATGAGCGCCCCCGGTCGTGGGGAGGTATGGCTCGTGAGCCTCGACCCGACGCGCGTTCACGATCAGGCGGGCGTCCGCCCCGCCCTGGTCCTCACTGTCGATGCATTCAACGCGAGCCCCGCTGGGCTCGTGACGGTCCTTCCACTCACCAGCAAGCCGCGCGCGGTGCGTACCCGCGTGGAGATGCGCCCCCGGAGGGAGGCCTTACTCTACGGAGCTTCGTTATTGCCGAGCAGACGCGTACGATTTCGACGCAGCGTCTCGTCAAACCGCTCGGCACGGTGACTCCCGCGACAATGGCCAAGGTCGAGGCCATCCTGCGGATCCTTCTCGGATTGCCATAGCGCGCGCCGACCGAGGTGGGCGCAATCGGGCTCACTGGGGGCAAACCTGGGTTCGGCATCGTCGGTGCATACTGCGTAAGACACACGACAACATGCAACGCCGGGCGGGAGAATGGTGCCGGGTCGCGCTCCTTGCTTTGGGGGTGGGCTCGGCGTGTTCGTTCCCGAGCGTCGAGCTAACCGCCGCGGATGCAGCCGCGCCCCCACAGCCCGATGCGAGCAGCTCCGGCGACACCGCGGATATCGAGAGCGGTGGGTTCGACGCGCAGGCCGCACCCTGGCCTGCGGACGCGCCGTCGGCGCTCCCCGAGACGCTGCCGGACGATACGGGGAGCGACGGCCCCGCAGCGGCGTCGACCTACGACGCCTGCGCTCCAGATCTCACGTGGTGCAATACGCACTGTGGCACTGGGCCCGACAACTGCGACGTGCAGCGTGCGTGCAGCGTCAATTGCCCGACCGGTAGCGCCTGCGGCGCGAACAACGCCTGCCAATGCCAACCGCAATCCGGTTGGTGCAATGCGCGCTGCGGGCAAACAACGGACAATTGCAATAACCCTATCGATTGCGGCTCGTGCGACGCGGGTGAGACCTGTGTCAACCACGCCTGCGGCTGTACGCCCGACGGCCTCGTCAAGACGTGCGCCAGCCTCGAGTGCGGGCAAGCCACCAACAACTGCGGGCAAACGGTCAACTGCGGGGTGAGCGGAACGGCGGCTTGCCCCCAGGGCCAAGTGTGCCTGCAAGCCGGCTCATGTTGTGCTCCGACGGACCCTTGCGTGGGGCGTTGCGGCGGGATCACGGTGACCAACAACTGCGCACAGGCCACCCAATGTAGCGCCGCCTGCGCCAACGGTCAGGAGTGTACGTCGACCTTCTCGTGCTGCACGCCAAACGGGTCTTGCAGCGGGCCGTGTCTCGATAGCTGCGGGGCGCAAGACTCGACCTGCTGCCCCGCGCCGGCGCCCGACGCTGGCCCTCCAGACAGCGGCTCCACATGCGCCGCCAACGGCGCCGAATGCGCGAGCGGAGCGGCTTGCTGCTCCGGAGCTTGCGCCCACGGCACTGGCAAATCAAAGGGGGGGGTGTGCGCCGCTTGGTGTGTCGCGCCCCCGGGGGGCTGCATCATTGACGCGGACTGCTGCGTTCCGTCCATGTGCCGTCCACCTGCTCCGCCAGGAATGCCCGCGACCTGCAAGTAGCAAAAGAAGAACTGGCGTGGCAATTTGCCTCGGCAGGCGACTGCTCGCGGCTCAGAGAGGGCGGGCAGCACCGTCGGCACGTCCGTTGCGATAGGCGGCGACGGCCCCACACGCAGCCCATGAAAGCTCCCGAGATCCACGACGTCGTCGCCGACAAGTATCAGCTGATTCAAATGCTCGGTCGCGGGTCGATGGGCGAAGTTTGGCTCGCACGCCACAAGAGTCTGTTCGAAAATGTCGCGATCAAGCTCCTGACTCAAACGCTCGGCTCGGACGAAGAAGAGCGGGTGCAGGCCGCGGCACGCTTTGGGTTTGAGGCCCGCGTAGCGGCTCGTCTAGCGCGCAAGACACGTCACATCGTCCAGGTCACCGATCACGGCGAAGCCGACGGTGGGGCGTATCTGGTGATGGAATTTTTGGACGGAGCGACCCTCGAAACGCGACTCTCGAACGGCGACCGCATACCCCTCGAGGAAGTGCGAGAGCTGGTCAGGCAGGTCGCGAGAGCACTTGACTGCGCGCATGCCGAGGGCGTTCTGCATCGCGATCTGAAACCGGCCAATCTCTTTCTCGCGAAGGACGAGGACGGAAGGACGCTCCTCAAGATCTTGGATTTTGGCATCGCTCAGATCATGCAGGGACATGCGCCGACGGGATCCTTTTCGATGCGCCGCGACCTCATTTTTGGCACCCCTGGCTACATGAGTCCCGAGCAGGCGATGGGCCGAGCCGACCTCGACGGCCGCTGCGACTTGTGGGCCCTCGCCACCATCGCGTATGAAGCGCTGACTGACCAGCTGCCGGTCGCCGGCGAGACAGTCAGCGAGCTCATCGACGCTGCCCGCTCGGCTCGCACGGTCCCTGTGAGTCGATATCGGCCCGACTTGCCCCTGAGCGTGGTTGCCTTCTTCGAGCGGGCATTTGCCGCAGACCTCGACGCGCGGTTCGCGACCGCGGCGGATTTATTGCGCGCCTTTGACGCGGCGTTCGCCGCCGAACGGCCGTCGGATATCGTTCTGGAAAAGCCGCCGGCGTCGGATGTCCCCCCCCCGGTGACGTTGACGCCGGCGCCGCGTCGGCCGAGAGCCACGACCTTCGGGCTGGTCACGCTGATCGTCGCGCTCCTTGTCGGGATCACTTGGCGGTCGCGTTCGGGCGCGGGCGAGAGACTCGCGCATTCGTTCGTGGCGCAAGCTGCGCTGCAATCGCCTGCGGACCGCACGCTGGCCGCGCCCGCTCCGACAAGCTCGGTTGCACTGCGCCAAGTCGAGGCAACGTCGGTTGATTCGACGGCGGTGGAGGCAGCGCCGGTCGATTCCACACCGGCTGAGCCGGCGCCCGCACTTGCAGCGTCCGCTTCCACGAAAGACGCGGAGCTCCATAAGAGGAGCCACGCGGCCGGCGCGGCGACTCCGTTGCCCATGCCCCTGACCTCTTCGACTTCCGCGAGCCGAGCCACGGCTATCGCACCTGGCCGTGCGCCTGTCTTTCAGCCGGCGGACCCGAGCGCCGTGTTTTGACGGGCGCTGCGATGCGAGCCGCTGCGGAGCTCCCATGAGCAGACCGGCGCTGTCGACGCTCTGGACCCTGGCAGCCCTCGGCTCGATATGGCTGGCCCCCTCTGCACGCGCCGACTCCGTCGAGGAAGCGATGAACCTTTTCGCGCGCGGCCGTGACCTTCGCACGCGTGGAGATTGCTCGGACGCGGTGCCCCTTTTCCAAGCGGCCCACGACGCCTATCCCGCGGGGCTTGGGAGCCTCCGCAACATCGCCGAGTGCCGCGAGACTTTAGGTCAATACGCCACCGCACGCGCAGCATGGCTCGATCTCCAGCGCGCTCTTCTCATCACCACGAGCCCGCGCTACGACGGATGGGCGCAAGATGCCGACAGCGCAGTCACTCGCCTCGCACAGAAGGTGGCCACTCTCGTAGTCGACCTAGTCGTCGTCAATTCCCGCGGCGCCCCCGCGAGCGCTGCGGGGATCACCGTCACACTCAACGACGTACCCTTAGCCTCGACCGCGCTGGGGACCGCCCTCGATCAAGAGCCAGGCCGCATCGTCGTGCGCTCGTTCGGGCCAAACCAAGACCTGCTCGAGCAACGCGCAGTCCTTCTCGCGGCTGGGACCACGAGCCGCGTAGACCTTCACGTCGCCCGGTCCTCGACAGAGCCCGCAGCGCTCGCAAAGGAACCGGCGCACACAGCTCCACGATCAGAAGGTGAGCGAAAAGCCGCGGGCTGGATCGCCGTCGGGCTGGGCGGCGCTAGCTTCACTGGCGCTGGGATAAGCTTTGCTGTTTTTGAGGCGGCACGCGCGCGTCTCGAGCAACGCTGTCCCAACTACCGGACGCAACCATGCAGCTCCTCGCTGGGGTCGACCGTCCACGAGGGCGATGTAGCCGGCACTCTCGTCAACGTCCTTGCGGTCGCGGGCCTCGTCGTCGCCGGGGCTGGCATCGTTGTCCTTTCTCTGCCCGCCACTCGCGACACGCAAACATCTCTCATTGTCTCACCCACGGGCATCTGGGCCGCAGGCCAATTCTAGTCGACGCCTGGCGGTGCACCCGCGGTCCGGTCAGGGCGCAGGCTTGACGATTCGTGGTTGGAGTCCAGTGCCACGGCGGAGGCGCGGGCGCGCGGTGGGTCCCGCGGGGGAATCGGATTCGGCACGAGGGTCGCGACCTCTTCGCCACCTACGGTTCGCGCGAAAGTTTGGCCAGTTGCTCGCACGTCTCGAACCCTAGGAAAGCACTCTTTACCAAGACGTCCGCGCTATTAGGGGATGCCTTTCTAGCGGGACTCGCTGGTAAAGGCTGGCAGAAAAGGCTGAGAGCAGCCCGAAACGCCACCGTGAGGCATCCGGGGCCGTAGCCATTCGATCCCGTAAGGCGACCGATCAAGCGCTCTCGACCACCGACGGATTTCTAGTCGTCGGGGCGGGGTCTTCATGATGTGGCTTTGTTTGATCCGTCGAGGGACAAGCCGAAGAAGGCATGCGCCAGCGGCCTTCGACAAACCCTCGCCCAGCGGTCTGTGACGACCTCGTGCTTGCAGCGGGGTGCGGACGAGCTCGACCGAGACGACGTCAACGCGCGTCGCCGATGCGCGCTGGCAATCGCGCCGCGCAGCCAAAGGCTAAGAGCTGGATCGACATGAGTGCCAAGAACGGGAGCAAGAATGCGCGCGCGTCAGTACCTCGCCTCGTCGCGATCGTCACGGCAATTGCCAGGGCGATCGTCGCCACAGGCCCGCCGAGTCGCTGAACGATGTTCACCGCGGTGGTCGCAAAACTCAGCTTCTCCTTTGGCACCGACGCATACGCGGCCGAAATCGTCGGGATGCCGATCGCGCCCTGACCCGCACCGCGGAGCAGCAGACCGATCTCGACGCCCGCTGTCGTGATCCCGCGCTGCGTCATCCAAACGAAAGACAGTGTGCCGAGGATGGTGAGCGCTACGCCCGATGCGACGACCGCCCGGCACCCAAAGCGGTCGGTCACAAAGCCCATCAACGGATAGACGAAGATCATGGCGACGCCGGCGGGGGCGAGCAGCCAGCCAACGCGCTCCGGCGAGAGCCCCACCCCGGTGATGAGGTACAGGGGGACGAGGAACTGGGTCGCGTAGAGCATCCCGTTGCCGAGAAATTGCATCACAGCCGCGTTCGCGAAGAGGCCGCCCTCGAATAGCTTCAGATCGATGAGCGCCGATGATCCCGCGCGCCGCGCGTGCAGGACGAAGGCGGTCAAGAGCGCGGCTCCGACGACGACGAGCCCAAGGCCTCGCCCACGCGTCACCTGCTCGAGTCCATAGAGAAGCGCGACGATGCCGGGGGAGATGAGCAGCAAACCGGCGACGTCAAAGGGGCGACGCTCGGGCAAGTGCCCGTCGGCCGGCAAGAGACGCACGGCGAGGGCAACGGCGAGAACGCCGATCGGTAGATTCACGTAAAAGAGCCAGGGCCACGAGGCGTATTTGAGGATTGCTCCGGCGATAACGGGACCGAGTATGGGCGCGACGAGCACCGGGACAACCGCGTAACCGAGGGCGCGCGCCATCTGCTTGCCTGCGACGCGGGCCATCATGAGCTGGGTGAGCGGCGCGAGAAGGCCCCCGGCCATTCCCTGTAGAACGCGTGCGGCGACGAGCGCGGGCATCGAGCGGGCAACGCCGCAGGCCATCGACGTCACCGTAAAGAGCGTGAAGCAGCCGAGGTAAAGGCGTTTAGCGCCGAGACGGTCGACGAGCCAACCGTTGAGCGGGAGCACCAGCGCGAGCGCGAGGAGGTATGCGCTGACGATCCACTGCGCGCTCTCGGTTGAAGAATGCAGGTCGTCGCGAATGGCGGAGAGCGAGACGTTCACGACAGTGGAGTCCATCTGCGACATGAACGGACCGAGGAGGACGACCGCGATTACGCGCAAGACAGCGGGGTCGAGCTTGGTCTCGCTCGTGTCCGTGTTCGCGGCCATCACCACTCGGGGAGCTTGACGCAAAGGCGACAACCGGTTGCTTCGCGATCGCCCCGTCGACGTTCGCGACGACGGCCCTCAAACATGCAGCGTATCGCGGTACAAACCTCCGAGCGCGGCGTAGTGCCGTTCCGCCGCCGCAGCGTCGTAGACCTCCGCGTCGTCGACCGCGTACCCGTGCTTCGCTTCGTAGTGCTCTATCTCGTACCGCACGTCACCCGCGTCGAGCTCGGCGCGCAGCTTCGCTTCTGCCTCCGGGGGCAGGTCGCCGATCGCGGGCGCAAGATAGACGCGCGACTTGATGTTCCTAGCGCGCGTGTGCGGGCTGCCTGGCTGGTCAGTCACCAGGCCCCCTGGGTGGAACGCCGCCGTCGCCGCGATCCGATCGCCGAAGATCGTCGCCACGCGCACGCTCGCATTCCCGCCCATGCAGTAGCCGGTAGTGCCCACACGGCCCCGAACGTCGGGACGCCCCGCGATGTGCTCGAGGACGGCCCCGACGGTCTTCTCGAGGCTCGCATAGGCGAGCGCGGGCAGGTAGTAGCCGCTCATGAATTGGCCCCGTAGGTCGGGGTCCTGAAAGACCTTGGCAAGCGCCCCGAGGGTCACCTCCGGCCTACCGAGTAGCGCCGACAAAGGTGGCGAGCGGTGGAATAGATCCGGTTGGAGAACCAAGTAGCCGCCAGCCGCGATTCGCTCGGCGATGCGCGTCTGCGCGGGGCGCAGGCCTGCGCCGTCGAAGAACACAACGACGGCGGGCCACGGCTCGCCGCTCTCGGGGGTCACGACCTCCGTCGTGCACGGCCCGTCGGGTGTCGAGAGTTGGATCTTGCTTGTCGTCATGGGCACCATCCATTGCGCCGGTCGATCGTGAACCGAACTCTGGCACGCCGACCGGTAGATGTGAATCTAAACTTGCAAGATAGACTTCATAATGGCAACGTCCCGCAATGACACAAGAGACGTCCAAGCGCGCCGAAAATCGGGTCGGAGAGCGGCGGCGCTGCGAAGAGCTAGCAAACGAGCTGCGTGAGGTGGCGAGCGCCTTGGTGCGGCGGCTGCGCGCCGAGTCGTCCGGACAGGCGCTCTCGATGTCGCAGATGGAGGTGCTCGCCCGTCTACACAGAGCGGGACCGTTGACGGTAGCCGACCTCGCGCGCGTGGAGCGCATCACCTCGCAGTCGATGGGGACGACGGTCGCGTCTTTGGAGGACGAAGGGCTCGTCGCGCGGACCGTCGACCCAAACGACGCGCGCCGGTGGAACGCTTCGCTCACCGACGCCGGCAAGCGCGTACTCCTCGAGGGGCGCGCCGCCCGCCAAGCCTGGCTGACCCGCGCGCTTGAAGAGCGCCTTGTCGATGGCGAGCAGCGACGACTCGCCGAGAGCATTGGGCTGCTGCGCAAGCTGCTCGCCGAGTAAACGCGCGACCAGAGTGCCAGCGGCCCCATGGTTCACGATTGCAGGGACCAAGAGTCATAGACGCGCGCCCATCCTTAGCGCGACCCGGGTCGAGCAACTCGAAGACGCGACTCACGACTGGGCGAAGCGCTCCCTGGTGGCGGAATTGTGGTTCGGCGTTGCGGCAGCATCACGGCGACTTCCTTGCCCGCTCCGATGCCGAGGGCGGCGTCGAGCTCGGCGGCGTTGTTGGCCGGAGGGGTGTTCCGCTGATGTGGCTGTATCACTTGCGCCTCCGGCATCGGGCGCGGACCACCGACGTCGGCTCCTCGGTCGAGAGCCGCTGGACGTCCTGGCTCACGAGTCACGCCACTCGTCGAATCATCGGAGCGACCCCTGGCACGCGCTAGACTGGGGACATGGCCGGCTGGCTTGAGCTTGCCTCGACTACCCGGGGAAATAAGGCATGACGACAAGGCCGAAGTGGAAGGTAGACACGACGAGCATGCCCGGCGTCATTCGATGCGTGATAGCCGGGGTAGTCGACGTCGACGAGATGAAGGACTTCGTGGCTGCGCACAACCGTGCCGTCGATGAAATGCGCGGCAACGACTACAAGGTGTGGGTCGATCTCCGCGAGCTGGAGACCTTGAGGCCCGAGGCCACCGAGGTGATGGAGCAGGCGAAGCGGTACAGCAGCAAGCACCCAAACTTTCGGGGCAGCGCAGTCCTCGTCAGCCGCGCGACCATCCTTCTGCAACATCAGCGAACCTCGATCAGCGGCGGCGTTATCGATAGTGAGTTGCTCTCCGATGACGAGGAGGAATGCAGGCGCCATCTCGCCTCGGTAAATCGAACACGCTCGGGCCCAAAGACCGGGAGAACTCGGTCCCGGGGCTGAGGTGCACAAGAGGGGCGCGGCGAGGTCACGGGGCTCGCACAGGAGCCGGCCGTCTGGGTCTGAGCAAGGATCGACCTTTCGTTGCAGATGGGTCCGCCTGTTTGGCCATGACCGTCTTGTTCGCGCTGACCGATGCCGGCAACGCGCCCGAAAAGCTCACCGTCGCCCCCTCTTTTGGTCGCGATAGCATGATGGCTTGCCATCACGCTTGGTTATGCAGCCTTCGCGAGTGTCTCGGCGAGCTCGCGCACGCCGATGGCTTCGAGGTCGGCGCTGACGGGAAAGTGCATATCGCCGGAGTAGACGACAAAGCGCCGGGTCGGCTTCAGGTCCTCGCATGCGAAGTGGAAGCCCTTCTCGGGCTTCGCCGTCAGGCCGCGCTTGATCTCGATCGCCCATCGTTCGCCTTTCGGAAGATCGAGCACGAGGTCGACCTCGGCGCCTGCGGAGGTCCGGTAGAAACTCGCGAGTGTCCGCTCCGGCGCGACCGCCAGAAGGTTCTCGATGACGAAGCCCTCCCAGCTCGCGCCCACGACCGGGTGCCCAGCGAGTGCGTTGTGATCCTTGATCCCGAGCAGGGCGTGAAGAATGCCACTGTCGCGCACGTAGACTTTAGGCGACTTCACCAGGCGCTTGCCCGTGTTCGCGTGAAACGGCTGCAAGCGGCGCACGAGCAGGAGATCGGCTAGCAGGTCGATGTAACGGACGATGGTCGGGGCCTTGACCGAGAGACCGCCGGCCAAGCGCGACGCGTTGAGCAGCGTACCCTGCCCGTGCGCGAGCATCGTCCACAGCCGCTCGAGCATCACGGCCGGGATGCGCGGTCCGAACTGCGGCACGTCACGCTCAAGGTACGTGCGGATGCCCGGCGTCACGCGCATCGGGCGCCGTTTGCTCGTACGCCGTGATGACCTACTCTCCTGGCTCGACGAAAGACGAGCGACATCGCCGGGAGGTATTCGGCGATGAGCATCACGATCAGAAAGTGGAAGAAGAATAAGCAAGTGGGCTTCGAGGTCGACATCCGCTTCGAGTATCCAGACGGGACACCGCTTCGGCAGCGGGTCAAAGCGCCCGTGGAATCGAGATCGGCCGCCCGGCGATGGGGCGAGGGCCGAGAGCGCGAGCTTCTCATGCGGCCGTCGCCTAAGGCACTGCTGGAACAGCAGGCACAACGAAAGGAGGCACCGACCCTGGGAGACTTTGCGTCGCGCTTTATCAACGAGCATGCCCGGGCGAATCGGCATAAGGCGAGCGGCATCGCCACCAAAGAGTCTCTGCTCAAGCAGCACTTGGTGCCGATGTTCGGGGGCAGGCGCCTCGATCAGATCACCGATGCAGACATCCAAAGGCTCAAGGGCGCGCTCGCCAGCAAGAGCCGCAAGACCGTCAACAACATCCTGAGCACGCTGAGCATGCTGCTTAAGATGGCGGTCAAGTGGAAGACTATCTCTTGCCTGCCCTGCAGCATCGAATTGCTTAAAGTGAGCTATGGAAAGCTGCGCTTCTACGAGTTCGGGCAGTATGCCGACCTTGTCGCGGCGGCCGGCAGGATTGACACGGGCACCCTGCTTGTGGTGCTGCTCGGCGGCGACGCCGGGCTCCGCCGCGGGGAGATGATCGGCCTTCGCTGGTGCGACGTCGACTTGCGGCGTAAGCAGCTGCTCATCGAGCAGTCGGTCTGGAAGGAGATCGCCGACTCCCCAAAGAGCGGTCATGGGCGCATCATCCCCATGACCGACGCGCTGGCGTCCGCTCTTCAGCGGCACCGGCATCTGAGAGGCGAACGGGTGCTCTGTTTGGAAGACGGATCGCCCGTTACCGACAAGATCTTGCGTCGTTGGGTCACGGCGGCCAAGCGCCGAGCCCAGCTTCCGGTGTCACCGGGAGCGCTTCACATTCTTCGTCATACCTTCTGCTCGCACCTCGCGATGAGGGGAGCACCGACCAAGGCCATTCAGGAGCTCGCCGGTCACGAGAACCTGATGACGACCTCGCGTTACATGCACCTGTCGCCGGCGGCTCGCGCAAGCGCAATCGGGCTACTTAACTGCCGGGAAGGAGCCGAAAAATCGCTCGGTTTTGGAGACATTGTGGAGACGGGGCCCCGAAGGCCGTAATTTGCCGAGAAAACAAGTGGAGGCGCTGGGAATCGAAACCCGCTAGATCGTGAAACTCGCGAGGATTCACGCTCGCTCGCGCAAACTGAGCCTCCGCGAGCTGACGTAAGTGCGCGTGAGCTGGTTGCGTTTGGGCCAGAGGACTTGCAGAGTGCACGCACCGTCGAGGAGGCACTGGCGAGCGCCCTTAAGGCCGCTGCAAAGGCGTCCCGTTGGGATGTTGTCGCGCAGCTCGCGACGGAGCTTGAAGCGCGACGGATTGCGCGCAACGTCTAGCGCATTCCGATCCGGCCAGGTACCGAACGAGATCAATCAAGTCCAGTTCCCTAGCTTGATCGCGCCGCTCGGATGCGATTTCTAGCCAGGACGCGGACGAGTATGCGGCCCGGTCAGCGCTTCATCGACCACCTGCCGCAGGAACGCGTTGCCGATGGAGCGACCTCGCAGCGCTCGCGAACGCAAAGGAGTCCCCCTGACATGGTCCACGCAGCGTTCTCGAGTGCCCTTGTCATTAGCGTCCGGCTCGCGAGCGGGTGGCGGAATGGGCGGGGCACAGCAGCGCTTCTTTGCGGCGTTCTTGGCCTGGTCGGGCTGGAGGGTTGTTCGTCTGAGCCCGCGGGTTGCGAAAAAAACCGCGCCGATTGTGGATCCCAGTGAGCTCGTCGACGAGCGAGCGCGAGGCCGCGCGTGCGCTGCAACCTGGCCCGGCTCGTCCGTCGCGGCAAACGTCCGACCAGGTCGCCGACATACCCTTCTAGGCGGCGTGGTAGGTTCCGCTGCGCTCTACCCTAGAGCTCCCCGTGAAGAGGCGAGTACAGTAAGTGGCGGTTCGCACGAAGAAATCCTCGCATAGACCACGTGCGCCCCAGCTGGTTGGAGCCTATACTGAACCTATGGGCAGCCTGACGGAGATCCCCGCGCCGGGAGGACGGACGCTGCGAGCGACGCCCGTGTTCGAGACCTACTGGCGCTTTGCATGCGCGAGGCAGGAGGTCTTTCACAAGAGAGCGGGCGGAGAGGCGCCTCCATGGACCGACGACCCGATCCTTGGCGGGCATCGGTTCACCAATGCGTATCGGGCCGCCGATCGAGTGAGCCAGTTCCTCATCCGACACGTGCTCTACGAGGGGGACCAGGTCGAGGAAGAGGTCTTCTTCCGTTGCCTCCTCTTCAAGATCTTCAACCGGGTCGACACGTGGGAACACCTGCGAGGGCGTGTCGGTGACGTGAGTTGGCGCACCTACTCGTTTGAGCGCTACGCGGGGGAACTCGACAGGTTGCTAGCGGCGGGGCAGAGCATTTACTCGTGCGCGTACATCATGCCGTCACCGCCGTTCGGGAACCGTCGGAAGCATCGCAATCACCTCCGTTTGCTTGAACAGATGATGGCCCAGCGGGTACCGACGCAGATTGCCAAGTCTCCGTCGCTGGAGCGCGTGTTCAAGCTGCTCCTCTCGTACCCATCCCTCGGTCCCTTCTTGGCCTTCCAGTTCGCGATCGATCTGAACTACAGCGAGCTCTGCTCGTTTTCGGAGATGGACTTCGTGGTCGCCGGTCCAGGTGCTCGCGACGGCATCAGAAAGTGCTTCGCGGACTCCGCCGGCCTCAGCGATGAGGACATCATCCGCGTCGTCACGGAGCGCGCGACCGTCGATTTTGCACGGTTGGGCCTTGAGTTCCGCGATCTTTGGGGCCGCCCGCTCCAACTGATCGACTGCCAGAACCTGTTCTGCGAGGTCGACAAATACGCGCGGGTGGCTCACCCGGAGTACGCGGGTACGTCGGGACGCACGCGCATCAAGCAGCGTTTCGCTCCGGTGGTCCGACCCCTGCCGCAGTGGTACCCGCCGAAGTGGCGCGTCGAGCCCGAAGCACTCCCAACCCGGACGGAGGCTCGACGAGCGGTTCAATTGTCACTCACGCCCTAGATCCATCACGCTCCGCCGCCGCGATCATCCATTCGTCGTCGACGAGGAGGGCTGCTCGAACGATGGTGCTCGGCCGCCGCACGAGCCTCGCCGCCACTTCGAGCCAGGTGCGCTCCATCAGAGCGGGAAGGGTGAGCTCGATGTCGTCGAACTCCAACTCGGCCTGGTCGGCGGGGGTGAGAGCCTTGTAGATCGACTCCTTCAGCGCGAAGTGCGCCACGACGAACACGGCGGCAGCGAACGGCTCTCGGCCGTCGAGCCGCATGCGCTCGCTGGCCGTGAGCACCTTGCTCTCCAGCATCGTGTCGCCTAGGCCGACACATTCGACGTCGATGCCCACGCCGCCGCGTGTCGTGGCCGCTAAGGCCACCGCGAGCGGGCCCTTGTGGCTGATCGATGCGGCGATCCCCGCCGGAACCGTAGGCGCTCCCGCTGCGTCGGGAAGCATGGCCTGCCTGGCGGCGGAAAGGAGCGCCACGGCGCCAGCCAGGCAGAGTCGTCCCCCGATCCACTCACGGCTACGAGCCTCTGACTCCAGCCCTTCCGCGTACCGCCGTTCGTCGAGGATGAGCGACTCGAGAGCGTCGGCCGTCGGCGGCCCCGCACACACGGAACAGACGAGGCGTCCGAAGGGGCAGCCGGGGATCTCAGCCGGCGTCCAATATGGGCGCGTTGTGCCGCTGATGGTCTGGGACGGAGGTGCCGGCACTCTAGGCAGGGTGCCATTTTTCCAGGTCATGTTCGAAAAATGCGCACGTTGGCCTTGACAATGTTCGATTTTCGCACAACAGTACAAGTAACTCGGTGGACGAAGCTGCACTCCCGAGCCGAGGTCCGATGAGCGCTGTTGTCCTTCCGAACAAGGCCCAGTTCGATGTCTTGTTGCCCCAGATGCAGGCGCTCGCGCGCGACTGGGTGGAGCGCGAGTGCACGAGCTTCAACGCCGCCGTTCACCGCGCTGCTGGTGACGAACCGGGCGAAGGGACGATCTGGGACATTATGCCGATGATCGACTCGAAGCGCACGGTGTCGCTGCTCGTCGAGCTTGAAGGCATGGTGGGGGGAGGCTGCAAGATTCCCGTGTCCGTCATCAGGGCGGGTGGCTACGTCTCGGGCGATGACCTGAAGGCGAAGCTCTTCGCGAAGATCCGTGAGCGCTGTCAGGACGCTCCAAGACCGGCTGCCGCCGCTACAACGACGGCGTCGGAACCTCCTCCCCCACAGGTGCTGCGATGAGTGACGACCGAAAGAGCCTTGGCGCAAGACTCAGGGAGGCCCGGGAGTACCTCGGGCTGTCGCAGGACGAGGTCGCGAAGGGGGTCGGCGTTCCACGCTCCGCCATCTCCTTGATCGAGAACGGTCAACGCAAAGTCGATGCCCTTGAGCTGAAGAAGCTCGCGGAGCTGTACCAGCGGCCGGCCGCCGACTTCACCGGCGATACGGATGTCATCGACGCACCGGTACCCGAGATGGTGCAGCATCTCGCGCGCGCTGCCGCGAAGCTCACGGAGACGGACCGGGCCGAGCTGCTTCGGTTTGCGGAGTTCCTAAGCGCTAAGGCACCTGCGAAGCGGGAGGCGTAAGCAATGACACGGCGAGACGCCATCCTCGAAGGCACGCAAGCCGCCCAGCGTCTGCACGCGACCATCGGGACGCGCGAAGCGATTGAGCACGGCGGGCTGTCGCGGATCGACGTATTCAAGGTCGCGACGCAGCTCGGAGCGATGGTGCTCTGTCGACCCCTCAACGGCCTGCTTGGGGCGTACCTGGGCAAGCCCGATTTCCCCGTCTCGGGGATCATCGTCTCGACTCAGCGTGATCTTCATGTGCAACGCTTCACCGCGGCGCACGAGATCGGCCATATGTGCCTCGGGCACTCGATGCCGAGCCTCGACGAGCAGGTCGGGCTCTGGCGGGGCGAGGTCAAAGACCTGAAGGAGGTGGCGGCCGACGCATTCGCCTCCGAATTCATGCTTCCGCGATGGCTCTTCATTCACCATGCGGGGCGACATCGCTGGGAGGATCGAGCGCTCGTTCAGCCCGACAACGTCTACCAGCTCTCGCTGCGCATGGGCGCGAGCTACAAAGCCACGTGCTGGGGCCTCGTCGGACACCAAATTCTTAGTCAAGCCACCGTCGAAAAGAGACTCTGGGGAGTCGAGCCGAAGGAGCTCAAGCTTGCGGCGCTCGCCGGTCGCGCTGAGCTCTCGAACCCCTGGGCGGACGTCTGGATCATCGACGAGCAAGACGATGGTCTGACCTTCGAAGGTGGCCCCGACGACCTTGTGATCTTCCGATGCCGCGAACGAGCATCGGCCGGATACCTGTGGGACGAGACGGGCCTACAGCAGCGCGGATTCGACGTCATCGACGACCTGCGGGAAGAGCCAAACGGCGAGGAGTCGGGGGGCGCGGTTACTCGCGTGTTCATCACGCGCGTGCGTGCAGCGGGCGAGTACCGCGTGTCCGTTTCCGAGCGACGGCCGTGGCGCCCTGACGACTCGATCGCGCGGCTGTCGGTCAACTTCGATTTGCAGGGGAAAGAACAGGGCCTCCCTCGATCCGCCAGAAAGACGGGGGCCGCTGCATGAGCGTCGCGATCGACGTAGACCTCCGCGACCGTCTCGGCGATGCGCGGGATCAGGGGCCGCGACCCACGTGCCTGGTCTTCGCCGTGTCGGCCGCCCACGAGGCGAAGCGCAAGTCGAGCGACTACCTGTCGCCAGAATCTCTGTTCTTCAGCGGCGTGCACCGGTCGCACAAGGACCCCAAGCGTGGTCTCACCCGCACGGTCGTACAGGAGGCCCTCGTCGAGGACGGCCAGCCCCTCGAGAATGCCTGGCCATACCTCGCCGAGACCCCGGCCAAGGACAAGTGGAACGCGCCGACGCTCGCTGCCGACGCTCTCCACAAGGCAACGATCGAGTTTGCGCCCCGAACGGTTGCACAGATCTGCGAGGTACTTCGGGCGGGGACGCCCGTCCTGCTCGTCATCGCCTTGACGGTCGCCATGTACACTCCGACGGCCGGCGGAGTCGTGCGGGGAACCGCGAGCGACAGCGTAACGACGAGGCGGCACGCCGTCCTCGCCATCGGCTCCGGACACGCGCGCGACGGCACCTACCTCCTCATCCGAAACAGTTGGGGCAAGGCATGGGGCACCGCGGGGCACGCGTGGGTCCACGAGCCGTACCTGACTCCGCACCTTCAGACGACGGGGATCATCGCGTAGGAGACGCGCAAAATGAGACTGATTCAGAGCACCACTATTGCGGGAACTTGGCTGGAAGCGTGCGAGCATCTGCTCGCGCGACCCGCCTGGTTCGACACGACCGTCGTCCTGCATGTCGACGAGCCGCAGCGAGTCCCGCGCCAGGACCGTGCCGTCGCCGAGGCTCTAGATGAGTTCCTCGTGGAGCACGGGATGTACTCCAACCATACGGTCGCGGAGACCATCTTCCCCGGCTACGAGTACGTTCACCGAGGTGTCGAGGGCGTCTTCAAGGTCTACCCCGATGAGATCTACCCCAGGATCAAGGACCTTCCGGAAATCCGCCGCTGGGGAACCTACGCGCACCGTCTCGTGCGCCGGACCGACGTCGAGGGGCACGAGTACAACCCGCTCGAGGAGCTCATCAAGAAAATGAAGCAGAAGCAGCCCGTCAGAGCTGCCTATGAGCTCGGCTTCGGATTTGGCTTCGACCTGGCCACCTACGACGATGACGAGGACCGGGACCACCGGATGGGTGGCCCGTGCCTTAGCCATCTGAGCTTCAAGCTGATCGAGGAGCGTGTGCACCTGACCGCCCTCTATCGCTCACACCACTACGTGCAGCGCGCGTTCGGCAACCTCCTCGGCCTCGCGCGACTCCAAGGGTTCGTTGCGGATCAAATCGGAGCGACCAGCGGTCCGCTCGTGTGCCACTCGACGATGGCGCTTCTCGACCACGGATTGAAGAAAAACAAGAAGACGCTTGAGGAGAAGGGATGGCGCGAGAGCGAAGTTGCGCCATTCTTGGCACGCTGCGGCGGTCTCCTCCGAGAGCCCATCGCGGCAGCGACGGCATCCGTGGGTGGCGCATGACGGAGACCCGACGGCCCCGCGGGGTCGTCGTTCTTCCGTCGTACATCGACGAAGACGACGACACGGTCGGTCTTGCCGACTATCAACGCGCCGTTCAGGCGACCGATCGACTTCCGCCCGCGGAGCTCATCACGCCGGTGATGGGCCTATTCGGCGAGATCGGCAGCTTGCTCGCTGTCATCAAGAAGAAGCGTCGCGACACGACAGCATACGCCACCTACGATGAGGCCATACTCGAAGAACTAGGAGACGTCCTCTGGTACCTGACCTGCATCGTCTCGCGGGCCGGGCTCGACCTCAGCGTTCTGTGCCAGCGAGTCTTCCGCGACTACGAGGACTGGGACATCGTGGAGCCCCAGTTCGGGACTTGGGGAGACGTCCCGAGGGCCCGCCCTCCTGGCACCGACGCCGAGGTGCTCGATCGCATGAGCGAGCTCGCAGAGCTAGCCGGAGAGTTCGTGGGCGACCTGCGTGCGCGAAAGCTCGACGGAAACCGCGACCGACTCGCTGGTCACCTCGTCGCGATCCTCCGTGCCGTCATCTTCACCGCGGAGGCAGCCGACATCGATCTCGACCGCGCTGTCCGGGTCAACCTGGAAAAAACGTTCAGCCGGTGGCCGATTGAGCGGCGGTATCCGCCGATGGTGGACGGCGATCTTCCTCCAAATGAGCGGTTGCCGCGGCGCTTCGAGATGTGCGTCCGCGAACACCACGTGAACGGCAAGACGTACGTCATGCAAGAGCGCAATGGCGCAATCATCGGGGACCGCCTGACCGACAACAAACGCGAGAGCGACGACTACAGGTTCCACGACGTTTTCCACATCGCGTTCGCGGTGCACCTAGGATGGTCACCCGTACTCCGTGCGCTCCTCCGCGTGAAGCGGAAGAGCCGCCCTGAATTGGACGAAGGTGAGGACGGGGCACGCGCGATCCTGATCGAGGAAGGGATCGCGACGTTTATCTTCAGTCGCGCGCTTGAACGTCGGCTCTTCGAGGGTCTCGACCACCTCGATTTCGACCTACTGAAGCTTGTGCAAGTGTTCGTGCGCGGCTTCGAGCCCGAGCGATGCGCTCCGTGGCAATGGGAGCAAGCGATCCTCGACGGTTTCCGGATATTCCGTGAGCTGAAGCAGCACCGGCGTGGACGAGTGCGTGCTGACTTGATCGCTCACACGATGACCTTCGAGCCGCTAACGGAGGAGGTTCTGCACTCGGATGATCGGGCGGCGTCGCACAAATAGCTGCGGACGTTCACGGGCTCCCGGACGGAGATGGGTGCGGACCCGCGCCTCTCGGTCTTGCCGAGCCCGGTGAGGCCACGGGCGGCGACGTTGGCGTCGGTGTTGGAGCCGGGGCGCTCGAAGACACCGCCGGAGGCCCTGGTGACGTGGCTGCCGTGGGCTGTGCCGACGTTGTCGCTGGCGGTGGTGGAGGCTGGGCGTTTGAGCTTGTAGGTATCGGGCTCCCGCTTCCAGAAGCGAAGTTGGGAACACAACCTCGGAGAACCGCGCCGATCAGCAGCAGGGCAAGACCAGCGATGATTTGATAGTACGTCTGCTTCCGCTCTACCTTGTGAACCCTGTCTCTTAGATCCGTCTCCGCTGTCTGAACGCGGTTTGTTAGCGTCCTCTCGACCTCTGTCACGCGATCGGTGAGGGTTCGCTCGGCGTCATGTACGCGCGAGGTGAGCGTTGTCTCGGTCCCCTGCCATCGGTCCGAAAGGCTCTTCTCAACGTTCTTGATTTTCGCCGAAAGCCCCTCGAATGACTGGAGCTCACCCGCGATCCTCGTAAGGAGATCGCTGGGGATACCGGTCTGTTCGGCGTCGCGCTTGATAGACGTGGACTCATCATTCAGATCGGCATACCAAATGAGAAAGCAGTCCTCACCCTGCTTCAGGTGAATCGTCGAAGGTCCGGCATTGAACACCGAAAATATTAGGTTTCCTCTAAAACCAGGGTCCACATGGAAGCCGGAAACATTGACGAGTCCTCGGAACTTGATGCGAGCCTTCATTGAGATGAAGGCGATCGCGTTGCTAGGGATCGTCACGCTCTCCTCCGTCAGAAGGAAAGCGAACTGCCCTGGCGGGATGGTGAAGCTGGCGTGCTCCGCAAGCTGTCTGGCGGTCTGCTGGTTGGCGGCTGCGGCTTCCGCGGTCGGGGAAACGTAGATCTCGCGGCCTATCGACAGAGTGTACGCCGCGCAGTCCACAGCCTCGGGGCGGAACGGGACCACGAGCTGCCCGAGCCGCTCCCGGAGTCGTTCACCGTTCCAGAATGCCATGCGCTGCCTCTTCCCACAGAGAGACTCGGAAAACCGTTGCTACGCTAGCCCGATCGCGGCGTTGTCGTCGAACACGTTCCCTCCCCTGCCACCTGAGCTCCTAGAGGCGAACAGTCTTCGTCGGATGTCGAACGGCCGCCGATCGAGCGCTTGTTCGCGAGCTCGGCTTCCCAAGCCGAAGGTCGCGAGTTCGAGACTCGTGTCCCGCTCAGCGAAATCGCAGAGGATTTCGTCGACACCGTTTCGGACCGTGGACCAACGTGGACCAGGCTCCTTGTCGCCGCCGAACGAGGTGAATCGCTCGCGGTTCGCGAGCTCGCCGTCCAGGTGGCACACGAGATCCTCTCGTCGCGCGTCGTCGCGCTCGCGCACCAAGTACTTGCGGGCGGCCCTCATGCGACAGCGAAGGCCATCGAGCTCGCAGAGCACCTTCTCAATAGCCGCTCCCCTGCCCTTGCGTGCGTTCCTGCCGCCTCCTCCAGCGACGGGGAGGCACGCTGATGGGTTCGCAACCGGTTTCTCGGCGGACCTTCGACGAGAGCGGACGCGCCGATCCTGGTCTCTTTAGCTTTCGCCGCGCGCCCTCTGGCGCGGAGCGGGCACGCACGCTGCCGAAGGCAATGGGTGGTCTCCCGGCCGATCTGGGCGAGCCGGAACCACCAGATGTCTTCCCGCTCCGGGAGCGGCTTCGTTTCCGCGACAACCTTGGGCTTGGACTCCGCGACGTTCGCCAGCGGCCCGCGTTCGCGACGCTGCCGAGGGGTCCCTGGCTCGTGTTCATTGCGGTCGCCTGCTACTGGCAATCCAACGCCGAAGCGTGGCCAAGCCAGGAGACGATCGCCGGCTTCAGTGGATACTCGGCACGCGCCGTGCGCGACTACGTCGAGGCGCTCGAGCGGGTCGGTATCGTCCGGCTGGGGCGCGAGCGCCGGCCCAACGGCTCGGAACGGATCTACTACGCGCCGGGCTCAATAACGCTGGCGGAACTAGCGGCATTCGTGGACCGCTTCCCCAGCGGCGCCGCGAGAGCGCCCTCCACCCACCCACCGGAAGCCTGTTCCGCCGCCCCACCGGAAGTAGCTTCCGGGACCCAAGCGGAAACCAGTTCCATAGAACCAAGAGATCAAGATCTGGAACCTTCTTCTTGCGAGAGTAGTGATCGCGAGCCCCCCGCGCCCACAGTCGGAAAAGAGCAACCGAGAGCGACGAACGAGGACCGGGAGATCGCGCGGATGGCTTTAGCGGAACGCATCAAGCGCAAGCACCCGAAGCGGCCTCCACCGCGCTGGTTCCACCGCGCTGACGTCGAGATGGTCGCAGAGTGCACCCGGGTCATTGCGGGCAACCGAGAGGCCAAGCTCCGCGCCCACCGCGAGGCAATCGATGGCGCCTTCCACGCATCCAAGGACGGCCCGCCTACGGCCCGCTTCATCTGGGGCAAGCTGGAGCACTTCCTCGACCACCTGGAGCGTGGCGGGCGAAGAGCGCGCGCCGAAGAGCGCGAGGCGCGACGTCGCACCGAAGCGGACCGGGGGGCGGCTTCCGCGGAGCGAGTCACGGCCGCCGGAGTGGACGCCCCGGCGCGTCCGTCTTCGCGCGCGGACCTTGCGAAGACGCGGGCCGAATTCGAGGAGCTCGCAGCGAGCACCGCTCCACCGTTCCGCTGCTATCTCGAGTCACTGGCGGCCAGGTATCGCGATCTCGAAAGGAAGACCGAGTGATGTTCCGCGACGGCCATCAAATTCCGGTGGCTGCTACGCCTACCTGCGAAAGCTTCACGGGAAAATGTTCGATGTGGACGTGTCGAGCAACGACATCCAGGAAACCCGAGTGCATCCACTATCGCGATCGCGCCGTTACGCATGCTCTGTCCCCCTCACTAGTGTGGAAGCCCACGTTCGCATCGACGCAGTCCGTGTCCGGAGCTATCTCGAGGTGATACGCGCCGACGGCTCGGCGCGGGGCCGAACGAGCGCGGTTCGAGATCGCGATAGCGAGTGGCCACAGCCGAAACGTTGGGGAGGTAGCCGGTCGTCGTTAGACAACTGGCCCGCGAGGCGCGCGGCAAATGAAGACCGGCGCGCGATGGGCCGTGCTTGCGTCCCCTTCCCTCTCGCGCCCTGATCGATCTGGCACTGGGCCTTGCAGCCTGGTCGGCTCGTTCTCGCGCGCCACGAGAGAGCGACGCGCCTCGGCACCTTGATCGGCCCTCCGGGTGACGGGCTTCTGCTTTCCCGGCTTCCCGCGAGCGGGAGCCCTCCGGGAATGCACCCCGTCATGCCCAGGAGCGCCGCGTGGCGCGCGACGGGCGAACGAGCCGACGGCAGCGCGGCTCCAAGAAAGCCAGGTCGCCCATGAACACGACGAGCACAACCGGACCCACCTCGCCCCCGAACATCTACGCCCGCATCACCGGCCGCATCATCTCCGCCCTCGAACAGGGCGTCCGGCCCTGGGTGCAACCGTGGTCCCTCAAGCATTCGGCCGCGCCCGTCTCCCGACCCGTGCGCCATAACGGCACGCCCTACACCGGGATCAACGTGCTGGCACTCTGGTGCACCTCGGTCGAGCGTGGCTACATCGCTCCCATCTGGATGACGTTCCGACAGGCGATCGAGCTCGGCGCGCACGTGCGCAAGGGCGAAAGCGGAACGCTGGTCGTCTATGCGAACTCCTTCAAGGTGGCCGAGGACAACAAGGGCGACGACGGCGAAGAGGCCGAGCGCGAAGTGCACTACCTCAAGGGCTACACCGTCTTCAACGTCGAGCAGATCGACGGGTTGCCCCCTCAGTACGCGACGCAAGCCACGCCTCCTCCGCCGAACGCGTCCGCGCGGATCGCGCAGGCCGAGAGGCTCGCGGCTTCAAGCCAAGCCACGATTCGCCATGGCGGTGGCCGCGCCTTTTACGCCCCGCAAGCCGACATCGTGCAGATGCCGCCGTTCGAGGCCTTCCGGGATGCCGAGAGCTACTACGCCACGCTCCTGCACGAATTGACGCACTGGACCGCACACGGGTCGCGGCTCGCTCGCGAGTTGAGCAAGCGCTTCGGCGATGCGGCCTACGCGGCCGAGGAGCTCATCGCCGAACTTGGCGCGGCGTTTCTTTGTGCCGACCTCGGGGTCACGCTGGAACCGCGCGATGACCACGCGTCATACGTGGCCGTTTGGCTCAAGGTCCTGCGCAACGATCAGCGAGCGATCTTTACCGCAGCATCGCAAGCGCAGAGGGCCGTCCAGTTCCTGCACGAGTTCGCGTCCGCATACTGATCTCGTCGCCCCGAGCGGAGCTCGGCTCCGCCTTCACCGGCGCGCCAACCCATGCCCCGGCGGCGTAACTCGTGGCCAGGGGAGAGCGACAAGGCCACGGGATGGAACGCCGCCGAGGCCCGAATTACGGGCCATCCGGTACGGCCGACGCCGAATGGCGGCGAGCTCGCGACCCGGAGGCTGGAGTTCCTGCCTCACACGGGGGGCCACCGTACGGCGGCCCCGCTCTCCCTTACCTGCCAAGGTGGGCTTGCGTTGTGGAGGGCAGTGCCTCCCGCGCCGACGGCCCAGATACCCGCCGTGGCGCTGCCCCACAGCCCGACGAGATCCGTGGCCGCGCCGCTGTCGGACAGCGCCCAGCGGCTTCCGTTACCCTGAAGGACGACGCCATTGGGACCCGCCAGCCAGATGTCGCCCGTGCTCAAGCCCCACACGCTGTTCAGCTCGTAGCCGGCGCTTGCCTCAGCACTCCAAATCGAGCCGCTCCAATGAAGAACCGGGCCCGACGCTCCGACCGCCCAGAAGTCGTTCGCACCACTGCCCCAAAGGGCAAACAGCGTTGGCAACGCGGCGTCGCCGGCCGTGATCGACGACCAGGCCGTTCCGTCGAAATGAACCATCGTGCCTCCGCCGCCCACGGCCCAAACATCGTTCGGCGCGTCCGTCCAGACGGCGTCCAGATAATTGTCGGTCACGCTCGGATCCAAAACCGTGACCGTCCAGGATACGCCGTCCCAATGCACCACGTCCGGCGTCTACCCCGCATGACAGTTGGTCACGACCCATATACCGGTCGACGACGTGCCCCAGATGGCCTGAGCATCTTTGTCCCCAGTTCCGAGGCTCGAGTACGTCCACGCGGTGCCGTCCCAGTGCAGCGCGTCCCCGTCTGTACCCACGGCCCAGACGTCGTTCGACGACGCGCCTCAGTCCTCCTCGACCGTGCGCGCCCTGGCGCGCGCAGATAGTCTAAAAAAGTGGCCAAGATCGTTGCGGTGCTTCCAGGAGGCTTGATGGTGCGAACGGAGCGCCCAGTCGGCACGCCCGACGACGAAACCGACCGCTCGCGGCAGGTTTGGGCCCTAAAAAATAGTCCAGTCCTGAGTCACTTGGACCCGGAGGAGAGGGTCGCAATCACGGGCTCGATCTCGCATACCGTTCAGCGTGCCGAGTATCACTACCTCCGACTTCGCGACATCCGTGACGATCTTGACCAACGCCGGGCGAATCTCCCCGGTGAAGCGCGCTTCGATTCCCTCGTTGTCGCTCTACACTCGGAGCTACAGGGCTTTTGCGGTGCTGCGCGGACCTGCGTCGACGAACTCGTCTATCTGATCGCGCGACGTCACGGGGCGGCGCAGACGGAGGCTCGCAAGCGCCCGTGGGAGCCGTACGATCTCGTCACAAAATCGCCCTTGCCGCCGGAGTGCGCTGTCCCTGAAGTTGCAAAGCTTCGCGTGCGAAAGCTCTGGTTCGAGACCCTCAACGCGTATCGAAACTCGTTCTTCCACAACGGATGGCGATACGGAGCGGGGCACTATTCCAAAGACGACACGAGCCGCGCGGCGCAGACGCCAGCCATGAACGGTTTGCTCCTGCCTGATCGAGCATCGCTGACGACACGTAGCAAACCGTTTGAATGGAGCTGGTCCGATCGAACGCACATTGACGACGTGTCGCGCGAAGTACGCACGGGACTGGACGACCTGCTCCGCGAACTCTGTGAGGCGGACTGGGCCACTCCAACTCTCGCGCAAGGGAAGGCACCTCGCGAAGAACATCCGAACATAGTCGTTCTCCTGCCGAAGCCCGCCGTGCTCACAACGAACCACGCGTGGTTCATTCCGCTTTTTTCAACACGTGAGCTGGGAGAACGCTGCGAACCGTTCTGCAAGAATGAGGCGCTAGAACTCGCGAAGCTTGCACCCTCGAGCCTCCTGACCGGCGAGCCCACGTTCGCTTTTCACCTGAACGGATTCGAAAAAGAAAAGGTGCCCCGTAACATCACCGAGATTCGGTGCGTTCTCGACCCCGTCCCTGCGGACCCGGCCTGGCGCGTCGTCGGCGTGACCGATTGTGCACTACTTCCAATCGCCTCGGTCTCGCCGTTTTGGATGGCGTTTCCCTTCGCGGGTTACGCTCACCTCTTCATGTGGCAAGAGGCGATGCTCATCGACTGGTCCACAGGGCTTCGATGACGGCACCCGGCTCGCGACTCCCCCATGACTTTCCGAGTCGCAAGGACGGATGGTCCAAGCGGATCGACATGCTGATCGTCCAGTTGCTGATCGACCGCGAGAATTTGCAGGTCCGAACCAAAAACTCACAACGAGGACATCCTGATCACTGCGGAGATGGCTGAAATGCTTCATCTGATCCTCCGACTATCGATCAATGAGGGGGACGCTGCCGCCGGCAGTCACTGCGTCTGGCGCTTGGCTAGGGTCCGCGAAGGAACAGTATCTCAGAGACTTTGAAGTGCACTCCGATGACGAGCTTAAGGGAAAGAGGACGAATATGGCACCGAATGATCGCGTTGAGCGCGCACTGAGCAGGCCACGATGACCCTCGACGAATACCGCAACAGCGCGATCAGGCTGACAGCTGAGTGTTGCACCGATCCGGCTGGGACTGTGAGGGGCTGGGCGAAGCTCTTCGACGAGATATTTTCTGCGATGCTCGCTGGAAGAAAAAACGAGACAGGCGCGGCGTCGGGCAAAGCGCTTTTCGAGCCGTGCTCGCTCGTCGTCGCAAGGTGGGAGTTCCTTGGCTGCCTGCTCACGGGCCACTCGAAGCAGCGCTCGGGCAGGTCACAAGCGATGCGCTACGCGAAACAGTTTCTCGAACCCATCAACCCTAGGTATGGGCACAAGCATCCAACGATCCTCCCAAGGGCGACGCTAGCGGACCTTCTTTTTCAAATGCTACGCAACGCATCCCTGCACGGTTTCGTGCCAGCCGGGGTGTACGACCCCTCGACGAATTCCTGCATCGCGTGCGGAGTCGACTACTCGTCGCCGACGCATCTCGAGTTCGACGGGAGAGCAACCTTCGTCGTGGATAGCAGCCGCCTCCTCAGGGAATTGGTTGACTCGATGACTTCGTTCGCAGCGTATCTCGAGGAAAACAGGCGGACTCCGTCAACCCGGCTACCACGCGACGACTTCAGGGAAGGATATCGTTGGCGTGTCGCCCCGTCCGTTGCCGCGGCGGTCAGCCCCTACCCGTGGGAATTTTGATGGATGCTGTCCTCGGGTCACTGGCGTCGGGAATCGCCGGTGGGGTCGGCTTCGGCGCCGTCGTATTGCTGCTCTTGCTCATCGTGAAAGGTGCGATCGCCGCGGCGGTTACTCATGCTGGCAGCCGTGAGCTCGCTCGGGTCAAAGGCGAGATCGACAAGGAATTGGATGCAGGTCGACAGTCATTCACGCGAGAGCTTGAGCGGGAACGAGTGCACGCGGCGCAGATCTTGGAGCAGTACAAGTCGATCCTCGCCCAGCAGGCGGAGTACGAGCGGCAAGAGGCGACGCGAGCGCTCGAAGAGTACAAGTCGACGGTTGCAAAGGATCTCGAGCGCGACAGACAGGAAGCGTCACGCACTTTGGAGCAGTTCAAGGCGCAGCTCACGCTCCAAGCCGAGGTGCTACGCCAGGTCGCGATAAAAAAGGTCGAGGCTGTCTTGAAGATCGCCGAGGCCGCGAGGGCATCCGTCGAAGTCATCCACAGCGCCTCTGGTGAGGGGCCCGCAAGGAAGGCAGCGCACCAAGCGTACTGGGCGACGGTCCGAGAGATTCTCGTACTGTTTGGTGGCGAAGTGCTCGCAGAGATGAAGGCGTTTGGCGACGAGCTGACGAGCGCGCTCATCGCACGGGACCGAAACGATCGTGGAGCCCCGAACTGGGCCGACGTTGTGAACAAGGGCGAAGCAGCGAGAGACAAGCTCTTGAAGGCGTTGGGGCGCGAACTGCAGATCGTGGAGGACAAGTCATAAGCAAGCCGAGCACTGGCACCGTTCGAATTCTCAAGAACGACAACGGGGAGGACTGGTGGCACGCGAAATGGACGCTCGCGGACGGCCGCGGGCCGTGGACGGCGCCCGCCGCGAACATCCCCGCAATCGACACGCCCGAAAACCGGGCAGCGCAAAGGCATACGCAGCGCAATGGTCCCCACGCATGCGCAAGGAAGCGCCGGGCGAGCCTGGCATTGAGACGGTCGCAGAGTACGCGAAGCGTTGGCTCAAGCACCGCGACGGCCGCGTAGCCAGCATCCGGGACGACCGAAGTCGTATGCGAGATCACGTGCTGCCGACGCTCAGGCCCCTCGACGTCGCCATGTTACCTCGAGACGACTTGGAGCGCTTGCGCCATGCCCTCGAGGTGAAGATCACGACGGGCGCGACCTAGCATGGAAGACAGTCGGCAGCGTCTGGACGCTCGTGACGAGCATGTGCGCGGACATGGTGACGGCCAAGAAGGCGGGAGCTCCGCACCCACAACGGCTAACCTCGCCGCGGCTGGACGAGCGGCGTCTTCAGCGCGTCGCGCAAGCGGCGGAAGAGGAAGATTGCGCGACGCGCGACGCTTGCGCCCGCCCGTACCGCCACCGCTCTCCAATGCTCGCGCCGTGACGCCCGAGACCGGGTCGCGCGCTCGCGACGTTGTATCGCGCGGTCACGGCGCAGACGACTTCGGCTGCTCTCCGAAATGATCGAGGCCGAGCGGGCCAAGTGCTCGACGCATTCTGGCGTGTGACCAGGCCGTCTAACTGGCGTGCCTCGAAGCGATACCGTGCCGCATTGAGGGGGCCGCCGACTCGCTCGCGCAAGAGGTGCGCTTCACAGCAGGCGGCCAACGATGGAGGTCAATAACCTACATATTTGCATTAGCGCCTAAAGTTAGCCCCTTGTCCATCCGGAACTGGTATCATATGATACAGTATCAACAAAAGGATGTGATTGACCGGCATAAGAATGGTCATATGATACGGTTGATGACGTACGATGTAGGCGAACTCAGGCGGAACCGTGGATCTTGCTTCAGCGCGTCAGCTGCTCTGCCGTCTGGCCTCGTCCCGGCGAACGCGGCGAAACGAGTTCTCCGCCTCGTTGCCGTGCGAATGGCGACCGCTGCAGTGCAATCACCCCGAACACGGGATGTTCTTCACGGACGCAGGGGCGTGGGACTTCATCTGCGAGCTCCTCGACGCAAACGAGCCGATGGTCGAGGTCGCGCTCGACGTCCCGGCTGGCGGGACGGGGTATGTCATGAAGCCCTCCGGGGGTCCTGGCAAACCGAAGCTCTACGTCAAGCTGCAGATCCACCAAAACGCGGTGCTGGGCCGAAGCTTTCACTACGACGAACCACAACCGGATAGACGCCCATGAACGAACGCGCCAACTTGCCACCTCGCGCTCGCGAGTCCCGACCGTGTGCCAATTGCGGAGCCGATGCGGTGTGCCCGACTTCAGAGGTCCAGCCGTTTGCCTACGGTGCAGGCGAGGAAGCTGTACAGCTTGAGGTAGAGGTCCCGGTCTGGCGCTGCAGCAAATGCGGCTTCGCCTACACCGAGGGCGACGCTGAGGCACTTCGACACGACGCAGTGTGCCGACATCTCAGGGTGCTAACGCCCAGGGAAATTCGATCCTTTCGTGAGCGTCTCGGACTGACGCGTACCGAACTCGTTCGGCTTACTGGCTTCGGCGAAGCGTCGATCAAACGGTGGGAATCGGGGGCACTAGTTCAAAGCATTTCCGCCGATCGGTTCCTGCGTCTCATCGACGATGGATCGACGCTTGCGCGACTGCGAAGCCTTGTCGACGGCGGCTCTCCGCGTCGAGCGTCCGGGGTCTTTCGTACCGAGCACTCGCCGGAGGAGAAACGCCGCTCGCTGACCTTCGAGCTTTGCCGAGCAACCGGGTAGGCCATGTACGTTGCTACGTTCTACTCGTTCAAAGGTGGCGTCGGTCGCACGATGGCCCTTGTGAACGTGGCGGCAGCGCTCGCAATGCGAGGGCGGCGCGTTCTCGTTGTCGATTTCGACCTCGAGGCGCCTGGACTGACGACCTATCCGATCTTCTCGCAGGTGCAGGCGGAGCGGGGTCTCGTCCACTACGTCCAGGAATACCTTCAAACCGACACTGCCCCCGACGTCGAAGAATTCATCGCACAAGATGTTTGGCGATGCGACGAAGGCGGCACGATCTCCGTGATGGCGTCTGGCTCACAGGATCCCCAATACAGCCTGCGCTTTTCCGAGATCAACTGGCGAACTCTCTATACGGAGCGGCAGGGCTATCTGTTTTTTGAGGACCTCAAGCACCAGTGGAGGGATTTCGGCAAGTTCGACTACGTCCTGATCGACTCGCGCACTGGCCATACGGACATCGGCGGTATTTGCACGCGCCAGCTGCCCGACGCCGTCGTAGCCATGTTTCAGCCTACGGAGCAAAATATCGTCGGCCTTACGAAGGTCATTCGGGCGATCCGACTCGAGGGTCAAGAACCGACAAAGAAGAACATCGACCTGCACTTTGTCATGTCGAACGTCCAAGACCTCGACGACGAGGATCTCATCCTGAAGAATCGGATTGATCACGCCAAAGACTCTCTGCAGTGCGCGGATGACTTTCTAACGCTCCACCACTACAGCAGTTTGGCTCTGCTTGATCAGAGCGTCTTCGTGCTTGATCATCCTCGAAGTCGGCTGACCACCGAATACAAGCGCCTCGTCGAAGAAGTACGTTCGAAGAACCTTGAGGATCGTGATGGCGCTTTGGCCTACGTCCGAGGTCTTCTGAAGCGGCGACGTGAGATCGAGTTTGCCGATCTCAGCGGGAGCCGGCTCGCCAAAATCGCTGACTTCCATCAGCGTGATGGTGAGGTGCTCGCTGCCCTTGCGCAGGTCTACCAACGACTGGGCGATCGAAAGGAAGCGGAGAACCTACTCAACGCAGCGGTGGATAGTAGGTATGAGACCGCCAGCACATTCCTTTCGCGTGCAAGTCTTCGCGCGGCTCGAGGAGACACGAAGGGAGCGGCTGAGGACATCGCTGCGACGGTGAGCTGCGAGCCAATGACGCCGAGCGCACTTTCAAAGGCCGTCCATTTAGCGCTCGAGTACGCACCCAACCTTCTACCCGCGTTGGCGAACTTGCCCGCCTTGTCGGCCTTGGATCAACGCACCAGCGAATCACTGGCCGAGGCCTTCATGTCGTCGCGGAGCGCCCTCCCTGTTGCGGAAAAACTCATGTCGAAAGGGAGTGTGACACACAATCTAGTCCTCGTTCTCATTGGCCAGGGGAAGTGCGCTGAGGCCATGCAAACGATAGCGGTTAACCGAGCCATCGTGCTGCAGGGTTCGGACATACGAGACATCTTCAACTATGCGATGGCGGAATGGGGTGCTCTCGGCGCACCCGCCCCGGACATGTTTCGACGGGTCGTCGAGCTCGACAGCAATGAAAAGGGGCTCAACTATCTGCAGTGCATGGCGATCGCGTTGCATGTGGTCGGAGACACGGAAGCAGCACGTGTAAGGCTCGCGCGTGCGCGTCGCGGGTGCCGCCCGCATCAGCCACGCGAATTTAGCGCTTGGAGCTACTTGCAGGTGACAAGCGAAGAGTTCTTGGCGGACCTTGCGGAGATCGAGCGATGGATAGCCGGGGAGCCTGTCAAGCCCAAGTTCATACCAGGAGGCAAACAGCTGGAGCTCGCGGTGCAACTTGAGCGAATCGACTAGCTCTCGGTTGGCGCAGGCGCGCGAAGCGGCACGTCGGCTCGTGGACATGCTCGAGACGGAGGATACCCCTATCGAGAAGTGCTTGATGCTAGGCCAGAGGCTTGCGCGTCTGCTCCGAGACGGCGACGCGGCACGATGGCTCGATCTGGAACTCCGCGGCTACCCCTCGGATACGAATCTGCACGACCTGGGAACCTGCGCCAAATACACGCTCCGCCGTTTGGAAAATGGAAAGACGTACCAGCCGAGCTTGCCCATGATCGAGGCGGAAGCGAAGGCAGCAGAGATCGTTCTCAATAAGTTACAGAGCCCCGCTATCAACGCGCCCGTTGCAAACTTCATCGAGTCGAGGGCGACCCAATCAGTGATTAGCTCAATGACAGCCAGTATTCTCGCGCAAAAGACAAACGCAGTCTCCTGGAAGTCGAATTTCGCCAGGCAGAAAAGCATGCTTCATCAGTACGCTAGCGACACCCTGATTGCCTTGGAGCTTGGGGATGTTGCGGAGGACGTCTTCGAGACCGCCCGCACCGACGTCGACATGTTCGTTAGGGCGAACTGTCCGAAGGCGGCCGCTCAGCTACTTGCTGCGAGCGAGAGGCTTCGCGAGGGGCACGCCGAGGCCCTTTCCGAAGCTCTTGGCTCGTGTCGCCGAGTCCTAAACAGCGTCGCTGATGCGGTCTTCCCTCCGCGCGACGACTACAAGGATGCCTCGGATCGAATGCGCAAGGTTGGAGCGAACCAGTACCTAAATCGGCTTCTTGCCTTCATCGAACAACGCGCCCTTAGCGGGAGCACGCGAGCGATCTTGGAAGCAGAAATGCTCCACTTGTCGGCAAGGCTCGATGCCGTCTACGACAAGACGTGCAAAGGCGTTCACGCGGAAATCGACCCGCGCGAAGCCCGGCTGACGCTCATACAGACCTACCTGCTGATCGCAGAGGTCGCGCGGTACCACGCGGAGTCGCCGCCATCCGCGTCTCCGAACGATCTCCCATCGGAAGAGGGAGCGACATGACGGACACCTCCAAGACGGGATCGATCTGGTACCCGAAGGACAAGAACGGCGCCCCGCGTCGCTGCCCTCGCCGAGCACCCCTCGCATTCGTTGACGTCCAGCAGATCAGCAGCATGAACGCCTACGGCGCGCTAGGTCGTTCGTATGGCTCGGAGACCGCCGCCCGGACGCTGCGTTCACTGCCTGCGGTACGCTGCGAACCTTGCAGCTGTGAAATAGGCGTCCGAACCGCCGGCGCGGTCCACGAGCGCGCGCCATCGCCGACGCCGCGCGGCGACGTTCTCTTCGATGACGATCAGCTGGCTCGGCAGCTCGGTGGCGTCGGGCGGATAGAAAGAAGTCGAGCACCACCCGACCGCTGGCCCTCTCGCGGTGCGACCGCTGGAAGACCGCGTGAAAGCGCGCGCACGGAACCCGTGTCCCGCAGGAGGCTGAGCATGGCGTTGCGCACGCTGAGGGCCGTTTCCATTCTCGGCCGCTCCCTCGAACGACTTCACGTCGTCGTCGAGTCGGAGCTGCTCCTTCAGAAGCCTCGATGCGTTGCTCACGGAGGCGTATAGGGTCGCGGCTAAGGGGGCCACCAAGGGCATTCCCCATGTAGGGTGACGCGCGGACGCCCGAACCTTCTCCTCGAAATGCTCCTTGACCCGGCGCGGATCGTCCGCACCGCGTGCCCTCTTTACGAGATCAGCTCTGTAGGCAACCCCTCTTGCGCACGACGGAAGCCGACTCATTCCGAGCGTTGGCGACCAATCCGGTCTCGGATACCGTCGTACCTGGTGGGGCCTTGGCGACGAGAGCAGCTTCGATGACCGAGCTTTGGTCGCCTGTCGATGACGTCGCGAAACACTTGGGCGCAGTGAGGGACTCGATCTCCCGCTGCATCGAGCACCGCGGCTTGCCAGCGGGAGCCGCCGGAACCGAGCACGGGGGCGGCGTCGGCGAAAAATGAGTACGCAGTTTCTTCCAGCTGCACCCGCTCCTGGAGAGATCGTGCGCGTGCGTCAGCGTCAGTACCTGGTCGAGGACGTGCAGCCGCCACCGGCGCCCGGAGAGGCCACGCTCGTCTCGATGTCGTGCCTGGATGACGACGCGCAAGGTGAGGCTCTGGAGGTCCTTTGGGAGCATGAGGTCGATACCGAGGTTGTCCGCGCATCGTGGGAGAGGCTGGGCCGGCGAGATTTCGACGCCCCCTCGCGCTTCGCGGCCTACCTCCACGCGCTCCGCTGGAACTGCGTCACGGCGACCAACCCGCGGCTCTTTCAGTCGCCCTGGCGTGCGGGCATCGAGGTGATGTCCTACCAGCTCGAGCCGCTCCGCAAAGCACTCCGGCTGCCACGTGTGAATCTCTTCATCGCTGACGACGTCGGGCTCGGGAAGACCATCGAGGCCGGACTCGTGCTGCGCGAGATGCTCATGCGCCAACGCGTGCGCCGCACGGTCGTTGTGGCTCCGCCGTCGGTTGTCATCCAGTGGCGGGAGGAGCTCGAACGGCGATTCGGACTCACGTTCGTCATCTACGATCGCGACTACGTGGCCCGCTGCCGACGGGAGCGCGGCTATGCAGTGAATCCGTGGACCACCCACTCGCGCTATATTCTCTCGCACGCGCTCCTGCGCGACGAGGAGTACGCCGCACCGCTCCGCGACCTGCTCAGCCTCGACGAGAACGGCAAGCCGCGCGACGGCGCCGAGCCCGGCTCTCTCCTCATCCTCGATGAGGCGCACCACGCCGCGCCCGCCAGCAGCTCGAAGTACGCCATCGACTCGCAGTTCACGCGCGCCGTTCGCGATCTGGCGGAGCGCTTCGAGCACCGGCTGTTCCTCTCCGCGACGCCGCACAACGGACTCTCCAACAGCTTCTCGGCGCTGCTCGAGATCCTCGACCCGCAGCGCTTCGTCCGCGGGACTCCCGTCGAGCCAAAGCTCCGGGACGAGGTGATGGTTCGCCGCCTGAAGGCCGACCTGCGCGAGGTATCGGGGGGCTTCCCGGTTCGCACGATCGTCAAGGTCAGCATCCAGGGTCTGCCGGCGGATGCGCCTGAGCTCGCGCTGGCAAAGCTTCTCGACGAGTACTGGGAAGCACGTGAGGCGCGGCTCGAGGGGCTGCCCGCAAAGCAGCGCGCCGCACAGGGCCTCGTTCTCGTCAATCTTCAGAAGCGCCTGTTCTCGTCGATCGAGGCGTTCCATCGCACGCTCATGGCGCATCGGCGCGCGCTCGAGCGAGCGACGTCCGAGCCGAGGGCCGCTGCGCCTACCGCGGCCAACCTCGAGCTATTGCTCGCACAGCCTGACGCCGAAGACGACCGTTCCGAGCTAGCCGAGGACGAGGTCGAGACCGAAGAGGAGCAGATCGTCGAAGCCGCGACCGAAGCCGGTGGCGGCAAGCCGTCCGCGCGCGAGGTTGATCTTGTCACAAGGATGGAGGAGTTGGCCGAGCGCTCGCGACGTCTGCCCGATGCCCGAGTGCGCTGGCTGGTCGACTGGATACGTCGCGAGATGTGCCCAAAGCTGCCCGCGCTCGGTGTGCCGTCCTTAGGCACTCCCGCGGAGTGGCTACCCCGGCGGGTGGTCATCTTCACGGAGTACGCCGACACGAAGCGCTACCTTGAGCAGCAGCTCAAGGCGGCCATCGGCACGAGCGACCAAGGCGATGACCGCCTCGCAACCTTCCATGGCGGCATGCCGGACGAACTGCGCGAGGAGGTGAAGCGCGCGTTCAACACTGACCCCAAGAAGCACCCGCTCCGAATTCTCGTTGCTACGGATGCGGCACGCGAAGGCGTGAACCTGCAGAATCACTGCGCGGACCTCTTCCACATCGATCTTCCGTGGAACCCCTCGCGCCTCGAGCAGCGTAACGGCCGCATCGATCGCAAGCTTCAGCGCGCCGCCGAGGTGCGCTGCCACTATTTCGTCTACGCTCAGCGCGACGCCGACCGCGTCCTCGAGGTGCTCGCCGAGCGCACCAAGGTGATCCACGAGGAGCTGGGGAGTATGCCGCCCGTTCTCGAGGAGCGCATGACGAGCCGGCTCGCCCAGGGCATTGGCCCGCGCGGCAGGAAAGAGCTCGCCGAGGCTCTCCGTAAGGACACCGCTGAGCCAACGAGCCAGGCCGCACCCGAAGAGCTCGAGGGTGTACGCGAGCGCAAGGTGGCGCTGCAAAAGCAGCTCGATGAACTACGTAACATTCTCGACCAGTCACGTCGGTCACTCGATCTGAACGAGGGGCAACTCCGCGACGTGCTGTGCGAATCGCTCGGAATGCTCGGTGCCGACCTGCTGAAGCCATCAGCCGGTCGCAATGATCAGGCCTTCGAGGTTCCGGCGCTCGACCGACGCGCGGGGGCAGATCCGACCTGGGCGGACACACTCGATACGTTGCGGAGTCCTCGACCACCGGGGATGAAGGTTTGGGAGTGGCGTCGGACGGCGCCCATTCGGCCGGTCGTGTTCAAGGACCCCGGGCACATCGACGAGGACGTGGTTCACTTGCATCTGGAGCACCGCCTGGTGCAGCGGCTTCTCGGACGCTTTCTCGCACAGGGATTCGTCCTCGACGACCTTGCGCGTGCATGTGTCGGACAGACCGACGACGCCGTCCCGCGCGTGCTCTTGCTGGGGCGGCTCTCGCTCTACGGAGACCGCGCAGCGCGCCTGCACGACGAGGTGGTTTCCGTGGCCGCGCGCTGGGTTGACCCGACGGCACGCAAGGGTGGCCTCAAGCCGTACGCCGAGGACGCCCAGGCGAAGTCCTGGGAAATCTTGCTGGCCTCCATCTCCAAGGCCAGCGGGCTCTCGGTCGCGCCGGAGGTCCAGAGGAACATCCTCCGCTCGGCCCCCACAGACGTGACGGAGCTCCTCCCGCACCTCCAAGCCCGCTGTGAGTTGGTCGCCTCGAAGGCGATCGCAAAGCTCGACGAGCGCGGTCAGCGCGAGGCCCGCGAGATGGTGGAGATCCTCGAGGGACAAAGGAAGCGGATCGAGCGTGAGCTGACCAAGGTGGAGGATCCGCAGCAAGCGCTCGAGTTCAAGGGATTTGACGATCAGGAGTGGCGGCAGCTCCGCGACAACGCGAAGTTCTGGAGACGTCGCCTCGACGCCATTCCCCGCGAGACCGAGCTTGAGCCGAAGCGAATTCTGCGGAGCTATGCAGTGAGGGCGACGCGCATCGAGCCCGTTGGCATCGCCTACCTGTGGCCAGTGACGGGGTGAGCCATGGCGACTGACCACGAGCTTCGAGTGCATCGCGACTGGATCGGGCTGCTACAGCCCGTCGGTCTGGTGGTGTCGCCACCGGCGTTGCTCGCGGCCCAGGCATTTCCAGACAAGAACATCATTGCTCAGCAGCAGGCCCTGCTTGCCCTCATCACCCCTATTCCACCGAGTCCAGAAGCACGACGCTCGCTGCTGCCTCCGCGCCCGCTGAGTTTCGCTTCGCTCGCCACAGAGGTGCTTGGCTGGAGGCCGAGCCGCCTCGTCGGGCTCGACGGCCAGCGCCCGCTGCCCGATTCACTCGATGTCGTGTTGTCGGAGTTTGGCGAGACGCTTCGGCCCACGTATGCGGTGCAGGGGCTGCCGGAAGATGTTGCACCCGTGCGCGGCAGTGTCCCTCCCGGCGCCTCCGACAACTGGATGACCCTGATCCAGGAGCTTTCGCCCGGAACGTCCTTCGATGATGCGGAGGCGGAGGACGATCGCGCGTGGCACGCGAGCCCGCAAGCTCGCCTGGAACGACTGCTTCGCGAGACCGCGGTGCCGATTGGCATTCTCTGCAACGGCCACTTTATCAGGCTAGTGTATGCGCCGCGCGGAGAGTCCTCCGGGCATATCACCTGGCCGGTGCATCGCCTGGGAACAGCACTCGACCGCGACATGCTCTCGGCGCTCTGCATGCTCCTCGGCTCCGCGCGCCTGTTCACGCTGCCGCGGGATCAGCGGCTTCCGCACATCCTTAAGGAGAGTCGCAAGTATCAGAACGTCGTGTCGACGAAGCTCGCGGGACAGGTTCTCGAGGCGCTAAACGAACTCTTGCGCGGGTTCCAATCGGCGAACGCGGCGGCGAAAGGGAGCCTGCTCGATGCCACGGTCCGCGAAGACCCGGACCACATCTACGGCGGCCTACTCGCAGTTCTGCTCCGGCTCGTGTTCATCCTCTACGCCGAAGAGCGCGACCTCCTCTCGTCGTCCGCGGCTTACGTGCGCAACTACTCGCTGGTGGGTCTCTTCGACAAGTTGCGCATTGACGCTGGGCGCTTCCCCGACACGATGGACCAGCGCTACGGTGCGTGGTCGCGACTCCTCGTGCTCTTCCGCATGGTGCACGACGGAGCCAAGCGCGGTGACCTGCACCTTCCGCCGCGATACGGGCACCTCTTCGATCCCGACGGCTGGGCCTTCCTCGAGGGACGTCCGCTTCGTATCAACCGCGTGATGGGCGCGCCTGTGGCAGTGCCCAAGGTGCCCGACGGTGTGGTGCTGCGCGTGCTCGAGAAGCTCCTGCTGCTCGACAGCGAGCGACTCTCGTACCGGGCACTCGACGTGCAGCAGATCGGCTCCGTCTACGAGAATATGATGGGCTTCCGTCTCGAGCGCGCCCTGGAGACATCCATCGGCGTCGGAAAACAGCACGTCGTTGTCGGCCTCGAGACGCTGCTCGCGACGAAGGGCGCGGAGCGTGAGAAGCTTCTCAAGGAGGCGGCGAGCATTGAATTGGCCGACAAGGCCGCCGAAGCGTTGAAGGAGGCTGCCACGGTCGATGACCTCGTCGCTGCGCTGAGCCGACGGATCTCGCCGCTCACTCCGCGCACGGTGCCAGCTGGTGGGCTGTACCTACAGCCCACCGATGAGCGACGCCGATCGGGCTCTCACTACACGCCGCGCGAGCTGACCGAGCCAATCGTGCGAACGACGCTGCGGCCGATCCTCGCGGACCTGGGCGCGAACCCGAAGCCAGAGCAGCTGCTCGCCCTCAAGGTGTGCGATCCGGCTATGGGCTCGGGCGCCTTCCTCGTCGAGACCTGCCGGCAGCTCGCCGACCAGCTCGTGAAGGCCTACGACGTTCACGCGCGCCCGACGGACATTCCGCCCGACGAGGATATGCTGCTCTACGCGCAGCGGCAGGTGGCGCAGCACTGCCTTTATGGCGTCGACAAGAACCCGTTCGCCGTTGACCTGGGCAAGCTCTCGCTCTGGCTGGCCACTATGGCGCGTGACCACGCGTTCACGTTCCTCGACCACTCGATTCGTCACGGCGACTCGCTCGTTGGGCTGACGCGCGAGCAGATCGCGAGCTTCCACTGGGCGCCCGACAAGCAGCTCCCAGTGATCCGGGCGTTGGTAGAAAAGGCGATCGCAGAGGCGATGGCGCTGCGCGCAAAGATCCCAGACCTCGCGAACTCGGATGACGTTCGCGAAAAACGGCAGCTGCTTCGCGACGCGGACGACGCGCTCGCGAAGGTTCGGATGGTGGGGGATGCCCTGGTTGCGAGCTTTTTCTCGGAGGACAAGCCGAAGGCACGGGAGGAGGCCCGGGCACGGTGGGAAACCAAGACACAGACTTGGCTCTCGGGGCGCGACTCGTCCGGGGACGTCGAGACTCTCGTTGCGGAGTTGCGACATGGCGAGAATCCGGTGCCGTGCTTCCACTGGCAGATCGAGTTTCCAGAGGTCTTCGATCGTCGCCCAAACGGCTTTGACGCCTTGGTTGGGAATCCACCGTTCATGGGTGGGCGCAAGGTCACGACGTCGTTTGGAATGCCCTACTTTGCGTTTCTGACAGACGCGTTCCCTGGCGCGGCGAACACGTGCGACCTCGTGGCCTTCTTCTTTCGTCGCCTGTTTGGTCTGCTCCGTCCTTCGGGGACGATGGGATTGCTTGCTACCCAAACGATTGCGCAGGGCGATACCCGCGACGGAGGCCTTCGCTGGATTTGTTCCCATGGCGGCACGATCTACGCGGCGACGAAGAGGATTGAATGGCCTGGGCGAGCCTCTGTCATCGTAAGCGCGGTTCATGTCACCAGGGGTCCCACGTCTTCGCCTGCGATGCTAGGCGTCCGCCAGGTTCACAGGATCAGCGCGTATCTATTTCATCGCGGAGGCGATGAGAGTCCGTCGGTGCTGAAATGGCCTGTGGACCAATACTCTCAGGGAAGCAAGATCTATGGACAAGGCTTTCTATTCGACGACCATGATCGAAAGGCCAACCCGACGGCGCTCATGCGCCACGTCCTGTCCAACGAGCCACAGTCTGCGTCGAGGATCCTTCCTTATCTCGGGGGCAGCGAAGTGAATGAGGATCCGACGCATGCACCCCGTAGACATGTCATCTACCTCAGCGACATTCGCGAGGAAGCGGAGCTTTCGCAGTGGCCCGAGCTCCTGAAGATCGTGCGAGAGCGGGTCAAGCCCGAGCGGGAGGCACTTGGCGAAAACCCGGTCAATCGACCACTAAAGCGCCGGTGGTGGGCCTACCAGGCTCATAGGCCTGGATTCTACTCCGCCATCGACGGGATGAAGCGGGTCCTGGCTTCGTCTGAAGTGAGCAAACACTGGGCCGTCACATTCCTTCCAACGAGCATGATCTATTCACACAAGCTGGTGCTCTTCCGGTTCGCGGATGCGGCCACGTTCGGCCTGCTTCAATGTCGAGTCCACGAATCGTGGGCGCGCTTTGTTTCGTCTTCGCGCGGCGATGGTCTCAACTACGCAGTGTCTGACTGTTTTGCCACGTTTCCGATTCCTGAGACGGTCCATGGTGTTGAGTCCGCCGGCGAGAGGTACTTCTCGTTTCGAGCCTCACTGATGGAACGCAATCAAGAGGGCCTGACGGACACCTACAACCGATTCCACCAGCCTGACGAAGCCGACCCTGACATCCTCACGCTCCGCGAGCTTCACGCCACTATGGACCGGGCCGTTCTCGACGCCTACGGGTGGACCGACATTCATCCGACTTGCGAATTCCTCCTCGACTACGAGGAAGACGACGACGACGCGGAAGTCTCCAGCGGCCGACGCAAGAAGAAGCCCTGGCGATATCGCTGGTCTGACGATGTCCGTGACGAGGTCCTCGCGCGGTTGCTTGAGCTGAACGCCCAGCGCGCGAAGGCGCAAACGGGAACGGCGCCGCCCCAACCAGGAACGCCGGGCGCCGCCGATAGAAAACCTCGTAGGCGTGCAAAAGGCTCGAAGAAACCCGCACCCACCGGGCAGAGTGGTCTGTTCGACGGGGGAGATGACGAATGACGACGTCCGCCGAAATCCGTCAGAAGCTCATTGAGACCCTACAACTCGACCTCGTCGGCCCCGGTCGGGGCCATTCTCTCGAGGCCGAGCGACTTTGGGAGAGCGAGCCGCCCTCGCGTTGGTACCTCACAGGCTATCTCGTCCCCACCGCCGCGCCGGAGTCCCAGAAGCACGATCCGGAATCTGAGGAGGTACTCGACGCGGTCGTCGGCTCCGAGGACGGCACCGGTGACGACGACGTGGAGCCCGACAAGGCGCCCGCACGCAAGGTGTTCCTGCCGTCCTCGATCGGCATCAGCGTCCTGGTGCCCAAGGGAGCGAATACGCTCTCGGTGGAGATGCTGTGGGGCGACTACACGAAGGTGTCGTCGCAAGATGCTGAGCACCCAGACCGGAAGGCGTGGCAGCGCGCCCAGCGCGTGCACAGGGTGGACGTCTCCCTGCCACCGAAGGGGCTTGGCCGCACGGAGCTAGCGGACAGCCGAGGCGTGTGCCTCTACGTTTCGGCACGCGACGTGAGTAACCTTGGTCCAAAGGGCGGCGAGCTGCCGGTGGGCACGCGCGCGGTCTCCGTGTTCCTGGTGAACGAGCGGAATCCGGAGGCAGAGGAGCGCGTCGATGAGGGACATCTTTTCCAAGCGCAATTGATCCTGCGCACGACCGATCCGCACACCGTCATTCATGGGAACAAGCAGGCCAATTTTCTCGAGCCCCAGCTGAATCTCGCGGGACGACAGTCATTCGTGCCGCGACCGAACCTCCGTGGCCTCGTTGATGATGACGCCGACGAGCGCATCGCAGACCTTCAGTACCGCAACACGTTCGAGTTCTCCGTGGGCCACGGTGTTTCGACTGACGCCGTCGTGGAAGGCGATGCCTGCCACGAGGTGCGTAGCACCTGGATCCCGGTCGCGGCGGTCGAGAAGGTGGACCCGACCAGCATCGCGGGTGTCGAGCTTTCGATGGAGAACCTTGCAGCCGTGCAAACGGCGGCCGCGGCGAAGGCTGCGCTCGGCGCGTTTGGCACGGAGTACGGCACCTGGATTGCGAAGCAGCGCGCAGCCGCGCCGACCCAGACTCGGCGCGCCGAGGTGGCCAAGGATCTCCTCGATCGGTGCGAGCTCGCGCGTCAGCGCATCGCCCACGGGCTCGTCGAACTCGAGGACCCGCTCGTCCTCGAGGCTTTCCGGATTGCGAACCGTACGATGGCGGCAGCGGCGCGCCAGCGAGCCGCACAGCTCAAACGCTTGCGCCCCGACCAGATAAGCGCGCCCAAGTGGCACCCGTTCCAGCTCGCGTTCGTGCTGATGAACCTTCGCGGCATCGCAAAGCCCACTGACCCGGAGCGCCAGGTCCTCGACCTGCTGTTCTTTCCCACGGGCGGCGGCAAGACGGAGGCCTACCTCGGGCTCGTGGCGTTCACGCTGGCCCTCCGCAGGCTTCGTGATCCGAGCGTAACCTCGTCCGGCGTCAGCGTGCTGATGCGCTACACACTACGCCTCCTGACGCTTGACCAGCTCGGTCGCGCCGCCACCCTCATTTGCGCCCTCGAGCTCGAGCGGCAGAAGGACGTCGAGAAGCTGGGCAAGTGGCCCTTCGAGATCGGGCTTTGGGTCGGCCGCAAGGCGACCCCGAATCGCATGGGGAAGAAGGGAGACAACGACCGAACCTCCGCGCGGGCGCGAACAATCGCGTTCCAGAACGACAGCAAGTACAAGCCGGCGCCAATTCCCATCGAGAATTGCCCGTGGTGTGGGACCAAGTTTGAAGCCACGTCGTTCCGCCTCGTTCCGACTACGGATCACCCAACCGATTTGCGCATCACATGCGCAAACGAGGACTGCGCGTTCACGCGAGACAACGCGCTGCCCATCGTCGCCGTCGACGAGCCGCTCTACCGTCGACTTCCCTGCTTCATCATCGCCACAGTCGACAAGCTCGCGTCGCTTCCGTGGCTTTCGACTCCGGGCAAGCTCTTCGGCAAGGTCGAGCGGTTCGACGGCGGTGGCTTTTATGGATCGGGCGATGGCGCTGGCGGTAGCAAGCTTCCGCGGCCCCTTCTGCCGCTTGACCTGATTATCCAGGACGAGCTCCACCTCATCAGCGGGCCACTGGGCACGATGGTGGGACTGTACGAAACCGCCGTGGAGGCTCTCTGCCGCCGCGAGGTTGATGGAAAGACGGTACTCCCAAAGATTGTGGCGTCCACCGCCACGGTGCGCCGAGCTGAGGCCCAGGTTCGCGCGCTCTTCAATCGGTCGCAGGTTGATGTGTTCCCGCCCCCTGGCCCTGATCGCCGCGACTCGTTCTTCGCTCACACGATGAACTCGTCGGAGAAGAATCCGCGGCTCTACGTGGGTGTGGCAGCCCAGGGGCGCAGCTTGAAGGTTGTCCTTCTGCGTACCTACCTGGCAATGCTTTCGGCTGGGAAGAAGCACTACGACGCGGCTGGAGGCGCGGCCAACGCGACGAATCCCGCCGATCCGTACATGACGCTTCTGGGGTACTTCAACGCTCTGCGGGAGCTCGGTGGAAGCCGTCGCATCGTCGAGGACGAAGTGCGAAGCCGACTCCATGGGTACTTCCGGCATCGCCGGGTGGCCGAGCTCGACTGCCCGTTCGTGGATCGCACCATCCAGTTTGAGGCGATTGAGCTTACCTCACGCGAACCGACCAACCGTGTCGCGCAGGCGAAACGGCGCCTCGCCCTTCCGTTTGGACAGGACGGCCGCGTCGACGTCGCTCTCGCCACGAACATGATCTCGGTCGGCCTCGACATCACACGCCTCGGCTTGATGGTGGTGCTCGGCCAGCCAAAGACGTCTGCCGAGTACATCCAGGCCACGAGCCGCGTCGGTCGTGATGAAGAGCGGCCCGGTCTCGTCATCACGCTACTCAACGTGCACAAGCCGCGCGACCGGTCTCACTACGAGCGGTTCGAGGCGTACCACGAAACATTCTATCGCGCGGTCGAGGCAACCAGCGTAACGCCATTCGCCCCGCGCGCGGTCGATCGCGGGCTCGCCGCCGTGGTGGTCTCGTTGGCGCGGCACGGTGAAGCCGCGCTAACGCCTGCCGCCCGTGCAGCGGACCTCGCGCTCCATCGCGCTCGGCTCGGCTGGCTCAAAACGACCGTGCGCGCTCGTGCGGAAAACCACACCAAAGACATGGAGCAAGCAGAGCGCCAAGAGCTAGGTGGCAAGATCGCTTCTCGAGTCGACGATCTCCTCGACGCCTGGGAGCAGATCGCCGCCGAGAAGGCCACGGTCCAAGCCGGCCTCCAGTACGGACCCTTCGAGGCCAAGCCTCGGCCTCCGCTCCTTCACGACCCGCTCGACGCAGACTTGAAGAGGGAGCCACCTCACTCCAAGCTCCGCAAGTTCAAAGCGCAGTGGTCGCTTCGCGACGTGGAGGCCGAGGTGTCCGTCATCGTTCGTCGCCTCGACGGTGGCACCCCGGAGGCGACGTGAGCCTCGTCAAGATCCGGCAGAGCCAGATTGTCTCCACGTACGGACCGGGCGCACTTGTCGATCTTCCGGACTACGCGGTGCTTGTCGCCGGCCTCGAGCATTGGGTGGGCGACGCACTGCTTGTCCCCGAGCCACGACTGCTCGGGAACCTGCGTCGGCGTCTCGGGCTGCCGTTCCTGGAGCTTCGGGCGCCGCCGGTTCCGGAACGCGAGGACGATCTCGGGATCGGCATCGTGGCCTGGCAGTTCCCCGAGTGGTTCGTCGCGCAGTTCGAGGTGAGCACCAAGCAGTACGGCAGATCGCGACCTCTGGTGCACCGCAAGGCACTCGTCAAAGGCCGCTATGTCGGCGACGACCCCACCGGCAAGCGCAAACGCAAAGACTGGCCCGTCGTGCCCGTTCGCTTCGTCCAGGCCTGCCCCAACGGTCACGTGAGCGACATCGACTGGCCGCACCTGATGCACGGCGAAGGCGTGGCTTGCGGGGGCCAGCTCTGGTTCGACGAGCGCGGCACGACCGGCGATCTCTCCGAGCTTTTCGTCCGATGCGATGGATGCGCGAGCAAGCCGATGTCGCTCGTGCGACTCCAGAACACGTCCGAGGAGCGCTCCGTGCTCGGAGATTGCCGAGGCGACCGCCCATGGCTAGGACCGATGGCGCGGGAGACCTGCGCAGGCCCCCATGACAAGCCCCACCGCAACAAGCTCCTGATCCGCCACGCGAGCAATGCGTACTTCCCGGTGGTCGAGCGAGCGATCTCGATCCCGGACCACGACGAGCGCGTGCGCAAGGCCGTCGATTCTGTCTGGGACGACTTCCTCTCCGTCGGGGAGAGCCCCGCAGATGTCAAACGCGAGCGAAAGAAGCAGCGCGTGCAGCTCGCTCTCGAGGGGCTGACCGACGCCGAGGTATGGGCTGAGTGTGAGCGCCGCCGGGGCGGAGACGCCGGGACGCAGAAGGGCCTGAAGGACGTCGAGCTCGACACGTTCCTCTCGGTCCCGAACGAGCTTGGCGACGACAAGCCCGAGGGCGACTTCTACGCGCGACGCTTGCCGCTCGATGCGAAGCGAAACGGGGCGATCCGGGCCGTCGAACGCGTGGTCTTAGCCCATCGCCTGCGCGAGGTGATCAGCGAGATCGGTTTTACGCGCTTCGAGTCTCCGGCGTTGCCCGTTGACTCTGAGGTGGACCTTGGCGTCCGCCTTGCAGCCCTCGCTCTCGAGACCCGATGGCTGCCCGCGATTGAGAATCGTGGCGAGGGCGTCTTCCTCGCGCTCGACGCTGGAAAGGTGAAGGACTGGACGACTCGCCGCGCTGTGAAGCGGCGAGCGCTCGAGTTTCAGGGTGGGGTCCAGAGCACGTTGAAGAACGTTATCCCGCTCGAGCGTGTGGAGCAGATCTACATGCCGTACATCATGCTGCATTCGCTCTCGCACCTGCTCCTCACGGCCATCGCCCTCGAGTGCGGCTACGCGGCGGCGAGCATCCGTGAGCGCATCTACGTCCGCGACGGAGCGTACGCAGTGCTGCTCTACACGGGCACCCCCGACGCCGAGGGCACCCTCGGCGGCCTTGTGCAGGTCGGTCGGCGGATCGCACGCCACCTGGACGCCGCGCTCGAGCTTGGACGCCTCTGCAGCAACGATCCGGTCTGCGCCCAGCACAAGCCGGATCAGCTGCACGAGGGGCGCATAATGCAAGGGGCGGCCTGCCATGGATGTCTCCTGATCGCGGAGCCATCGTGCGAGCGACGAAATGAGCTGCTTGATCGCTCACTCGTGGTGCCGACGGTCGACCTGACCGATGCAGCGTTCTTCGCGGAGGGCTCGTGAGCGAGGCTCTGCCGGTGCTCTCCGCCGCGTCGCTCGGTGCACTCGCTGGCGCGGTTGAGCGCGGTGCTCTGGTGCCCCCCTTTGGGGCGATGCAGATTGGGCGTCACGTGGCGAAAGGGGAGCAGGTGGTGGCGCTCCATCTGATGGAAGTGCTCGGCGTAGCGGGCCTAGCGGGCGGCACGCTCGTCGCAGCACTGCGGCTGGCAGAGGCCGCGCGCAAGGCCGGAGAGCTGAAGCCGGAGCCGTCACTGGTCTGGTCCGACCTCGACATCGCCGGCTCGCGGGACACCGCGGTCGTCTGCAATGAGCTCTTTCGCGGCGCACGAGCGTCGGTGGTCGTGTCGACCTTCACCTTCGGCCACAAGGCGAAGGAGGGCGAGGCTAAGGGCAATCCGGTGCTGCTCCCGCTCGCGAAGCGCATGGCGGAGGTGGGTAGCTTGACCGTCCGCGTCTTCGTCAACCTCCGCCGCCTCGAGTACATGGCTCATGCCTCCGAGCATGTGGTCGAGGACGCGTTCGTCGCCTGGTTCCGCAAGGAGATCTGGCCGTGGGAGCGCCTGCCCGAGGTCTACTACGACCCTCGCTCCCTCCAAGCCGCTGGAGAGGAGAGTGCCTGCCTGCACGCCAAGTGCGTAGTCGTGGACGACGCGCGAGCGTTTATCACGTCGGCAAATCTGACTGAGGCCGCCCAAGATCGAAACATCGAGGCGGGGGTCCTGCTCGACGACCCTGTGTTCGCGCGCGCGCTGAGGACGCAGTTCGAGAGTCTGATCGACCGCGGTTATGTTCGCCGTCTCACCAGGGGGCTTTCGGAGTGAGACTCGCGGTATGAGCAGGCTGAATCCGTTGCCGTTCTCGCCCGACGGCGGCCCCTTGTGTTGCGCCAACCGCACCAGCAACACCGGCCTATACTCGCCGGATGGGCGATATCGACGAGCGACGGGCGCGGCTGAAGGTGATCTTCGAAGCGTCCACTCAGCTTCTTTTCAGCGAAACCCTCACCGAGGCCGACGTGCGAGCGAAGGTGATCGACCCCCTCTTCGTAACCAGTCTCGGATGGCCTGAGGAGCAGATTCGCCGTGAGAAGCATACGGTCAGCGGAGACTACGTTGACTACGAATTCGGTCGACCAAACACGCTCCTCATTGTTGAGGCGAAGCGTGCGACGAAGCCATTCCGCGTGCCGCAACAAACTCATAGGCGGACGTTCTCGATTAACGCGTTGGTCGCTGGCGATCCCCAGCTAAAGGAGGCCATCGAGCAGGCGGCGGGCTACTGTCAGGATGAAGGCGTCGCGCACGCCGCTGTGACCAACGGCATCCAACTGGTGGTCTTCAAAGCCGTGCGAACCGATCGACCCTGGCGCAAGGGAGAGGCCCTGGTCTTTCGATCGATTGACGACATCCTCGTTGGCTTCGCGGAACTGTGGGACCTACTTGCATACCCTTCCGTTCGTGCAGGCACGCTCGACGCGTTTTTCGCCTTCCCGGACGAAACGCCACGACACACAAAAAGCGTCATATCTACTCTCGCAAACCCGGACGAGAAACTCCTTCGCAATGCGCTGAACAGCGAACTGATCCCCATACTCCGCGCCGCGTTCGAGGACCTAACTGAGGACGACCAGGCCCAAGCGCTGCAGTATTGCTACGTTTACTCTTCGCATCTTCACGCCACTGCGGACAACTTCATTCTTACGATACGGGACCTCCCGCCAGCATACCTTCGAGGCCAGGTTGAGCATCTGGACGTTCAGCGCGCGGGAGCCGTCCCCGTTCAACGGGCCATCGAGAACATGGCCGAATCGCGCCGTAGAGGCGCGGTTCTCCTGCTCCTGGGGGGCGTGGGCGCCGGGAAGACTACGTTTCTTCGCCAGGTTCGTGTGAAGTACTGCGCGAAGACCATCGAGGAGTCTGGCGCCTTCTATTATGTCGACTTTCGCGACGCTCCGCGGAATCCGCCATTCGAGGACTTCGTCTTCAGCACGATACGAAAGCAGCTCAACAACGACCCATTGGTGCGGCGGTTGTTCCTCGATCAGCAACTGCCGGTCACCGTTGGCACAAAGTTGTTGAACGAGCCGGCCTTGTTGGCGCATGTGTTTCGCGAGGAGCTGGCACAGGTCGACGCCATGGCTCGCACCCTTGGTGCGACCAATGCCGACGTAGTCGCCCAAGAAAAACTGCGAAAGCTCTCCGAGCTATCCGGACGCGACCGCGAAGTCGTCGCCAGAGTATTCGGACTCATCGAGGCCGCGGACCGCTTCATCCTGCTGGCGTTGGACAACGCAGACCAGCATCCGCTTTCGTATCAGCTGGACATTTTCATGTTTGCACAGAACGTGGCCGCGGAGACCGGAGCAAATATCGTTTGTGCCCTTCGGGAGGAAAAGTACTATTTGGCGAGTCAGCAAGGGGCATTCAACGCATTCCACACTCAGCGATTCCACATCCCGAGCCCCCGCCTCAAGGACCTGCTCGCCCAACGACTCGATTACGCACAAAAGCATTTGGAGCAGCTCCTAGACAATACAGACGAAGCGAAAGTCGCTGATGTTCGCGCCTTCCTCGACACCATCTGGAGAGGCTGCGTCGGATTGCAGGGAAGCAGCGGTTCGTCCAACGTTGTTCGACTGCTTGAGCGAATCTGCATGGGCGACATGCGCCGAGCCCTTCGAATGTTTCGCCGCTTCATGCAGTCCGGGAACACCGATGTAAGGAAGATTCTATCCATCTATCGCGAGAACTCGCATGCCCGAATTCCATACCACGTCCCCTTCCACGAGTTCACCAAGTCGGTGATGCTGGATGACCGAAGGTACTACCGCGAAGGAGACACCGAGGACGAAGTCGTCAACCTGTTCGCGACCTCGGGGCAACCTCCGAATTCGCATTTTACTTCGCTACGGATTCTGGCGTTCTTGATGGAGTCGAGTGAGCGCCGGACACAGTTCGGTTCTGGGTTCGTTGAGTGGGGCAGCATCGTTTCAATGTTCGAGGCGATCTTCCCAGACACGCGCGACGTCCGATTTCATCTTGACAAGATGATATTTCGCTCGCTGATCGAATCCGATACCGGGATCACCGCGATCCCCGGCGAGTCTCCATTGGAGTACTGTCGGGCGGTACGCGCAACGCCGTCAGGCGAGTACTACCTGACCTTTCTGGTACGAGCGTTCGCGTATCTTGACCTCGTTTGGGTCGACACGCCGTTGGCCGACACAGCCACGTTGACCGCCCTTCGAGAATTTGTACCTGCGCGGGACAAGGCTGGCCGCTTCGAACGTGTGGACACGTTCCTCGCGTACCTCCGATCAGAGGAAGATCGGGAGTTCAGAGACTTCCCAGCGCTTGGTCGTGCTTCGCCGTGGTCCGGACCCTTCGTTCCTGCCATCGCGAAACAGATCGAGCGGGAGAAGGTCGTCATCGCACGTCGGTTCGCACGTTACGAGCGCCCGAGCATCCCGCCCAGAGTGTGAGCTCCCGCGGGGGCTCTGGGGGCGAAGCGCCGACTAGGGCACGCGAAATCAGTTTCGACGGATAAAGCAGGACTGTCCATTCAAGCGATAACTCTGCGCCTTGCGAAATACGTCAAGCACGGGCTGTAGATGCGGGACGGCTCGGTTTTCCTTGTCGGAGGCAACGCATGGGCACGTGCGGCAAACTCGCTGCTATCGGTCGTACCACTCGGGCAGCTCGACGTCCGTTTCGGCCACACCTAGGAAATCGCGCTCGACGACGTGCAGATTGGCGACGTAGTTTGCGAGGTCGGGTGCCCGCGCGTCGCCCGAAAAGTAGTCGACCGCGGCTCGGAAACGCACGACGAGCCGTTGGTGAGGCACGAGCCCTTCTTTGACCATGGCATCGATGTCGCCGCGATCGGCCGCGTGGAAGCGCTTCAACTTGGCCACGACCACATCGACGACATCAAGGACCTCGAGATCGAAGTTGCGGAGCTCCGCGTTGAGGGCCGCCAGTGGATGGTACAGCGCGACTTGGGGCAGGAACGGAATGCCGCTGGGGACAATCTGAATGTAAAGCCGGTGCCTCTGATGGAGCGTGGTCCCCTCGCCAGCCAAATCGAGCATGCGCTTCCTCACGCCATCGGTGAGGTCGGTCGTTTCCAAGACGTCGCTGTCCGTTGTCCCTCGCTCGTAATCCGTCTGAAGCATCAAAGCCGAGGAGCCGATGATTCGGAGGCGGATCTTCGCGGGCGTCGGCGAACTCCAACGAGCGTCGAGGTCTCGGAAGAGGTCATCGACGAGCGGCACGAGCGCTTCTCAAGGCTTCGACGAAGTCTTCGGGCTGCAGAGTCGTGACGATTCCCCAACGTCGGGAGATCGCCGAAGCGGACGCCGTGACCTCCGCGAGCGTCTGTTTGCTTCGGATGCTGGCGTCGAGGACGTCCGGCGCTGGCTCTTCATCCGACTCCACCTTGACGAAATCCAGAAACGACCCGAGCACGACCTGCGCACGACTGTACAGGCGCCGCCAAGGTGTCGGCGATACACCGGGCAGCTCCCGACGGATCGCCTCGAGCGTGTTTTCGACGAGCCAAGCCAGGCGTCGGCCCAGCCCCGCCTCGGTAAGCTGGAGATGAAGCTTCTTCAGGTTGACGTGGTCGATGTTGCCGACCAGAACTGGCGCTAGCGCCGTGACCAGTCGCGGAGACTCCGAGCCGACGATCGCTTCGCGAATGACGTCGCTGGCTCCGCTAAGCCGCTCGCTTGGAAGGACGTCAGAGCTCTCTTGGAGGTGGAGAGCCCCAAGCCGTGCGAGGGCGTTCTGGAGCTCGGAGTCTTGACCTTGCGGCACGGGAGCAAACTCGCTCGCGGTCACGTTGAAGAGCTTCAGGATCGTGAGAAACTGCTCTGCCGTGAAGGAGCCCGATCCTCGCTCGATTTCGCTCAGGCGGCTCTGGGAGAGGTGGAGCCGGCGAGAAAGCTCCGCCTGGGTCCAATGCCGGTCCGTTCGCAGCTCCTGGACTTTTAGGGCGACTTTCTCCCTAGCTTTCTCTATGTATAGCGATGACTTATCTTCATTCATATCGGTCACACGATACCTTTATCGAGATATCGATAATATGACGGCGCGCGCCTCAGTTGTCAACTCGGGCCACCCGCTGAAACATCCGCTCCCCAGTAGGCCGCGAGGGTTTAGGACGCTCGCTAGGAACCGATCGTCGTCGAGCCGTGAGAGGACATGTAGGCTCACGGCGCCAGCCGGGCACGCGGCTGCCCCCCCGGCCCGGCTTGGCGGGCACTATTCCTTCCATCGAGCGACAACCACCGCCGCTGGGGCGACCACGGCCCCGTCGTCGTCGAGGTCATGGACTAAGTTCACTTCGAGGGCGAGCGTTGACCGCGGCGCAGCGCTTGGCGAGCTGCCCCGGCCAAGGCCACGAACCATCGGCGCTCCCGCTATCGAGACGTTCCCTCCCCTTCGTGCATTCATTCTGCGTGCCCCGCATAGGCGTCGCCGGTTCGTTCACGCACTATGACGGCTTCATACTTCGGAAGTCGCGACGGATGGCAACCAACGCGCGCGCCAGGGTGCGGCTTGCCCACGACTCGGTCGCTCCGGCCATCGCGCCGAGTTCCTTGAGCTTTCGCCCTGCGAAGTAGCCCTCGACGACGCCGCGTTCTCGGTCGGGTAGTCGCGCCATGATCTCGCGCAAAGCAGCGTGCATCTCCGCATTACCAACAAGTTCCTCGGGCGACGCCGAGAACTCGCTGAAAGCCGTCGGTCCCGCCTGGACCTGGCTGAGGGACATTTCCGCGAGGATCGATCCGTCGCTGCGGCTGGGCGCCTCCTCGAAGGCGATGGCGACGCCGCTCGCAGCGCGCGCCTCGCCATCGGAAAAGTCCTGAGCGGCCTCGCCGTCCTCGATGTTCTTCAATTCTTGCAAGACGCGTCGAGGCAGGACGCCCCAGCATCGGACGCCGTCAATCATGGCTCTGCGGATGCGCAAGGTCGCCCAATGCGAGAAGGGCGTCCCATGGCGCTCGTCGAACGATCGGGCAGCATCGAGAAGTCCCTCGCGACCAAATCCACGCAAATCATCCGTCGTGACGGACCGCGTGCTGAGTCGTCGAGCGAGCGTGCGCGCGTGGATCTCAACCAGCGCAAGTTCGCCGTGAAATCGGTCGAGAACCTCCGCGTCGTCCTTCCATCCCGCGCGCAAAGTGCCCGCATCGCCATGCTCGGCGCCGAGCAAGCTCGCGGCGTGGGTTGCCGCCTCATCGTCAGGAACGAACGTGATCGCGTCCTCGGTCTTGCAACACTCGAGCGCCGGGCCGCATCGCAGCCGCTTGGCGGCGTCTCGGTGCAAGCCGTCGATGTACGAAGTGATCGCATCGAGAGCCAGATTCCCGTCCACGACTCCGGCTCGCCAGTCTGAGATCGTGCAGGACACGACGGCTCGCAATTCCCCTGAACGGCCTACGACCCAGCTGCCCGCCTGCTGGGTTCTCTCGAGTTGCACGAGCAACTTCGAAAGCCGATCGGCATGACGCAGTATCTTGCGAATTTCGCCGGGGTATTGTCGCCTCGGGGCGCCCATGAAAACTTCTCCCGCGGAGCTGCGGCACTATACCATCGCAACGACGGCGCAAGCCGGGTGGCTTTGAGAGAGCAAGCTCGACCGTCGTCGCGGGCCCGCTCCGTGGAACAAAACGCAAGCGACGCGCATCGTCGGTAGTTTCAACAAGCGGAGCCCATCCGAAGGGACTCCGGGCAGCGCGGCTCGCGTTCGACCATGCGATCCCCACGTCGAACGAGGGTCCGCGGTCGCTCGGGTACGACGGTCAGTCGTTGCGGCAAGAGTAGCCGCCCGGCGACCGAAGTTCGCACGAGAACTCGCTGGTGCAGGAATTCGTGCAGGATCCGCACGTGGCCTCTACGGAAGGATCGCTCTCGCAGCCGTTGGCTTTGTTGCCATCGCAGTCGAGGTACAGATATCCCGCGCTGTTCGCGACTGCGCACGTCGCGTACGTGCACCCGCCGCTCGTGGGGGTGCATATTGCTCCGACGACATTGGATGGCGCGCAGGCTGTCCCGCAACTTCCACAATTCGACATGCTGAACGGTGTCTCGCAGCCGTTCGACTTGTCGCCGTCGCAGTCGAGATAGCCGGGACGGCATGCGCTATAGCCGCAATCGCCGCTGGTCGAGCAGACAGCTGCGATGACATTGTCCGGGCTGCACTCAACCCCACAGCCACCGCAGTTTGGAAGGCTGAACGCCGTCTCGCAGCCGTTATTCGGGTCCCCATCGCAGTCGAGATAGCCAGGCTGGCACTCGGTCTCGAGACACGATCCGTTGCCGTCGCACGCCGCAGCCGAGGCATGCGTCGCGGTGCAAGCCGTTCCGGTTGGAGCGGGCACGCAAACTCCCGAGCTTCCGCACGTTTGACAAGCTGGGCACGACGGGGTGCTGCAGCAAACCCCATCGGCGCAATAGCCCGTCGCACACTCCGCGGCGGCGTCGCACGCGGTTCCGAGCCGTTGGGTCGAGTTCTTGGGGTCGGCGCCGGTATCTGGGCTGCTGTCGCTTCTCTCCACATCGGCCTCGTCGGGACTATCGTCCGGCCGGGTAACCTGTTCGGTTGCCGCGTCGGTCTCTGGGTTGCTGTCGCTTCCCTCGGCCTCGTCGGGACTATCGTCCGGCCGGGTAACCTGTTCGGTTGCCGCGTCGTTCGCAGCGTCGCCCTCGCCATCGGGTCGTGGCCGACCCCCGCATGACGCCGCCCCGCCCCCGACCGAGATGAGCAGGGTCGAAAATACGACCGCATTCCATCGCGTCCTCGGTCCCGAAACACTTGTCGTACGGCTCGGCGGAAAAGTTCGAACGATCGTTCTCATGGCTGCATGCTCCTCGTCAGAAGGGGTTCCCTGCCCTTCTCTCGGTCGCCGCATCGCCGAACTTGCGTACTTTCGTCTTTGTCGTGCTCTTTTTCGGCGAGGCGGCCCGGCCTTCTGGAGGAAGCGGTCCCGGCGTGGGGCTCAACCGCTACCCGACACTCTTAGGGACCCAACATCGACCGCCATTGCGGTCCCGCTCGCGGCAGAGAACTAAGCGCGCCGCACTATCGGGGTCTCGAACAAGCCGAGCCCATCCTTGACGGGTCGACCTGCAGAGGTTGGTGTTTCCGGACCCGAACGATTCGCGTGGCACTGTGTCCGGCAACATCCACTGCGCGGTTCCGAGGTGCGCAGGCGCAGCCGCACTAGCCCCAGCGGGCTTGACCTTGCGGGTCAGCGAGCACAACGGCCAAGAGGACCCCAATGGGAGTCGGCCGACACCCGGGGGGAACGCATGGAGCTTGCGTTGGGCGCTCCAACGGGACGTCGCGAGCTTGGACAACCCGTCGTGGTGGAGGCTCGTCCGGGCCCTCGCCATGTTTGCATCCGAACGGACGAAATCGCACATCGCGCGGACGGCGCGTCTGTCCGCTTCAGCGTCCCGGCCGATTCTGTGAGTCCGCTGCCGGGATCGTGATGGAGGCGGACCACGCCGGCCAGCCCACCCACTGAAAGAACCGCGGTGCTCCCGAAACGATCACTTTGACGTCAATCGCTCGATCGTGCGGAGCCCAAAAAGACACTTGGTACGAGACCTCGCCTCCCGACGCGAGCGAGCTTCCGTCGTCGGCAGCGGTGAGCGCTTGCGTCAGCGCCCAGCCCACCTGCGACCCCGCATCCAGAAAGCCACGAGGGCTCCCGAGGAATTGGATCTCCGCTTCGCATCGTTCGACATGGACTCTCACGGGTCGCTGCCTGCGGAGCGCCAAGCGGAGCGTCACGCCGTCCTCTCCCGTCGGCGTGGACGCGCCAGCGATCGGATGGCGACTCGCAGAAAGCGATATCGCGAGAGCCGCGTTGTAGGTTCGGATGAGCCACATCGCGAACGCGGCGACGATGATTCCGACGCCCGCGAGACGGACGCCATGGCTCCGAGTCATAAACGCATCGCCAAGAGCGACGCAGCCACAGTCACGGCTCCGAGGATGGCGAGCACGAGATACATCAGAAGCAGCGGCCTGCCGAGGCGGCGTTCGGCGCTCTCTTTGATGACGAGACAGACGTCTCGCCACCCAATGCGCACCCGCTCGTCCGCCACGGAGCCGATGCTACCCTCGACCTCCGAGCGCCGGAATGATCTCCAAAGCCCCCGTCCTCGACCTCTTCATCGGACGCGACGGGGACGCTTGGAGGCTCTACGTCGCGGCGACTTCCTGGAAGCCCATGCTCCTGCTCGACCGCATGGACGAGCGCGGCTCAGTCTTCCCGGTGGCCAAGCCGGATGTCGCCGACCTCGCTCGCTTCATGTGGAACGTCGACTCGCCCTTCGATAAGCGGCTCACAGCCGACGGCGGCGTCGAGCTTCTCGCCAAGGGACGCTCGGCCATTGCGCTTCTCGTCTGGCTGGAAGGGGTTGTCGGGACCGACCAGGGTCAAGGGGCCACGCGCTAGAACGTTCGAATGCGAGCCCGAGTCGCTGCTCTCTTCGCCTTCGCGGCCTTCCTCGTGGCATGCGGAGGCGCGGCACCCCCTGCCGCCGCGGTTCCGGCCCCGTCGGCTGCATCAGCGTCCGCCGAAGACGCGAGCCTCCCGACACCTCCCGAGTCGACGCCAACCGCCTCGGGGCCGCCGGTTTCATCGTCGCCGGCTGGGTCGGCATCGACGCTGCCCCCGCTTCCCGCCCCCGCCGCTCCGCCCCTGATGACAGCCGAGGTTCAGGCGCCAAGATCTCCCGCGCTCGCTCCTGGTCCGACTACCAAACACGCCGGCTGCAAAATGCGTGGCGTCCTTCCGGATTCCGCGTGTACGCCGGGCGCCGTGATGACCAAAGACCTCGACATCATTTGCCATCACGGGACGCACGACCGCCGGCACGTTGGGGCCTCCGTCCACAAGCAAGCGTTCACGGAATACGGGTACAGCTTCCCGCAAGCGAGGGGCGCGTTCGAGGTCGACCACTTGATTCCCCTCGAGCTCGGCGGCGACAACACGATTGAGAATCTATGGTCCGAGCCTGCGAGTCCCAAGCCTGGCTTCCACGAGAAGGATCTCGTCGAGAACTACTTGCACAAACAGGTCTGCTCGAACGCGATGACGATCGACGCGGCCCAGAAGAGCATCGCAACCGATTGGCTCAGCGTGTGGAAGAAGATGAGCGGGGGCGGTGACGCACGCTGAGGGCAGCGTTCGAGGACACGCGCCCTCATACGCCCCAGGGCGTATTCCAGCAGAGCGACTCGTCCCGTAGCGTGGCCCCCGTGAGAGGGCCGCCATGAGCAAGAGGTTCGTGGCGCTCATCATTTTCAAGGAAGGCCAGGCTTGGGCCGTTCGCTCTTTGCGCGAGCTCGCCGCGCGGGCCCGCGCATTTCTTGGGCTCCCCGCCGAGCAGCCGCCGAAACCCGAGGACAGAGGGCCGCCATGAGCAAGAGGTTGACGCGGCCGTACGCTCGAAGCACCGTGCGCGACACGCCAAGCGCGAAGTCCCAGCACCTCACGGTGCGCGATGCGCCGAGCGCAAAGAGGGTGCGACGAGCGAAGAAGGCGGGCGCAGGGGCTGCGGGGGCGTCGCGTGAGCGCGACGGACCGAGGAGATCGTGGAGATTATGGTCGCCGACCTCTCCAAGGACGCGCGACGCGACAAAGACTGAGCCGTTGGCCGCCCGTGGAGTGCGCGGACCCCTGCTCTGACTGCCGATACGGTCCGTCCACTTCGGTAGTAGCGCAAGAGCGGCATCAGGCACCGCGATTTCGAGCCGCGCTCGGTCGTCGCTATGACGGCTTCATACTTCGGAAGTCGCGATGGATGGCAACCAACGCGCGCGCCAGGGTGCGGCTTGCCCACGACTCGGTCGCTCCGGCGATGGCCGGCTCGTGGAACCGTCGGGACACCGAGCGTTTGGACACCCTGCGAGGGTGCTTACGCGAGCGCGGGCAGCGCCACGTCAGACCAGGAGAAGGGCGCGTGCAGGGCGGTGCGGCGCCGAACGTGCCAATTATTGAGCCGAATACTGTCGTTTTTCGCGGTTGTCGCGACGTCTTTGTTGCGATGCCATACGCTCCGCGGATGTCCGACGGAGAGGCCGGCCTGAAGCAAATTTCCGATGATCGAGCTTCCGCGAGCGCGAACGCGCAGCTCCACAGATTGAGTTCGGTGGAAAGTCTCGCGACGGTGTTCGTGACGGGCGCCGCAGTTATGGCGATCGAGATTCTCGGCACGCGCATCATCGGTCCGATTTTCGGTGTGACTCTCTTAGTTTGGGCGGCGCTGCTCGCCGTCACACTCGCATCGCTCGCGCTCGGCTATTTTCTGGGCGGACTGGCGGTGGACCGTTGGCCGAGCTCACGGTTGCTAGGGACTGTCATCGTCACCGCGGGAGCTTTCATTGGCTTGGTCCCGCTTGCGCGGGTATCGGTGCTCCGCATTATGGAGGGGCTCGGACCGACAGAGGGTGCCCTTCTCAGCGCGGCGCTGCTCTTCGCTCCATGCCTTGTCTCACTCGGCATGGTCGGTCCAGTCGCTGTGCGTCTCACAGCGGCCGACGTGCGCACCGCCGGGCACGGCACCGGAACGGTCTTCGCCGTGTCTACCGCAGGCAGCCTGGTGGGAACATTCGTCACAGTCTTCATGCTTATCCCCAAGGTTGAGACCGCGACGATAGTGCTCGGGGTCGCAACCCTTGTGGTCGTCGTGGGCTGCATCTCGCTTGCGCGACACTGGCAAAGGGGCGCCCTCGGATTCGTGATGCTCCCACTCCTCCTGTCGTGGTTAGTACCCGAGCCCAAGTTGCCATCGGGTATCAGAATCCTCGATCGCTCTCAGAGCCTCTACGGTCTCGTTGAAGTGATCGACGATACAAACCGTGACGTACGACTTCTTCGCGCGGATCATTCGATTATCGGCGCCCAATTCGTGGGATCGCGCTTACCCGCGTTTGCGTTCGTTCATGTACTTGAAGCCGTTCGGTGCTTGCGGCCGCATGCTCACACCGTGCTCCAGATTGGCCTTGGCGCGGGATTGCTGCCGTCCGCGCTCGAGGCACGGGGCTTGAACGTCGACGTAGTCGAGATCGACCCCGCCGTCGTCCGCTTTGCGGAGCGCTATTTTGGGTTTGTACCCAACGGGAAAATCGACATCGAGGACGCTCGCACCGTCGTACGAAGAACGGAGCGGCAATACGACATCGTCGTGCACGACACGTTTACAGGCGGCAGCGTGCCCGAGCACCTGCTGTCTCGCGAGGTTATCCAGCGCATCCACGATGTTCTGCGGCCCGGAGGCATTCTCGCGCTCAACTTCGCCGGGTACCAAAGTGGACCGAAAGCTAAGGCCACCTGGGCCGTCGCGCGAACCCTGCTCGACGTCTTTCCGACGTTGCGCGTCGTTCGCGACAGCGCCCCGAACGTCGACCCGGACGGCGCGGGCAACTTGGTATTCTTCGCATCGGACGCAGCACTCGATTTCGCGACTCCCGACGCCGGGCTCGACGAAGAGTGCAAGCACATCATGCGGACGGTGTCGGCATGGGAGACGTTGAAGATTGTGCCGGCCGGCCCAGCGATAACGGACGCGCGGAATCCCTTGGCTCGCCTGCAGGTCCCCGTCGAGGAGGGGCACTTCTACGCGATGAATCGGCTACTTCCCGTAGACGTCTGGTTGCAATGAGTCGACCGGCGGCAATTGCTACTGCTCGACGCACAAGAGGAAGGAGGTCGACCCGCATGGCTCCGTTGCGGCTTGTCTAAGGTCGGCGAACGCGAAGTAGCCACTCTCGAAGCCGCCGTCGGGACCTGTATAGTTTCCAAGGGTCCATCCTTCGCACTCCCCGTCGGGAATCGTTGTCCAGTCGTCGGCCCAGCCGCTCCATGGATATGAGCCAGTCGTTGGGAACGCGGGGGCGTAGGTGTTTACCCGCTGACCGCCCACGACCCCCAGGAGGGGTACGCCACCGGTTTGCCAAATAAGCTGATTGTCACCGTTGTAGTAATACATGTATTTCTCGATAACCCAATCTTGTGGATCGTCGCCGAGCCATGGCGTCGTCGTTGCCGTTCTACCGCCGCCTACGATAAGAGCCTTCCAGCCTGACCCATATTCCGTCTGGCAGATCACATCCGCACCCGCAGCGCCGCCAAGGTCGGTCGAATAGTCGTTCATCGTGGGAAGAATGGCGCGCTTGCCGTAAAAACCGGTGCACTCGGGGTTGCATGCACCCACGGCTGTCGAAGTCGACCCACCGCTGTCGCAGATCTCCGGACCATTGATGGCGCCGTCTCCGCAATACGGCGCGTTCTTGCAGTCCGTCGTGCACGCGCCCTTGCCGTAGGCGTTCGCCATATTTTGCGCGCCCAAATCGCATTGTTCGCCAGGATCCAAGCGACCGTTTCCGCAATACGGCTCGTCGTAGGCGTCCTGCGCGGATTCCCCGTCGTCGGATGACGGAGCGCTCAGATCCCCCTGCTGGGCATCACCGCTCTCGTTCGAGATCATCGTGGCGTCGAAGACGTCGCTTTCGGACGATGTGTCGGTCTCTGCCTCAGGGGCCGAGTCCCCGCGGGAGGAATCCAGTTGGTTCGCATCGGGGGAGCCAGCGTCGGATACCTCGGCCGGGAACACGCGGACGTCGAGTACGGCGTCACAAGCGGGCGCCAAAACGGAGGCCAAGAGGACGCCCACCCGCAGTGACTGAGGCGTCAAAACGACCCTCGAAGGAGCAGCTCGCGCCCATCGGTCCCGATACGCGTGGGTGCACTTGGGGCTGTAAACCAGACGACCACGCCCACAGCGGCCGCCACGGCTCCGCCGACGAACACCGCAGTTCCTACATTCCCGAGATTGAAGGCGCTCACCGAATCAGTGTTACGATTGGTTCCAGTCTCGTTCTTAGCGGCATTGTCGTTGGCTTTGGAGACCAGTCCGATAACTCCGCCAGCAGCGAGCGCTGCAATGCCTGCTCCGGCGACGGTCACGCCGACCCATCGCTGCCCCCGTCCCCGTGCGCCTAGCGCTTCGCTCGGGCCAGTCGCGGAGGGGGACGCTGGAGATACCGCTCCCAGCGGTGCCGAAGCAAGCAATGCAGGCACGTCCACAGTGACCGTGTGATCTTCGCCAGAGACTTCAAACGATTGCTTCCATTCTTGTCGGCCCGGCGCGACCGCAGCTAGCTCGTGAACTCCGGGATCCAAGGGAATCGGCAGATTCCACTCCTCCCGTGGAATTTCGGCGCCGTCGTTTTTGAGCGACAGACCAGCAGCGTCGTCAGCAACGTGAATCGTCAGATGATCGAGGCGCGGTTCAAGAGCCGCCTGCCGGCGTCGCGATTCGAGCTCATCGCCTTCTCGCCCGACGTGCGCTGCAGCCGACGCAGCATCGCCGAACGTTCTCCAGGCGCTGGCCGTGCGCCCGATCTTTTCGTAGCAGTCCCCCAGATTCATCAGCACGCCGGCGCTCGCGAATGCGCGCCGAGCCCCTTCGAACTTGGGGCACGCGGCCGAATATTGTCCGGCACTGGCCAGCTTCCGCCCCTCGTTGAAGAGCGAGCGCGCCAAGCCTTCGTCCTCGACCTGGGAGCGCGCGTCTTGCGTCACCAGGCTGAGCGCCACCGAGCAAATGCCCCCGAGCGTGACGTATTTTCGTTTAAAACTGCTCATAGTGAGGCTTTAGGTGAGACGGACTGGAGGCTGCTGGCGCGGGATGCGCTGGCCCAATCGTAGAAACCTGCGTCGTGGTCTCGCTTCGGCCTCCGCCTGCCCCGGCTGGCCGCGGCGGAGTTGGATTCTTGCGTGACGGCCGCGCAGAAGAATCAGAGGTCGCGTCAGCTTGACTCGCAGTCATCGTGGCTGACGCTCCCTTTTCGGTCACACCCGCAGGCGCGGGCGCCGACTTGGCTGCATCGAGTTCGAGGTCCTGCGGCACGGAGAGCGCGTGTGCCCTAACGGGATCTTGTATCTCGCCTCCTGCGCGCATCCCTCGCGTATTTGTCGAATCAATCGTCGGCAGGACGTCCCTCATGATCTCGATGGCGACGGGCGGATCTGCGCGCCGCAGTCGCCGACTGTTGGTCGTCACGGCTCCCACCAGCACCGCCACCCCGCAAGCCGCGACGATCGTTCCGGCCCGAATTCGCCGCTGACGAAGACGGCGCGGGAAATCTCCATGCGCCGCAAGTTGCAAGCCAGCGGCCGATTCGCCTGTCATGGGCGTTTCCGCGCCCTGGGAGCCGGATTGTCCCGAGGTCCCCGGCGCATTGTAGGGAGCTGCGGCCTGCTCCGAGATGTGCAGCAAAGACGCGTCCGAGCGGCTGGACGTCGCGTACCTTGCTCGCGCATCGGCAGCAGATGATCGCCCCACGCCTTGCGCACCCGCCTCGACGGAGGCTTGCGACATCGGCATATCAACGTCCACACCGCTACCGAGATCGGCAATGCTCGCGATTTGGTCCTCCAAGGGCCGAGACACGTGCCCGCTCGTCTCAGGTTCTTCCCGGACGACGGCATATCCGTCCGCAAGCGTGCCAACCATGGGATCGGTTGAGTGTGCGTCGGTCGTGGCATCCGCTGAGCGGTCAAGCCGCTGCAGAGCGCGAAGCTCAAAGATCAGACCATGAACAGTCTCGTGGCGCGTACCGGGATCTTTCGAGAGTGCTTTAAGGAGCGCCGCGTCGACGCGCGGGGGTAGCCACGCGCAGAACGTCGACGCCGGCGCGGGAGGCACTGAAAGGTGCACCTTGGCCATTGCCGACGCGTCGCGCACATCGACGTCCCAAGGCAACCTGCCCGTCAACATCTCGTAGATGACGAGCGCGAGCGCATACTGATCGGTCTGCGCCGAAACGCGGTCGCCGCGCAGCTGTTCGGGGGCCATGTACCGCGGAGTACCGATCTGAGTCCGATCGCGCTGCCCAACAATGGCTGCGACGCCGAAGTCCATCACCTTCACGACCGAGTCGAGGCTTCCCTCCGGCCGATGCAGGTAGAGGTTCTCCGGTTTGATGTCGCGGTGCACGATGGCGCGAGGGTGCAAATGGGCCCTCGACAGCCCTTCGCACACTTGCGCGGCCACCGCGTACGTGTTGGCAGGCGTCCAGGTCTTGCCCCTCTGCCGCGTCTCGCGAAGCGCCGCCCGGAGCGTCCGGCCCCGCAGCCGCTCCATCACCATGAACGGCGAGCCGTCCGCCAGGCGGTCGAAGTCGAGCACCTGCACAATGTTCGGGTGCTGAAGCTGCGCTGTGACCCTCACCTCTTCCAGGAACCGCTCGGCAAACTCAGCCATCCTTGCGAAGGACGGATGGAGCACTTTCACGGCGCCCGGGATGAGGCGAGCCTTCATGACGTCGAGGACGATCCCCATGCCGCCCTGGCCCAGTTTGCCGTGCACCACCCACTTGGTGCCGGGCATCGGCTGGCCCAACGGATACTCGATTGAGTCTGACGCCTGCTTCATCCAAAACTTCCCGCGCGAAGCACTTGGGCGTTGCCTATTCACCGCCGCGCTTTCATCCGCTCTGTCGCTCTCACCGTGACGGACTCTGATGCTTCCTTACAGCGACACACGGCGCAACTCGCACGTTTGGCGGACACAACAATGCGACTGCGCTCATCCGTGACTACGGCTGAGCTCATTCGAGCTCAGGCGCACGTCTCAGGTCCACACTGCGAGCAGGATCGCGCACGCGACGCTGCCCATCATGCAAACGACCAAGAGGGTCCAACCTAGGACCTTGTCGCTCCAGTCAGCGACGGCGTCGCCCGCCAGGCGCCAGCCCTGCCTCGCTCCGTACCCCGCAGCCGGCAGCAGGAGCGCGAATATCATCCAACCCGCGGGAATCGACAGCAGGATCGCGAGCAAGCGCGAAAGCCCCGAAGCGCTTTCGCTTCTTGCCACCCAGAACGGCTTGTCGGTCAACGCCAAGCTGTACCCGGCGTGAACGCACAGCGCACCGAAGGCCACCACCGCCGCCAGCACGGCAGTGATCCGATGCGGTCTCCAAGGCTCCTCCGCGAGCTTGCGCGCGATCTCCACGCTGGTCTGCGCGACGCGTTCGGAAAGGAGTCGCTCCACTTGCGCCGCCTCGAGCCTTGCGGCAGCGGCGAATGCCGCGCGCGCGTTGTCGATGGATTGTGCGGTCTTCTCTGCGACCTTGTCCGGATACGCCCGGAAAAACGAGTCATAGTGCTCAAGCGCGATCACGATGCTCCACAAGGCATCGTTATCGCGTAGGCCCAGCGCATCGCGGAGGCGATACAAGCGGGCGCGCTCCTCATCGGAAGCACTCCGGCCCACGACCTTCGCGAACAGGTCGTCGACGTTCAAGACACCACCTCGGCAAGGATCTTGCGCACCTCACCTCTCCAGCGCCCAAGCTCCGCCCGATTGCCGATGGGCAGCGTCTTGGCTGCAACGCTGAGTGGCAGCCTCTTCGTGTAAATGTCGTCGGCCACCCTGTCGGCCAGATCCGGCAGCGTGACAGATTTGCCCCCCTGGCTCTCGACGAGCGTTCGAACGCTCGAGGTGTTGTACAGCTCGAACTTGCCTTCGCCCCCGAAGTAGCCGTTACGCACGACGTGCACGTTCGCCTTCGGCACCGCGTCCATGAACTGGCGCAGTAGCTCGAGACTGTCGCGCTGGCGGTTGATGACCCAGAGGGCGACCAGCTTGCTTGCGAGCTCCTCGAGGCTCGCGTCTAGCGTTTGCCCGAACTGCGTGACCGCGTGGTTATTGCGCGCGGCCGTATTCACGACGACGACGCTGTCCTTATGCGCGTCGCACGTATTCACGAGCTGAATCCACCCGTCCGCATCGTCGAGATCGACGAGATCGGTCTCAAGTTCGTCCTTGTACGCCATCCAAACATCGGGATTCGACGTGTCGCATTCCACGAGCAGGACCTTGTCGCCGCGACTCATCACATAGTCGATCGTCGCGATCGTCATCATCGATTTGCCGACACCTCCCTTACTTCCTCCGATCCAGTAAATGCGTCTGTTGGTAGCTCGGTCTGATTCACTCATGGCGACACTTCCCTTCTTTTCCTATGCGCTCTCCATCAAACGTTCCGCCGGTCACTCGGTGAGAGTCACGCGATGCCCTTCGCGAGTCTTGCGCGACACTCCGTGAGGTGTCTCTCTAGATATTCTCGGTGTCCTTTCGCGGAACAAAGCCGAAGCGATTCGGCACCGGTTCGTGAGAGACTCGAGGAGACGCCTCCGCGGCGACTGTCGGAGATATCGTCTTGGGCGGTTGCGAGCTTTTGCCAACCTCTCCTGTAGTCTTTGGCGTAGTGCTGCTGACGAGCGGTCGCGACCTATCCGGAGAGTCATTCGCGACCGACTGCGGCTTACTTTTCGCGGAGACTCCCGAAACATCTCGACCAGCGGATCGAGTGCTTCTGCCTATCGGTATGCGCTTGCTGGCGGGTGTCTCTTTGAGTTTGCCCAAATACGCTCTCAAAGTGATCGGCGTAACCACAATACCCTTCTCCGACAGCATCGAAGCAATCTCCGATACGGAGTATCCCTTGTTCAATATGACCTCTATCTGAGGTAACAGCATCTTGATGGCTTGAACTTTGTTGACCTCCCTCACGGGATGTTCACTTGCGTCTTCGAACATCCGTTTGATCTCTTCGATGGTAGAGTTCGGTATTCGGTACTGACGCATCTCTCGACCTCGGTCTGTAGCTAGGTTTGGAGCGTTTCGCGACCCTCCACTCCCACTTGACACCGAAGCTCAGAGTCGTCAAAGAAATAGGTGCAATCCCGAAGTGAAACGTAGGGCAAGATAAATACGTGGATCCTCGCAGGGCGTAGTTCGATGAAGAGACTCGAGAAAACCTGGATCCCCATATACCGATCATGGATCCACGACGCGCGTAACCTCTTGAAGGACATAGTCAAAAGTTGGATCCCATCCTGACCGCACCCGAAGATCCCGATGATTTGCCGATCTTCCGCCCACGGATGGGCCGTCGGGCGTGGGGTTCGACCGCCAACGACCGTTCGTTCCGCAACGCCTTGCTGCGCGCGACGCGCGGATCATTGCGAGGAGGCGGACGTAAGCTGCTCCCGCGCTCGCGAGTGTGCGTCGGGCGGCCCAGCGCGAGCTCGCGCCGTGTCATCGTCAAAGCGCACGTCGTCCGGATGACCGCGACCGGAACGAAGGCGGCAGCGCTCCACCTTCGCTACATCGAACGGGACGGCGTGGAGAAGGACGGGGCGAAGGGTGTTCTGTACGCCGCCGACGGCCTCGTACGGGCCCGGGTGTTCGAACAGCCCCGACGCGACGAGAAGCACCAGTTCCGGCTGATCGTTTCGCCGGAGGACGCCTGTGAGCTCGACCTCACCGACTACGTGCGCCGTTTGATGGCCAGGGTCGAGCGCGACATCGGCCGCAAGCTCGAATGGGCCGCCGTTAACCACTACAACACCGAGCACCCGCACGCGCATCTGGTCATCCGCGGGGTCGATCGCGACAGCCGGGAAGTGCGCCTCGATAGGGGGTACATCGCCAATGGCCTGAGATGGTCGGCGCAGGAGCTCGCCACTGAGGAGCTCGGCCCCCGTCCCGAGCGCGACGTCCGGATTGCGCGGAGCAACGAAGTGACCCAAGCGCGCTTCACGTCGCTCGACCGCGAGCTTGAGCGCCGCGCTGGGGATCAGGGGGTTCAGGTGCGGTCGCAAACCAAGCCGGGACGCATCGACGAGTCCACCCTTCTCGCTCGTCTTCGTCACCTCGAAGCACTCCGGCTTGCCGAGCGCGTCGGACCCGCGTCTTGGACCCTGACGCCGGGCTGGCAGGAGGAACTCCGCGAGCTGGGAGCCCGGGGCGACATCTTGAAGCAGATTCATAAGGCCATCGCTGGCGATCCAAGCCGGTACCGAGTCGTTCGACCGGGAAAGCCCTTACCCACTGGCGAACGAACCGACTCGCGCGTGCTGACCGGGCGAGTCGCCGACAAAGGCCTGTCCAACGAACTCAAGGGTTCGGTCTACGCCGTCATCGAGACACCATCGGGCGACGGGTATCACGTTCCTCTGGGCGCTCGCTCCGCCGAACAGCTCCGCGTCGCGGACATCGTTTCCTTCAAGACCGAGCCCCTGCCCGCCATACGTCCCATCGACCGCGAGATCGCCGACGCTGCCCGCGCCCAGGGAGGTGTCTACGCGGGCGAGCCGACAATGGACGGAGCCGATCATCCACACCGTCGGCGACTGCGCGAGCTCGAGCGTATCGGACTTGCCGCTCCGGTAGCTCCGGACCGCTGGAGTGTATCTCCCAACCTGCTCGAGGAGCTGGAACGTCGATCCCGCGAGGCTCCCCCTCGCCATCGCCTTATCGTTCGAAAAGAGCCCTTATCTGTTGAGCAGCAGGTGGCGCACCCCGGACCCGTGTGGCTCGATCGACTCCGAACCGACTCCCTGGATCGCTACGGCTTCGGCGCGGAACTTCGGGACGCGATCGGTCGGCGGCGCGAAGCTCTCCGCAAGATCGACATTCAACCCGACGGTCCGAAGCGAACCGAACAGTTACGGGAACTTGAGCGGCGTACGGTTGCCAGAGAAGTTGTCGCGCACACGGGTCAGGCATTCGTCGAAAACGTCCCACCGACATTTCGGGGCCGAGCCGAACTCGCGGGCAAAACGTTTCCCGCATCGGGTTACGTCGTCGTATCGGACGGAGTGGCCTTCGTCTTGGTACGCGCCACCGCGTCGCTGCGTGCAATGCAGGGCCAGACGATCGTGCTCGCGCTAGATGCCCAGGGCCGCACTCTTGCCCGGGCCGACCTGCAAAGGGGAATCGGCTAGCCGCGAGGATTTGGTCTCCGAGATCGAAGCCGGCGGGTGATCCGAAAACGCGACCCAGAATCGTCGGCGCGGGCCTACGATTCTGGGCTCAATCAGCAGTCAGTCGCGTGCCCGAAAGCGGACGTATTTGAATCGGACGCGGTCACCGGTGCACGAGCACCATCCCTGCTACGGCTGCCGCGGACTCTGGCGTCGGTGCCCTCCCGACCGAGGGTAGCGACTCGGCCGAGCCTTCCAACGAAGGTTGGCCCTACGGGCGGCAGTCTCACCGGCGAGATCCTGGCCTACGTAGGTTTCTCCGCCGGAGAGACGGCCGCAAACCCCCATGCGCCGCAGACCCCGCAATAGTTCCGATTGGGCGGGTCAATGACAGTTCCGCAGTAGGGGCAGTCGCCTTTTCTCGCCGCAGCGGCGGAGACCGAGCCGAAGATCTCGCGGAACGAACGGTAGTAGTAAAGCTGCTCCTTTTCGCGCAAGCGGACGCCGTCCCGCGCCAGAAGGTCGGCCTGCGCATCGGCGAACTCCGCATCCGAGATGCGCGCGTTCAGGAGCGGACCCAAGAACGTGCTCCCCGAGCCGTACTCGATCGGTGTCTTCACTCGCCAAACGAGTGACCCCGGAAGCAGCGCCTCCACAGCCTTGCGGACGATCCACTTGCCCATCCCCCGGCCGTCCCGCTGTCCAATGAAGGCCGCGTGCGGTAGCTGAAAGGCGAGTTCCACTAGCGCTCGCTCGGCGAACGGACTTACGGTCTCGATGCCGACGGCCGCAGCGAGATCGGGCGTCGTAAAGTGCATGATGCTCGCCATGTGGCGCAGGTACGCCGCCAGCTTCTCCGGCGCCATGCCCCACATGTGCGAATAGCCGGCGTACATCTCGTCCGCGCCGTCGCCGGTGAACACTCTTCGCACACCGCGCGCCTTGGCTCGGACCAGAGCGACGTAGATCGGGATGCCGTTGCGAACCTGCATCGGATCGAAGCTACGGATCGCGCGCACCGTCGCGGGGGCGTGAGACAGCAGGTCATCGAGAGACAGAAAGTGAAGCTCGTGCGGGAGGTGAAGCGTCGTCGCGCACTCCTGCGCGAAAGCGGCGTCGGGCGAGGGGAAGCTCGCGGGATCGCAGCCGAGCTTGCCCGCCAGCAGATCGCGATGCGCTGGATCGATCTGCGCATCCGAACGAACGCAGACGGTGACGGCCTCGATCGCGCCCTTCTGCGCGGCGAATGCGGCGATGGTGCTCGTATCGAGCCCTCCAGAGAGGAGGATGCTGTCGGCATTCGCTGAGTCGATGCTGTCACGAAGCACGCGGGCAAAGGATTCGACCAGCTCCGGCGAAAGATCAGACATCTGTGCATCCTGTCTCTGGGCCAGGGGCCCTCACTGACGATACGCCACGACCGTCAGGACAAGAACGATTCCTCTTCGAAATGGCTCGCACAAATTCGCTCGTTTATCTCAGCTCCCTTTCCCCGCGTGGCGTACGAGGCCACTTCACTTGGCGCACGGACGTGGCGCGGGCGATCCTCGCGAACGCGCAAACTCGACCCCCCACCGGCCGTGAAGGGACTCCGGTGGCTTCGGCGCGACGGCTCGCTGATTTTGGGTCGGCCGCTTCTTTCGGCCAAACACCTTATTTCCTCAGAAGAGGCCGTCACAACCGCGCCCGGGGGTGCCATCATCGAAGGCTTCAATGGCCGCGTCGCCGTCAGCCAACTGCAAGGCCGAGCCGGGTGTGTTCGCGCCGATCGTCGATCGCTCGAAGTGCGAGGGCAAGGCCGAGTGCGTCGAGGTCGGCCCCTTCCACGTGTTCGAGGTGCGCCGGATCGACGACGCCGACTTCGCCAAGCTCGGCGTATTCGCGAAGCTCAAGAGCGTGGCGCATGGCCGCAAGACGGCGTACACGCCGAGGGCGTCGGCTTGCGAAGCATGCGGCGAGTGCGTCGAATCGTGCCCCGAGAACGCGACCAAGCTGGCGCGGGCTTCCTCCTGAGAGGAACGCCGCGTGGTGGCTACTCCTGCAAGAGATGGCAGGCGTCCACGACGGCCCTTTTGAACGCCTCTTCACGGGCACGGCCTTGAAGGCCGGGCGGCATCACGCCCAATCGAGCCCGCCCGCTCGGAAGCACGATCTTCACCACGTCAAAGCCAGCGGCTCGGTGTTTCGGCCCTTCGAGTCGTGCGCCCACCGAGCTGCGCCAGTCCTCGGCCGCCTCGTAAGCCTCGTCTACAACGTCGGTCATGCTTGCTCCCTCGAGTGGGCTCGACTGCTTTGCCGGTGCTTCGCTCCGGTCGGCCGCGCGGCTGGCCGCCCTTGTGCTTTAGATCACCGCGTCTTTGCTCGCCTTGGCCTCGCCCCCGTCAATCTAATCAACGGACAAACCTCAGAACAAGAGCCCGTAGCTCGCGCGGGTCGAATGGTTTCACCAAAACTGGCTGTCCGTACGACGCTAGCGAGTCGTTCGGGACGCCCGTCAAGAACACGACACGCTTGGCCTGTTCGGGGTCAAGGCGGCGAATTTCCTCGAATAGCTCGCACCCGCCCATCCCGGTCATCGCGACATCGGAGAGAATCATGTCGAAGCGCTCGCCGATCGCGATGCGGGCGAACACATCATGAGCGCGCGTGTGGACGGAAACCTCGTAATCACGAAGCAGCCGCTGCACCGCTCGACCTAGGCGCTCCTCGTCGCCCACCACGGCGATGCGAGGCACCTGCAGGGCAGCCGGCGGCGGCGGCGACGGAATGGTATCGTGCGGCAGCGTTCCGCTGACCGCTTCTGCATCGCCGGTCGCGGGGTCTGATTCGCGGCGCCTCGCCTGACCGTCACGTTGCGACGTCGTCATCTTGGGTCCCACCTTCCGAGCGTGGGCCACGGCGTTACTCCGGTCCGTCGGCAAGCGCAATACACGCCTTGCCAACCTTTAGTGCGCGTTTACGGCCTCTCGCGCGATCCCCGTTCAGCTCCCACTGCACCTGCGAACGAAGCGCCGAAGAGCGCGCTCAGCGCTTGCGGTTGCCTCGGCCCGCCGGCGGAGCATTCCAAGGGCGTCCTGTTCGATCTGCCGAACGCGCTCACGCGAAAGGCCAAGGCGCCCGTACGCCCCACCGCCAGGGTCGCGCCGATCTCTTCCAGGGTCATCTCGGCTTCGGCGGTGCGCAGCGCGATGACCTCACGTTCCCGGCCGGGCAGGGCCGCCAAGCTTGCGCGCGCGTACTCGGCCCGTTCCTTGGCAAGCAACGCTTCCAGCGGGGTGGGTTCGGCGCTCGGCACGATCTCGCCCATGGTTTCGCGGTCCCCGTCGAACGCGGGGGCGTCGAGACTCAAGACCTCGCCAACTTGGGCCAACGAACGAGCGATGGTCCGAGGGCTTAGCCCCGTGATCCTCGCAAGCTCGTCCATGTTGGCCGTGCGTCCCGTGGCCGCGACAACCTTGGCTGCGGCGCGGCTGCATCGGGCTCGGGCATCTTGCACATGCACCGGCGCGCGGATGATCCTCGCGTAGTTTGCGATGCCGCGACCGACGTACTGCCGGACACAGTTTGCCGAATAGGTGGAAAACGCGCCGCGTGCGGGATCGAAGTCCTCGCAGGCACGCATCAATCCCAGCGCCGCGAACTGCAACAAGTCCTCAAAGTCGAGCCTTCCGCGCCGAGGTCCGTACCGTTTGGAGATGACGACGGCGAACCTCAGATGGGTGGCGCATACGCGGTTTCGGAGTTTCTCGAAGCGCTGTCGTTCCTGTGTATCGCCGATCGCAGCCCGCTCGCGAGCTTGAGTCATCTCGCGCAAAAGCTTGTCGCCCTCGTCGCGGCTTGGGATGGAGTGCCCGAGACCGGCGTACGGGGTGCTCACGCCGGGCAGTTGGCGGTTGCCCACGGCGTGGGAGGATGGCAAGCGACGGTGCCTTCCGCAACGGTGGTCAAGTCGCTATTTCCCTTTGGACTACACGCCAGATGGAATCTCACATGCCCAGCGCGCAGATGTCGCACTCGGCCGCAAAGAGGGTGACTTCGTGCGTGCGAGTCGCTCCAGCAGAATGTGCGGGCACCGCATCATTGAGGGGCGCGCCGTAGCTGATCTTGCGTTGGGACCCTGCTACGGTTCGCGGGTTTAGTGCCGAGGGTGGAACTATGACGGACCGACCCGCTCGAAAACTTGACGCGCCTCCGCTAGGGCCTGGCTCTGACAAGCATGAGCGGCCCACGGTCCGTCCGCTGGCTAAGATTCAATCCTTCATGCGCGAGACGAGCGCGCCGGAATCAGATTCAGAGCGAGGCTTTCCAGCGGCACCAATTACCCAACGTCGGCTCAAGGGGTCAGAGGAAGAATGGCCTTGCACTGAACCCGCCCGAATTGTCACGATCGATTCTTCGGCGCGCCCGAGCAAGACCCATCACACGATCGACGATCCGATTGCGGAGATGCGCGAGCGTTTTTCGTTCCGGGACTACGAAGGAGCCCTTGCGCTGGCGGACTGTATCCTCGCCGAGTGGCCAGACCACGCGCTGGCGCGTGAGTTTCGGGCGAACTGCTGCGCCGCTCTTGAGGATGTGTACGCTTTCCGTCTCGGAGAAACGGCGGCGTCCCACCCCATGTCGGATCGGGAGCGGAAGCTCACGGCGGCCATTTACGCTCAGCTTTCCGGTGTCGTCGATCAGGTGCGTCGCAACGGCAAGCTTCCACCACGGATGACTGCGGCCCGTGGCGCCGAGATCGGGCTTCGCGTGCTCGTCCAAGAGCGCGGGCTCGACATCGAGCTTTCCGAGAACGAGCGCCTCGTATTCGACGCGATCACGGCGTCCGGGGACGCGCCGGCTGGGTGCGCAGTCCTCCTGTAGGCTGGTCCCGCAAGACCCACGGAGGACGGCGACCGTGGCCGAGGCCGAAGCTCGTATCAAGACCCAGCGCTGGAACGCCGATCGAGCCTGGCGACGGCTACCGCCTCCTCGGGCAACGCGAGTTGACGACGGCCGTGGTCGCCGCTTCGATGCCTGGCGTGAACCCGACGCCGAAGCAGCACGCGTACCTCGACTTCATCCGCAAGTACGCCGAGCTTCACGGGACCGCGCCCGCCGAGCACGAGATGCAGGCGTTCTTCGGCACCACGCCGCCAGCCGTGCATCGCATGGTCGTCGCGCTCACCGAGAACGGCCTAATCACGCGCCAGCCCAGAGTGGCCCGGTCGATCCGGCTCGTCGAGGATGCGGTCGTCGAGGACGGCGGATGGGACGACTACGTGCCGTCCCGCCCGCCCGACGAGATCACCGAGCCGCTCGACCGGCCGATCGCTCCGGTCGTCGACGCTCTGAGGGCCGACGCCCGCATCCTCACGAAGGGCTCGTGCTGGGGCCACGGCAAGAAGCCCGCGTACATCGACCTCGCCGTCGAGGGCATGGCCGGGCTCCGCGCGTTTGTTGAGCGGCTCAACCTGGTGGACTGCCGCGTCCGAGACGAGGCGCTCTTCGACGTAGCTCTCAACTGGAGCGAGGAGGTCGTCATGTCGTGCGCCTTCGATCTCTTCCCGGACTGGATCATGCTCTCGTGGAGGATCGAGGGTGGCGGCCGGGGCCGAGCCCCGTCCGCTGAGATGCTCGGGAGGATCGCCGGGGCCTATCGGAGGGCGTCGAGATCCCCGACGACGCGGTGAGGCTCGTCTTCGTGCCGACGACGAGCCGCATGACGAGCCCGCTCGTAGGGCGTCGGGACCGCTCATTGCGCGACCCCAAGGCCGTTCAAGAATCGTCCTTGGCGCCTGGCTCGCGGACGCCCTGATTCCAAGGGCTCGCGCGAGCCAAGTCATCGTTCAGTAGACGACCTTTTGTTGAAGGCGACGTCTTCTACACCCACGGGTGCCAGAGGAAGTCGTACTCGTCTGCCACGTGAACGTAGACGACGCGGACGGGGTTGCGCTTGAACTTGCCCTTCCCGGCGTTGTACCCGCCGTAATCCTGCTCAAGGTCGTCCCGAGGGATCGGGCCGCGCGTCGTCGACATGTCTAACAGGAGTAGGTAGCGCATGTGCGCGTCCACCTGCTTCACCCGCGAGAGCTTCTTTAGCTCGGCATGATTCTTCAGTGCAGAGAGTTCTTGAACGCCACCGGCCTCACGAACGGCGAACTCGATCACGCTGCGGGGGTTTCCAGCGACCCGGAAGTCGATGCGGTGAGGCTTCGCAGAGCCGTACATCCAGACGTTGTGTTGGCGCGACACTGTGAATCCCGCCCCCCGTAGGTAGCCCAACACGACGGGATCGATGGCGCGTTCGTTCTTCCGTACCTGCGGACCCTTGTAAAGAGCCAGGAGCCTCAGAACCTCTCGACCCGTGCGCAGGACATGCTCCCTCTTCACAACACCCTCCCTACGCCGCGTCCTCGCCTTCGTTGTCATCCATGTCATCGTCGAAGTCCTCGGCCACATCCACGACCGGCTGAGTCTCGACGCGAGGCGGCTTGCCCATCGCTTTCTCGATGCGGTCGAGAAGAGCCTTCTCGCGCGCAGCAAAGAAGCCGTCGAAGTTGTCGGCCCTCAAGAGGGCCGGCGTGATGACGTGGGACGAGAGCATGTCGTCCATTCGCTTCGTCGAGATCCCAGCGTTCCTCTCGACCTTGGGCAGGTAGACACTTGGGGCGTTGCCGCCGATCATCCGGTTCGTGCGGGCCGCGAGCGGCGTCTTGTTCACGATGCTGTCATAGCGACGGCGGTCGAGCGTCTTCGCGATGCACCACTTCTTCGGGAAGATGTGGTGGATGTCGATCTTTTCGTCGAAGTAGGTCTGGAGGTCGATAGAGTCGCCCGTCCGAAAGTCCAGCCCGCCGTCGAGCATTAGGAGAGCGTGGACGCCCTTGTAGGCGGCGCTGTTCCTCGTGCGGAGCGTGAGCAGGCGTGAAGACACGAAGACTGCCTCGGTCACGCTCGACGGCTCGGAGCCGCTCTTCTTCACCCAAGCCACGACCTCGGCAACATCCTTGGCGAAGCGGGACTCGGTGGCTCCGCCGTACAACTCGCCGAACACGCCGCACCAGAACCACCGAGTGATCTTCGACTTCACGCCGTCGTTGTCCGCATCGTCCCCGAGCAAGGCCAGGGAGGCGGCGAGCGGCACGAGCTGCGTGCGGTACGGCACGTCGCGCGAGGCGAAGAACCGGAGAGCGTGCAGGAACTTCGAGGCTTTCTCGAACCCCCTGGTCACGGGCTCGGCCCACTGCTGGTAGTCGGCGACGCTCAGTGCAAGGACGTCCTCGCGCTTGCAGCGAACGCCAGGCGCATCCTCGGGCTTGGCGCCCGCCGCGATGGCCTTCTCCCTCCGGCTGTAGGTCGTAAGGAGGGCAATGGCCTGGAGCAGGTCCGTGTTCTCGACCCCGTGGAGTACGGAGTGCTTGCGGAACCGCTTCAACCGGGCCTCCCAGTCGTCGCGCAGGTTGAAGTTGTCCGCGGCGAAAGTCGCCGTGAGCAGCTCGAAGACGTTTAGCGCCACGCCCCCCGTATTCACTTTCTCGAAGACGAGGCAGACCGCCGCCTTCGAGGTCTCCTTGCGGAGCAAGATGAGGGGCACCTGGTACATCTGGAACGGCTGGACGACCTCCTGGACGAAGTCGTTCCATCGCTTGAGACGCTCGACCATCTGCGCGGCGTCTGCCTGGATGTACTTGAGCTGCCAGTCCGTGAACGCGGCCTGCTGGAAGACGAGGGGGAGCGGAAACATCTCCTCCGCGCATTCCTTCTCGGTCGTCGAGTAGTCGCGCTGGTCCTTGCCCTGGAAACTCAGCGTCCGCCGATCTTCGGGGACTGCTTTGATCGCATCCTCGCGGTCGGCGTTCTTGTCGAGCGCCGTCGGGATGTGGACGTAGTACCAGCGCTTGATCGGCTTGCCGCGCACGTCCTTCGTGGCGACGGGCTCGCCCGAGCAGAGCGCCTGATACAGTGACGTCAGGCGCTGCTGGCCGTCGAGGATAAGCCGCTCGGGTTCGATGTTCGCCGGGAGGGTCAGGCCCTCAACGGCACGCGGCTTCAGCCGGACGTTCGGGTTGCCCGTCTGGAGCATCATCACGGCGCCGACCGGGAACGACCGCGAGATGCTCGCGAGCAGGCTCCGAATGTGCTCGTCGTCCCAGACCCACCCGCGCTGAAAGTCGGGGAGCTGCGTCTTCCCCGTGCGGATCGTCGCGAGCATGTCCGAGAGCTGCTCCTTGGTGCTGTCGAACGTCGTGCTGAGCTGCATCCGGCGATGGTCTCACGCGGTCAGCTCGCCCGGAAGTCCCCTTCGGATATCTGATCTTCTGCGACGAGAGCGGCACGGGCGGAGGCTTCTGCTACGGCTTCGGTTCGCTTCGGATGCCCTGGGAAGCGTCGGAGACGTCACGCTCGCTCAATTCGTCCTTCCACCAGGTTGCGGACACCACGGGAGGATTCTCGTTCGTGTCTGGTTCGCTCCGGCGCGGTCGCGCCAATCCAAGTTCAGTCATGTGATCGATGAACTCCTCCACGACCTTGCCGCCATACCGGGGGTCGCCCTGACCGGATTCGAACACCGCCAACTTGGTTAGTGCGGCAGACGCAAGCGCATATCGACTATCCGTAATCGGGACCGCTAGAAGGTCGTTTCGGTGTCGAGCTTCGAACTTCCACTTCAACATCGCCGCCGTTGACAGCGCCGTCTGCATGAATGGCTTCTTTGGGCGGTCGCTTTCTTCGCGAGCGCCGTAGAACTCGTAAACAACGACGCCTCCGAGATACGGCATGGGCCGGAACCGTTTCGTCGTCTTTGTGGGTGGCGTCTGTATGTATTCGAAGAACTGTGGCCAGTAGCTTTCGCTGTTGCGCAACTCGAACGTGCGCGTCTGCAAGAAGTTCAGCGGCTCTATCCAGCGCGTGTCCGGCCTCTTTTCCCCCATCTTTGAATGTAGGCCACGCACCGACTCCTCAGTCGCTCCGTAGAACTCCGCCCACGCTTGTTGCGCTAGTGCGGCGTTGAGAAAATGAACCTCGTCCTCGGGCAGGGTCCGCCTCGGAAGGGGACCAATCGCCCACCTATCTTGCCGGGTTCGCTGTGGCGCGTAGCAGCTCCCCCGGTACGAAATGACGAGCGCGGCGTCATGCCTAAGCGGAATGAAGCTGCAGAACTCATCGCCGTCCCCAGACCCTTTTGGTCGCGCTAGGTGCGCGCGTCCGATGTCGTTCGTGATCAAGCGAAGACCTGGCGGCGTGTAGCAAACCTCCCAATTCGAGCACATGATCCCGCCGACCATTCGCGCCATCTCATAGATGCGAACGTTGTTGATGTCGTCGGAGTCGAGAGGTCTGGTCTCCAGCTCGGGGTGCTCCACCTTTGCCACCCTTGCCGCGCGCTCGCGGTAGCGAGTCTCGAAGTCAACGCCGCGAACGAATAGCTGCGCGACGAACCGAACCATCACCACCGACCAGATCAGCGCGTCGACGTGGTCCTGCTTCACAAGAAAGTGGTCGAGAGCCATACGCAGTTGCGGCTCGACGCTCTCCCATATCCGGTCAACGGCGTCTTTCTCGAAGGGTCCCCGTGCAAGCGTGTAAATGTTCTGCGCGGCAGCGATATTGCCGGCTTTCTGCAGGTAGGGGCGGACGCCCCGACGACCGACCCAGAGCAAGGTATCCCTGGCGGGGTGGCGCAAGGTCTCAGCGAAGCCGCTGAGAAACGAGGCAGGCAAGTAGTGCTGCCACGCTCCGGTCGCCTTTCTCATCAGGAGGTTACAATCTGAATGCCCGCGGGCTCGCACGCCGGCACCACGGGAGAAGTAAGCCTACGAAATACTTCTGCGTAGGCCACTTTGGGAAAGCGCCGTACAGGTGGAAGCGATCGCCCAGAAGCGCGGCGTTTCGATCGCGCAGCAGGGTGGCGATCCGCCGGTTTCGGCACTCCGGATTCTTGGCCGTGCTGACGGGGTGAGCGTAGCGGGATAGCTGCGCCCCCAAAAGGGAGACGGCCCGGATTCAGGGTCCGAGCCGTCAAGGACGACGCCGTAGTCGCCCAACGTTATCTCCGCGTTCGCATCGCACGAGAGCGAGCACGGTGTCCACTTCTCGGGGCGGCCTACGCCGCCGTTGGATCTGCTTGAGCGGGTTTGCCCGCGTTGTCATGGACCGTTTCTGCTCTGTCGGTCATGCGATCGGCGGTACTCGTACTGCTCCTCGCGCTGCTCGGACGAGTCACGACGGGAGTCGATGCGGGCCGCCGGTCGCAAACTCCAGGAGAGCCCCGAGGGCCGGGCCGACCACCGCGACCGGCAGCGCGACTACCGCGCTCGGCTTCGCGGCCGAGAGGGCGTGACGCATATGCGTTCCGGGGATGCAGAGGTTGGCGTACTGCCGATAGCGACCGCTCGGGGCCATCCCGCTCCGCGCTTTCGGGTGGAGGTTTTCGTCGATGCGCTCACCTCTTTGGATGTCGATCGAGCCGGTGGGCTCGGAGGTGCGGGTCATGCTTACGGTGCCGCGCGAGGGCATCACGCTCAAAGCCGTGCTGCCATGCCCTCCGGCTTCCGAGAGGGCGGTGCCCGCACTCTTGGAGGCTTTGAGCACCTGGTACGCGCTGCCCTTGCACGCTGTGCTCGATGCGGATGCCTCGGACGTCCGCCAGCATCCCGAGCGCTGGGCCCTGCTCGTGGGGGATCTGCGCAGCTTTGAGGTCTCGGTGGTCTGGGCCACGCGCTCCGAGGCGCGCCAGCTCGCCCGCCGACGGCGCTTTCTCGACCCGATGGGCAGCTTCGCCTCGGGCCGCAAGCTGGTCACTTTCAACGCCACCGGGCAGCGATGATCAGCGCGACGGTGCGCGCCGAGATGAGGCGCCTGGTGCTCGGTGAGCACTGGCGCATCGGCACGGTCGCCCGCCGCTTTGGCGTCCACCACTCGGTCGTCCGCCGTGCGGTCTACGAGGTGGCCGAGCCCAGGCCGCTGCCCGCCGTAAGCGCCGTCGATCCCTTCAAGCCCTACCTGGTCGAGCGGCTAGAGAAATACCCCGAGCTGACGGCCACGCGCCTTTTCGCCGAGCTTCGCGAGCGCGGCTTCGAGCACGGCATTGCCGTGCTCCGTCGCTACATCGCGCATCTTCGCGGACCACGATTGCGCAAGGCGTATCTGCGCGTCGAGGTCGAGCCCGCCGAGCAAGCGCAGGTCGATTGGGGCTCGTTTGGGCACATGCGCATCGGCGCCACCCAGAGACCGCTCAGCGTCTTCGTCATGGTCCTTTCCTGGTCGCGCGCGCTCTTTCTCGACTTCTCGCTCGACCAGCGCGTGGAGACCTTCTGCCGGATGCACCAGCGCGCATTTGACTTCTTCGGAGGCATTCCGCGCAAGGTCCTCTACGACAACCTCAAAAGCGTCGTGCTGCACCACATCGGCTCGACGGTGCAATTCAACCCTACGTTTCTGGCCTTCGCAGGACACTACCTCTTCGAGCCCACCGCCGCGCCCGTCCGCTACCCCGAGGCCAAGGGCCGCGCCGAGGCCATCATCAAGTACATCCGCCACGCCTTCTTCTACGGCCGCTCTTTCACCTCCATCGAGGACCTGAGAGCCCAGGCCGCCGCGTGGCGTGACGACGTAGCCAACCAGCGTCTGCATGCCACCACGCGCGAGCGGCCCACCGACCGGCTGCGTATCGAGCGCGCGCGCCTGCGCCCTCTGCCCAACCACCCCGCCGATACCGATTCGATCACCCCGATCATCGTCTCCAAGGAGGCTCGCGTGCGCCTCGATACCAACAGCTACTCGGTACCTCATCGTTTCGTCGGTCGCAGCGTCATTATCCGCGCCAGTGACGCCACCGTCCGCGTCCTGTGTGACAACACCGTCATCGCCGAGCATCCGCGCTGCTGGGATCGCCGGCGTGCCATCGAGCATCCCGACCACATCAAGGCCATGCTCGATCGGCGTCCGGGGGCTCGTGGGCCCAAGCGGCGTGACCGGCTCGCGAGCCTCTCACCCCAGTGCCGCATGTATCTGAGCGAGATCGCTCGACGCCGCATCAATCTCGACAGCGAGGTCCGAAAGCTCGACCGGCTCGTCACCCGTTACAGCGAAGCCGACGTCGCCGAGGCCATGGCCAAAGCCCTCGCGGCTCGCACCTTCGGCGCCCGCTACGTGCGCGCGCTCGTCGACCAGAGTCGCTTCGCTCGCGGCCTGGGCGAGCCCCCCGAGCCCATCGTCACCGGCAACGCTTCCGCCGACGCCGTTGATGTCACACCCCACGACCTGGAGACCTACGATGCCCTCTTCCAAAACTCACAAACCTCCCAAGACCACGCCCCCGATCCCCCTGTCTCCGGTGAGCCCGGAGCCGACTCCGGATCCGATCCGACCGACGGCTGAAGCCCTCTCCACTCTCTCGCTCGCCGACGTGCTCAAGACCCTCGGCCTCGATCACGCCGCCATCGAGCTGGATGCCGCCCTCGAAAAGGCCATCGCGCGAAACGAGGCGCCCTCCGCTCTGCTCGATCGGCTCATGCGCGACGAGCTGCGCGTGCAGCTCGAAGCCCGCGCTCGGGCCGCTCTCAAACGCTCCACCTTGTTTCCGCTCACCACGCTCGATTCCTACGACTTCGATTACCCGGACCGTATCGACCGTGATCTGGTCGCGCGCGCGGCTTCGCTCGACTTCCTCAGGGAGCGCGCCAACGTCGTCTTTCTCGGACCCTCCGGCGTCGGCAAAACCCACCTCGCCAACGCTCTCGGGCAGCTCGCCTGCCTGCGCGGCTACCGCGTGCGTTTCACCCTCGCCGCCGATCTCGTCAACGAGCTCGTCGCTTCCCAGGCGCGCAACACCCTCTCCAGGCGCCTCACGGCTTGGGCCGCCTACGACCTCTTGCTCATCGACGAGCTGGGATACCTGTCCTTCGACGCGCGCGGTGCCGACCTGCTCTACCAGGTCTTCAACAAGCGCTACCAGCGCGTCTCCACCATCGTCACCACCAACCTACCTTTCAAGGACTGGGGCAAGCTCTTCCACAACTCCGCAGCTGCCAGTGCCATCGCCGACCGACTCGTGCATCGTGGCCTACTCGTGCACATCTCGGGAAAGTCCCGGCGCTCCGACCGCACCATCGAGCCCACTCAAGCCGCTGACTGAGGCTCGGTCACGCCCTTGCCCATCGATCTGCTTTCCCGCGATCGAAACGCCGCGCTTTTCGACGATCGTCTCCAGCTGAAGAAAACGACGGGCTTTTCGAACGTCATGGTCGCGTCCCATCCACAGCCTCACGCTATCACGGCTCATCTTCCCATCGCCTCGCGGTAGCCGGCGAGGTCGATGACGCCGACAAGGGTTCGGAGATTTCCGCCGGACCCTTCGCGCTACGTCACGATCCCTCAAAGACCGGCGTTGCCCCCGCCGCCCTCGCCGTGGTGAACTCGGGCCCCGAACATGGCCGCCAAGAAGACCCCCAGCAAATCCGACTTCATACGCTCGCAGCCCACGTCTATCTCCGCCGCCGAGGTCGTCAAGAAGGGGAAGGCCCTTGGGATCAAGTTCAGCCCTCAGCTCGTCTACAACGTGAGGCGCGGCTCAAAGAAGAGGACAGCTCCTCCCGTCACCCGTCGGATGACGACATCCTCAAAGGCGGAAGACCTCCTCCGTGCCGTGGCCGCTGAGATCGGGCTCGGTCGGGCCGTCGAGCTGCTAGAAGCCGACCGCGCTCGCGTCCACGCCGTTCTTCGCGGCTGATGTATCGCCGCATCCCCGCGTGGGCTTGCGACAAGTACGGCGAGCACGGGGACCACGCCGTCTGCGAGCGGTGCCAGGAGAACTTCCGTGCGAACGGGAGCAAGACCGAGTACCGCGACATGCCGCCCCATGCGGAGTTCGGTCGGGGGTGGTTCAGCGTCGGGGCGGTCCACTACTTCGAGGCGACGGACGCCACGGTGTTCCCCTCCCGTGATGGAAAGCGGGTCCTCGCGGCGGCCTTCTGCGGTGGCATTTGCGAGCGCATCGTCCCACGCGCTGGCAGCTCCCATTGCCTTGCTCCTGAATTAGGTGTAGCGACAAAAATAGCTTTTTAGCGTCCTGCCAAAAAAGGGGACGCTATTAAGGGGGTGGCCTCATGCGACGTGGGATCGTCGGGCGCAGTGCGCCGCGCAACTTTCTGCTCTTGGCCTTTGCCGGGCTGATCGCGCTTGTAGGGCAGGGCTGTTCCTCATCGAAAGCCCCTCCACCTGCGATATCTATCGACGGGAATGCTGAGTCGAGTCTGAGCCAGACCCTCGCTGCCGCGCAGCAGTTCGCAGCGGACGAGGTGAACGCGCCAGAAAAGTTGGGCTCCACGCAGGCCACCGTACTGGCCCGCATGACCGACGAGGACGCAACCGTCATCCTGGCAACGTATGCCTCGCTCCTTGACCTGCACGCGGGCCAGCGGTTTCGCTCTTGGTCGCTGCCCGTCGGCTTCGACGCGCTCATCGCGAAATACTCTGACCTGCCGTACTTCGATCAGCTCACGGGAAAACCGGACGCCGGTGCAGGATTTCGTAAGCAAAGCTTTCCGCTCCGCCTCGACTTCATTTCGATCCCTTTCACTCCCCAATGCTCCCCTCCCGGTTCGAGCTGCGAAGGGCAGGCGTATACGTCTGTCGTTGCGGCGCTTGGAGCGACGGTTCTTTACGACTTTCTTAATGAGCTGTTTCCGGAGAACGAGGTGAAACTGGTCACGAACTACGTCAAAAGTTGCCTGTTTGAGCAGAACTGCTCGCAGCAGAAATTACTCGAACTCGCGCTCGCCCTAGTGGTCAAGTCGTCGTTCCGGCAACTCAAGGTGATGTTTCTCATCCTTGACGTTGCGAAGGGGACACTCGATGCGCTCGCCACAGAAGAGCTTCTCGAACAGGGATGCGAGGACTATCAGACCAAGAGCTGCTGCACCGCTCCGAGCGTGCAGTGCCTGGACACTTGTATCGATGTGAGTTCAGATGAAAGCAACTGCGGTAGTTGTGGGGCGACGTGTCGAGGCGATCAGGTTTGCAACAGCGGCCATTGCGGATGTTTGGACAATAAGTCTGACTGCAACGGTCAGTGCGCCGTCCTTGCGTTAGATTTCGACAACTGCGGCTCTTGCGGGAGCAAGTGCGATATCGCGAACGGCGTCGCATGTGCTGATGGCGTTTGCGCGTGCGTTGGGGCCACGTGCATGGACGGGGGAGCCTGCCAGTCAGGCGACCAGCAATGTCCCAGTCCCGGGCTCTGCTGCCCCACTGACGAGACGTGTTGCGGTGCTTTGTGCTGCCCGACCAACCAAGGCTGGACGTGCATGGCTGGGCAGGGATGCCAACCGCCCCCCGATGCTTCCCTCTCGGAGGGCGGCGGCCCGGACGACGGCGGCGGCACCTCCGACGACAGTGGCGACGCCGGCTGCGACTCGAACTCTTGCCCAAACGGATGTTGCGACAGCCAAGGCGGGTGCCAGGCAGGAACCGACGACACGGCTTGCGGCTCGGGAGGCCAAACTTGCATTGCCTGTACGGGGTCCGACACGTGCGGGGGTGGGGGGCCGCCGCAGACCTGCGGAGGCTCGAACGATGGCGGACCCGACGCCGGCTGCGACTCGAACTCTTGCCCAAACGGATGCTGCGACAGTCAGGGAATGTGCCAGTCGGGAACCGACGACACCGCGTGCGGTTCGGGCGGTCAGGGATGCGCAGCCTGCATGGGGTCAGACACGTGCATGGACGAGGGAATGGGTGGGATGTGTGGGCCCAGCGACGGTGGGTCTGACGGGAGTGATGGCGGCGATGCGTGTGTTGTCCGAGTCGGTATGAGTGCCGGCTGCGGAACGCCGCCGCCGCAACCCGGCTCACCCGAAGCGGAAGAACTCGCCCTCCTGGGGATTACGCTGCCGCCAAACTACGATCCCACCACGCCATACTCCCTCGTCGTTGCAGGAATGTCATCGTCGTCCGCGATCCTTGCAACTTCTTGCTCGTCAGTCTCTTATGCCGAGGCAAACCTTTGCGTCGATCTCGGCCACGTTATCGGTTGTTCGTCTCCGTGTGATTCGCAGGGCGACCATTGACTACCGAGCGAGCGGCGCTCGGTCCCGCTTGGCTCAATCTGGCCGACAAGCTCGAAGCTCTCAACGCTGCGGCAGAGGACGTTCGGGACGCCGTAGCCGAGGTCGAGCCGGAGCTTGAGTGACGCTCCGGCGATCCCTTTCGGGGTGGGCCCGGCGACCTCCCACGATGTTGCGAGCGCCTCGGCGCTCAGCAGCCGATCATGCGCGCAATCGCTAGAAGCCCACCGAGCCCGAGCATCAAGACGCCGACAAAGAAAAGGAATCCGGGTTGCGACGTGGGTGGCGAGACCCCCAAGGCTCCCGGCACGTCCGCATCGTCGTTTGGCGCGTCCCTGGAGCCGACAAAATCCGTACGGGGCTCTTGGGGGACCTGTGGATAAAGGTCCATGGGGCGCGCTTCCGCGAAAGGAGCGGGGCCCACCGTCACCGGACCGACTTCCTCTTGGTGCGATGAGCGGGCCGGCGAGGCTTGTCGTATCGCCGTAGACGGAAGAGAGATGTGAATGTTCGTCGAGGACGGTGGGGCTGGCGCGACTTGCTGTATCGCCGTTGGCTGCACGACCTTCGACGCGGGAAGGTTCATCAGATGTACTCTTGATCCCGCGTGCATTCCGAGTGGATGTTTGCAGGTCGGGCACGTGCGTCTAAAAGCGTCGGCAACCGCGCGGAACAGCTCCGTCGTGCCCAACGTCCCCACTCCGACGAGCGCGCGTCCAAAGCGGGAGAGCGCTGAGGCGGTACAACGATCGCAGTCTTGACATGCCCCCATCGCCCTTCAATCCCCGACCCGCCGATGGCGATTGAACCGCGCGGCGCTGTCTTGCGAAGAGACGAAGCGGTCGTACTCGGCGTCGATCTGAACGGGCTGTATCGTCTGCCGCACACGACGAGCATACGATACCGCCGGGAGTCTCGCCCGCGACGATGTCCGCGATAGAATCAGAGAGAGGAGTTGGGGACGCAAGGGTACTCGGCCTTCCGGTACGCCTCTCGTAGTGGTCCGCTGCCCTCCGAAGCAGTGACCGCGATTGAGCGAGGGAATTCTCGTTCAGCTCCCCATCGCCTCTCCATACCCCGCCAAATCGATGACGGCGGTCACGGTCCACGAAGCTTGAGGGCGACAAGGGTACGGAGATTTTCTCCAGACCCTTCGAGCCATGTCGCGATCCCTCAAAGACCGACGTTGCCCCCGCCACCCTCGCCGTGGTGAACTCGGCCCCCGATCATGGCCGCCAAGAAGACCCCCAGCAAATCCGACTTCATACGCTCGCAGCCCACGTCAGTCTCCGCCGCCGAGGTCGTCAAGAAGGGGAAGGCCCAGGGGATCAAGTTCAGCCCTCAGCTCGTCTACAACGTGAGGCGCGGCTCAAAGAAGAGGACAGCTCCCGCCGTCACCCGTCCGATGACGACGTCCTCAAAGGCGGAAGACCTGCTCCGTGCCGTGGCCGCCGAGATCGGGCTCGGTCGAGCCATCGAACTGCTGGAAGCCGACCGCGCTCGGGTGCATTCGATCTTGAGGTAGTGAGCAGCTCCTTCGTCGGGCGTGATACACACCGCGACTTCACCGCGTTCACGTGCCTTCTCGCTATGGACGGCGGGCGCAGCGGAAACCGATGAGGCCGCCGCGGCCCGCCGGGGGGACGCCGCCGCGGCTCGGGGGGAGCAAGTACGACGCGGGGTCAACGAAGAAGAAGAAGCTGCCGCCCCGGACCACCCGGTAGGAGGCTGGGGGTGTGGGGGCTGGTGCGGCCATAAGATTCGCACAGTCGGTGCATGGATCGACGTAGGTCCCGTCCCAGTCCAGGTTCCACTCATAGACCTCGCCCGCGAGATCGAGTTGCCCCCAGAGCCCAGCTCCCAGCGTCGCCGTCCCCACCGGCGCGATGTTCGCCACGCCCGTGCAGCTACCCGAATCCGATCCCGGCACGGTGGTTCCTGCCCCCGAGTCACTCGAAGGATAGTTGCAGCCGTAGATCGCGTACTGGTTGCCTGTCCCCGGATCCGTCGTCCCCCACGGATACTCGCGCTGCTGGCTTCCCCCCGCTGCCGCATACTCCCACTCCGCTTCGCTGGGCAGAAAGCCACCATCCCAGATGCAGAAGGCATACGACTCGTACCAGTTCACGCAATTGATGGGCAGGCTCTCCTGGCTCCCCGCAGAAGGCGTCCAGGTCACAGCGATGGCTTGGCAGGCGTCGTCAGTGAGGTTGGTGTTCGTCGGCGCAATATTGCTGTCGTCTGTCACGACCCATCCGGTCTCGTACGTAACTCCCGCGTCGCCCCCAACGTTCACGAGGCCCTGCCCCCCGTTCAAGTACGAGTGCTTTCCCGAGCCCGCTTGGGGCGTGTAGCCGTTGCCGCCATTCCAAGCGTTCACGAACTGACGGAAGCGCCCGACCGTCACCAAGTATTTGTCGAGCCGAAAGCTGCTCACTGTGGCGGGGTCGGCCTCTCCGGTAGGTCCACCATCGGCGGATAGAGTCTCGACGCCAGTGGAGACATCGAGGTCGTATGTCCGGTAATAGGTGCCCCCTGTCACCCCCAAGCTCGTGCAGCAGCTCTCGGTTCCGCTTCCCCCGGGCCCGCAGTTGGTCATGCCCGGCCCGCCCGGCGCGCAGCTCGGGGGGACCGCCACGCCTGCATCGACACCTGCATCCGGCGAACTGCTGCCCGAGCCCGTAATGGTCCCGCTGGACACACCTACGCTGGCTCCGGTGCTTGCCCCCGCACTCACGCCACTGCTCGTGCCCGAGCTACTGCCGCTGCCGGTGACTCCGCTGGCGTGGCCGCCGCAGGCCACGATAGCCAGAAGAGCGAACGCCGAAGGAAACCTCCGGCAAAGGCTCAAAAACGACGGCACCGGCATGGCGCGCGGATTGTCGCACCAAACGGGGCGCCTGACTTGTGGCTATCGCAACGCGAAGAGGCCGCCCTCGCCGTCCCACGCCGAGCGCGGTCGGGCGTGTCGAAACCGATCTGCCACTTTATCTGCCACTCTTCCCCTCCCAAGGCCGCCCGACACCTCCCAACACCTCTCTCGAAGCACCGCCTTTTCCCGAGGATCTCGGACTTCCCCGATGAAAGTGGATCGGCCTGAGCGGGTTGACACGGTAGGGGTCGCTGGTTCAATCCCAGTCGTGCCTACGCGGATTTCGCGGCCTTTCAGATGAGAGGCGCGCTTCTCGGACGGTGGATCTGCCACTCGATCTGCCACGTCCGACGGGAAGACCTTGATCACCTTGGCGAGGGCCGGCCGGCCGGGCCCACCGGCGGCGCGCGAGGATCGGAAAACGTGGTGCGACTTCGCGTCTCCTCGCCGTCAGTTGCCGCCGGCCGCCAACCTCTTGAAACGTTGCTCGGGGCCGGGCGGCAAGTAGAGCTGCACGGCGACGAGCGGTGACGAGCCCGCCGGCCGGTACGCGTGCGGCACGCCGGGGGCGATCGACGCGAACGTCCCGGCGGCGATGGGCGTGTCGACCTCCCGGCCGCCGACCGTGCGCACGAGCGTGCCGTCACCGGACGGCCTCGGCCAAGTCCAGAGCCCGCCGCAGTGCGTGCGGGCCACCTTGGAGAATCGCCGCCGCGAGCGTCACCTGGCGAGCTTCGAGCACGGCCCTCGCAAGGGCCTGGGCGCTCTCCCAGGCTGCGTCCTCACGACCCTCGCGGATGTGCTCCAAGACTTTCCATGATTTTTCCATGAACCCCGTTTTGCCCGACGAAATCGTATGATTCGTAGAACTTCTAAGCCGCGGGTCGCAGGTCCGAGTGCTGCCGGGCGTGCCATCGACATCATTGCGGTTTCTGCCGTAAGCCGATCCGCCCATGGAAAAAATGGAAAAGGCTTCGGAGAGTGACTCCCTTCCACGGCCGGCGCTCATCGCGAAGAGAATGATCCTCTCTCCATCTCGACCTGGAGCCAGGGCGGGGTGTCGCGTCGGGGATGTGCTCTCCGGTCGAGGAGCGGCGGCGAATTGGGACATTTCTTTCATCGGGGAGGTGGCTCAACCCGACGTCGGATCGCCGTTAGACTGCGCGCACACCTAGCTGTGGTCCATGCGGAAGACAGCGTGTCACCGGCGACCGCTCGGTCCAGAACCGCTCTCGGCAAGGACGGCCAGCTCCGCGTCGTCGGCGAGCGACTCGCGCGGCAGGTCGTCTAGAAACCGCCGTCCGCCTGAGCATTGCTGCCCCACGTGCTCGACGAACTTTAGGTAGCGCTGCTCGGCATCCCGCCGCGCGCCCTTCTTGTCGTCTTCCGGGACGCTACGGGTGTGGGCAAACCAAAGGCGCACAAACACCGAAAACGCTTCGGCGAAGAGCTCGAGGTCACGTTGTGAGCGCTCCATGGCGCGTCCCAGCCGGTCCAGGCGCCGGAACATCAGAGTCCGGTCGCTCGTGCCGTCGAGATGTTGGCGCAGCGCTGTTTCAACGACGGCGGTCTGCGTCACGTTCGAGGAAGCGCACAGGTTCGCGAGACGTTCGGCGAGTTCGGCAGAAACACGGGGAACGAGGCGGGCGCGCCCGCGGCGAATGGTTTTGTTCATATCGGTAGGTCCTCGTTTTCGGTTGGAGTGCAAGCGTCGTCGTCGCCGTCTTCCCGGCTCGACGGCACGTCGGTCGGTTCGAAAATCTCCCGCCAAACGTCCTCGTCGCGGGACGCCGCATGCGCCGTGCCCAGTGCCGCTAGGGAGCTTGCTGCGGGCTTCGTCGGTTCCGATCCCAGCGGAGTGGCAACCTGAGTCCCCTGCTCCCCAACGAGTCCCTCCCACTCGCCCGGCACGCGAGCCAAGAGCTCGCGCGACTGCTCTTGGGCACTGTCCGGCGGCGGCCTTCCCGCACGGCCGCGAAACCGGCCATCGAGAAAATAGCGGACCTTGCGCGCCCGGTACGGCAAGACGCCGCCCGCGAAGAGGATGGCGTCGTCTTGAGGCAGCTGGTTGACCTCGGCAGGCGTTAGAAGCGGCCGCGCGTGCTCTTGCTCGCCCTCGGTCCGGTGGGTGAGAAAAAGGCCTGTACCCGAGTAGCTGCGATGCAGCTTCTTTTCCGTCGCTTGTCCCAGAAGGTCCGAAATGCGTCTCGCGGTCTTGTCGTCGTTGGCGGCGTACGTGAGGCGAATGTGACAGTTGTCGAGGATCGCGTTGTGGGGACCGTAGGCTTTCTCGAGCTGGTTGAGCGATTGCGCGATGAGAACGGCTTTGAGTCCGTATCCGGCGATGAACGCCAACGCGGTTTCGAAGAA
>Ga0302325_10000716_pt1 | contig 88809 bp, 84 predicted proteins | sample Palsa_T0_2_FD_201948 | JGI IMG/M metagenome (GOLD analysis project Ga0302325, IMG submission 201948) | Peat permafrost microbial communities from Stordalen Mire near Abisko, Sweden - Palsa_T0_2 | ecosystem: Environmental > Terrestrial > Soil > Palsa > Peat permafrost | place: Sweden: Abisko...
GCACCGGCCAACGTTAGCGCGCATAGAATCAGCACCGGAGAGCGCCATGAAATTCCCCCACGCGGGTCAAACTCATTCGCCATACGGTCTTTTCCTTGGAGACTCAATTGGGGGACAAAGATCGACCGCACGCGTCGGTGCATCGACGAGCCGCCGCCAGAGGACTACCAGCACCGAGTTGTGGCCATCGGTAGCAGAGGGTCGATCACACTTTGAGACATTCGACTACACTTCTACGCCAGCGCATTCCGTCTGCAAGGTGCTCAGCCGAGGCGCAGGCGATGCGGAACGATCGACCATGCGTCTCAGTTTCCGCCGGAGATTATTTTGCCGTCCATAATTAGGTCGCCCGGCTTCATGCCCGCCGGGCAGCTTCCCAGATACTTGGCGTCAATGATCATCACGGTTTCCGATTTGCCCACGTTCATGTGCATTTCCGTATGAGACGCGGCATCACCTTGATACGTGTAAACGACCTTGGTGACGGAGCCGGCGTTTGGTCCCTTGGCGCATCGGCTTTGCTCCACGTACATATTGGTCGACGGTTGAGTCACGTTGGAAGTGCATTCATTCTTTTTCCTCAACTCCTCTCCGTTCGATTGCATCGACTTCGTGGTCTCATTCGACTGACACATCTTTACCGACTTGTCGAACACCGTTTTGCCTTGCTGGGTCTGCGTACTGTGAGTCTCCCAAAGTCCCTCTTTCGTTGGCGGAAGCTTGATTCCGTCTGCTTCGACAATTCCGACCCAGACCAACAAAACCGCAACGAGAAAGGCAGGCTTGAATGTCATATCCATTCCTTTGACGGCGTGGGACTGATTATTAGGGACGCCCAGCCGTGTCGACTTTACCACACGGCCCGCAGCACGCTGGGGTAGCGCGGCGGCCACGTTTTGCGCGACACAATGACGTACGCGCCAGCACCGTCTAGGATCCTTTTTGAGCGTACTGCCGCTCGGATTTTCATCTAGAATTCCCATGGCGTTGTCGACGGGAACGAGCAAATTGGCCTCAGATCAACTCCAAGACGTTACACTTCGACGGATCGCGCGAGACGAACCTCAAGGGCGTCCCTCTGGATCGTCTCGGAAGAGCGATGACGACCCTAAGCGGGAATTTCGACGGGCCGATCGTTGATCTCGAACTCTAACCAGATAGGCAGATGGCGACGCTCGTCCAAAACGAGGAGGAAATGGTATGGACGTCCCCCACAGTGGATATCGCAGTTGTTGTGCGGCATTGGGCCTTTTCATCGCGTCGACCGTCGCTGCGCCGGGAGCATCGAAGCTTTATGTCACGAACAGCCGCGGCGATGACATCACGGTGATCGATGGGACTGCCTTCAAGACGATCCATGGCATCAAAGTGGGAGAGAATGTTCATGGTCTGTGCACGCCTTCCGCCGGTGACAGACTCTTCGCCACGGTCGAGTCTGATAAGAGCCTGAAGGTAATCGACACGAATACCGACCAAGTGCTTGACACGATCCCGCTCGCGGGAGAGCCGAACCAATGCGCCTCCACCCCGAGTGGCCGCTATGTCGCCGTCCCCGAGTTCTACGGCGACACCATCGAAATCGTGGATCTCTCGCAAAAGCGAATCGTCGCGCAGCTCGGACTTCCGCATCCGCATAATTGCGTCGATGCGAACAACGATTCCGAAATATTCTGTTCATCCTTCGATATGCACGCAATTTATCGAATCGACCTGAAAACGATGACCTATTCGGGCGAGATCACTCTGGGAGGGGAGCCGCGCCCTTTTGTGGTCACTCGGGACGGGCGTCTTTACGCCCAGCTCACCATGTTCCATGGCTTTGTCGTCGCCAGTGTTCCAGAGCAGAAGACCATCAGCCGTGTGCAGCTTCCGCCCGCGCCGATCTCGACCTGTATCGCCGAAGCGGGTCCGTCGACTCCCTCGCATGGCTTGGCTCTGACGCCCGAGGATAAGGAGCTTTGGATCACCAGCCTCGCGGATGATCGGGTCTATGATTACGATGTGGCGACGATGAAGGTCTCGGCCATGGTTCACGTCGGGAAGTGCCCCTCCTGGATCGCGACATCCCCTGATGGACGCTACGTGGCGGTCAGTAACAGTTCGAGCGACGACACATCGATCATTGACCGGCAGAGTCGACAGGAAATTGCGCGGGTGAAAGTAGGGCATGTTCCCAAGCGACTGCTCTTCGTGGACGTGAAATGACGGTGAGGAACTCTCCCACACCGATCGCTCCCGTCCGCCCGAACGCCGGCTAGGCGGGCAGCGCAGTGGGGAATCGAGCCACCGCTCGAGTGGCTCGAGACAGTCCTGCGACAGCAGGCGCAGCCTTCGTGACCTGCCGACTGCGATCAAGGGCTAGAGACCTTGAGGGTAAGAGATTCACGTTTAATTTGAAACACAAGGTGCCGAGGATCGTCCGCAACCGCGACAATTTTGTACTCATATTCAAGGATGTTTCCCGTCAGAAGGATTTTTCGCGCATAGATCCCAAAGAAACACGGGTCATGTCCGCAGCGCATGCTGAGGCCGTACCGATCAATTTTGATCGGCCATGCAGCATGTTTTCGGGATTTCTTATACATGAGTTGTGCGCGGATAGAGCCAAAGCGATCGACATAGAGTTGTTCCAAGTATGCGGCGACGGTTCGCGCCGGCCGCCGCGGCGAAAGAATGGACAGCAGAGTGCAGGCTCGCCGGTTGGGCGGCCGTTCGAAGAGTAACCAGCCAGTACCGTGATTGATCGCCGCTAGATGGGACGGGCGGGCGGCCGAGGCTGCGGTCAGCACACAATGCAAGCCAGTCGTATCCCGATGAACCAGCACTAAAGAGTCACTGCCTCCTGCCTCAGACGTCCTGGTCTATCATCGGATTCCATTGGCGATGGCGCTTTGCCAGAACTGTGTCGCGTTGAAATTTGCAAAAGCCTAGCCGTTCCCGACGGCGGTGTCTGTACGGTATCGCACATGCGGGGTCCACCGACTAAAAAGTTTTTCGAGAAACAAATTGCCGCTATCCCCAATTCCGGTGGATAACTCAGTGCACAACCGGTTCTGAGTGACCTAATCGTCACTGAATTTCAGTCGGTTATGTTGAACTGGCGAGTTCTTGACCACCTCATTTCCCCCCGTTGATCAAAATTCAGCGCGAGTATGAGCTCACTGCTGACGATATTCGGGCGGCGTTGCGATTCGTCGGCGAGCCCGCGATATTTGCTTGGCGGCTGCAACGGCTCAGGAATCGAATTCGCCTAAGACACGGCCCAGGTTCAATTCCGTCTCGCTTCGCGTTTGCAGGCCGCGGTTGAGCAACAAGCCGGTCCGGCGTTTGGCCTCGCCGTCACGAAAACCTTCACCGAATAGTTCCGAGTCTCTCCGGAAATCAGCTTCTGGCGCTAGCGTGATCGCGTGAACTCGCTCTTCGTCCGCGCTGGCAATCACCTCGAGCGCACGGGCGCGGCCCATCAAGCGCGATAGATGCTGCACTGCCCCGCCGCCGGGTATGACGCCAGTCGCCACCTTGAGCTGCCCAAAGATCGCCCTCTCGAGCGAAGCGAACCGCATGTCACAAGCAAGTACGAACTCACTCCCACCACCGCGAACGCGACCGGCGATTTGCGCGATGGTGATCCGGCGGACGGCTTCTCCGCGATCACTTGCTTTTCGGACAGGCCCTTGCTCTTCAGGGAGCTGACCCTGCTTCTTACGTCGAGCGGCCGCCGCTATTCCAGTGCGCTAAGCAGCCTTGTTTATAAAACGCGGGTAGCTCGACGCGGGGAACGAGCCGAGCTACCCGCTGGCGCCGATTCGACGTAGCGCCGTTAACGGTGATCGTGATCGTGGTCGTCGTGATGATCGTCGCGGTGGTCGCGGCGATCGTCCCGATGTTCGTCACGGTGGTGTTCACGATAGTGGGGAACGTAGGTATTGGCGTACCAGTCATGGCGGACGAAGTAAACGGGCTGGCCGCAGGCGTCGTACTCGCGGCAGTGATGGCGCCAATCGCGCTCATAGCCGGGGCGCACATGCAGATAGATCGGCGGCGGCAACACGCCGCCATGAACGCGTATGCCTACGACCGGCGAGCGATAGATGAAGCGAGGTGCCGGCGCGTCGCCGACATCCACGCGGCCGTAAAACCCCGGGTCGCCCAAGTTGACGGAGGCCGCCACTTGTGCGAGCGCCGCGCCGCCGATTGCCAGCGATGCAAAGCCCATGGCGAGAAGTAGTCTTTTCATGTTCACGCTCTTTGAAAGGGCATCGGATACGCGAGTCTCAGGGGCAGGATATGCTCTTTTTCTGGGAGTGATCTGTGCGATACCGTACGGTCAACCCACCAGCCTTAAATGGCGGCGAGTTGGGGGCGCTAATCCAAATCTGAGACTTATTTCCAGTGCACGCCCGTGAACTCCTTGATAGCCTTTCGCAGCCGGAGTTGCGGCTGGGTCCGCCGTCGATCAATTGCAGAATGGAAACCGCAAACCTCAATCGAAGGCCGCTGAAGACCCGTTCGAGCCGATGGGCTCAGCGTGTTGCCGCCTATTTGGCGTCGACGGCGATATCCCCAAATCAAATATCCTTGCTTAGTGTCGTATTCGCCCTGGCCGGCGCGGGTGCACTGCTGGCAAGCACCGGGGCTTGGTCATTGGTCGTGTGCGCAGTGTGCATTCAGCTGCGCTTGGCCTGCAACCTGCTCGACGGGATGGTCGCGTTGGAAGGCGGCAAGAAATCGCCGGTGGGCACCCTCTACAACGAGATTCCGGACCGTGTCGCCGATTCGCTGTTCATCGTTGCCGCCGGCTACTGTGCGGATTGGCCGTCGCTGGGCTGGTGCGGGGCATTGTTGGCAGCGCTGACTGCCTATATCCGTGTGTTGGGCGGCTCGCTGGGTTTGGCTCAAGACTTTCGAGGACCCATGGCGAAACCACACCGCATGGCGGTACTCACCGTAGGCTGCCTTGTCGGCGCAGGGGAGAGTGCGCGATGGGGCTCACAATATGCGCTATTGGCCGCCGTGCTGCTGATCACCTTCGGCAGCCTCATCACGTGTGCGACGCGTATCCAGGCAATGGGGCGCGCGCTCAGCATCAAGCCGACGGAAAACAGTTGAGTCCGGCGGGCGCCTTACTCGTGGGCGTCACGAAGGTGCTGGTGGGCGCCTATGCGCGCTGGGAGGGCTGCTTGCCGTCCGGCGCGCAAAGAATCTATTTTGCGAATCACACCAGCCATATCGACACCCTTGCCATCTGGTCCGCGCTGCCGTCGTCGATGCGCGCTGCGACGCGCCCCGTCGCGGCCAAGGACTACTGGAACAAAGGTGCATTGCGTCGCCATCTGGCGCTCGGGGTTCTGAACGCGGTGCTGATCGAGCGTTCTCGGCAGGACCGTCAAAGCGATCCGTTACAGCCGTTGGGCGAGACCCTGCAGGAAGGATACTCGCTCATCATCTTTCCCGAGGGTACACGCGGAAGTGAGTCGTTACCCGGCGCGTTCAAGTCCGGCCTTTTTCACCTCATGCAGCGATTCCCGGACGTGGAGCTGATCCCGGTTTATCTGGAAAATCTCCATCGCGCAATGCCTAAGGGCACCATTTTGCCGATACCTTTGATTTGCACCATACACTTCGGAGCTCCCCTGCTGCGGGTGTCCGACGAAAACAAAGATGCATTTCTGGAGCGCGCCCGCGGCAGCGTCGTGGCCTTGGCATGAACGTATACCAAAAGTTCTATTGGATGATGGCCGGCGTATTCGCTCTGCTGGTTACGGCGTCATTGATCGGCGCAATACTGAAATCCAGGGTTCGATCCGACTCCGGCCGGGCGGTGATTCAGAATCTCAACAGCCGGATCCGCGCATGGTGGATCATGATCGCGATATTTGCGCTGGTCTTTCTGATGGGGAGGAACGCCACCGTCGTGCTGTTCGCCTTCATATCGTTCTTGGCCTTGCGCGAGTTCATTACTCTGACGCCGACCAAGCGAGGGGATCATGTGCCCCTGTTTCTGAGTTTTTTTGTGTTGATTCCGGTGCAATACTTTTTGATCGCCTACGGATGGTACGGTCTGTTCGCAGTTTTTATTCCGGTCTACGCCTTTCTGTTGCTGCCGGCGTTTGCCGCTCTCGCCGAGGATACCGAACAATTTCTCGAGCGAACCGCCAAAATTCAGTGGGCTGTAATGGTGACCGTATTCTGTGTCAGTCACGCTCCGGCACTGCTGCTACTGGACATCCGGGGCTATCAGGGACAAGACGCGCTTTTGATCCTTTATCTTTTGCTGGTTGCGCAACTCAGTGATGTGCTGCAATACGTCTCAGGTAAGTTGTTCGGCCGGACGAAGATTGCGCCCAATGTCAGCCCGTCGAAAACTCGCGAGGGTCTCGTGGGTGGTGGGCTCGGGGCGATCTTGGTCGGCGCTGCGATGTGGTGGATCACACCTTTCTCGCCACTGCAGGCGATGGGCATGTCATTCATCATCGTATTGATGGGGTTTCTGGGCGGATTGGCGCTGTCTGCCGTGAAACGCAGCCTTGGGGCAAAAGACTGGGGTAGCATGATCGAGGGTCACGGGGGCATGCTCGACCGTATCGATTCGATCAGCTTTGCGGCGCCGATCTTCTTTCATCTCACGAGGTACTTCTTTGCGTAATGCAGACGGGTAATCGCATAGTCTTCGCCTCAACGCCCCATGCAATACATACCCCCGATCAGCAAGGCCATCCCCGCGATGTTCATGAGTTTTATCGGCGTTCCAAACGCGACCGCCGAGATCAACGCGGCCCAGATGAATGTACTCGCGTAGATGGGGTACAGCACGGTCAACGATCCGCCGCGTTTGAACGCGGCAACGAACAGAACCATGACGGCACCGTAGCAGGCGACGCCCAGAAGGATACGAATGTTGACCAGATAGGAGAGCAATCCTCCTTGTGCTGCGTCAGCTCCGCCCTTGTAGAGAAACTGGCCGATGGCGCCCAGAATTGAGGCTGACAAAAACAACAAGATCGAACTCAGGGGTGTGTTCATGATTCAGCCCGTTTCCAGCGCCAGCGTCTTGATGTCGTTGAACATTACTTGCGGTTGCAAAAAGGACAGCGTGTAGATTTCCCGGACGTCGCCGCCGGCGTCGATCAGGAACACCTTCAGCATGTGGTGCAATGTGCGCGTCGCATGGCCATTCTCGTCCATTTCCACGCCGACATCTTGGCCGAAGTCATCGAGTACTGGCAGAAGCTCGGGCACGCGGCGCGCCGTCAGGAAGCACCAATCGAACTTGGGATCGATCGTAAATTCCTTGCTATAGCTCGCGATGACCGCCGGCGTGTCATGGGTAGGATCCAAGCTGATGCTCACGAAGCGCACGCGCCCTGCCAGGGCCGGGTCGGCTCTCACGCGGTCGCGCAAGCCGGCGAGCGTGGTGTGCGCAAACGGGCACCCCAAAGGGTCGACGCAGTAGGTATAGAAAAAAGTCAGAAGGGTGATCTTGCGTTCAGTGAGTGCGGAAAGCCTGACGGAATGACCTGCGCTATCGAGCAATACGGCCTCCGTGACACGCTGGATTTTCTGAAGCTTGTAGCTGCCCGGAGGGGGCGGCACGAATTCCATGCGCGGAGCCGCCGCTGTACCGGGGTCCACGGCGGCACCTGCCACACCCGCGATGCCGGCGAAAAGGAGCACTCTTGCCAAGACGCCCGCAAGCGGGCCGGCCCGAACCATCAGCGTACGGCTGCACCTGTGAGCGATGCGACGCGCGGCGCGCCGGCGGTGAATTTCATGTGATGAGGCCGGCCGAGCTGCTCTTTGGCGAAGTCAATCTCGAACGCCGGGGTAAGTTCATGGCCGTCCCAATGGAACGCGCGCAAAAACTGCTCGCCATCCTTGCCTTGTTTGTCCCACTTCGACAGCAGGCTCGAGGTGATGTAGACGCGGCGGCCGTCCCAGCTCTGCGACACCATGTTCACCTGGCCGCCGGTGTGCTTGCTGTAGGTTTCGCGCGGGTGTTCAGGGTCGGTGAGATCGAAATAATGCGTGGTGCCGTCCATGAAGGTGTTTACCCACAGGCCTTTCGCATCCGACGTTATCGAGATGTCCACCGGCAACGGAATCTTGGCCGGTTCGCCGATCGCGGCGACGTCCTTCGCTTCCCACCGCCCCTGGGCGCCGCGCTTGACGAGCCACAGCTGTGAGGTCAGGGCGGTGGCCGTGATTGCCCAATTCTGGCCCTCGGCCAAAGCCCAGCGGATCTCCAACGGTGCTCCAGGTACCGCGAAGATTTGTTCCGGTTGCATGGTCTTGAGATTCCACATCACCATGGTATTGCCGAAATGCTTCATTGCCTCGGGGTCCTTCACGACCTCGCCGAGATCGCGCATGTAGTTGTTCCACCCGGCGAAACTCGAAGTCAACAGGGCATTTTTCGTCGGATTGATCGCAATGTCATAGCCGTAGCCGTCGCCTTTGACCTGTTTGATCATGGACGTAGGCATGCCGTACTTGGCGATGAAGTCGCCCTTGTTGTTATATACCGCCATCCCGGTCACGCCGCCCTTATCCGCCGCATTCGATAGGCTGCCGATCAGCATGCGGCCGGGCAACGCGTAGAACGTATGCGGTCCCACATAGCCGGTTTTCGCGGGCAGGTCATCGATCGTCTTGACGAGTGTCGGGCGGGACGGGTCGGTTCCCACATCGAACACGTAGATCTTGCTGTCGTCGAGCCCGCCGGCCCAGAGGTATTTACGATCGTCCGTGAACCCCATGTGATGCGCTTCACCGCGGCCGCCCACCGAGACCTTGTGAAGTACCCTTCCGTAGGTCTTCGAAGCGGGATTCGCATCGACGGTCACGAGCTTGTCGGATCCATCGCCCATTCCCGGAACTCCAAGCGTCCACACGTGAACGAACTCTTCCTGGCCTTTGATCAGGCCGGACATGTAGGGCGAATTGCAGGTCTCGTCGGCGTACGACGCGATCGCGAACACACTGAGGAGTGCAGAGATGAAAAAGCCCAAGGCCGCTCCGCGATCGATTCGCATATTTATTCCCCAGGATTATTAATCAAACTTCGTTGTGGCAAATTGCGACCATCCGGCGCGAAAATCAAGGCAGCGTGTCATTTGATGCGCCGCAATACAACTCGATGGGGCACAGGCGCGCCGATGACGGCTTTCGGCCGCGCCGTCAAATCTCCGTCCAAGATCGCAACAATCCATGATAGTGCGACGTTAGGCGCACGAGACAGTCGGGATCCGCACCGGTTTGGGTGAGACGTTGAATGGTGCCGTCAAGTTCGAACAACTGCTCGCGCCGCAAATCATCGCGAATCAAACTCTGGATCCAAAATACCGCGGCGAGACGTTCGCCGCGAGTCACTGCGGTGACAGAGTGGCGGGCGGTGGAGGAATAAACGATCATGTCGCCCGCCGCCAGCTTCGCGCTCTGATGGCCGAAGTCGCTTTCGACGATGAGATCGCCGCCTTCGTAGGATTCGGGAGCGGATATAAAGACAGTCGCCGATAGATCCGTCCGCAGCTTGTGCGCGCTACCGGGCACGACGCGCACCGTCCCGTCGATGTGGGTGCCGAAGTACATCCCCGAGCCATAGCGGTTGAACATCGGAGGATATACCCGATTCGGGAGCACCGCGCTGATAAAGAGCGCATTCCGCTCCAACTGCGTGACGATCAAATCACCCAGTTCTCGCGCCATTGCACTCGCCTCATCCAACTGCTGATTATTTTTTACGGGCGCACCCTGAAAACCCGCCGTGGCGCGGCCGTCCACCCAGGGAGCTTTCGCACCGCCGAGCGAGGCGCGCATCGCATTCAGCTGGTCCGCGCTCAATAGTCTCGGGATTCGTACTAACATCGTCCTAGCTCGCCGGTCTCGAATTGCGAATGGTTGGCGGAAGCAAGCCCTGCAATGCCTCGTGCGCAGCTTGACGCACCGATTGGTTGCCGTTCGCTGCTGCACGTTCAAACCAGACCGCCGCCTCCTCGATGCGGCCGGCCTCCCGCAAGAGGCTGCCCCAGTTGTATTGGCCGCGAAAATATCCGGCCTCCGCCGAACGGCGATACCAGTCGGCTGCAGCGGCCGCGTCGCGCGGCGTGCCCCAGCCTTGTTCGCAGCAGCGACCGACCAAGTTCATGGCGCGCTCATGGCGCTGCTCGGCCGCCTCGAGGTAATAGTAGAAAGCGCGCGCCAGATTCTGCGCGACGCCGCGTCCATCGAGGTACATGTGTCCGAGGTTGTACTGTGCCCAAGCATGACCTGCATCGGCGGCACGCTGAAAATATTCGACCGCCGCGTCCGGGTCTTCGACGGTTCCCCAGCCGTTGTCGAGACACCGCCCGACCATGTTGATGGCCTCGAGGTCGCCGCTCGAGGCCGCACGCCGAAACCATTTGAGCGCGCTCGCCGGATCCTTCGCCAATCCAGTGCCCTCGAGAAGCATGCGGCCATAGCAGACCTGCGCATCGGCCAAGCCTTCCGCGGCGGCGACGTACACCCAGCCAGCTGCATGCTGAGGATCCTGCCCAAACAGGGCCTTGAATCTTGGCGAACCCATCTGGGCGAGGAGCTTGACTATCGATAGTCCTGGCACGCCTTGTCCCTTTCGATCAGAAGCGGTAGGCGGCCGTGCCGATGAGCGTGCGGCCGGCGCTGGGCAGTGCGTGATTTTCCTGGACGCCGGTGTAATAAACGCCGGTGAAGTACAGCTTGTCGGCCACATTGTTGAGGTTCAATTGCAGCTTGAGGTGCTCATTCATTTGGTAGGACGCCATCGCATTGATCACTACGTACTGCGGCACGCCTGCGGTGTTTTCAGTGTCTGCATATCGATGACTGACCGCAGTAATGCCGCCGCCTAAAGTCCAGGCTTTCGCGGGTTCGACCGTGCTCCATACGTTGACGCCATCATGCGGAGTGTTGGGCGCGAAGCGGCCTACCGAGAGCGGGTCGGTGCTTGCCGCGATCTTATCGTTCAAGTGGGTATAGTTTGCGGTGATCTCCCAAATGGCCGTGAGATATCCGGATGCGCCGAGTTCGATTCCCTTCACTTCCTGGTCGAACGGCGCTTCTTGAACCGTCGGGTCGTCAGGATCTGAGATACGCACATTTTTGACGTGAGTATCGAAGAGGGCGCCCGTCAGCTCGATTTGACCGTTCAGCAGTTTTGCCTTGGCTCCGAACTCGACGGTGCTGTTTTTTTCCGGAGACAGACTATTGTCGGAAGGCGCAACGATGAGGTACTCGATCGCCGGGTTATACGAAGTCCCGTAGGATAAATAGCAGCTCAGCGTGCGATCCGGCTTGTAGATGACCGCGACACGCGGGCTGACGAACGTGTCGGTGCGGTCGAAACGCGTGCTCGACAGCGGCTCACTGAACATGGTCTTGAAACGGTCCCAGCGAAGGCCCAGGTCGACGTCCCAGTGGGATCCGAGCGCCATGCTGTCCAATAAATACGGGCTCACGTCATTGCCGCGGCCTTTCGGCATCGAATAAACGTTTAGCGGCGTGGGCGGATAGTAGAAGGGCACCGGCGCGAGCAAGGGGGTCGCAGGGATGTCGTCCAGGCCGTTCTGGTAGCGGCTCACATTGGATTGCTCCTTGCCGAGCTCGAGTCCTGCCGTCAGTGCGTTGGAGTAGCTGCCCCGGTTGAATCTCGTGGTGACGTCGGTGCGATTGATCAGAAGGCTCGTGGTGCCGCCGCTGCTGGGCTGATCGCGAGAGATCGTGATGTCGGCATATGGCGTGCCTGGGGGCGGTGCGTCGACAAAATCATTGCCTTGGAATGAGCCGGTGACCAGGTACAGAAATCCGTAGTTCGCGTAGCGCGCGCTATCACTGATGCTGACTCGATCGTTGAAATCATGCTCGAACCGGATGGTGCCGATGTTCGTATTGGTTCTGGTCCGGTCGTAATTGGCCAGGCCGTAGAAATTGCTGCGGTCCACGTGCGCAGGCTCGCCATCGACAAAGGGAATGCCATAATCCGGCAGGCTATTCTCCACCTGTTTGTAATAGCTCAATGTCAGGCGGGTCGGAGTGTCGATGCCCATGGCGATCGTCGGCGCAACTCCATACGATTTGTAATGAACCTGATCCCGGTCGACGACACCATTGCTCTGATCCATCACGGTGAGGCGGAACGCGGCGGCGGCGCTCAACGGTTGGTTAAAGTCACCGGTGCCACGAAAGTAATTCGCTTGACCGCCGGACACGCTGATCGCGGCGAGCGGCGTCAGCAGCGGCTGCTTACTGATGCTATTGATGACGCCGGAGGTTGAACCGCGGCCGAACACCGCGGAGGCGGGTCCCAGCAGCACGGCTATCGCTTCCGTGTTGAATGTGTCGCGGCGATACTGGCCAATATCGCGCACACCATCCATGAAAAAGCTGTCGGGGATCGAGAGCCCGCGCAAGTTCACTGAATCACCGTGAGCACCGCCTTCGCCGGAGTTCAAGGTCACGCCGGGGACGTTGCGCAGCGCTTCCTGAACCAGCGTGAGGTGCTCTTCGGTCAACTCTTTTCTATCGATGCTGTCGATCGACTGCGAAATGTCCAATCCGCTCTGGATGGTCGTTCCAGTGACCTCGATGCTTTGCAGTGTGGTCTGATCGACCGGCGCGTCGGTACCGGCCCGAGCCGTCACCGACGCGAAAGCGGTGACTGCAACCCCGGCGGCGGCGAAGCGCCCAGGGTTTCTCACGCAGACAATATCCATTCGGCAATTTGTCACGAAACATTCCTTCCCCGAGAACGCCTGCAAAAATGCTAACACGAATCATTATTATTTGCATTACGGGGAAGTGACGTCAGAAAAATGCGCTTATCAAGCCTCTAACGGCTGACGATCTGGAGATGGGGCCGAGACCGCGCGCTGAAGACGCTCGCGAGCCTACGGCGGTTACGAGGCCGCAGTGGTTCTGAATTGCGACGCGAAAGGAGCTCGCGTCGCGTTATGTCAGATCCGGGTGGTGCGTGAGACTATTCGGCGGTTGCAGGATCTATGACCGTCGTCACCATCGAAATTTTGTTAGCGGGAAACCCGCCGAGCTCGGCGTGACGCCGCACCAGTGATTCGTCAGTTGCGTGGTAAACGCAATAGATTTTGTCCGCGGTGACGTAACTGTGGATCCAGTGCACGCTGGGCCCCAAGCTGCTCAGCACCCCGCACGATTTTTTCGAGATGGTCTTGAGCTCAGTCGGACTCATCTTGCCAGCGCCTGGGATCTCTCGCTCAATTACGAACTTCGGCATGAACATCTCCTTCGATTGGTCAATTACGCGAGGCTGCAGCGCCGCCGCAAGCCAGTTATTTGTACTGGAAGACAACTTGGCGCGCATCTGCAGTGTTCCTCACCAGCGCCGACGGTGTCTTGAATTAGTTATGAAACTATTCTAAAAAAAGCCGCACTCGCATGGAAAATATCCGCATTATCAATGGCTTAATGTAGCCAGCAAAGCATGGCTCCGATACTCCCGCATCGGAGCCATGCGCCCGAGGGTCATTTGTTGACGGCGACCGTGATCTTGGGATCGGTCACCGGGACTCCACGCGCAACGGCATACGCAGTGACGGCGGGGCGGTTGACCTTGGCTACCGCATTGCCTATTGCCGTATGAATGCAGTCGTTATAGATCTGCAATCTGCCGAGCTCTTTGGCGGACTCCAAGTCCCGGCAGACGTTCTGCGCGGCGTTCTTGAGGCGGTGATAGAGCGCTGCTGCCCCCTGGTCGGTGGTGGTTTCGAGGTCCGCGAAGCGCACGGTGACGGAGCGCGGTTCGAAGGCGTCATCGGCCCGGGCAACAGAGAGGCTGGAAGCGGCGAACGTCGCGGCAACGACGAGGATGGTAAAGTTCTTCATGTCATTCTCCCATTAGATGATTTGAACGGTGTTGAAGGGAAGTTCACTGCGCAGGTGTACGATCTCTCACTTGCTCCCTTCAGTCTTGAATCATCGATGAAAGTATTCTGAAACGTCGCTATAAGCTTCGAGGTTCTGGACCGAGGTCGCATGAATTTGATACGCGTCGGTAACTTCGAGCTCTATCCGACCGAGCGGTTGCTCTGCGCTGCGGGCAAGCCCGTCGAGCTTGGCGCGCGCGCCTTCGACGTGCTACTCGTTCTCGTCGAGCACCATGGCCGGCTGGTTACCAAGGCGACGCTCCTCGAGCGCGTGTGGCCTCGACTCGTCGTCGATGAGAACAACATTCCAACTCAGATCGCAAGCCTGAGACGCGTCCTCGGCGTCGGCGCCATTCGCACCGTTCAGGGCTACGGCTACCGCCTCGAGCTGGAGATATCGGGTGCATCATCGCAGAGGGAGTCGACGGCGCAGGGGGAGTCGACGGCCGCCCTTGCGCCCGCTCCACTGCCGAGGCTCACGATGCAGCGCCACGCGTGGCCGAACCGATTCGGTCCTTTGGTCGGCCGCGAGGATGACCTGCGCAATGTCAGGGATGCACTCGGCCGATCGTGCCTCGTCACCATCGTCGGCATTGCGGGCGTCGGGAAGACCCGCCTCGCCCAGGAGATTCTGGCCGCCGAAGCCGAAGAGCCCGGGGCTGCGGTCGCTTGGGTTTCGCTCGCGCCGCTCGATCACGTGGACCGCGTGCCCTCGGCGCTCGCGCTCGCGCTCGGGATTTCGCTGCCCGACGGCGTCGAGGAATTCGCAGCGCTGCGCCAGGCCATCGAGAACGTGCCGCTGTTGCTGATACTCGATTGTGCGGAACACCTCATCGATTCGCTGGCAGCGCCGTTGGCCGCACTGATATTTCAGACGCACGGAGTACGGGCACTCGTAACGAGTCAAGTTCCGCTGGGGGTCGCCGGAGAGCTCGTCTATCGTCTCGCGGCACTACCGGTCCCTCTCATCGGGCTCAGCCCGGCAGACGCTCAAGAGTATGCGGCCATCACGTTGTTTGCTCAGCGGGCCGCGGCGGCCGACCGGCGTTTCGAGCTCTCCACCGCGAACACGCCGCTGGTTGCCGATATCTGTCGCCGGCTCGATGGTATTCCGCTCGCTCTCGAGCTCGCAGCCGCACGCGTTCCAGCGCTCGGGCTTGCAACGCTCCTGTCGCGACTCGATGACCGGTTCCGCATGCTCAAAGGCACCGGTCGGTCACTCGATACGCGCCACGGCACGCTGCATGCCGCCTTCGATTGGAGCTATCGCTTGCTGGAACCGTCCGAACAGCGGGTGTTCAACAGGCTCGGCACGTTTGCCGGCAGCTTCTCGCTCCCGACGGCAGCGGCCTGTGCCGCGGATGGGACCATCGATACGGCCGAGGCGATGGATTTGATCGGCCGGCTGGTCGACCGCTCGCTCGTGACGGCTCTGGCGATCGACCCACCAAGATACACATTGCTCGAGACCGCTCGCTACTACGCGATTGAACGACTCGCCGCCACCGGCGAGTCGGACACACGGCGAAGGCGCATGGCCGCCACGATTCTGGACCTCCTCGATGTGGCCTACCAGGAATATTGGTCGCTCGATGAGGCGATCTGGCTGCACCGCTACGAGCCGGAACTCGGCAATGTGCGGGTAGCCTTGGAGTGGGCCACCCACCACGATGCCGAACTGGCCGTTGCTCTGTTCGGATCGGCTTGGCCCCTGCTCGTCGAGACCGACCTTCAAGCCGAAGCTCGCGCCGGCTATCCCCAGGTGCTCACGCTTCTCTCCGATGTTCTGCCGCGAGCCCGCATCGGCCGATTTTGGGAAGCGATTGCCACCCACCACTCGGCGCGGCAATGCGATCGCGCGCGCTACGCAGCGGAGCTCGCGGCCAAGATGCACGCCGAGACGGACGACACTCGCTCTCACTACTACGCACTCATGCAACTGGCGGCCAACTGGCGCGTCGATACCGACTCTGCTCGCTCGACCTGCGAAGCGGCTCGGCGTCTGGAGGATCCGGCATGGCCGGCGCGCCTGCTGGCGTTCGGTTCCCTGACCGCGGGCGCTCTGCTCACGAGCGCCGGACGGTTTGACGAGGCTCGCGCCGCCTACCAGCGAGCCCTCAAATTGGCGCTGACGACCAGTGAGCGGCAGGCGCTCGTCGCCAGCGTCAATATCGTCGAACTCGACCTCGCTTGCGGCGACACTGCGGCCGCGCTGCAACTGGCGCGCCCGCTGGCGCTCAGCCTGCAGCATCTTGGGCGGCGCGATACGCAGTTCGAGCTGCTCAGCAACATGTTCAGCGCGCTGCTGATCGCCGGCGAGACTAGGGAGGCCCGCGCGACGGGCAAAGAACTCTACGACCTCGCGCTGCGCCTCGACGCGAGCAAGCTTTACACGGTTCTCGACGCGATGGCGTTTCTCGCGTGCAAGGAAGGGCACTGCGATGCAGCGGCACGGATTGCCGCCTGCGCCGATTCCGCCCATGCGGCTCACGGCCAGCCGCGGCGGCGGCCGGCCGAAGAGCGCATCCGCAGCGCCGTGATCGCGCTGCTCGACGAACGTCTGGGTGCGGCGTGGTACGAGGGCGTCAAGGACTGCCCCGAGCCGCTGGATGAGGTGATGGCCTGTGGCCTCGCGCTCGGCCTCTGGGCCTAATCAGTCGATGAGGTGCTTCAGCGCAGGCCCCGTCTTCGAGTTCAGCTCCTGCGCGAGCGTGCCGTCGGTTGCCCGCCGTTTAGAGATACTTGGTGACTTGATGGCGCGGTGCAACGGGCGAAACGCGCTAAGTAGTTGAATCAGCGGGCGTGCAGTGGTCTTAAAGGTCCTCGATGCAAGCAGCTCCGGCAGCTGCGCCTGGCGATCGAAGGTCAACTGCGTACCAATCGTCCGAACTTCGATCTAGAGACTCACTCGGTCGAGCGCGCAGGCTTGCTGCGCATGGCACTCAAAAGCAGCTGCGCGCGGATAGATTCGCGTTCTTCGAGTGGACGCTTGTTCGTGCTCGATCTGAGCGGCGGCCGCGTCTTCTCGCTCAACCCTGATGGCTCGGACGCAAAAACGCTGGTCACCGGTTGCCGGCTTCCCGACGGTCTCGTGGTCGATTCGACAGCGGGCTACATCTACTGGACCAACATGGGCGTTCCGCACAGGAATGATGGCTCGATCGAACGTGCGGATCTCGACGGGGGAAATCGCCGACTCATCATTCCCGAAGGGGGCACGTTCACGCCGAAACAACTCCATCTCGAGAAAAAAACTGGCAAGCTCTATTGGTCGGACCGCGAGGGCATGCGCGTGATGCGCGCGAGCCTCGATGGCTCGCAGGTCGAAACACTCATCCAAACGGGCGAAGGAAAAGCCGACCGGCACGATCCGTCGAACTGGTGTGTCGGGATCACCGTCGATCCGATGCGTGGCCAGATGTACTGGACGCAGAAGGGTGCGGATGACTCCGGGCACGGGCGCATCTTTCGCGCAAGCCTCGATATCCCCAGCGGCCAGACACCGACGAACCGGCGCGATATCGAGATACTGTTCGAAGGGCTGCCGGAGCCGGGGTCCCCTCGTTTTCCGTGCAATAACATACGGTAGCATTTGCCTGTAATTGCAGGAGCGGCTGCCGATTCTCGTTTCCTATTCAATGACTTGCTGATTGCCTTTTGCCGGGGTGTATTGTGCGGCCCTCAGGGAGGTGCGCAATGGACAGCTGGCACGCTACATTTCTGGGTCTTCGGCACCTGCCGCGCGAGGTGACGGCCTTCGAGATTGAGGTGTTCTTCCAGTTCTCGGCCGAGGAGGCCCGGATCATCGAGGAACGCCGACGGCCGGAGCTCAAGCTTGGCCTTGCCTTGCAGATTGGGTTTCTGCGCATGAGCGGCAGACTCCTCGATGCGGTGCGGATGGTGCCACCGCTACTGTGGCGGCACTTGGGCGAACGATTCAGCGTCGCCGCCCCCGACTTGGCCTCGTTGCGCGCGATGTACCGACGCGCCCCGACGTTGATCGAACATCAGCAGCTTGCCTGTGATGCGCTTGGATTTCAGTGGCTCACCGGTCATCACCGGCGTGCCCTCGTGCGAGTGCTGCGCCAGGAACTTTCGCGCATGGACGATCGCGAGCGGCTGCTTGGATTTGCGCGCCGCTGGCTCTATGAGCACCAGCTCCTCATCGTCCGCGAACGGCTGCTGCGCTCGATGATTGCGGCCGCCCGGCGCCAGCATGAGGCGCAGCTTGCGCAGCAGATCGACCAAACCGTCGAGCCAAGTTTGATGATGCGGTGGCGCACGGCGCTCACCGCGCCGCATGGCGCGGGCGCGAGTCTTCAGACTTGGCTGTGGGCGCCGCCCGCCAAGCACTCCTCGCGCCAGATCGAGGAGATGATCGAGCGCATCGAGTCTTTGTACGAGCTGCGCGTGCACGAACGCATGCGCGATTTTCCCGACGATCTGTTGCACCGCCACGCCCGACGGCTGGCAGGTCGCCCGCCCTCAGCCGGAGCGCTGATCCAAGAGCCAGCGCGCAGTGTCGAGACCGCCTGCTTCCTGCGCTATTGCTTGCTGCTCGCCACCGATCGGCTGCTGATGATGGTGCGCCGTCAGGTTGCGGACCTGTGGCGCCGAGCGGCGACCGGGGCTCTCGCGATGCACAGTGATTGGGCCGTTTTGTACCAGGATCTACTCGCCGCGCTCGGCCGGATTCTTGCAGACCCAGCGGCCGGTGATGGTCAGATCCGGGAGCATCTGCATTCGCTTCTCACAGAGCATCGAACTCGCCGGCCGGCGAGTCGTGCCGAGCTCATCCGCGGCCGTCTCATCGATGGCGTACGTCCCGTGCGCTCATTGCTGAGCGCACTGGTGCGGCTGCCTTGGGCTGCGACGGATAATCACCCGGTCCTGGAAGCCTTGGCAGGACATCGCCCTTGACGTTGGATACGTCGATCTGGGAGTAATTCTAGCTCCGGGGCGCCCACAGGCAATAGCAGAACACGATCGGGCCGTATCCCACTTACGGGAAAGCCACGACTGCAGCTCGAGGTGGGCGACGAGCAGGTGGGTGAGCGCGCCGAGTCAGCGCGCCGCGCGTTGCTTACTAAAGTCTTCTACCGCGATACCCATACAGCAGGTAGGCAATCACGAGGACCGCAAGGATTAACCCGATGGGCCCGATCCCCCAACCCCCGCCCATACCCCAATACAAGCCTCCGCCACCGCCAAACAATACCAATAGAATGATCACGATTATCAGCAGATCCATCTTTCTCTCCTACGAGTGGTAGCGGCTCACTCCAGCGAGCCGGCTCCGGCGGATTGAATTGGATCACGGTGAGAGCGGCTCGGTCTGTGCGCTACCGTACTGCGGAGCGCCACGGCGATACCCAAGGCGTGCAGCAAAGCGAGCTTCGATGCTATGTACGGTAGCGCCCGGACAACCTGCGCTGCTCATGCTTGAATGCTGCGGTCGCGGTCGCGGTCGCGGTCCTGGGAGTGGAAAGTCATGTTGAACAAATGGCGGCGCCTGGTCTTACCGGCTTTGCTTTTATCGGTGCTGCCGGTCATGAGCATGGCGCAAGGGATCAGCGTTTCAGTCAATTTGGCGCCCCCCGAGCTTCCAGTCTATGAGCAGCCGGCAATTCCCGCCGAGGGTTATCTATTTATTCCGGGCTATTGGGCCTGGGTCGACAGCGACCCGGGTTATTACTGGGTGCCGGGTACTTGGGTAGCCGCTCCGCAGCCTGGATATCTTTGGACTCCCGGGTATTGGGGCAGCAACGGCGGCGCCTATTCGTGGAATGAAGGCTATTGGGGTACCCAGGTCGGCTTCTATGGCGGCGTTAATTACGGCTTCGGGTACGGCGGCAGCGGCTTTGAGGGTGGCTATTGGCAAGGCGGCCATCTGTTCTACAACCGGTCGGTGATCAATGTCGGTACCCGGAATATCACCAATGTCTACACCAAGACAGTCGTCAATAACGTCACCGTCAATCGAGTGAGCTACAACGGCGGCAGTGGCGGCGTTCAAGCCCGACCGACCGCAACCGAAGTGGCCGCCGCGAGTGGGCATCACCTACCGCCGACGAGCGCCCAGCAGCAGCACGTGCAAGCGGCGCGCAGCAACCCCTCGTTGCGTGCGAGCGCGAACCACGGGAACCCGCCGATCGCAGCGAGCGCGCGGCCGGGTGCATTCTCCGGCAAGGGCGTCATTGCAGCGAAAGGTGCGAGCGCGGTTAGCGAGCCGACGGCGCGCAAGGCCGCCGCCGCGCCAGTGGCGCACAAGACCGCGGCTGCGCCTGTAGAGCTCAAGATGGCCGCCGCACCTGAAGAGCACAAAGCGCCTGTCGAGCCAGCGGCGCACGAGGCCGCGCCGGTGGAGCACAAGGCTGCGCCCGTAGAGCGCAAGGCCGCTGCCGCGCCAGTGGAGCACAAAGCTGCGCCCGTAGAACGCAAGGCCGCAGCTGCGCCAATCGAGCACAAAGCCGCGCCGCCGGTAGAGCACAAGGTGGCCGCCGCACCGGTGGAGCACAAAGCGCCTGTCCAGCCGGCGGCGCATGAAGCTGCGCCGGTTCAGCGCAAGGCCGCTGCCGCCCCCGTCGAGCACAAAGCTGCGCCGCCGGTAGAGCACAAGGTGGCCGCCGCACCCGTGGAGCACAAAGCGCCTGCCGAACCGGAGCACAAGGACAAGCCGTAGAAACCACCCCGAAGAACGTAAGCGACGAGACAGCGGAATTCGCAAGAACGAGCTAATTACCAAGACCATTATTTAAGGAACCACCGTGCAGTATTCAAAGTTTCTCTCAGCCTCACTGATCATCCTCGCGTTTAGCGCTTGCACACCAGGTCCGGCCGGGCCGCCGGGTGCGACGGGTAACACCGGGAATACCGGTAACACGGGAAATACCGGCAACTCGGGCGGCGCAGGCAGCATGGGCGCAACGGGTGACACAGGTGCGACCGGAAATACCGGTAATACCGGTGCAACTGGCTATACCGGCGCAACCGGTAATCAAGGAAACCAGGGTAATACGGGCGCAACGGGTGACCCGGGCAGCACGGGTGCTACCGGGAACACGGGCGCAACCGGCAATCAAGGAAACCAGGGTAATACGGGCGCAACTGGCGGCACCCCACCCCACTAAACCGCTCCCTCGATCCAGGCAATCGCGCCGCCTTTTTACTGAGCGGCGCGATCGTCTGCAACATCCCCCGGCTGTCCGAGTGTGAGGCGTATCTTGTGCGTGCGGCCATCGTCCGCCAACCTGATGTGACTTTCGCCGGCCGCAAGCCTTCTGCCATCCAACTCGACTCGAGCGACTCCGTGGCTGACCCGATGGGGGTTTTCGACGAGGATCTCGTAACGCGCGGATGCGTGCCTGAAAAAGATTTCGAAGCCGGGCCAGTCGGCGGGGATGTTCGGCGTCAGTTGAAGTGTTCCGGCACGGACCCGGAATCCCAGGATCCACTCGAGACCGGCGCGGTACATCCAGCTGGCCGAGCCGGTGTACCACGTCCACCCCCCTCGCCCCGCGTGGGGCGCCACTGAATAGACGTCCGCGGCCACCACGTAGGGCTCTACCTTGTAGCGCTGCACGTCGGCCCGGCTACTGGTGTGACTGATTGGATTGAGGAACGTAAATAGCCGTGCTGCCTCCTCGCCATGCCCGAGTAGGGCCTGTGCGATCACGGCCCAGGTGGCTGCGTGGGTGTATTGTCCGCCGTTCTCGCGAACGCCGGGTGGGTAGCCCTTGATGTACCCGGGATCATGCGGGGTGTGGTCGAAGGGCGGCGTGAAGAGCAACACGAGACCGGGGTCGGGTTGAACGAGCCGGCTTTGCACGTTTGCCATGGCGTGCGCTGCGCGGCCGGGATCGCCGGCTCCGCCAATCACGCTCCATGATTGGGCGATCGAGTCGATCCGGCACTCGGTGCTCGCGGCAGACCCGAGCGGCGTGCCGTCGTCGAAGTAGCCGCGCCGGTACCAGTCGCCGTCCCACGCCTGCTCGAGGGATTTCGCGAGGGCAGCCGCGTGGGCCAGCCACTTGGCCGCGCGTCCCCACTCGCCGCGCGCCTCGGCCACGGGCGCGAACGCCACCAGCGTCGTCTGCAGGAACCATCCGAGCCAGACGCTCTCGCCTTTCCCTTTCTCGCCGACACGGTTCATCCCATCGTTCCAGTCGCCGGTTCCGAATAGCGGCAGGCCATGCTCTCCGACCTGCAACGCATGCTCGAGCCCTCGGGCACAGTGTTCGAAAAGCGTCTGGGTCTCGTCCGAGATGCTTGGCATGAAGAACGCGTCGTGCTCCTCGGGCTGCAGAGCACGACCCTCGAGAAACGGGATCTGCTCGTCGAGTACTGCGGTGTCTCCGGTCGTTTCGATGTATTGGACGGCGCAGTAGGCGAGCCATACCACATCATCGCTGATGCGGGTGCGCACGCCCTGACCGGTCGCGCCGGCTGCGACCGGGGGCAGCCACCAGTGCTGCACATCGCCTGCAATGAATTGCCGTCCACCCGCCCGCAGCAAATGCTCACGGGTCAGATCCGGCCTCACCACGGCAAGCGCCATGCCGTCCTGAAGCTGATCGCGAAAGCCGTATGCGCCGCTGGCCTGATAAAAGGCTGTCCGCGCCCAGATGCGGCAGACGAGTGCCTGATACAGCATCCAGCGATTGAGGATGATATCCAGCGACCGGTCCGGCGTTTTCACCTGGACCGCGCCGAGCACATGCTCCCAATGCTCCGTGACCTCACTGAAGACGGCATCGAGATTGGCGTTGCGGTAGCGAGCGAGCAGCGACCGCGCGGCCGCTGCGTCGTCGGCTTCGCCGAGGAAGAAAACGACGTCCACGCTCTGGCCTGGCTGGAGGTCCACGGATGTGCGCAGCGCGCAGCATGGATCGAGACCCGCGCCGGCGCGCTTGGCCAGGGGCGCCCGTGCGGCCATAGCAGCGGGCATTTCCAGAGTGCCGTGGCGTCCGAGGAACTCCCCTCGATCCGCAGTCCACTGCGATTGCAGCCCCTCGAGATCCGCGAAAGCAACTCGAGAACCGAAGGTGGCATCCCACGGATTGCGGGCGAAGAGGGCGCCCGTGTCCGCATCGAGCTCGGTCAGAATGAAGGGCGCCGACGACCCGCGCGCAGTGCCGAGCACCCATTCGGCGTAAGCTGTGATCGACAGCCGTCGAGGGCGCCGCGCGGTGTTGCGAATCCTCAAGCGGGAGATCTTGATGGGATCGCGCATGGCCACGAACATGCAAAGACTCAGCTCGAGGTCGCGCGCGGCAAGCTCGAATCTGCTGTATCCCTGCCCGTGCCGCGCAATATAAGTCGCACCGGGATCGCGAATCGGCGCGGCCGTCGGACCCCACACCTCGCCGGTCTCCTCATCGCGCAGATACAACGCCTCGCCGGGACGATCCGTGATGGGATCGTTCGACCACGGGGTGATCTGATGTTCCCGGCTGTTGAGGGCCCAGGTGAAGCCGCTGCCGTCGGCTGCAACCTGAAACCCGAAGTACGGATTGGCGATCACGTTGATCCACGGCGCGGGGGTCGATTGCCCCGGTCCCAGACGAGTCACGTATTCGCGGCCTTGGGCAGCGAACCCTCCCAAGCCATTGAAGAATTCGAGATCGTGGCCCGCGCCGCCGCTCGCGGCGGCCTCGGTCCTCGGCGCACTCTTCATGGGCAACGGAGCGAGTCCGGCAGGCTTGCGAACGCGATCGAGCTGGTCTGCGAGCCCGCCATGCCGCGCAACCAAGACGACTCGGGCAACGGCCAGGAGGAGCTTGCGCGTCTGATCGGAGATGATGTCGGCGCGAAGCACGAATACGGATCCTCGTACGCTATGCATCCCAGGCCGCGGCCGCGACTGGCTCATGCGTGCGAGCGTCTCGAGCGCGTTCTGCAGATCCTGGACGTAGGACGCCGCACGGTCGTTCAGCAACACCAGATCCACCGCCAGGCCTTTCATCTGCCAGTACTCATGCGCCTGCAGCAATTGCCGAGCAATGGCGATATCCTCGATGGCGTCGATTCGCAGGAGCAGGATTGGGAGATCGCCAGATATTCTCTGACTCCACAACCCTGCGGGTGGACCGGCCCCGTCGCGAATCACGTTCGACGGAGGCCGCATCGAAGCGTCGGCAAAGAGCAGATGGCCTGCCAGGCGCTGAAATAGGCCTGCCTCGGCGGAGTCGATGCCCAGATGACGCAACTGCACCTGAGCTTGCGTCCAGGCGAGCGTGGCCGCGCGCGTGAACGAGTTTGCCTCGTGGTGCTTATCGAGCAGGTCGAGCGCGGCTGCGCGCGACGCCGCGACTGCCGTCCAGAAGGCAATGCGCGCGGTCGCGCCGGCGGCCACTCTAATTCGGTATCGAAGCGCGAACACGGGATCGAGGACGGTTCCCACGGTACCGGACAACTGCCGGCCATCCACTATGGCAAGCGGCGACCTGATTTCGCGCCTGCGACCCAGAAAACGCGCCCGATCCGTTTCGATTTCCGGCTCACCGAGCAGGGTGCCTTCGAGGACCGCATGATGAGCCGCCCAGATATCGGGCTCTTCGGGCGAGCGCTTGCGGCGCGTCGCGAGGAGCGTGTGGCGTTTCGCGACGTATTCCGTTTGAACGAAGAGCTTCGAGAATGTCTGATGCGACGCATCTGCCGCAGGCGGCGCGAGCACGAGTTCCAAAAAGGACGTGACCTCTATATCCCGGTCGCGATGGCCGCTGTTGGTGATCGACAAACGCCGAACTTCGGCGTCGTCTTCGGGCGATACGACGATTTCCAGGGCCGTCGTGAGCGTCGCGTCAGTGCGAATGAATTCCGCGCGGTCCTCGGTAAAGGTGACCTGGTAGGCCTCGGGCTCGACGCCGGTCGGCTGAAAGCCCGCCGACCAGACAAGACCGCTCGCGACATCTCGCAGAAAGATATAGCTGCCCGTGTCGTCGCGCGTCACGTCTTCCCGCCAGCGCGTTACTGCAAGATCTCGCCAGCGGCTGTAACCGGAACCGGCGCCCGTGAGCATCACCGAATAGCGGCCGTTCGAGAGCAGATGCGTTTGCGGCGTGGCATCGTGGGCGCTGCGCAGACGCCGGACTTCGGGGAGGAGCGTATCTGTAAGCGGTGTAGCCGCCGCCACTTCCTGTGCCCTGGGACGAACTACCGAGACATCGCGCGGCGCGCGCTCCTGCAAGAGCAATTCCGTCGCCTGTATGCTCGGCTCGGCATGAAATCGTGCCCGCATCTCACCATCGAGCAGGACGTTGGCGATGGCCACGATGGTCATGCCCTGATGATGTGCCATGTAGGCCCGAACCATGGCGACTTCGGCACCGTCCGGGACGCGCGAGCGTGTGTAATCGAGCGCTTCGTAAAAGCCATATCGGCCGCGCGCACCGAGGATGCCGAGCCTCTCGAAATTACGCATCGCGCTTTGCGGGTCGACCATGGCAGCAAGCGCCGTGGCGTAGGGCGCGATGACGGTGTTCTCACGGAGGCCGCGCTTGATTCCCAGGCCGGGCACACCGAAATTTGAATACTGATAGGTGAGCTCGAGGTCGCGCGCATTGTAGGCGGACTCCGAAATACCCCACGGAACCCCGAGCTCGGCGCCATAACTCATCTGTCGTTCCACGATCAGGCGATTCGTCTGTTCCAATAAGCTCTCGGCCGGTGCGCGCATGACGAGCGACGGCATGAGGTACTCGAACATGGAGCCGGACCAGGAGATGAGGGCGGCCCCCTTCCCGATCGGGGTAACCGACCGTCCGAGACGAAACCAATGGCGGGCCGGAATGTCGTTCTTCGCGATGGCGATGAAGCTCGCCAGTCGAGCCTCGGAGGCTAGCAGGTCGTAGCAATTGGAGTCGAGAGTCCCCTCAGCCGTGCAGCCGATCGACAGAAGCCGGCGCTGCGGATCCAACAGGAAATCGAACCGCATTCCTTCGGCCATCGTGCGGGCGGCCACCTCGATCGCGGCCAGGCGCTTCTTCACGCCGTCCGCTGATGCTTCGGTCTGCACAACATCCCGCCGCCAGCTCTCGATCGACCGCTTTGTTGCTTCGCTCCAAAAAAGCAGCTCCCCGACGGTCTCGCCGCTCCACTCGCCGTCCAGCGTGCGAACGATATCCACCAGCGTCACGACCAGCGGGACGAGGCCCGCCAATCGCGCGGCGATCTCCGTATCATGCGCGGCTTCGGCGGCGTCAAGCGTCTCGGTGAGAGTAGCGAGTGCTGCATCGATCTGATCCCGCGAAGTGGCGAGCATCCTGCGGTCGTCGGGCAGCGCCCGTCGGGCCTCGCGCGCAAGATTCAACGAGTCGCGGACGCCGGAAAAATGGCCGCCGGGTACGAGCGGCCGATCGATCCAACCGCGGCACGCGTTCGCAAGAGCGATCAGGTGGCCAGCGAGATTACCGCTATCGACGGTAGAAACGTAGCGCGGATCCAGAGGCCGCAAATCGCGCGTGTCATACCAGTTGTAGAAGTGACCCCGAAATTTCTCGAGGCGATCCAGAGTCGCGAAAGTCGCTTCCACGCGCTCGACGAAGTCGAGGGTTCCCGACCAGCCGAAATCGCGCGCGCTGACCGCCGATAGCAGGTAGAGGCCCACGTTGGTAGGGGATGTGCGGTGGGCCACAACCGGACGAGGGTCTTCCTGAAAATTATCCGGCGGCAACATCTGATCGTCCGCCGTCACGAAGGTCTCGAAGTAGCGCCAGGTCCGGCGTGCCACCCGCCGCAAGGCGCTCGCGTCCGCTGCCGATAGGGCAAGACGGCCTGCCGCGAGCGGAGATACGCTGACCCAGACTGCAACGGCCGGGGACGCCGCCCAGAGAATCAAAAAAGGTGCTGCAAGCCAGCCGTTATCGGCTCGGAAGTGGCCGATGATAACGGCGCCGAGGGCGGCGATTGCCACAGCTCCGGCCATGCGGCGATAGGCGCTTGGAAGCGTTGGGCGGAAGCTGAGTCTCGCCTGCGCCGCAGTTACCCACTGCAGCAGATTCTGCTGACTCACGAACACGCGAAACAGCGTCCGGCCGATCGCATCCCCCATCAAGGCTGCCTGGTGCGCCAGAAATGTCACGATGAGTGCTATCTGTAAGGCTGCGAGCCAGACATCCTTGCGCAGTGCGCGCAGATGGCTGCGAAGCGTGACGCCAGGGCGGCTAGGGAAGATGCCGGTGAGGATCGGGAGCAGCGCCGGCAACGCGATCGTCGCGCAGATGAAGGCGCTCCATAGCAGAGCGGAGTTCGACGGCAGCAGCCAGCCCGCCAAAAGGGCGGCAACCCCGGCCGGCGCCGACAGCGTGCGCCGCAGGTTGTCCAGCATTTTCCAGAGGCCGATGACGGGCAGTGTCCCGCTGCCGCGATTGCCGCCCGCCGCATCGCCCCGGCCCAATATCCACGGCAGCAGTTGCCAATCTCCGCGGGACCAGCGATGTTGACGCGCAGCGGCCACGTCGTAGCGCGATGGGAATTCCTCGACTACTTCGATGTCGGAAACCAGTCCAGCCCGGGCAAACGTACCCTCGAAGAGGTCGTGGCTGAGCAGTGTTCCCTCGGGCACGCGATCGGCGAGCGCTGCTTCGAAGGCGTCGACCTCATAGATACCCTTGCCGGCATAGGATCCCAGACCGAAGAGATCCTGATATACGTCCGAGGCCGCGGCGGAATAAGGGTCTATGCCGCCCGCGCTGGAGAACACGCGCTGAAAGAGCGAGCCTTCGCAGCCCATCGGCAGGGACGGCGCGACCCGTGGCTGAAGCACCGCGTAGCCTTCGACCACTTGACCGCTCGCCGCGTCGAACCTGGGCCGATTCAACGGGTGAGCCATCTTGCCGACCAGACGCCGCACGGTATCTCGCGGCAGGTGGGTATCGGCATCCAGCGTGACGACGTACCGTACATCGGGTGGGACGACGGGCGGCCGGCCCTCGACGTCGAGGAAAGTCGTGTTGGGCGGCCCGCGCAGCAGCTGGTTCAATTCGTGCAGTTTGCCGCGCTTGCGCTCCCAGCCCATCCATTGCTTCTGTCCCTCGCTCCAGACCCGCCGCCGATGAAGCAGTACGAAGCGATCGCCTGCGGGAGCAGCGCCATGTAGACGATTCAGGCGCGCGATGCCTTCGATGGCGACATCCAAGAGCGCGGTGTCCCCTGCGGCGTGCTCCGCCGGCGCATCGGTCCAGTCCGAGAGCAAGGCGAAGTGCAGCTCGCCATCCGGGGATGCAAGATAGTGGATCTCCAGGCGATCGATGTGCTGCTCGATTGCCGCGCGTGTCGTCAGCAGCGTGGGCACGACGACCATCGTCCGAAGGTGCGCGGGGATGCCTTCGCGCAAAGAAAGACCAGGAAGGATCGTCGCGGCCCGTCCTCGGGTGATGGCGCGGTTGACGAGAGCGATTGCGGCGTCGGTTGCCGGCACTATTCCGAGCAGCGCCAGCAGCCCGAGGCAGGAGTCGGCGACGCCCCACTTGCGCATTTCGATCAGAGGAAGAAGGAGGACGACGGCGGCGACGGCCGCGACGACGGCGATATACTCGCCCGCCCCCCGGGCGGTGATACGGGCAGCCGAGCTCCACCTGGAAACTCGATAGCCGACGGTGCTTTCGAACACGCGCCGGCCGGCGCCGATCAGGTGGTAACCCGGATCACGCCTGCGCTCCGCGTCGTCTTTGTTATCGATCGACGCGCTCGTGTCGCCTGCCGACACCGCCGCGTGCGCAATGGCGAGCTCGGTTTTCCTCGATCCGCGCGCCAATTGCTCTATCGCGCGACGGTACAGATTGCGGCTCGCAAAATCCATTGCCGCGAATCCGCTGGTGGAGCGCAGCAATTCATCAACGAGACTCACGCTTTCAAAAAACTCAGACCAGTCGATATCCGAGAGCAATCTCATGCTGGTGATGATGTTGCGCACGGTCACGTTCGAAGTGCCCTGCCGCTGGTGCTCCTCCTGGACAATCTCATCGGCCGTGGTCCCCTGCGAGCTCAGGCGCTCGTCCAACCACTGCCGTGCCGGCGTGGTGTCGGGATCCTGATCGCGCAGCCGCAGCACCAGCTGAACGACGAACGCCGGCGGAAAGGAGGCGCCGGTGGAGCCTCGGCGCGATAGCGCGTCGGACTCCGCCGCGTAACCGTTTTGCCCCAACAACCGATCTGCCACGCCGTCCGCGTCCTGGCGCGCCGCACGGCTGCCGACGATACGTGAAGCGGCACGGCGCAGGTTCTCGACCAGCACGATGCGAAGCGTGATGGCGACTGCCCAGAGCTCTCCGATGGTCAGTGGTTGAACGCGCTGATAGGCGCTGACAAATAGACGCAGCGACTCAGGATCGAATCGGCTGTCGCTGTGCGCCATGTATGCCCAGGCCAGCCCGAACACGCGAGGATAGCCGACGAAGGGGCCATCGGCGAGTCTCGGCAATTGGCGATAGAAACCAGCCGGCAGATCAGCCCGAATCTCGTGGATCTGCTCCTCGACAAGGTGATAATTGTCCAGCAGCCATTCGGCGGCCGGTGTTATCGAACGGCCCTCCCCGACTGCTGCTCCGATCGCGCGATAGGCGGCGAGCAGCGCGGACTCGTTGTCCTTCAATCGCGCGACCAGGGAGCGGCGTGCCGAGCGCCGTTGCGTAACCTGCTGGGCCGCCGCAAGACTCGCGGCGTGCTGCTCGAGACGCTCGCTGCTGAAGAGCTCCGCGCGGATAATCTCGTCGCTATCCCAAGGAGAGACTGGCGATCCATGTATGGGCATTGCCGCCGTCCCGTCTGGAATTACTTCGATGCGACCGGCGGACCGGTGCTGATTGGCTCGACTCGCTGGCTCGATCGTCCGCCAAAAAAGCCATGGGCCGGTAGAGGCCTACCGGCCCATGGACACAAATGTTTCAAGTAGGAACCTAGAAGCTTAGCTGCGCCCAGAGATCGATGCGCCGCTATCGTCGCCGATCACCACTTCCACACGACGATTCAGCTGTCTTCCGCCGGAGTCGGAGTTGTCCGCGACTGGGAAGCCCCTGCCGTAGCCCTGGCTGCCAATCCGGGAGGAATTTATGCCGCGGGAGATCAGCGCGAACTTGACCGCGTCGGCACGCCGTTGCGAGAGATCTTGGTTGTACGATTCGGTTCCGATACTGTCGGTGAAGCCGTCGATCTGCACCCGCCGCTCCGGGTGCTCGGTGAGAAATTGCGCCAGCTGGTCGAGTTTGCGTGCCGCACCCGGATTCAATGTTGCTCGTCCTGTATCGAACAGCACATCCCCCAGGGTCAGCACCATACCGCGCGGCGTGGGCGTCGCTTTGAGTTGATCGAGTTCCGCTTGTAGGCGAGCCGCCTGCTCGGTTGCCGCATCGCGTTGCCCGATGGCCGCATTGGTCGCCAGATTGGCTGATTCGGCCGCCATTCTGGCAGCGTCGACGTCCCGGGTACGGGCGGCTAGCTGAATCCTGTCGCGTTCCCCTTGGCCCGCAGCAACACGAGCGTCATCTGCCTTCGCTGCCCCGCGCGCCTGTGCAAGACGCGCCGTCTGAACAGCCAGATATGCCGGTTGCGCGATCGCCGGTTCGTCGCGGCGCATGGCAGCGGCCTCGGCGATATCGAGCTGCTTCTTTGCCGCTTCCACATCCAAGGCGGCGTATCTGTTCGCGTTGGGATCCGCTTGCGCCCCCTCGACGACAGCGCGCGCATGGACCAGCGCGGCATTCGGTTCGGGTGTCGAGGCGCAGCCCGCGATAGCGAGCGCGAGCGCCATTCCAATCACTATTCTTGCGTTCATGTCGTTTCCTTATTGAGCCGGGGGGGAGCCGCGCATCGATTCCTGGCTGAGCGCCTTCATGCTCGCGTCGAATTCCATGGCGGCCTTGTGCGATCGCTGCTGTTGTGCGGTGGCTTCGGCGAGCTCCGCGTCGACGTTCGCCTGGTCGGCCAGTTGCGTGGCCACTTTGAGGTTCCGAGCGGCATTTGCCTTTTCCGCACGGGCGAGCTCGTCCCGCGCGGCGGCCAGCTCGACCGGCGCCAATTCCGGAGCGCCGGACCCTTCTGCACGCACAAGCGACGCCTTCGCCACCGCGATCTTCTCGTCGGCGATAGGGTCCTTGGCCCAAGCTGCCATGGCCACTAAAGTCGCCGCGCATGCAGCGATACCCTTGATCAGTGTGAATGGTTTCATACTCATAGCAGTACCTGGTCCTTGTAGTATCGGCGAGCGCGCGTCGAGAGAATGGACCGACAAGATACCGGTACACGAGGAGATCGTCGGTGCGTTACCGAACTTAGCTACTCGGTCATCATGTGAGCCGGCGCGCCTACGAGACGCGCGCGTATGAGTTACTATGACAGAACAATGACCGATGTCTTCGTGTATTACTTTCTGCGCCCGAGCACTTCTGGTGGCGAAGAGTCGCTATCCAACCGGCGCGCAACCCTCGAAACGATCCGCGGCAAGGGTGAAGCCGTCATGCAGTCGCAGCGTATCGTCGATCACACGGAGGTGGACGGCAATGGCTTCGTCATTGGCGGCACCGGCAACGACTCCCATTCGGTCGATGAGCTTTGGCCCCAAATACGGTCGGTCGAGCTGAGAGCCAAGTCACGGGATGCCGAGGCGCTGAAAATCCCCGACGGCAGCGAAATCGCCCGCAAGCAGGTGCTTCACCTGGAAAGTCTCGAGCTGCGCAATCAGGCTCGAATACTGAAGGCCCGGGTTGACGGAATGAAGGCCGAGAATTTGCGCAGCCAGGACCCTGCGCAAGAATCGATCAGCGGCCCCCGCGTTCACAGGCTGGGAAGGCACGCGTAGCGTTGCGGAGGCGCATGCAGCAAGGTCGCGGCGTGGATCTTTATTCCGCTGGCGTCGGCGGCAGCAATCGGTCGTATTCGCGCTTGACGACGGCGTAGCACTCGCAGGTGCGAGATTCCAGACCTTTTCGATCGAGGACCGTGATGTGCCCCCGGGTATATTGGATGAGATGCGCTTTTTGCAGCTTGAGAGCGCCCTCGGTGACGCCTTCTCGGCGAACACCGAGCATGTTCGCGATGAGTTCTTGAGTCATCACCAGTTCCGTGCCCGCTAGTCGATCGAGGCTCAAGAGAAGCCAGCGGCAGAGTTGTTGATCGAGGGAATGGTGCCGATTGCACACCGCGGTTTGCGCCATCTGCGTGATGAGCGCCTGGGTATACCGCAAGAGCAGGTGAAGCACCGCTCCTGCCTTATCAAATTCCGTTTTCATGAGCGAGGCCTTCAATCGGCAGCCCAGCCCCGCGCTCTGCACGACCGCCCGGCTCGGCGTCGATTCGCCGCCCATGAAAAGCGACACACCCACGATGCCTTCGTTCCCGACGACGGCAATCTCCGCGGAGGCGCCATTTTCCATAACGTATAGCAAGGACACGATGGCGTCGATGGGAAAATAAACGTAATTGAGCGTGACGCCGGACTCGTAAACCACTTGCCCCAGCGGCATGTCGACGGGCTCGAGCATGGGCGCCCAACGGCTCCATTCCCGGGGCGGCAGCGCGGCCAGGAGGTGATTTTTCCTGAAATCGTCGTATCTCTGCACGAGTACTTCGGCTAGGGGGAACATGAGTGTGCCCGGGTGCACCAATCTCGAAGGCCGAGCCTCAGGCTCACCGAAAACGGCGCGCCTTATGTCCGGTGGCGAACGTAGCGTACCACGAATCAGGCCAGCGCGCGGAACCCCACCAATTTCCTGTGCCGCTCGTCCCAAAGGCGAAACGCGAGTGACTTCAAGCTCGCGACGAGGGTAATAGGCTTGACCTGCGCGAAGAATGCATCGGCGTCGTGACATTCTTGCAAATGGTAGTTGGCAATGAACGGGCTCAAATGGTGGATATGATGAAATCCGATACTGCCCGAAAACCATTGCAGGACTCTCGGCAGTTTATAAAACGAGCTCCCTTGCAGCGCAGCCTCGGTGTAATTCCATCGATCGCGGCGCTCCCAGTAGGCCCCTTCGAATTGATGTTGTACGTAAAACAGCCAAATCCCCGCCGCACCGGCGAGCGTAGACACGCCGAGTTGAATCACCAGATATGCTTTGAAGCCCATCAACGAGCCCATGGCACACGTCATGGCGACGATTGACAGGTTCGTCCAACGAACCGAGCGCCGCTCTCGCGCAGGTGCCGCCGAAGACGGGAAGCGGTTATGAATCGCGAAGACATAAAACGGCGCGATGACAAAAAGAACGACCGGGTTGCGCGCCAGCCGGTAGGCGAACCGCCGCCAACGTGACGAATCCAGGTACTCTTGGACGGTCAAAGTCCAAATGTCACCGGCCCCTCGGCGGTCCAAGTCCCCGGAAGTTCCATGGTGCAGTGCATGCTGCCAGCGCCAATGGTAGTACGGAGTCAACGTCAACACTCCGGTGATGAATCCAATGACTCGATTGGCGGATCGGGACGGGTAGAACGATCCATGGCCGCAATCGTGAAAGATGATGAAGATGCGGACGAGGAACGCAGCCGATAGCACGGCCAGGGGCAGCGTTATCCAATACGATACGGCGATGCTTCGGTAGATTGCATACCACAGAGCAGCGTAGGGTCCCAAGGTATTGAGCAACTGCCATGTCGCCTTCCCGCGCGAGGACCGCTGAAATCGAGATACGATGGCCTTCCAGCGCGGAACGTCGTCGAAATCAACGGCATTCCCGGTCGCTCCGGCGATCGCACATGCCTCCGGGCTCTTCGCGCTGCCTATCATGATCGGATGTCCTCGTACGAGCCCATCGGGGATGGGGTGACACGGTACGGCATCGCTGCGCGCGCGTCTGTTCGCTGACACACAGGGGATCGCACACGAGCAAAAAGAAGGGCCCCGCGAACAGGGCCCCTTCGGTGCGTCGAAACGGCCCGGCCGATCGTCAGGCCGCGGCCGCCAGCAATTGCCAGTTCTTCGGCAGGATCACTGCATCGATCATGTGGACGACGCCGTTGGTCGCGATCCTATCGGCTTGCTTGACCCGAACGCCATTGACCTCCACACCCGATGACGAGACGGAGGCCATGAGCGGACTTCCCTGCAGGGTCATCGCTTCGCCCGACTTCACGTCCTTCAAGAGAATATGCCCCTTGACGACGTGATAGCTCAACACAGCCTTGAGCTTCGCCGTGTCTCTGATCAGGGCGTCCAACGCGCCCGATGGGAGCTTGCTGAAGGCTTCATCCGCCGGTGCAAAGACAGTGAAGGGACCCTTGCCCGTTAGAGTCTCGGTCAAGCCGGCCGTCTTGACGGCCGACATGAACGTCGTGAAATTGCCGGCGGCGATGGCCGTATCGACGATGTCTTTGGAAGGAGGGGCATAGGAGCCACCGCTCTGTTGGTTCATGAAGAAACTCCTTGACGTATAGCCCGCAATAATGTGCCGGCCAACTCAGCTCGTATGCGGCTGAGGGCGCGGAGTATAGGTGGTATATCGAGCGCGTGCCGGATTACGTCAAAAACACATAGGCCGCGGCGGACGTGCCGAGGCGCGGACGCGTGCGTTACCGAACAGACGGCATCGCCGTTCCCTGCCAGAGTCCTGCTCATCACGGAGAATAGCGATGCTCTATACAGTAGCGATAGTTTTGGTGGTCCTATGGCTGCTGGGGCTGATCACGTCCTATACGATGGGTGGATTCCTCCACATCCTGCTCGTGGTTGCAATCATCATGATCGTGGTGCAACTCATCCAAGGTCGGCGGGTCTAGGCAGAAGATAATCGAAGTCCAAAGTGGTTAGAGCTACTTCGCTGTCGACACTCCCGTCAGCTTATGATGATTTTCTGTATGCGCTTGTCGGCGAGAGCACCCACGGCGCGCTGCTCACTGTTCTCTCAGTGCTGGCGCGACAGAACCTGGATCCCTGGAAGGAGGCGGCGGATCTGAGTCGAATGCCTCAGGAGACTGCCGCGCATAGATTGATCTCGATGATCGCGGCATCACCGGGTCAGTCGTCAGCCGCCGATCAAGCGGCGGTCGCCGATCGTTTGATCGCGCTGTTGCCGGGCCACATCGCTGCTGTCGATGGCGCGCCCAATGTCTTGCACGGCGAACCAGCCGTGCATCGGTCCCCGCCGGCCATCAACTTGGTGGTCATCACAATCTACATCGGCGTAATGGTCCTCAGCCAATGGATCGCCATGAGTATCTTCGAGAGGTCGCCAGCCCGCGCGGCCTCTGCGCCATCGTCCCTACCCGCGGTTGCAGAGACGCCCCGCTCGGGTAAGACAAATGAAAGCCCTCGATGAGATGCGCCAAATCGCGTACGCGGCGCCGAAGCCGTCGATGGGGATGTACCTGCGAGTCTAGCGTCACGGCTTGGCGGAGCGGCCGGACGCCACCAGCGCGCCGGACACCGATTGCTCGGGCTGTTTGCTTGCTTGATTCCTGCAGGTCTTCGCCGCCTCGTTGTACGAGACGACTTTGTCGATGGACATTCGCTTCCTCATGCAATCAATCGTCTTTACGATCATCTGATGTCGGGCCGCCGTCGGCGGACGTGCGGATGCCGCCAGCACCGGTGCCCCGGGAAAGGCCACGGAAGTCATCGCGAGCATCGTCAATGTGTACCCTGCAGTGATGGAGCTACCCTCTATAGCTTGCGCAGCAAAAAGAGGACCAGCGCGACGATGAAGACGATTCCAAGGCTGCCGCCCCCGATATACATAAAGTCTCCCATGGGATGCCCCAGTCCTCATTAGGACATAAGCGAGTTCGGGTGTCGGGACGCTACCGCACGCAGTGCGCCCGGCAGGGCACAGTGTCGGTCAGCGCACAGACGAAGCCGGGAGATCGACGTAAAACGGGGATCATGGACTCGTATAGCGCCGTATCGACATACAGAAACCCCCGCCATGATTCATTCCATCGTGAGTTGGCGGAGGTTCTGTCGCAGCGAGATCCGAAACCGTCCTCGGGTCTCACCAGCGGTGCCGATGAAATAGCCAGGGAACCGCCGTTTAACTGGATACGCCGGGGCTTGGCCCGCGCCGGAAGGCGGAATGCCTGATCGGCGCAGCGTGGCCATGACGTGCCTCCGTTTCATACCGGGAACTTGGCGGGGCTAACCTAATAGGTCTGCGTACGCCTCTCGATCGGCAGCGTAGCAGCAGCAGGCTGCCGCCTTGAGTCCCCGTCGGTTCAATACCTGAACCTCTCCGCGGCGATATCTTATGAGCCCTTCACGCTGCAGTAGGGAGGCCGCCGTGGTGATGCCGACACGGCGAACCCCCAGCATGTACGCCAGGAATTCGTGTGTGATGTGAAAACTGTCCGAATGGGCCCTATCCTGGGTCATCAAGAGCCAGCGCGCCAACCGAGGCCCGATTTGATGAAAGCGCAGACAAGATGCGGCCGATGCAAGTTGCGTCATGGTCACGTAAACGTAGCGATTGAGCCCGCGTTGCATCGCTGCGCTGCGCGCCAGTTCCTTCGAAAACTCGGGAGCGCCGATGCGCCACGCCGCTCCCGCGCCTTGGACTACCGCATGCAGCGGAGCGGTCTCGACGCCCAAAACCAGTTGGGTTCCCAGCATCCCTTCGCGGCCCACCATGCCGACTTCTAGAGTCGGCCGTCCCTTGATGGCGGTCACCAGCGAGACGAAGCCGACCGTCGGAAAGTAGACGTACCGCGTCGGCGTGCCGACCTGTCCAAGGACCTCCCCCACTGCGAGCGCTACCGGCTCGCACATCGCAAGCAAGCGAGAGCGCGAACTGCTCGGAAGCAAGTCGATCAAGTGATTTTGGTCCGTAGCCAAGGATGCTCACCCGCGTAGGTGGGGAACGTGGCGAACGCGATGTTCGTGCCGCTAGAACTGCACTATGCTCGAATCATCGGGCGTTATCTGTACGCTAGCGAACATGGGGCAGTGCGAGCGCAGCGTGCTCCGCGGGAGGCCTGTACTATGGCCGTCCCCTGGCGGGGGTCGCAATGGCGGCGCGCAAGCGCGCTTCGCTCTCGCGCAATTCGATCTCGGCGCGCTTGCGCTTGGTGATATCGATCCCGGTGCCGCAATACCCTGTAAAAGCGCCCGCCTCGTCGTACATCGGCTCGCCGCTGATGGCATAGTAGGCTCGCCTGCTGTCCGGCTGGGCGATTGCGAATTCGAAGTCGCAGAAGGACCAGCGCGCTGCGAGTTGGGATTTATGTTCGGCCCAGTCCATGTCGGCGACGACAACGTGAGGTAGATCCCAGTGGGTCAGGCCGAGGACGTCGGGCGTACCGAAGGCAATGCATCCGACGATTCGCGTCAATCGAAAGTCGCCGTCCTGTTCCCAGTGCCAGTCGCACGCAAGCTCGGTCAGTACTCGGTAGCGCATCTCGCTCACTCGCAGCGCGTTTACCACTTGTTGCCGCAGCAGAAACCGACCGAGTTGGCTGCCGATGGAACGCAGCGCATGAAGCATCCGGTCATCCGGTTCCCGGACCTTGCTGCCGGAGAAAGCGAGCACGCCGATTACTTCGTCGGCCGTTGTCACCGGGAAGACGCAGGCGCCGTTCTCGCTCGTTTCGGGCGCGAGAGCCATCGAGGATACGCGGGCGTCTCGCGCACTATTGAGCATCCAGAGCGGCTGCGATGACTGATAGACACGGCCTGCCAGGCCCGCGCCGGGGCGGAACACCATGCCGCGCGATTTTTCGAGAAATTGCTTGATGACCGGGGAAGGTTGACCCCATGACTCGACGAAGCGCAATACGCCGGCGGACTGATCCATACAGAAATAGCGGCCGCAGTCCCATCCCTGCGCCTCGCATATCGCGCGAATCACAGATTGCAACGCGACAGTTGCGGTGTCCGCGTCGGCAAGACACCGTGCAATGGTGAACTCGAGCCCCAGCAGCAATTCCCCGCGCTTGCGCTCGGTGATGTCCTCACAGGAAACAACGGCGCACGCGTGATCAGTTTCAGTGAACCCCGTGACGCTAAGCGCGAACCAAGACCGATCGGCGAGCGCATTGCAAGCGTAATCGTAGCGAAAAAGTGCGCGCTCACCCGCAATCACCTGGCGGATTCCTGCAGCGATCGCCCTGCCGTCCACTTGCTCATCGCCGCAAGCACCGTCCCATACCACAAGATAGTTGGAGCCGACGGCGACCCCTGTCCCGACGCCGGCGTGAGTGGAGGTACGCCAAGCTTGATTGGCCCGCAGCACGGCACCGGTCCGATCGAGTACCGCGATCGGCGCCTCGAGCGCATCGAGGATGGCCCGGTCGAAGCGCTGGGGCTCCTGCATCAGCACCTCCGCCTGCCTGCGCGCCGTAATATCGCGCGTGATCCCGCGGTAACCCTTGAATTGATTACGATCATCGAAAATCGGCTCGCCGCTGGTACTCAAATATCGTACCTCGCCGGTGCGGCCCACGCGTCTGATTTCAAGGTCTCGGAATATGGCGCGCCACTCGAGCTGCTGGCGATGTGTCCGCCAATCGGCATCGCTCATATTATCGATCGAAAGGTCCCAGAGTGTCTTCCCGATCATGCCTTCTTCGGCAAATCCGTCGGCATCATCCGAAGCGCCTCGATGCGACACGAAGCGGTAGCGTTCGTCGAGTTCCCAGTACCAGTCAAAGGCGAGCCCGATCAGACTACGGAATCCCGCTTTGCGCTCAATCAACGCCCGCTGTGCGGCGGGCAGCAGGATGGCATTGCCGCTTTTGGGGTCGATGATGGCGTCTATCTGGCCCGCTTCGATCGCGAGACGCTCAGGGCCACCCTTGACCATGCGCAGGATCGCATTCTTGAAACCACGCTCGACGTCCGTACCGGACGCAGGCGGGTTCGGCAGGGGAACGGCACGATCCATCGGTATTACTCCACTATTCCGAGCGCGCGCAATACGCCGGTGGTGTCGCTCAGATTGCCGACGACTCTTGCGGCGGGTAGCGGAGACAGTTTGGCGAGGCTGGGCGTGACCACGACGCCGTCGGCCAGAGCGCGCATCGGATATTGGAGGACATCGATGATTTCGAGCCGGAAGTTGCCTTGCAAGTGCTCCTCGCAAATGGCATCGAGATTGGCGACGGCCCGAACCGAATTAGGCCCGCTATCCGTGATGTAGAGCGCCATCACCACGGCCGTGGGGGTCATGGGCTCGGACGCGGTGCGACCTATCTGTTTACGAACCATCGCGCGCCTCCGTGCTAAGCAAGCTTATGTAGTTCCGCGGCAGTCCGCCGTAGCTCACCTCGTGAATCCGTGAATCTCGTGGCGACTTTGGGTGGATGTCGGGGTCGTGGAAATCATCCGCCCTTCAAATCGCAAGCGTCGGTGCGCTGTCACACATAGACGCGGGAATTCCATCCAAATTCCATGCATCGATCGGCGCCAATCGCCGCAGGCCGGCCCATTTGCGTGCGATACCGCACATACCAATCGTATTGACTGTTTCAGAATCGGGATTTGGAGAGCCGAGCCCGAGCCGTGCAGGTCCATGAACGCCCACACTGACGATATCCACAAGAACCACTTACTCGGGGCGTTGCCCGATTACATACGGGCGCGGCTGCTGCCGCAACTGGAATCCGTCCAAATGCCTCTCGGCGGAGTGCTGTATGAGTCGGGTGGAACCCTGACCCACGTGTATTTTCCGACCACTTCCATCGTTTCGCTCCTGTATGTCATGGAAAATGGTGCGTCCGCGGAGATTGCGGTGGTGGGCAATGAGGGTGTCGTGGGAATTTCTCTATTCATGGGAGGCGAGTCCACCCCGAGCCGGGCCGTCGTTCAAAGCGCCGGCCAAGGCTTTCGACTCAGATCCGCGATAATGAAGGACGAGTTCAACGGTCCCGTGCTGCATTTGCTGCTGCGCTATACCCAGGCGCTGATTACGCAGATGGCGCAGACGGCGGTGTGCAACCGCCATCATTCATTGGATCAACAGTTGTGCCGCTGGCTGCTGCTGAGCCTGGACCGGTTGGCGGGCGACGAACTCCTGATGACACAAGAACTGATCGCAAATATGCTGGGCGTGCGTCGGGAAGGGGTCACCGAGGGCGCCATGAAACTCCAGCATGCGGGCTTGATCCGGTATGCACGCGGTCGCATCTCGGTGCTCGACCGCGCGGGCCTCGAGAAGCGCACGTGCGAATGCTACGCAGTTGTCAAAAAGGAATATGAGCGACTGCTTCCGGGGAAGCCCGCGGGTTAGCGCTAACCGCGTCAGCCTGCGTCCCTAAATGCCGCCAGGTGCGGGCGTAGCTCTGCGCTGTGCGTTGCCGTTGCGAGGGCCGGATTTGATCTGCCCAGCGGCAAACGCGCCGTGAATTGAGTGCCGCCTTCGCGGGTGGAGGTCACGGAGATTCGGCCCTGATGGGCGCGAACAATTTCCGAGCAGATGTGCAGACCCAGGCCCAAGCCATTTCGATTGTCGGACACCGAATGTCGCCAAAACGGCTCAAAAATTTTACCCAGGCTTTCCGCAGGGATGGGTTCGCCGGCATTCCACACCTCCAACACAAAGTCATCGGCGTCTGCTTTCGCGCTGATCCTGACAGGGCTCATCGGCAGGCCATGGGTCAAGGCGTTGGCCAGGAGATTGGAGGTGATTTGCTGGAGTCTTCCCAAATCGCACCTAACGGGGCCGGCGACACCGATATCGGCGATGATTCGGCAGTCCGGCTGGCCGTCCTGGAGTTCTTGAACTACGGTCAACAGGGCGGCATTGAGATTCTCGATCTCGGTCAATTCGACGGCGATCCCACCGCCCAAGCGTCCGCGGGCAAAGTCGAGAATATCGTCGATCAGCCCCGCCATGCGCCGGGCGTTGCTTTTTATCCGGGATGCGATCGCCAATAGAGCCGGGTCGGTGAGACGGCGCTCCAACATATCGCTGCTGGCGTGGACCGCGTGCAACGGATTACGCAAGTCATGACCCAAAATCGCAATGAATTGCTCCCGCAGCCGTCCGGCGGCGCGTTCCTCGAGCAATGCGCGGTGTTCCTGGTCGTGAATCCGTTGATTGTCGAGCTGCGCGGCAATGAGTGCGGCAAATTGCTCGAACATCGAGACGATGCGTGGCTCGCCGATCCGCGCCGGATTGGGATCGAGTGCAGACAGGTTGCCGAAATGGCGGCCATCGGCGAGGATTATCGGCGCCGAAATGTAGCTCTCGATCGGATGAAGTGTCGGCGCCGGGTGTCGGCAGTAGAGCGGATCGATGCTCGCATGCTCGATGACCAGCGGCCGGCGAGATGCCAGCGCCTCGAAACTGAGCGTCGCATCGACCGGGAACTGCGCCCCCGGTTCTAGCCCGAAGTGAATGTCGTCCTTGACGGCGCATGCGGTCCAGGTCTTGTCCGTGACTCGTGCGACGACTGCGACTCTCATTCCGGTGATGTCGCATAGAACCTTGAGGAGCGTCGGCACGACATCGACGCGATCGATGACCGCGACAGCCTCGGCGATATCTTGAGTGCCATCATCCGTGTGTTCCATCGTCCGCCTCCGTAGCGCATCCGCGTAGGAGCGATGTGGGCGTGTAAACTTGCGAAAACGCAAGGAAACTCAAAGCCTCGCAACGCTCTGGGGGTCCAAGTTACGATGCAGAACAGGGCGCGTCTGTGCGCCGTCCAACACAGGGGTTCTGAGTGCGGTAACAGACAGACGCCGCTCCATGATAGGCAGAGTATGGGGATTGAGCGCTCGCTCGCACCCACGCGACGGACTCGCAGCCTCTACCCCATGAACTCACAGGATTGAACATATGCATAAGCCTTTATCCGCCGCGGCCCTGATTGGCGTCGCTTTCTCAATGGGCGCGGCCAGTACCGCCTTCGCCGACACGAAGGCCGAACTCGACGTCGGTGTCCACGAAACCCTGAAGGCCTTCGACGCCTTGAACCCCAACAACCGGCCGCTGCGGCACTCCGCCGCCGGAACATTGGTGTTCCCGCGCGTCACCAAGGGCGGCGCGGGCATTGCCGGTGAATACGGAGAAGGGGCCCTGCGGATCGACGGCAAGACCGTAGGCTATTACAGCGTCTCCTCGGCATCCGTCGGATTGACGTTGGGGGCGGCCAAACGCAGCGAAGTCATCGTATTCACGACGCAGGACTCTTTGAATCAATTCACTTCCAGCAAAGGCTGGTCGATCGGCGCCGACACGGGCGTCGCGATGATTCACGGCGGCGGCGGCGGCAATTACGATACGGAGACCCTCAAGAAGCCGGTCGTGGGCTTCGTGTTTGCGGAGAAAGGCCTGATCGGCGATCTGTCATTGGAAGGCTCGAAGATCGACAAAATAGACCGATAAGGATGCAGCGGCACGGCGGGGGACTGCCGATCGAAAGATTTGCAGCCCTCCGGCGCGCTAAAGACATCATTGGACAGGCGGCACTCGCCTGGATCCGACACGATGCCTCCACCATGGGGGCGGCCCTGGCGCGCAGCAGAATGAGCGGGTTCGGGCAAATCGTGCGGGCTCGATTTCTTTCGCTCGGCCTGGTTTTCGGCGTCGGCTTTTTACTGATGGTCTCGCTGCTGGTCAGCACCGTGCTCGCGGCATTGGACGCGTGGATCGCTTCATTTCTCGGGGAGTGGCGCACGTTGCTGCTGGTCGTCGATCTGACGTTGAGCCTGAGCATCACCACGGGTCTCTTTGCATTCGTGTACAAGTACATTCCGCAAGCCAAGATGGAGTGGGGCGATGTTTGGGTCGGCGCCGTGGTGGCTGCCGTGCTGTTCAATATCGGCAAAGTGGCGATCGGATACTACCTGGGAAGAAGCTCTTTCGCGTCCATCTACGGTGCCGTGGGTTCGCTCCTCGTGCTGCTGCTATGGGCGTATTACTCCGCCCAAATATTTTTGTTCGGCGCGGAATTTACCAAGACATTCTCGTTCATTTCGGGGACGCGCAGAGGACTGAAGGTCTAGTGCCCTTGGTCTCGATGTCCTGTCGCCATGCAGGCGAGCTTCGGCGGCGTCGATTGCGCTTCGGTGTGCGACAACGCACCGACGCTGGCTGACGCAGGAGCTATTGTTTGTCGGTCTCAATTCAGTGGAGTAGACATGGAATCGACATCCGAAGTCAGCAACCTGGTCGCGGACGTGCAGGATCTTTTGAGCCGGCTGGCGCACGTCGCCGATCCCGAAGTCGCTCGTGTACGGGCGAGAGTCGAACAAGCGTTGGCGACAGCGAAGAGGGCCCTTGCGGATGGTACGGATCGGGTCCAGCGCCAGGCTAAAAACGCAGTGTCCGTCGGGGACCTCTACGTGCGAGATAATCCGTGGCAGGCCGTCGGTATCGCCGCCGCGGCGGGCTTCGTCGTCGGCGTTTTGGTCGCCAGGCGTGCGTCGGGGCCATCGTAGGCACGTGGGGCACCCTCGGCCGCCGCTGACTGATCGGCGGCTTGCATAGGCTTTCGAAAGGGGGAGGAGTCGCGGCGCAACATAACTGACGGATGCCGCTCACGGAAATCTGTAATAGAGCATCCCTTGGATTCTCCGGTATCCTCGTTGCGCGCGGCGTAAAAGCCATCGGACGAGGGCTACACTCAATGATGAATGACGTATCTGCGTCGGCTGCCAGCAATGCACGCTACCGAGCAGCGAACGTCGACGGGCTCGACATCTTTTATCGCGAAGCGGGTCTGCGCAACGCGCCGACGATCTTGCTCCTCCATGGATTTCCCACCTCGTCACACATGTTTCGTGATCTCATCCCCTTGCTGGAGGATCGGTACCATCTCATAGCGCCGGACTATCCGGGGTTCGGGTACAGTTCGGCGCCCAACGTGACGGAGTTCGATTACACCTTCGACCGTCTCGCCGCGGTGATCCAGCGCTTCACCGACGTCATCGACATCCAACGCTATACGATATATGCCCAAGACTTTGGCGGCCCCGTGGGTTTTCGACTTGCTGCGGCCCGACCGGGGCGCGTAGACGGCCTCATCATCCAAAATGCCAATGCTTACGCCGAGGGAGTCACGGACAAGCTACGCGAGATACTCCTGCGTTTGCATCGCGAGCGCACGCCCGAGATGCGCGCCATGGCGCGCGAGTTGTTCGAGCTTCCCTATACGAAAAAGCAATACCTTGAAGGCGTGGAAGACCCCATATTGGTAAGTCCAGACGCATGGCAGCACGCCCAGTGGGGAATGGATCGGCCCGGTAACAAGGACATTCAATATGAGTTGCACGCGAACTATGCCAGCAACTTTGATAAGTACGACGAATGGCACGCTTACTTTCGTAAATATCAGCCACCAACTCTGGTCGTGTGGGGAAAGGGCGATTTCGTCTTTGGCGTACCAGGCGCCGAAGCCTACAAAAAGGACCTTAAGACCATCGAGCTGCATCTTCTCGGCGCAGGGCATTTTGCGCTCGAAACCCATGCGCGCGAAATCGCGCACCACATGGGGCAATTTCTCGGTCGTCACAGTCCGTCGTCATGAAACAATACCTTGGTACTATCGATTCGATTCAACACTCATGGTCTAGCCGTAGAGATTTCACAAGGGAGCTGCAGCGATGAAAACCAAAAATATGCTGATCGGTGCGGGTGCCACGGTAGCGCTCGCCGTCCTGGCAACCGGGGTTGCGATTTCCGCCCAGGACAGGTACACGCTCAAGGTGCCGAATGGCCTCGCATTCTCCGAGTTCAAGGGATACGAAGTCTGGCAGGTCATTTCTATCAGTCATAACGGAGCGCTGATGGCCGTGATCCTCGGGAACCCTGCGATGATCGACGCGTATAAGTCCGGAATTCCCGGCAACGGCAAACCATTCCCCGACGGCGCGAAAATGGCGAAGATCCATTGGAACCCGAAAACCAACGTGACGTATCCCGGCCAGCCGCTGGTGCCCAATACCCTCCATGACATCGACTTCATGGTCAAGGATGGCAAGAGGTTCGCCGACAGCGGCGGATGGGGATATGGCGAGTTCGAGTATGACGCCGCGTCTGATACGTTCAGGCCCGGCACGCTGACGGACCAGCCGCCGCAGGCAAGCGATGCCAAGTGCGGGTTCGCATGCCACACGGTGGTGAAGAAGCAGGACTACGTTTTCACAGAGTTCCCCAAGAGGTGATCTAGACGGCGTCGGTGACGCACAATCCCGCGATGATCTGGACGATCGGCCACTCGACGCGGGGCCTCGAGGAGTTCCTGGAAATACTCGTGAAGTTCCGCATCGAGGCCTTGGCCGATGTGCGCAGTTTTCCAGGCTCACGAAGATATCCGCAGTACGGCAAGGACGCGCTCGCAGCAAGCTCGAGGGAGCGGGCAATCGAATACGCCTGGTTGCCCGCACTCGGTGGCCGCCGACGGGCTTCTCCTAACTCGCCGAATACGGCCTGGCGAAACGCGGCGTTTCGAGGCTATGCCGATTACATGGGCACGGCTGAGTTCGCGCAGGGACTGCAGCAGCTACTGGACCTCGCAAGCCAAGCACGCACGGTAATCATGTGCGCTGAGGCGCTTTGGTGGCGCTGCCATCGCTCCATGATTGCCGATGCCTTGTGTGTTCGCCGCGTCCAGGTTGTGCACATAATGGATGCCGGGCACGAGACCCTGCATCCGATGACCTCGGCCGCGAGCATCGTGCACGGCGAATTGAGCTACGCCGCCTCACAGCATCGCTTACTGGAATGATGGAGCGGGTCGAAGAAGACCCCTAACGCACCAGCTCTGCGCTGCGCGCGCCGCCCGCCGCGGATGATAGTTTGAAAATGGCGAGGGTATCGCCATAGGAATATCCCAACTGAAAGTTGCCCCCGGCAGCCACTGCGATGTACTGCTCGCCATTCACCTGGTACGTGATGGGGGGAGCATTGACGCCGGCACCGAGGTTATAGCGCCAGACTCGTGCGCCGGACGAGGCATTGAAGGCGTCGAACCAACCATCGCCTTCGCCCATGAACACGAGGTTTCCGGCCGTCGCCAATACCCCGCCGATCAAGGGCTGCGGCGTCTTGTATTGCCAGGCGATCTTGCCGGTCTCGACATCCAGCGCGACGAAGGGACCATCCTGAACCCCACCGGTCGCCACATTCGTGAACGCGCTCCCGAGACGAATGAGCCCCGGCGCACTCTCCGCAGGCTTGGTCGTAAAGTTCATCAATTGGTTCATTGCCATGATGTACAGATAGTGCGTTTGAGGCGAATATGCGGGCGGCGACCACTCCGCTCCGCCGTTGGCACCCGGCAGCATAACCACGCCTGTTCGGGTGGGCGTCGAGAACATGTTCTTCGACATCATGACGTAGGGGTCGGATTTGCGGATCAGCTGTCCGGTGCGCCGGTCGATTATGAATACCCAGCCGACCTTCCCCGCCTCGGCGGCAGCCGGAATCACCGCGCCGTTCCGGTGCACATCAAATAGCACGACATTGCTGACGGCGTCGTAGTCCCATACGTCGTGCTTGACCTCCTGGTAGTACCACTTGAGCTCGCCGCTATGCACATCGAGCGCGACGATGCTGTCGCTATACAGGTTGTCCCCCTGGCGGACCGTTCCGTCCAGATCGGGGTTCGGGTTGCCCGTGCTGAAGATGAGGAGTCCGAGCTTGGGGTCGATCGCGGGCGTCGTCCACACCATGCCGCCGCCGCTCTCCCAGGAGTTGCCCGTATAGGTCTTGGGATCCGTCGAATTCCAACGCCAGCGCTGCTGTCCATTCGCGGCGTCGTAGGCCGCGACGAAGCCGCGCAACGCCCATTCCCCGCCCGCGCTGCCGACGATGACCATGCCGTCAAAGATCTGCGGCGCGAGCGTCTCCGAGTAGCCGTTTTGCGCGCTGACGATGGTCGTGTCCCAGACGGTGTGGCCGTCGGCGGCATCGAGCGCCAGCAGGTGATCGTCCAGACTCACCACGTAGACCTTGCCGTAGCCGACCGCCACGCCGCGGTTCACCGGACCGCAGCAAATCTGGAATGCCCCGAGGTTATAGGTCACCTCCCAGAGCCGCTCGCCCGTCACCGCATTGACCGCGAGGATCTTCATTTTGTGATCGACGACCGGGGTCGTGAGGTACATCACGCCGCTCACGACGATCGGCGTCGTCTCGAAGCTCGCCGTCATGCCGGTCTGAACCAGCGCCACCGGGGTGAGGGAGCTCACGTTCTCGGCGGTGATCTGCCTGAGGGGCGAATATCGCTGGTTATCGTACGTGCGTCCGTGCAGGAGCCAATCGTTCTCGTTGGATCCGGCGTTCTGCATCATCGAATCGGTGATGTTGGTGTTCGCTCCGGCGGGAAGTTGCGCGTAAACCTTGCGGGTCGGTGGTGCCGCGCGGACGATTTCGTCGGTATTGGCTGAGCCTATGGCCCCCGCCATGCGCATCCCCGAGAGGCTCACTTGATCGAGTGACTTGGTGCTCAACGGCTCCGCGCCCGGGGGCAGCCCGTTGCGTTCGAGAATGAAGGCAGTCACGTCGAGATACTGCTGCTGGCTCAAGCTCCCGGGGGCGGTTAGAGGCATCTGGCGGCTGAGAAAATCATACAATTGCGCTGCCGTTCCGCCGCCATAGGCCTGCAGAAACGTCCGACCCATGAGCGGAGTCCCCGCTTCGCCCTGCAGATTCGCGCCGTGGCACTGGGCGCAATCTTGCGTATAGACGGCGGCCCCGCGCGAGGCTTGCTCGCTGGTGTAGGCTCCGGCCGATTTTGCCTCGGCGCCCGCCGCACCCAGTGCAAGCAATATTATGGCCACCGTAAACGAAGTGGCGCGCCGGCGAAGATCGAGGCGATGGGTGGGGATCATGATCAAACTCCTGATGTTCCGACCATGTCGGACTCACGGACGGGAATTGTCTCGTTTAGTTCCGTGCGTTTGTGAAGAGAACCGAGTCGATTAGACACTAACTGTGAAGGGGAGGATATTAAACGTTGGTATCCGTATCGCCACCGTGGAGCCGCGGCGCAGCGATCGGCTGCGCCGACCCGCGTGCGCGGACGCCCGACCACCGGCTGCGGATCAAAGCGGACGCCGCAACCACGCTCAACACATCGCCCGGGATCGACGCAGCATCCGGCAGGAACATTTTCCACCGCTGGCCGGGTGAGGCGGTGGCAGAAAACATCGTCATGGCGGACCTCCCATCATTGCGTAGGGTCACCGCACACGCATCTTGACTGGCCGCGACCGACGCGTCTTGGATCGGAGTGTCATATTGGTATGAAGCGCGCGACTTCTTGGCCGCCACACGATGGTGTTAGTCGTGCTGATGGGCTGCCCGAGGCTCCAAATCGCAAAGTGCAATACCAAGATACGATTTACGTTCCGGTCCGGCGGTTCAATGATGCGCCGCAAAGAGGACATTGCCGAAGTACGGCAGGAGACCCGCAATGACACTGCTCGAAATGCTGGCGATCGATCTGCCGATTATCCAAGCGCCGATGGCCGGAGTGTCCTCGCCCGCGCTGGCTGCGGCGGTATCGAACGCCGGCGCGCTCGGTTCGATCGGTGTCGGTGCGACCGATGCGGAGGGCGCGCACAAGATGATTGCGGCGGTCCGCGAGCGCTCCAGGCGCTCTCTCAATGTGAATGTCTTCTGTCATCGGCCCGCGAGAGCGGACAGCATCGCCGAGGCCGCCTGGCTCGAGCATCTGCGTCCTCACTTCGAGCGGTTTGGCGCCGAGCCGCCCCTGCTGCTCAAGGAGATCTACACGAGTTTCGTCGAAGATGACGCGATGCTGGCAACGTTGCTGGCAGACAAGCCGCGCATCGTGAGCTTCCATTTTGGATTGCCCTCCACCGAGCGTATTCGTGCGCTTCGAGACGCGGGTATCGTATTGCTCGCCTCCGCCACGAACGTCGCCGAAGGTCGAGCGGCTGTGCAGGCCGGCGTGCAGGCCCTTGTAGCGCAAGGCTATGAAGCGGGCGGGCATCGCGGTGTATTCGATGCGGATGCCGAAGACGATTGCCTCGGGACTATGGCCCTGACACGTCTCTTGGTGCGCCAACTCGACGTTCCGGTCATCGCGGCGGGAGGCATCATGGACGGCGCAGGCATCGCGGCGGCGCTGCACTTGGGCGCGAGTGCGGCCCAACTCGGCACAGCCTTCGTCGCCTGTCCCGAGTCGGATGCCGACGCGGGTCATCGCCAGGCCCTGGCGAGCGACGCGGCATACCACACGGTCATGACACGCGCTATTTCCGGGCGGCCCGCCCGCTGCCTCAGCAACTCGTTCACCGTGTTGGGCGCGGACATTGCGCCTGGTCAGATCCCTCCCTACCCGATTGCCTACGATGCCGGCAAGGCGCTCAACAGCGCGGCAAAGGCGGCGCATGAGGCGGGATACGGCGCGCAGTGGGCGGGGCAGGGAGCGCCGCTCGCCCGCGAGTTGCCGGCCGCAGAGCTCGTATCGGCCCTCGCGGAGGAATGCAGGCGAGCCCGTGCAGGCGAGCACGTGACACGGGGGAGTGACGGATGAGCATCCCAATCCAAGTTGGACACGATCCTACAATAACTCGGTCATAGGTCCTTCTAGGATGGGGACCGAATCAAGTGTCACTGTCGCAATGAAGGTCTGCGCTCATGGATAAGCTCAACCAGCTACTGGTCGCAACCCCATCCGAATTCGCAGCCGTGTTTGACGCGGTTTGTCACGACTCGCGTGCGGAGGAAAGTCAAACGGCTGCTACGTTCTGGCTGGAAGGCGGAATAACGCCTGCAGGAGCGGGGTTCGTCTGGGGCCAAGGGGAGATAAGCTATCAAGGGAGCAGTCATGCCTTCAGGCTCTCGGGCTTGTCCATCGCGGATATCGGCGCTGCGAGCATTTGGGCGGATGGGAGCGTGATGCACTTGAGAAGGGTGTCGGACTTCAGCGGCAGCTATTCGGCGTCGGCTGTCGGGCCGGCGGCGGCCGCCAGTGACTCGGCGACCTATCTCAAGAATGAACGCGGGGTCGTGATCAAGCTGAGCGCGACGGATGCCGCATGGCGCGTCAACCTGTTGGTCAACGGTCTGCGGGTGAGGCTCAAGCGCCCAAAGTAGCCTTCTCGTTCTCTGGGCAAGTACCGATGTTCACTAACCAGGAGCTTCTGCGTGATGCCGAGGGTCGCTGGAAGGATCCACATATGCGAGACCGAGTGGCCCTAGTGCAGTGACCTGCGTTATGTATTCGCCGGATTTCGCCCAGTGGAAATGAGGTTGTCCGCCTGGCAGGACCAACACGCTGCCGGGCGCATGCGCAGTGAGTTTTGTCTCGTCGAACTCATCGCCGAGTCCTATGTAGAAAACACCGGAGATCACGGTGTAAACACGGTCCTCGGGATGTCTATGCGGCAGCATCTTGACACCGGCGGCCAATTTGACGCGAATCACGTAGGGCCCAGGCTTAGTCGGGTCGCCAACCAAGACGGCCAGCCGCGCGTTCGGCGGAAACGCCGGGAAAATCCTCCACTCTACGTCCTCCGGATGAATGACGCGGAAGCGGTCCTCATCCGGTTGGTGAGCCTGGGATTTCGCGACGGCCTCATGAGTTTCAGTGCCTGGCGACATGGTGATCCTCCTCCTACTTGCCATCACATCATGTGAATGTGAATTACTCCATTGGACGATGGTATTGCGGAGGCACTCCCTTTAGAAAGGATTCCAATCGATCAAATCGATGATTGCCCTTTCGCCCGGACATTGAGAGACTGCAGTTCAGCGAAGGGGCGACTCCAGGTCGTGCGGGGGAGGTGCTATGCGCGCCGTTCTGAAATACGTTGGTGCTCTGGGCCTCTGCGCTGCCCTGGGCACAGGTATCGTCTTCGTCACGGAGTCTGCGGCGCAGAGTCGCAAGGCGGCCGAGCCACCGTCGGGTTCGGGTGTTAACTCGAGCAACGCCGCCCCGATATTCGGCATCACTATTCCGGCCGGATACCGCGATTGGAGGCTAATCTCCGTGGCCCACGAAGAAGGCAATCTCAACGATATCCGTGCCATTTTAGGCAACGACGTCGCAATCAAAGCCTATCGGCAGGGGACCCTTCCGTTCCCCGACGGCACCATCATTGCGCGGCTGGCCTGGAAGTACGTCCCATCCGAGGAGAACGACAAGGTCTTTGGCCGCGCCCAGTCGTTCGTCCCGGGGCCGGCTGCGGACTGGTACCTTCAGTTCATGGTGAAGGATTCAAAGAAGTACGCCGCGACACACGGCTGGGGATACGCCCAGTTCGACAAGAGCGGCACTCCTGCCGACGAGGGGAAGACAGCGACGTGCGCTCCCTGCCACGAGCCGGATAAGGCAAACGACTTCGTCTTCACCCATTATGCACCTTGATACCCGTCATTCGGTCAGACGCCGGAGAGCCCCAAGATGGACGCTGTCACAGAGCAACTGCAGGCCCTGCTCGAGCGGGAGCAGATTCGCGATTGCATAGCCCGTCTTGCCCGAGGCGAGGATCGTCGCAACGCGCAGACGATCAGCGCCTGCTATTGGCCGGATTCAACGACCGACTACGGGTTGTTCACAGGCACCTTCTCCGACTATCTTGCCTGGGTAGTGCCAGGATCGGATGCCATCAAAAACACGCAGCACGTTCTCGGCCAGAGCGTGATTGAAATCGACAGGAATGATGCGCGCGCAGAAACGCACGTGATTTCGTACCACCGCGTGGCCATGGGCGAGGGGGAGCGCGATACTTGCATCGGCGGCCGCTATCTGGACCGCTTGGAAAAGCGCGGTGACGAGTGGAGAATCGGCGCGCGCCTGATGCTCTATGACTGGTACCAGGACTGGGGACAGTCGATCGATTGGTCGCAAGGCGTCATGGGCCTGCGCTTCAGCGCCGACCGTTACTCCGGCCGCGCGGTGGGTGACTACAGCGAAAGCTTCTTTGGCAAAGGATCCTCCGGGTAGGATCGCGCCAACGGTTGTCTGCGCTTCCTGCGCTGAAGGATTTCGCCAGCCGGAGCCGGGAGTTTTTCCCGACCAAGCCGGGAGTTATTCCCGACGCGGGAAAAACCCGGTTGATCGGGAATTTCTCTGGACGAGATCTCCGGCGCCTTTCTACACTCGACTCCGGTTCGATGTAGGGACAACCGTTGGCATACGCGAAACCAATTTTCCAGTTGGGGGTGCTGATTTACTTCGCGGCCGCGACGATGCCGAATTTCGCATGGGCGGCGGATGCGTCGGGAGGACCGCCGAGCAATCCGGCAACCGCCCAGGAACTTCCGCAGGTCACCGTCATCGGCAACACCCCGCTGGGAGGCCTCGGTCTGCCGTTGAATCAAATACCGTCGAATGTGCAGACCGCCGACAGCAACGAGATGCAGCGTCAGCAGACGCTCGACTTGGCGGATTATCTGAACAACAACTTCAGCGGCGTCAATGCGAGCGAAAGCGCGGACAACCCGTTTCAACTTGACATCAACTACCACGGGTTCACCGCCTCGCCGCTCCTGGGCACCCCTGAAGGCCTGTCGGTCTACGTCGACGGTGTACGCGTCAATGAGTCGTTCGGCGACACCGTGAACTGGGATTTGATTCCGCAATCGGCGATCTCCACCGTAACGTTGATGTCCGGCTCCAACCCGGTATTCGGCCTCAATACCTTGGGCGGCGCGCTCTCGGTCAAGACGAAGAGCGGCCACGATAATCCGGGGACCGAGTTCGAGGCCTACGGCGGGTCCTTCGGACGGCGCTCTTTCGAAGGGGAGACCGGAGGAGAGCTTGGCAACTTCGATTATTTTTTTGCCGGTAATTACTTCGATGAAACCGGTTGGCGCGACAATTCGCCGGCCAAGGTGTATCAGGGATTCGGCAAGGTCGGCTGGCAGAACGACAGGACCGATATCGATTTAAGCTACACCTATGCAGACACGACCTTGTGGGGCAACGGCGCAACGCCCGAGAGCATGCTGGACTATCGGCGCGAAGCCAGTTACACCCCGGACTTGACGGCCAACCTTCTCAGTTTCGTAAACCTCACCGGCACGCAGTTCTTGACGGACAAGCTGCTCCTATCCGGGAATGTCTACTATCGCCATTTGAGCACGAGCGCCATCAACGGCAACGTCAACGACAGCTATCTCGCCGATTACACGGGGCCGCCCTTCGACTGCGTGGGGCCGCCCGCGAGCCTGGCAGCTTTGACCTATTGCACGCCCGGCCAGAACGCCACATCGAATTTGCTCCAACGCACCAAAGGCGCCGGTGTTCAGCTCACCGATTCGCAGAATTTACTGGGATGGGCCAATCAGGCCGTCATCGGTGCGGATTACAATGATTCCGACGATAGCTTCTCACAGGCGTATCAGTACGGCCAACTGACTCCAGATCGATTGCTCATTTATGAGGCGAGCCCGTTCAACGATGAAACGGTCATTTCGCTCAGTGGGGGCAACAAGATCTATGGGGCCTATCTGACCGACACGCTCTCGCCGAGCAAGCTGTTACATTTCACCGCTTCGGTCCGCTATAACCGCAATACCGAGACGCTCAACGGCTACAGCATCGACACGGACATCGGAGACTTTGGCGCAGGATTCAATCAGCCGAGCGTACTCTCGGGCGATCACACTTTCAGCCGAGTAAATCCCGCTTTCGGACTTACGGTGACGCCGACCGATGCGTTGACTTTCTACGCCGATTACAACCAGGCCAGCCGGGCGCCGACGGTCATCGAGCTCGGCTGCGCCAATCCCGCCGCGCCCTGTGGACTGCCGAACGACTTCGCAAGCGATCCAGATTTGCGGCAAGTGGTCGCTCGCACGGTGGAGGTGGGACTACGGGGCAATCTTCCCGATCAGCAATTGGTATGGAGCGCAGATGCGTTCCATACCGTCAATAGCAACGACATCCAGTTCGTCGCGACCGCCACCAACGCCGGCTACTTCGACAACGTCGGCAATACACGCCGGCAAGGTCTCGATGTGTCGCTGGGCGGCAAGGAGGGCGCGTTGAACTGGCACCTCACCTATAGCTTCGTCGACGCGACGTTCCAGTCGAATTTCGCGGTCAGCGCCGAATCGAACAGCACAGCCGATGCCGAGGGGAACATCCTCGTCCGTCCCGGCGATCGAATTCCGTTGGTTCCGAAGAACACGGGTCGGCTCGTGCTCGATTATGACTTGACTCAAAAATGGAATGTCGGAGGCAATCTCATCGCCGCCTCCGGGTCTTACCTGCACGGAAATGAGAATAACGCCGATCAAGCGGGCGGCACGAACGGCGAAGGCGCCTATGTATCGGGAAGCGGCTGGATCCCCGGATACACGGCGCTGAACCTGCAGAGCACTTATCACATCACGAAGCACGCTGAGATCTTTGCGCGTCTCATCAACCTGTTCGACAAGCGGTACGCCACCGCAGGATTCTTGACCAGCAGCTCGTTCAATCCGAACGGCAGCTTCATTCCGAATCCCAATAATTGGCCCAATGAGAACGCGATTTCGCCGGCGGCGCCGCGAGCGATTTGGGCTGGGCTAAGAGTGCAATGGGAGTAGAATCGCATCTATGTACGAACCACGTAAAGTCTTGGATTTGCTCGCCGGCTCGGCCGCCGGATACACGCTTCCGCAGCCGTTTTATTCCGATCCCGAGCTGTTCGACTTCGACATGTCGGCCGTATTCGGCCGGTCGTGGGTGATGATCGGGTTCGAGGCGGAGTTCCCCGAGGCCGGCTCGTACATGGCGGTCTCGATCGGCCAAAATTCGGTGCTCGTGGTGCGCGGCCGCGACGGTGAGATTCGCGGCTTCCACAACACTTGCCGTCATCGCGGAGCGCAGATCTGTGCCGACGGCGCCGGCCGCGCCGTCAAGCTGATCTGTCCTTATCACAAGTGGACCTACGAGCTCGATGGTCGGCTCATCGGCGCCGCCAGGATGCCGGCCGATTTCAGAACCGAGGATCACAGTTTGGTGCCGATTCAGGTCGAGCGGGTGGCGGGATGCGTTTATGTCGCGCTCACCAAGGCAGCCCCCGATTTCGCGCCCTTCAGAGCAGCCCTTGCGTCTCATTTGGGTCCTTACCGGTTGGCCGATGCCAAGGTGGCGTTCCACAGCACCCTCATGGAAAAGGCCAATTGGAAGCTGGTGATGGAGAATGCGCGTGAGTGCTATCACTGCGCCGCATCCCATCCGGAACTCAAGCTCTCCTATCCCATCACCTATGGAGATGCAGTCGGCAAGGACAGATTCGAGTACAACCGTCGAGTCGCGGAGAGGGTGGAAGGGTTGGGCTTGTCTACCGCCGCCGCGGTGGGGAGCTGGTGGCACGTCGAGCGCTATCCCCTCAATCCGGGGATGGAGAGCATCTCGCCGGACGGCAGGCCGGTCGTCAGTCGTCGACTCCTCGAACTCGAGGAAAAGGAGATCGGAGGGCTTTGGTGGGCGATGCAACCTCACAGCTTCTGCCATGCGTTGTCCGACTACGCCTTCATGTTCTCGGCAATTCCCGTGGGCCCGCAAGAGACCCGCGTGGAATCGAAGTGGGTGGTCCACAAAGACGCGGTCGAAGGAATCGACTATACGATCGAGAGTCTGACCGAGACCTGGACGAAGACCAACTTGCAGGACCGTGCGCTGGCCGAAAACAATCAGCGGGGAGTGAACGGAGTCGGCTATGTACCTGGTCGGTATTCCCTCGACGAGGACTTCGTGATCCTCTTTGGGGATTGGTACCGAGCCATGGTGCGGTCCGCAGCGGGGGCGTGAGATCCGGCGCGCGCTGAAGAGAGCGTTGCGCCTCAGCGTGCTTCCAGACCCGCGATCGCCGGCAGCGCATCCCCCGGGGCGAGAGGTCTCTCGACGGCGTCCTCGAGATCGCCGAGCGCTCGCTGTGCATGCGCCAGCGCGTCGAGGCGCGCACGCTGTGCCACCGAGCGCTCGATCCGGGCATCGTCGAGATCGAGACGACCCTGTTCGCCAGCCTGCACGGACTGGCGCGTCGTCTCGCCCCTGCGTGTCTGCACGTCGGCGAAGCGGCCCGCTTCCGCGAATCCTTCGAGCGCGGCGGCGTACAGCGCGAGCGCCCGCTCGCTACTCGAGATCACTTCGGCTTGCGTCTGCATGAATTTCACCTCCGCCTGCCGGCGGCGCGCCTCGGCCTCGGCGATCGGTCCTTGATTGCGGTCCAGGAGAGGAATCGTCGCGGCGAATCCGACGGTGAAGTAGCTGCGTTTCTCCTCGTAGGTGTAGCCCGGTCCGATATCGATATCCGGGTATTGCTTGGCGATCTCGAGCTGCAGGCTCGATTCCGCCGCCGCGTACTGCGCAAGCGCTGCGCGCACGTCGAGGCGGTTCAGCACGGCATCGCGCTCGATTTCATCGCGCGGCAGGGACTCGGCGCTCGGCGGCGATTCCCATTCGGGCCAAGCGAGCCGCACGTTTTGGAGCGCTGCGACGGGGATGCCGATCGCGGCCGCGAGCGCGGCCTCGGATTCGACCGACCGCGCCGCCGCCTCGGCCACGGCCGTGTGCGCCCGCGAGAGCTCGACCTCGGCCGTCGAGACTTCCGGTTGCGGGATCTCGCCCGCGGAGGCCATCGTCTCGAGCAGCCGCGCCTGCTCAGTGCGCAGGTCCGCCTCGGCCCGCAACAGATCCAGCGTTCGAAGCGCGACCAGATGATCGACCAGCGCGGCTCGCACGGAGCTACGCACCGTCCAGGCGGCCTGCGCCAGCTCGAGCCGGGCCGCCAGATCCAAGCTTCGCGCGGCCTGCAGTCGATAGCCGCGCTTGCCCGCGGTCTCGAGCGGGAAAGACAGGTCGACCGTCAGCAAATAAGGGCTCGGGATTCCCGGTGTGAGGGCGAGGCTCGGATTCGGGCGCGCGCCGGCGGTGAGTATCTGCGCCTGCGACTCGGCGATACGCGCTCGCGCCGCATCGAGGCTCGGATTGAAATACAGGGCGGCGAGCGATAGGGACCGATAGTCCCAGGAGGGAGGCGGCCACGCTTCCGGGCCGAGCGCTTGTCCGGCGAAAGTGTGCAGCCCGCCATCGGTGAGGCGGCGCGCCTCGAACGCATCGGCCACGCGATCGGCAGCGATCGGCGCGGGGTGATAATGCTGCGCGGCGCACCCCGCCAGCATTCCGCCGGCGAGCAGCGCCGACCCGACTTTGCTAGCTCGCCGAAGCCTCAACACCTTCCGGAGCCCCTCGTTTCAAGATGTCGGGCAGTGCCTGTCCTTTTTCGGTGAAGGACAACGACACCGAGTTCAAGCAGTGGCGCTCGCCCGTGGGCGGCGGTCCGTCGGGGAATATATGCCCCAGATGACTGCCGCAGCGAACGCAGACCTCTTCCACGCGCACCATGCCATAGCTGGCGTCGCGTATGCGTTTGATATGCGCGTCGTCGAACGGCGCGAAGAAGCTCGGCCAGCCGGTACCCGAGTTGAACTTGGCGCTCGAGCGAAATAGCGGAAGTCCACAAAAACGGCACGTGTAGACGCCATCTTTTTTGTTGTCGAGGAACACACCGCAAAACGGCGCTTCGGTGCCGTGCTGAAGCAGCACGTGCCGCTCTTCGTTGTTCAGACCGCTGGTGATCTCGCGACGCTGGGACTCGGTCGGGGGGGTCAGGTTGAATGCCGTCATTGTCATTTCTCCAAGGTTAACCGCGGTTTTACCGTACCCCGGCAGCCCTTGGTCAATCAAGGCATTCGCGGCTCGTCGCCGAGCGCAAATTGATGCAGGAGCTCCACTGCGGCACGCGCTGCGGGTCCCGCCTCGCTGGGCCGCACGAGCACCAGGTAGAGAGGGACTTTGCGGGTGGAGCCCGCTTCGAGAGGTAAGGCCTTGAGTCGTCCGGCGGCGAGTGCCGGTGCGATGACGTGCTCCGGTAGCCACGCATAGGCCAGCCCACACTCGACCACCGCAATCGAGGTGTCGAGACTGCCGACGGTCCAGCGCAGCTTGGCTCCGAGGTACCCCTCGTCTCTCGGCGCCTGGGTACCCGAATCGCGTAGGACCACTTGCTGGTACTGCTCGAGATCGTGGAGGGAGATCTTCCGCTCGAGGCGGTGCAGCGGGTGCAAGGCGCTCGCGCAGGCGATAAACGTAGTCTCGTACAGCCAATCTCCCAGGAATCCGGAGGGCACACGGGTGGTAATGACGATGTCGGCCGACCCGTCAACGGCACCCTGGACGATCGCTTCCTCGGCACCGGATAGCACCGCTTCGGCGAGATCGAGTTGCGTCGACGGGCAGCGTTGCCTCAGCTCGAGGAGTGCGGCGAGCAGTCGGGGGCGGGGGAAGGCGGCGTCAACCACTACCTTGAGCACCGCCTCGAATCCTTTCTCGAGACTGCGCGCGAATGTCTCGAGCGCCCGCCATTCCTCGAGCAGCCCGCGGGCCCGGGCGAGTAGAGTCTCGCCATGTGCAGTCAAGACTGCACGCCGTCCGCGGACTTCGAGGAGTCGACACTGCAGCACCTCCTGCAGACGTGTGACTTGGTAACTCACGGCCGATTGGCTGCGGTCGAGTGCCTCCGCGGCGCTCGCGTACCCGCCCAGATCCACCACGGCAGCGAGTGCAACCCATTGATCGGGGGTGGTTTGAGGTGCGCTCCCGTTGATGTTTCGAATTTCTCGAACGTTATGGTCGGTTTTAATGGCTTCATACCGTTGATATTCGAACGTAGGATAGCGCTCACACTGATTTGGAGGCAAAACAATGTTGAATCTTAGAAAGAGCGCAGACAGGGGCCATGCAGACCACGGCTGGCTCAAGTCGCGTCACACGTTCTCATTCGGGGACTACTACGACCCCAACCACGTCGAGTTCGGGGTACTTCGTGTCATCAATGAGGATCGCGTCGCCCCGGAGGAGGGGTTCGGCACGCACGGGCATCGCGACATGGAGATCGTGAGCTACGCCCTCGAGGGGCAGCTCGGACACCGCGATTCAATGGGCAATGGCTCGGTCATCGTACCCGGCGACGTTCAGCGCATGAGCGCAGGGACCGGGGTCCTTCACAGCGAGATGAATCCGTCCTCGAGCGAGCCCGTGCATTTTTTGCAGATCTGGATTCGCCCGGGCGCGGTCGGATTAGCGCCGAGCTATGAACAGAAGCACTTCGCCGCTGCGGAGAAGCGGGGGCAGCTGCGGTTGGTCGCGTCTCAGGATGGGGTCGATGGCTCCGTCCGAATCCATCAGGACGTACGGATCTACGCTGGGCTATTCGATGGATCCGAGTGCGCCGAACTGCCGCTTGCCGAGAAGCGCCGAGCGTATGTCCACCTGGCGCGCGGTGCCTTGAACGTAAACGGAGTCGCGCTGGCTGCGGGCGACGGTCTCAAGGTGACTGATGTGCCGGCCCTGACGATCTTGAACGGGGAGGGGGCGGAAGTCATCGTGTTCGACATGCCGAACTAAGCCGAAGAAGAATGGCCCACCCGCCGACGCGCAACGCACGCGCGCCGGCGGGTATAAGCCATTGAACGCGGCATGACATGGGGGGCAGATCGATGACCGACGCAAAGCCTGCAGCTCGAGACTCACACGCGCAGAGAACCGACCGGCATAAGCCACTTCGTCCGTACTTGATGGGTCTGACCATCGTTACGGGCATCGTCGATGCGGTCAGCTATCTCCTGCTGGGCCACGTGTTCGTCGCGAATATGACCGGAAACATCGTGTTTCTCGGCTTCGCCATCACGGCTCCCCAGAACCTATCGATCCCGGCCTCCCTCGCGGCGACTACTGCATTCCTGGCCGGCGCATTTCTCGGCGGTCGTCTGGGCGCGCGCCTGGGGCGACACCGCGCCCGCCTCCTCACGGTCTCGATTTGCGTCGAAGTGGCGCTCGTCGCCGCCGCTTTGGCCGTATCCATCTTCGTGAGCGACCCCACTGCGACCCTGGGCCGCTACCTGCTCATCGTGCTGCTCGCCTCGGCGATGGGCCTGCAAAATGCAGCCGCGCGCCGTTTGGGCGTTCCGGACCTCACCACCACGGTGCTCACCTTGACCCTGACGGGCTTGGCGGCGGACGCATCGCTGGCGGGTGTCGCCCGCTCTTCTCTGCGAGTGCGCCTGGCTGCCACTTTGATGATGTTCTTCGGCGCCGGACTAGGCGCTCTGTTGATCACCCGCTATGGACTGGTCGCCGCGCTTGGCGCGAGCATGGCGCTCCTCGTGCTGTCCGGCGCATCCACCAGTCGGTTGTGGAGCTCAGTGGAAGAGTGGACGGTAGGTGCGTGAGGTCAAGCAACCCGTGACAAGCGGGGGATGTAAGGGATAAGCTCACCGCCCCAGTAAGGCGTCGGATGCATCTCCCATGTCGTTTGGCGAATACACCGATACACATCTCGCGGACCATGAGGCGTCAGAGCCTGCCGGCGATCGCGTGGAGATTCCCCTGAGTTACGCCGCGATCAGCGTGGGCTTTTCTGTTCTGTTATTGGCTTTCGCGGGGGCCTGGTGGTCGCTCTCCCGGGATAGCTGGCTGAGCGTCGTGATCCTTGCGAGCGCGGCGGCTCTCGTTAGCTATCTTCTGAGTCGCTTCCTCAGCGGCCGAGGCCCTGGATTGATCTTGAGCTCCGCCGGCGTTTCGGTACGCAAGGGTCTCGGAGATGTCCCCTAATCTCCCCTGGTCGGAAGTGACGACGGTCGAGCTGAAGTCGGCGATGGTTCAGCTGCTCGTCATCGGGATGCGCAATCCGGAGAAGTCCCCGACGAATGGGCGCGGCTATCGGGGATGGGTCATGCGGCGCAAGCAGAGAAAATTCGGAACCCCGTTCAGCGTCGCGATTTGGCTGCTGCAGTGGGACCGCATCCGGGTTCTACAGACGGTTGCCACCTATCGATGCCGATATGGGGCGAGCCAGTAGTCAACGCCAGAGATTCGTCTTGGCGAGATCCACGATCTCGTCGAGCCGACCATTCATGACGGCCTTGACCATATAGAGCGAGAACCCCTTGGCCATCTCCACTGTGATGGAGGGCGGCATCGCAAGCTCGGTGCGCGCGACCACGGCATCGACCAGTACCGGTCCCCGGTGAGCGAGGGCCTCGGCAATTCCGTCGTCAACGTCCGCCGGGTCTTCGAGCCGAATGCCCTTGACGCCCACCGCCTCGGCCATAGCGGCAAAATTCGGATTTTTAAAGTCGGTCCCGAAGTCGAGGAATCCGGTCGACTTCTGTTCGAGCTCGATGAATCCGAGAGAGCCGTTGTTGAAGACGACGACCTTCACGGGCAGCTCGAGCTGCACGAGGCTCAGAAAGTCGCCCATCAGCATGGTGAACCCGCCATCGCCCGAGAGCGAGATCACTTGCCGATCCCTGCAAGTCGCCTGCGCCCCTATCGCCTGCGCCATGGCGTTGGCCATGGAGCCGTGCCACGCCGAGACGATGAGCCGCCGCCGGCCGTTCATCGCCAGATAGCGCGCCGCCCATACGATCGGCAGGCCGACGTCGGCTGTGAAGATCGCGTTGTCCGCCGCCCGATCGCTGATTGCTTTGGCGACTTGCTGCGGGTGGATGGGGCGCTTACTTCCTGAGCCGACGGCGAGCTCGTCGAGTTGCTTCCGGGCCTTCACATAATGGTGCTGCGCTTGCTCCAAATGCGCGCCGTCGACTTTTTTCTGGAGTAATGGAAGCAGTGCCTGCAGGGTGCTGCGGACATCGCCTACGATGCCGAGATTCACTTTGGCGCGGCGGCCGATCTGGCCCGCGCGCAGGTCGATCTGCGCGATGCGCACGCCCGGTTCGTCGGGATAAAACTGGCGGTAGGGAAAGTCGGTCCCGAGCATCAGCAAGATGTCGCAGTCGCGCATTGCATAATAGCCCGAAGAGAAGCCGATCAATCCGGTCATGCCCACATCGTAAGGATTCTCCCACTCGACATGTTCCTTGCCGCGCAGCGCATGCACCATCGGAGCCTGGAGGCGCTCTCCAACGGCAAGCAGTTCCTGGTGAGCGCCCTGACAGCCCGAGCCGCATAGCAGCGTCACGCGGCCGTCACCGTTGAGCAGCGCCGCCAGCCGCTCGAGATCTTCCCGGCTCGGTGTGACGATCGGCTGCGCAAGGACGAGCCCTGCGGGATCAGGCGCGGGTGCTTCGGATGCCGTTTGCAGTGCGACGTCGCCGGGGATTACCACGACCGATACTCCGCGCTTGCCGACCGCCTCGCGAATGGCGATCTCGAGCGTGCGCGGCATCTGATTGGCTGAGGAGATCAGCTCGCAATAGTGGCTGCATTCCTTGAACAGCATCTGCGGATGCGTCTCCTGAAAATAGCCCGTGCCGATTTCCACGGAAGGAATGTGCGCAGCGATACCGAGTACGGGTACGCGCGACCGATGGCAATCGAACAGCCCGTTGATGAGATGTAGGTTGCCCGGGCCGCAGCTGCCGGCACATACCGCAAGGTTGCCGGTGAGATGCGCCTCGGCCCCTGCCGCGAAGGCGGCGACCTCTTCGTGCCTCACATGAATCCACTCGATCGCGCCCTGGCGCCGGATTGCATCGGTGATGCCGTTGAGACTGTCGCCGACGATGCCGAATACGCGCTTGACGCCGGCGGCTATCAAGGTCTGGACAAATTGATCCGCGATCGATCTGGCCATACCGTTCCCCTTCAAATTCGCCGCCGAGCGCTGCGATCAAGTTTCGGCGTTCATTATGTCGGATGCAAGCCGCGGGAACCCCCCTCGATAGGTGCAGTCGAAGCTCCCACCCTTCTTCGTTCAAGAACGTGCCTGCAAAAAGGGAATCAAGCGCCTGGAAATCTTCGCGATGCAGCGCCGCCGTCGCGGTGTTGGCGCTGCATTTGGGCGTCGCCGCGCTCTTGTTGATGCAGACTCACTCGCCGCCGGGCTCCCCGACCGCCGCGCCCGCCCTGGAGGTCACGCTCCTGCCGCCGGTGAAAGTTCCGACGGCACGCGCCGATGGCGCTCATCTGCAGCGGATGAAAGTCGACGTCGGGATCTCGCTCGCATCGCCCACCCTGGACTCCCCGCAGGCCGCCTCTGCGGGTGGCTCCCGTGGCGGTACGCCGGGCGTGAATTGGGCGGCAGAGGCGCGTCGCGCAGTGGAGGCCTTTGAGATTCGAAGGGATCAGCAAGTCACCCACGCCACCGTCGGCCTGTCCCTGTGGGACGGCTGGCTGGCTCGGCAGCCGCATCACGCCGGAGATCAAATGCGAACCGATAGCGGCGACTGGATCGTGTGGATCGATTCCAACTGCTATCAAGTGGCGCACTGGCACCCGGGAGCGCCCCAGAATGCGGATCCTCCGACGACGACTTGCGTGGGCACGGGAAGCGCGGAGAATCCCTCACCGAAAAAGTAGAGGTGCCAACCGACAAGGTTTTCAGCCGATATGGCATAGGACGCTCAGCAGGCCTTCGCTACCGTGGGCAGACGCGCAACTCAGGATTGATACGATGGAATGTGATTATCACTACTTGGTAATGAGCGACCCGCAAGACGTGGTCAAGTACTCCACGCGCTCGGACGCGCTAGCTGCACTGCACAAATTGGTGGCACAACAAGCCGCGGCGGGTTTCACGACCCGGGGTTCGCAAGGCGGACGGCTGCGTAGCTCTCACCCCGACGGGCGAACGAAGGAGTTCTGGATCGACGATGCGAAGGGCGACATCGTCCGGCCCGGCGGCGCTTCCACCACCGGCGAAACGGCGCCCGTCGAAACGGCGGCCGTCGAAACGGCGGCCGTCGCAACGGGACGACTTGAAATCGTTCGTCCAACGCCTAGTATTGCTCATGAATAAAGGGTGCAGTTAGCGCGTCAATCATCTCTACCATTGGGGGGGTGCCACCATGCGTCTTCTGTCGCGAAGAATAGGCCAGTCCTTCGTCGTCGCCGAGGGTGTAACCATCACCGTCAAAGCGATTCGCGGCGATCGCGTGAGATTGGCCGTCGATGCCCCGGAAGGCGTCCGCGTATCTCGCTGGGAAATCATCGAAGAGCTCAATGCGGCGGCGGAGCAGGCGCTCGTAACCGTCGGGCGCCCAAGCCTGCAAGTGTGCACCGAGCAGTATCCATCGAGGAGGGGTGAGTCATCGGGTCCCGCTTGAGCTATGATGGGGGACCGAGGTGACGCGCATGAACGATTCCGTATTCGAAATACCGGTGCAATCCATCGACGGTCGGCCGACGACACTCGATGCGTTTCGCGGCCGGGTATTGCTGATCGTGAACGTCGCATCGAAATGCGGCCTCACGCCCCAATACGCGCAGCTCGAAAAGCTCTATCAGGATAAGCGCGCGTCGGGCCTCGAGATCCTCGGTTTTCCCGCCAACGACTTCAGAGGGCAGGAGCCGGGAAGCGATGCTGAGATCGCAAATTTCTGCTCCACTCAATACGACGTGCATTTTCCCCTGTTCAGCAAGATCAGCGTGAAAGGGCCGGCCCGTCATCCGCTGTACTTCACTCTCACGCACGCGCAGCCTGAGGCCGTGGGCGAGGGGTCCATGAGAAAACGTCTCGCCGACTATGGTATCGAGACGGGCGCTCCGGACGAGGTCCTGTGGAACTTCGAGAAGTTTCTGGTGAGCCGCGACGGATCGATCGCGGCTCGATTCGCGCCCGATGTGAGTCCGGACGACCCGCGGCTGGTTGCAGCGATCGATCGCGAGCTCGCCAAAACCGCCGCCTGAGCGCGTGCCTCGCGGTCAGCCCGCGAGCAGCTCGATCGACATCTTCATGCGCATCGCCGCGCCGACGGGCACGATGAACACCCCCGGCTTTTCTCTGAAGTCCGCGGAGAAGCCTTCGGGATCGGCAACGCCGTGCCAGGGCTCGAGGCAGATGAAACCGGCGCCGCGCGGCTTCGTCCAGATTCCAAAATAAGGCGTGTCCGGGAAGCGCACTCGCAAGCGCGGGGAGCCTGCCGCGCCATAGGTCACGGACCGGCTCGCGAGCTCGTCGAAAATAACGGCGTCATCGCGAAACAGCGCGTCGTCGAGGATCAGGCGCCGGCCGGATACCGGGCTCGGATGGCGGCTCGGCGTCAGGAGTCCCTCCGCATTCAGACGCCGCACCGGTGCAGGCTCGTCCGTCTCGAACTCGACGGCGTGGGCTTCGCGCGGCTGCCCATAGGGCAAGGGCCATCGAAATGCCGGGTGATAGCCGAAGCTGGCAGGCATCGCCTCATCACCCGCGTTGTGCACGAGCGCAAGCACCGCGAGCGTCGTCTCGGCGATCGCGAAATGCACTTGCAGCTCGAAGCGAAACGGATAGAGCCGTCGCGTGTTCTCATCGGAGCGCAGCCGGAAGGTCGCCGAGACCGGTGTCGACTCGATTGTCTCGAAAGCAGTCGTGCGGGCAAAACCGTGCCGCGATAATGCATATTGCTCCGCGCCGAGTCGGTAACGGCCGCCCGCGAGCGCACCCACGATGGGAAACAGAATCGGCGCCCGCCCGCTCCATACCGCCGGGTCGCCATTCCACAAGAGCGGACGGCCGTCGCCATCCGTGAGTTCCGAGAGCTGCGCTCCGAGCGGGTCCACTCGTGCGGAGAGGCCTTTCGACCCGAACGCGACCCAATCCGCCATGGTGATGATCTCCTTTGCTTGCGAGCCCTGCGCACCCGGTGCATCCTCGCAGAATGCAGCTGGCGCTCCAACCACAGATCGCGACGTTGCGAAGCGATGGATTCGTCGTGGTGCCGAAGTTCGTGCCCGCTGATGCGCTCGAGACCTTGAGACACGCTGCTCTGCGCGAGCTCGCCGCGCGGGCGCCGCCGCTCGAGCTCGAGGCCGATCTCAAGTACCCGGGGGCGCCGCGGTCGCCGGATGCCGCGGGAGGCCGCACGGTGCGGCGCCTGCTCGATGCCTACGGCCGCGATCCCGTGTTCGCGCTCTGGGCCGTTGCACCCGCCGTGCGCGATTGGATGCGTGTGTACTTCGGCGAGGACGTGCTGATGTCGCGGGCGCATCACAATTGCCTGATGACCAAGCACCCGCACTACGGCAGCATGACGGGCTGGCATCGCGACATACGTTATTGGTCCTTCGAGCGCGAGGATCTCGTCTCGGTGTGGATGGCGCTCGGCGATGAGACGAGCGACAACGGTGCGCTGTGGTTCGTGCCGCGCTCACACGCGATGACGTTCGGCGAAGGGCAGTTCGACGATGCGAAATTTTTCCGGCTCGACCGCGCGGACAATGCCGAGATCGTGCGCTCGGCCGTATCGCCGCGGCTCAAGCCGGGCGATGCCGTGTTCTTTCACTGCAACGTGCTGCACTCGGCAGGCCAGAACAGGAGCGACGCCGTGAAGCTGTCGCTCGTCTATAGCTATCACGGCTCGAGTAATGCGCCGAAACCGGGAACGCGATCGGCTTCCAAAGCGGAGGTGCCGCTCGCGCACTTGGACGTCACGACGTAGTCGTCCCCACTTGCGGCTTCGAGAGGGCCGCTCGCGCATCGAGCCGCGAGCGGCCTAAGCCAGGCTCCTCGATCTCAGCGAGCCCAGTGTCCCGGTGCCATGCGCCACCCGCCGCCCGCGCGGACCCAAGTGTGCGGTACCCAATGATAACCGACTCGCCCCGGACCCCAGTGACCCGCGACCCACACATGCCGGCCGCCGACCCAGTCCCAGTAGCCTCCGAACCATACGTATCCGGCCGCGGGCGCCACACCGACCACCTCGACTTGGGGAGTAGGAGGCGCGACGGTGACCACGGCACCGCCATAGTAACCGGGCGCCGGAGTCACGACGCAGCCGCCGAGCAGCGTTCCCGCCAGCAGCAAGCAGCCCGCTCCCGCCTTGAGACCTCGTATTGAATTCATGGTTTCTCCACGTTAACTCGATACTGCTATTAACGCATGGGCGCTCGATCGGATGACGTGACCTCGGGCACATTGGCGCCCGCTTGCCGCCTGCGCGGCGCGGCATGCGGCGGTAGGCCTATCTGCAGTGCTCTTCGTGCTCCCCGCAATCGCGCCACTGGTGCTCGTGATACCAGCGATGATGATCGCGGTCATAGAACCCCTCATGCGGCTCGCCGCAGGCGGAAGCGAGCACGATGAGTCCCAGCAGGAAGAAGCCTCTCGCGGAACGGTCGATGTGTCTCATGCTAAGTCCTCCATTCGATGCCGCGAGGGTAGCACAGCCCGGGTTGAAATCCGCTGATGCGGAAGTTCCCGCGATTTGCCATGATAGGTGTCCGTGACGAACTCATCGACGTGAGAACAACTTTGCGCAACCTTCTCCTCGGCGGTGCAGCCGTCGCCGCCGCGCTGCTTGCGCCCTGGGCTCTCGGTGCAGGCGGTCACACGCCGAAGTCGGCCGCACCCGCATCCAGCTCGCCGGGCGACGGTTCGCTGCCCACCGGTCCCGGCGCTCTGCGCTTCATCGTGCAGAATCAATGCGTGCTCGATTGGAAGCAGCATCAGAATCCGGCCCCCTGCGAGCGCGTGACTCTCTTCGATGCGAAGACGAGCGACACGGGATACGCGGTCCTGCAGGATCCGGACGGCGGTGCGCACTATCTTCTGGTGCCGACCCAGACGATGCCCGGTCTCGACAGCAGCGAGCTCTTGGATCGCGACGCGCCGAATTACTTCGCCGAAGCCTGGCACGCGCGCGATCTGCTCGCGAAAGCCATAGGTCACGCGGTGCCGCGGACGGACATCGCTCTCGTCGTCAACACCGAGCGCGCGAGGGCGTATAACCAGTTCCACATCCACATCGAATGCCTGCGGCAGGATGTTGCCGATGCCTTGCGCGCGGCCGCACCGGGCATCGTCGATGTTTGGTCGCCGGTGAGCGTCGGCGGAGCCACGTTTCAGGCGACGCGCATCGCGAGCGGCTCGCTCGACGGATCGAATCTGTATGAGTCGCTGGCCGCCATGAAGCCCGGCACCGCGCAGCGTCTGCGCGATTACACGCTCATTGCCGTGGGCGCGCAGTTCGCGACCGGCCCGGGGTTCATCATCCTCACGGGGACCGGCCCCACGGGAGAGATCCTGCTGGACTCGACCTGCGAGGCGGCGGGCGGCGGCGGCTGATTCGACGCTCCACGCGAGGCTGCTTCAGGCCTTCGGCTGCGCGAACACCTGCACCCAGAAGAGGCCGCGCCTGGCGTGTCCAGCGGCATAGGCGATGCCCATCTGCGCGAAGCGCGGGTCCATGATGTTCTCGCAGTGTCCGGGGCTATCGAGCCATCCCTGCACCACTTCTTCGGCCGTTCGCGGTCCGAAGGCGATGTTCTCGCCGACGAGCTTCTCGCGATAGCCGACCGCGCGCACGCGATCCGCGGGCGTGTGGCCGGCAAGATCCTCATGCTCGAAATAGTTGTGCGCCGCCATGTCGGCTGCGTGACCGAAAGCCACGTTGTCGAGCGTGCCGTCGAGCGTCACCGGTGGTGCGGGGGCGAACGAGCGGTTGCCGCAGCGCCTCGGCTGCGCGCGCGCCTCGTTCACGAGCTCGAGCGCGCGCGCGGCGAGCTGCGGCGCTTGCTGGCTCGACGGCACCACGTACTTATAGCCGAGCACGAGCCAGGTGTCGGTGCCGCGGCGATAGATGCCGATGTCGCGCATGTCGCGATTGGTCACCGTCAGACAGCTCGAGCGGCGCAGTTGCTGCATCATCGACGCATCGCCCCCCGTGATGCGCAGACCCGCCACCTTCTCCGACTGATAGCCGCTCTTTTCGGTCGCATCGCCGAGCGTACGTCCCGCGGCCCATTCGCGCGCGGCGCGGTCGAGGAGCGCATCGTGCTCGAGGGTGCGCGCGGGCGGAAGGATTCCGCCGCAGCCGCCTTCACGCAGTGCTTGCACGGCGTGCACCGGATCCATCGGCTGGAGCATGCGCGGCGCGGCGGCGGCCGCGCACGTCAGAATGCTGCCGAGGCCGAGCGCGCAGAAACGAGCGCCTGATCGGCGGGTCGGATGTCGGCTTCGCGGCTTGTGCATAACGCCCATGGGGTCTCAAATGGAGACGGTAAGGCAGAGAACGGCGGGAGGGCGTGATGGATGACCGCGCGGGGCGGTAACTGGTCACAGAATTGGCTACCCGGGGCCTTCGATCGCGCTTTCAACGCGCTGGGGCCTCTGCGAGCGCCTCGATCAACTCGCAGGCGCGGCGCAGCGCCGCATCGGGGTCCATGCGCGCCGCAAAGGCGCGGCAGCGCTCGCGCATCGACGCATCGTCGAGCAGGGCGGCCAGAGCCCCGGCTGCACCGGCCGCGCGATATCGCCGCTCCGGGATACTGCGCCCGAGGCCGAGCTGCTCGATCCGCCAGCCGTTGTCGAACTGATCATGGGCGCTCGGCACTGCGAGGTGCGGGATACCGGCCTTGATCCCCTGCGCAAGGGTGCCGATGCCGCCGTGATACGCGAGAGCCGCCGCGTGCGGCAGGACCTCGCTGAACGGTACATAGCCGAAGGCCTCCACGCCGGGCGGCAGGCGCTGCGGCACTTGCTCCAGGAAATTCGTCACCAGCATGGCGCGTACGCCGAGCCGGCGCACTGCCGCGATCGATTCGGCGAAAAAACGCTGCGCATGCGCGGCCGCGGAACCGGGTGTGAACACGACGGGCGGCGGGCCCGCCTGCAGAAACTCCTGCACGGCATTCGTCACGGCGACCGCGCCGCTGCCGTCCCAGAGAGGAAACCCGACGAGATGGGTGTGCGGGGGCCAATCCGCCTGGGGTGCCGCGAACCAATCCGGGAAAAAGCCGATGACGCATTCGGTCGAGTGGATCCAGCGCGCGAGCACGCGCTGCACGGGAGGGAGCTTGAGGGTGGCGCGGAACTCATTCAGCGGCCGCCCGAGGATGCGGTCGATGGCGGCCCAGTCGATGAAACGAAACAGCGCCCGCTTGAACCAAGCCGGCTGAGCCGCGGAGATGCGCACGTCGCCGAACATCCCGCTGTCGATGAGGCTGCGGATGACGGTCGGCTGCAGATGAATGGAGGCGGTGGGGACACCGAGCCGCTCCTGCGCGATGCGTGCGCCCAAGGAAATGCTGGACGCCGCGACCACCGTATCCGCATCGGCGTGCGATTCGATGTGCCGGTATACCGTCTCGATCGAGGGCACGATCAGGCGGCGTGCGACCACTTGAAATCCTCTGCGTGCGTGCCACAGATCCGGATCGGCGAGCGCGCCCTCGACGTCCGCGAGGCTCCCCACGGCCAAGAATCCGAGGCCCTGCGCTTCGATCGAGGATTGAAAATAGGGATTGGTGAGCAAGGTCGCGCGGTGCCCTCTTGCCTTGAGTGCAAGACCCAAGCCGATGAACGGATGCACGTCGCCCGCGCTGCCGAGAGTCGGCAATAGCACGTTCAGGCGCCTTCGAGGCGGGGAGGCCATCGGCATCGGCCGAGTCTAGCGGGTTCTCGCGCCGGCGAACGTGACGATGGCATCCGCGAGGACGTCGAGCGAATCGAGAACTCGGCCGCGCGCCGCGAGGTGCTCGGAGATCAACGACAGCTCGCTGCAGGCGATGAGCGCGATCTCGCAGTGGTCCGCGAGCTCGGCGCCAATCTCGGCAAGCCGTCGTGCGGCTTGCGCGCCGGTCTCGCCTCGTTTGACGCCCCGTATCAATGCCATCAGGTCGTCCTGCCGGCGAGGCCGGACCGCCTCGAGGCCCCGATCGGCGAGCTCGCGCTCGTAAACCCCGACGCGATGCACGGCGGTCGACGCCAAAAGACCCACGCGCGCGCCCGGACTTCCCGCGGCGATCCGCGCGACCGTGAGCTTCACCATGTGGAGGAGCGGGATGGTCACCGCGGCCTGGATATCCTGCGCGTAGTGGTGGGCCGTGTTGCAAGGTATCGCCAGCGCCTCCGCGCCGGCGCCCTCGAGATTGCGCGCGACACGCAGGATCTCCGGCAACGGATCGGGACCGGTGCCTTCGATCAGATGCGCGATTCGCGATGGGATTTTCGGATTGCTCTCGATGAGGAGATGAACGTGGTCCGCATCGTCCTCGGCGCGGGTGCGCGCCGTCACGCGGCGCATCAGCTCGACGGTGGCCTCGGGGCCCATGCCGCCGATGATTCCGACCGCGCGATGCGTGCTCACGCACGCTGCCGTGCCGGATAGCCGAAGTCCGAAAGGTAGCCGAACAATCCGACGCTGCCGCCCGTGTGGATGAACACGACGTTCTCGCCTTTGAAGCGGCCATTGCGCGCGAGATCGATGAGTCCCGCCAGCGCTTTTCCCGAATACACCGGGTCGAGCAGGATCCCCTCGAGGCGCGCCAGCATCTCGATGGCCTCGATCGAGGCGCGAGTGGAGACGCCGTAACCGGGTCCCACGTAGTCGCAATTGGCCACCACATCCTCGCGGGCGACCGCACCTGCGACGCCGCAGAGTTCGGCGGTGGCGCAGGCGAGCTCGAAGACGCTCTTTTCCTGACGTTCCCGCGGCGCTCTCACACCGATACCCAGGAGCGGTACCCCCGAGCGTGTGCCCGCCAATCCGACGACCAGGCCGGCTTGCGTTCCGGCGCTGCCGGTCGCGTGCACCACGTGATCGATCTTGAGTCCGAAATCGTTCGCCTGCCCGATGAGCTCGAGCGCCGCGTTGACGTAGCCGAGCGCACCCGTCGGATTGGAGCCGCCGCCGGGGATCACGTAGGGGCGCCGGCCCTCGGCGCGCATGCGCGCGGCGATTTTTTCCAGCTCGCCATTCATATCGGGGCCGGGAGCGCAATGCTCGACGGAGGCGCCGTGCAAGTGATCCAGCAGCACGTTGCCGCTCTCGGTGTAGCCGCGATCGGTTCTTCCCGTGCGGTCCTCGAGCAAGAGGTGGCAGGCGAGTCCGAGCTTGGCGGCGGCGGCGGCGGTCTGACGCGCATGATTCGATTGGGTGGCGCCTTGTGTCAGCACCACGTCGGCATCCCGCTCGCGCGCTTGCGCGAGGAGAAATTCCAGCTTGCGTGTCTTGTTGCCGCCGCTCGACAGGCCGGTGCAATCGTCGCGCTTGATCCACACCTCGGGACCGCCGAGCGCGCGGCTCAGCCGCGGCAGGTGTTCGAGCGGGGTGGGTAAGTGAGCCAGTCGGATACGCGCGAAACGTCCGAGATTCACCGGGCTACCTCGACCTCGATGCTTCCAGCGCCTCGAGCGCGGGGGTGCGCCAGCCGCTGCGGCGCCCCCAGAAATAAAACGCGAGTGCCATCAAGGCGACGCATGCTTGGTCCCACCCGTAGCTCAAGTAGCCTCGTCCGCCGAATTCCCGGCTGCCGCCGAAGGATAACGCGACCAGGACCGCGAAGTACGCGATCATCCACCAGGCGCCCGCGAGATGCCGTGCAAAATCGCGCCGGCCGCTCTTTGCCTGGCCATAGAAATACAAAGGCAGCGGGATGATCAACAGCAGCATGATCTGTCCGGTGTGCGGCCAGCGCGCCCAGTACAGCATGAGGGTCGCGAGCATGAAGGCCGCGGGAGAAAGAACCTCGATGCCCGGCATGCGCAACGGCCGCGAGAGGCCGGGTGCCGTGCGCCGCAGCACCCCGACGCTCACCGGCACGATCAGATAGGTGATGATGGTCGCGACCGAGATCACTTCCGCAAGTTTGCCCCACCCTCGAAAGAAAAACAGAAACGTGAACGCCACCACCAAATTGAGCCACATCGCCGGCCGGGGGATGCCGAACACCGGGTGGACCCGACCCAGAAAGGCGGGCAAGGTACCGCTGCGCTCCATGGCGTAAATCATTCGGGCGGTGGTCGCCGTGTAGGTGGTTCCCGTTCCGCTCGGACTCACGAAAGCGTCCGCGTACAAAAGCAGTGCCAGCCAGTTGAGATTCAGCGCGAGGGCGAGCTGCGCGAACGGCGAGCTGTACTCGAGCGCCCCCCAGCCCTCGCCCAAATGCTCGGGCGGCACCGCTCCGAGGAACGCGACCTGCAGCAACAGATACACCGCGGTGCTCAGCACCAGTGAGCCGAAGATCGCGATGGGGATGCTGCGGCCCGGATTGCGCGCCTCGCCCGCGAGATTCACGGGACTTTGAAATCCGTTGTAGCTGAACACGATACCGCTGGTCGCCACGGCCGTGAGTATGGCGGCAAGATCCGTGACGTGCGGTCCGCCGTGGATGCCGATGTGGAAATTTCCAGGGTGAAATCCTGAGCACATGAGCGCAATGGCGGTGGCGGCCGGCACGATGAGCTTGAAGAAGGTGATGGCGCTGTTCGTGCCCGCGAATACCTTCACGCTCCAGAAGTTCACCAGAAAATAGATCACCACCAGCACCGCGCAAATCGCGAGGCCGGGCAGCGTGAGCTCGCCGTGGCCGTTCGCGGCATGCACATAGAGGTTCTGGGCCCAGCTCCAGGGCCAGGAGCTCATGTACTGCACCGAGGCTTCCGCCTCCACCGGGACGACCGACACGACCGCAATCCACGCGGCCCATCCCGCCACGAAGCCCACCAGCGCGCCGTGAGAGTAATGTCCGTAGCGCACCGACCCGCCGGATTCCGGCAGCATCGCGCCGAGCTCGGCATAGTTGACGGCGACGAACATGATCACCACTGCGCCGATGATCCAGGCGTACACCGCACCGGGTCCCGCGAGCTGCGCTGCGCGCCACGCCCCGAACAGCCAGCCCGAGCCGATGATCGAGCCCAGGCCGGTGAACATCAGCGCGACGGTGCCGACTTCGCGGCGCAGCGCTCGTTCGTGTGTCATCCCTTGGACTCTCCCTGAGCCGGGCTATTTCTTCATTCGAGGTCGAGTATCAGCGCGTCGCGCACCGGCGCCGGCAGCGGTGCGACCGAATGGCGGTAATTCTCGTGATCCACGCCGATGCTCAACGAGCCGCCGCTCTTGGCTGCCTGCACCATCGAGGCCGACAGCTCGAAGCGCAGGAAGTGCACCGCGGAGGTCTTCTCCGCGTTCTCGCGCTCGAGATCCTCGTCGGCGATCGCGAACACGCGCTCCATCTCGCTCACGCGCACCCAGCATCGATCCTCGACGCCGATCAGCTTCGAGAGCGCGTCACGGCGGGCATCGGCGTCCGGAAACTCGAGCAGCAACGTCGCTTTCCAGTTGGTGCCGCCCGGGATCAGCGGGTTGTAGGCGTCGAGCTCGTCCTGGATGCCGGCGGGCTCGAAGATCCGCTCTGCGCGCAGCATCTCGAGCACCTGATAGCGAATCGTTGTCCGGTCCTCGAAGCACCAGGTCACGTTGGGTCCGACTTGCACGTTGCGCAGCTGCTTGTGGGCGATGACCTCGGCGCGCACTCGCGGGCGCTCCACCGAATATTGCTCCAGCGTCATCAAGTCCTGGCGTGAGAGCTTTTGCATGCGATCCTCCTACAGGCCATAGGCCATTCTCAGCAAAGTCAGGGGATGGACGGGCGGGGATTCCCGGGTCAGCCCGCTCTCGATCTGATGGCCGGCCATCGGACAATCGCTCGAGTAGAAGTCCGCGCCGCTCGACTCGACGCGCTGTATCACGGGCTTGGCGATCTTCATCGACGTCTCGCGAAACTCCCGCTTGACCCCGTACGTGCCGTCGTGGCCGGAGCAGCGCTCGATGGGCTCGACGGTGGTATCGGGAACCAGCTGCAGGATGTCGCGGGTCTTCAGCCCCAGATTCTGCACGCGCAGATGGCATGCAACGTGGTAGGAAATCTTGCCCAGGGACCGCTTGAAATCCGTGCGCAGCGCGCCCGCTTTGTGACGCAGGGCAAGATACTCGAACGGATCGAAGATGTTGTCCCTCACCCTGGCGACGTCGGCGTCGTCGGGGAACATCAAGGGTAGCTCCTGCTTGAACATGAGCACACAAGAAGGAATCGGCGCGACGACGTCGTAACCCCGGTCGATCATCCTGATGAGTTGCGGCACGTTCTTGGCTTTGTGATCCGCCACCGCCTGAAGATCGCCGAGCTCGAACTTGGGCATGCCGCAGCAGATCTCCTTTTCGGCGAGTGCGACCTCGATGCCGTTGTGCCGGAAAATCGCCGCCAGATCGAGACCGATCTCGGGCTCGTTGCGATTGACATAGCAGGTCGCGAATAGCGCAACCCTGCCGCGCGTGCCGCCGGCCGGCTGCGCCGCCGGGGCGGATTGCGCCCCCCGCGCCGGCTCGCTCTGCTTGCGCAGCCGCTTGCGCAGCGTTCGAGACCGGTATTCGGGTATTGGCGCGTCCGGAGCGACGCCGAGCGCCGCATCGAGGAGCTTGCGTCCCAGCGCGCTATGGTTGACGGCATTCACCACTTGCGCGACCACGGGTATCCCCGCGATGTTGCCCACGGTGTCGGTCGAGGCCAGCACCTGGTCGCGAAACTTGAGGTGACCGTCGCGGTTCTTCACCGCCTTGGCGCGCAGCATGAGGTGCGGGAAGTCCACATTCCAAGGATGCGGCGGCACGTACGGACACTTCGTCATGTAGCACATGTCGCACAGGTAGCAGTGATCGACGACCTTGCGGAAGTCCTTCTTGTCCACGCCGTCGAGCTCGCCGGTCTTCGACTCGTCGATCAGATCGAAGAGCGTGGGAAACGAGTTGCACAGATTGAAGCAGCGCCGGCAGCCGTGGCAGATATCGAAGATCCGCTCGAGCTCCTGGTCGAGCGCGGCGTGGTCGTAGAACTCGGGATCCTGCCAGGCCAGCGCATGGCGCGTGGGGGCCTCGAGACTGCCCTCGCGGCCTGCTTTGGTCGGTGCTTCGGGCACTTTGCGATCTCCAATAAAGCAGCGGGCTCCTTGTGGGAGCCCGCTAGCGCTGCAGCGGCCTCGAGGCGCTGCACCCCACGAGGATGAGAGAGGCCGGGTCTACAGGTTGTCCAGCGCCTTCTGAAAGCGATTGGCATGCGACCGTTCGGCTTTCGCCAGGGTCTCGAACCAATCCGCGATCTCGCCGAAACCCTCTTCGCGGGCGCTCTTCGCCATGCCGGGATACATGTCCGTGTACTCGTGAGTCTCGCCGGCGATCGCCGCCTTCAGGTTGTTGGAGGTTGCGCCGATCGGCAGGCCGGTGGCCGGGTCGCCCACCGCCTCGAGATATTCCAGGTGCCCGTGGGCATGGCCGGTCTCGCCCTCGGCCGTGGAACGGAATACCGCGGACACGTCATTGAAACCCTCGACGTCCGCTTTGGCGGCAAAGTACAGATAGCGCCGGTTGGCTTGCGATTCGCCCGCAAAAGCGTCTTTGAGATTCTTTTCCGTCTTGCTGCCTTTTAAATTCACGATTAGCTCCTTCCGATTGAAATGCTCGGAAATGAATTACACTCCGAAACCTCGCGAGACGGTAGACCGCGAGCCCGCGACAAGTCAAATTGGCACTCTCTATCGGCAGCATTGGCGCCATCTATCGCGGCCTGCGCACAGCTGTCGAGGACTTGGTCGAAGACTGGCTGCTGGTCCTCAAAGTAGCGTTCCAGCGGGCGCAAAGCTGCATCGAGGCAAGACCGGTAGATGTGATGGGTAGTTCGCCCGGGAGCAGGACGACTTGGGGATCGCGTCACTATCCAGCCGGTCTCGGGTCGATGCAGCACTCGCAGGCTGCCCCAGTCATCCGGGGATCGCGTATCGGACGCATCGCCGACCTGCTGTCGTCTTTCGCTGACACGATCGGACCCGCACGCAACCGCCCGCGCCGGGATTGCACAGCCGCGAGACTGGCCGATCCGCGCAGCAGGCGCCCGATGGGCCGAAAAACTCCGACCGCGGCTACGACGAGCGTGGCCGCCCGCTCATTCAGCCGTGAGGCCGATGGTGATGGTGATGATGGTGGTGGTGTCGATGATGCGGCGGGTCCGCCAAGGAGACGTTTGCGAGAAACACCAGCGTGATGACAAATCCGACAATCTTGCCCATGACTCGAGACCTCTATGGAATGGATGCGCCTTGGAGATTCCGCCGGGCGCGCGACACAAGAATAGCTTCTGAAGAGAGAAATTGCGCGATCACTTGAACGTTCCGGAGGGTGCGGCCGCGAGCGCGGAGAGCGCTCGGAGGGCGGCACCTTGCGCCCAGGCGGAGGGTTCGGTCGGACAGTGCCGGTAGGTCTTGATGTCCCAGCTCGGCAATACGTCTGCGGTCACGCCGGTATAGGTGCCATCTTCGGCCAGGGCACGGTGACAGGCGGAAACGGCACGTTCCAGCACCGCGAAGGGGAGCGCAAGCCCGCGCGCCGCCGGATGCAGCGCAGCCGCGACATAAAACGCCGCCGTGGAGGTTTCGGACTCCGCCTCGGGGTCATCGAGCACGGCGCGCCAATTGCCATCGGAGTCCTGCGTCTGCGCCAGGCGCTGCAACGCGAGCGCCGCGAGATCGGCCACTTCCGCGCAGCCGACCCCGTCCAGCACGCCTACCAAGTCGAGCAGGCCCAGCACGGCCCATCCCATGCCGCGACTCCACGCGACGTGGTTGTTGCGCCTGTGTGTAGGGTCGAACCACTGAGCCCATCCCGCCTCACAGCGCAGCACTTGCATGCACTCGATCGCAAGCCGAACGGCCTTTTCCGACAAGCGGGGGTCGCCCAGCCATCGGCCCGCCATCGCGTAAGTCGCAGGCAGGTGATAGACCGCATCGATGCAGACTCCGAAGCGGAAAGACGGGCGGTGGGGCTCGAGTGCAGGAATGCAACCGTAGGCCCGGGGCAGCCCTTCCAGGCGGTCGAGCACGCGCTCAGCCGCCGTCGCGGGCAGATCACCGTCCATCACCAGTCGAATCAGGGTCGCGCCGGGCGCAAGCGCATCATCGAAATTCGGCGGGCAGCGGCTATTCCAGCGCCGGCAGATTTCCAACACGTGATCGCGATAGCCGCTCCCAGCCGGCGTCCACGAATTGGCCTCCATCAAGCCGTCGATGGCGATGACATCGCCCCAGTACCAGCAATGAAAGCGCCAATCGGTCATGCGCTGTGCGGCACTGCGCAAGCGCGCGAGATTCTCAGCGCTCGACGGATGCATAAGCTGGCCCTTGAACAGTCAAACGGGCGGGGAGTGCAGCGCCAGTCTTGCGCTGCACCCGCCGGCCGGCCCTGACTAGAGCTTCAGACAGTATGACCCCCGCCGATCTGGCGGGGGCGGTTAATAAAGTTTGAGGAGTCTGCCTCCTGCCATATCGTGGGTTGCGCACCGAGGTGTGCCGAGCCACATACAGAACGCCGGTAAGGGTGATCTGCAAAACTCACAGGAGGCAGACTATGAGCGAGGGTATCACTACATTCATTGGATTGGATGTTCATAAGGAGTCCATTGCAATTGCGGTGGCCTCTGTGGGGCGCGAGGCGCCCCGCTTTGTTGGAACGATCGGCCCGAGCCTGAAGGAGCTTCTCAAAGCGCTGTCGCACTTGGGCGCGGCGCCACACATGCTCATCGTCTACGAGGCCGGCCCAGGCGGGTACGTGTGGGTGCGGCAGCTTCGAGCGCACGGATTTGACTGCCAAGTGGTGGCGCCGACCAAGATCCCGCGCCGTTCGGGCGAGCGCATCAAGACGGATCGGCGCGATGCATTGTCGCTGGCCCATTTTGCGCGAGCCGGAGACCTGAGCGTCGTGACCGTTTCCCGATGCCGCCGATGAGGCGATCCGCGACCTGTCGCGGACGCGAGAAGACGCGCTGCGCGCTCGGATGAGGGCCCGTCATCAGCTCAAAGCCCTGTTGCTGCGCCACGGTAAGCACTATCCCGCCAAGACGAGTTGGTCTTTGGCTCATGAAAGATATCTCTCGAAGGTCAGCTTCGAGCACCCCGCGCAAAACATCGCCTTCACCGAGTATCGTTCCGCCGTGCGAGATGCCAACGATCGACTGGAGCGCATCACTAAGGCCCTGCGGGAGCTGGTCGTTGAGTGGCGCCTGCGACCCGTAGTAGAGGCACTGATGAGCCTGCGCGGCATGGACTTCATCGCGGCCCTCACCCTCGTGGCCGAGCTCGGCGACCTGCGTCGCTTCGCCCACCCCAAGCAGCTGATGTCCTTCCTCGGCCTGGTACCCAGTGAGAGCTCGAGCGGCCAAAGCCGCTCTCAGGGTCCCATCACTCGCACCGGCAACACTCATGCAAGGCGTATCTTGATCGAGGCAGCGTGGAGCTATCGCTATCCGGCGCGCATCGGACGCGAGATGCAGATCCGCCAAGAGCAGCTTCCCAAACCCTTGCGCGACATCTCTTGGCGAGCGCAGCTTCGACTCTGTCAACGCTAGCGTCGCTTCGCAGCGCGCGGCGTCCACCAAAACAGGGCCTGCGCTGCCATCGCTCGAGAGCTGACCGGCTTTATCTGGGATCTCGCTCAACACGTACCTCAGAAAAACTCAACCTAGGATATCGATCGACTCTAAATATCACAGAGCCTGAGCTGGAGCGCGACGCCGGACACGATCAGGGGAACCCTCGAAAGTTTTGCGTGGCATCGTTCGCGATGATCCTCGATCTCAGACAGAGGCAGCCCCGCGACGGAACGTTGTAATGCGGTAATCAATCCGCGGATATCAGACTGATCAATCGTCGCTTCAAGCTCCGCGCGTCGCGTTCCATCTCAGGCTTTGGTGTCCTCCATCGTCAAACTTCCTTCCACTCCTGCACGGCATGCGTGAGAAACCCCCTCGCGCCTGTTGACACGAGGGGGTCATATCAGAACTTCTGTCCGAATTTGACTCCGAACTGCTCCGGTTTGGTCGGGTAGATATGGGCATTGAGCAAGCAGTAGTGGAAGGACAGGTCGTTACACTCCGAATTCTTGCCGAGCTCGCCCCGCTTATCGAAGAGGTTGTCCACGTATGCCTCGAGGTGCCAGTTGTTCATGCCGGTTCCCGCCGAGAGATCGAAGGTCGTGAACGACCGAGTATTGCCCGCATAGATGCTCGTCGCCTCGAGACTGTACGTGGTCGAGCTCTGGTGATTGACCGATCCTTGCACATAACTCTTATAGCCGCCGACATCGAAGTTATAGCGGCCGGTGCCGTTCGCCTTGACCTTCGGCGTTCCCGGCAATTGAGTACCGGGGTACGCATCGATGCCGTCGTCGCAGTTGGGCTGAGCTGCTCCGTCAAGTGCCGGCTTGCAGAAGACCGTGGTGGTCTCCATGCGCAGGAGGCCCGTAACGGCGCCGGACAGCACCAGATGCTCAGTGGCGGCCCACTCGAGCTCTGATTCGAGCCCCTCCACCCTGGCGTTTCCCGCATTTTGGATGGACGTGATGCCGTTCGCGCCTTGCACGGCGGCTTGCACGTTGAACCACTTCTCGTAGAAAACGGCGCCGTTTGCGCGCAGGGTGTGATTGAACCAGTCGGTCTTCCACCCCAACTCGAAATTAGTGAGCGTGTCTGCGCCGTAGGACCCCGCCGCCGGCTGACGGTTGTTGCCGCCCGGCCGGAAGCCGGTGGACCACGTGAAGTAAGCCATGTCGGCCGGGGTGATCTGATACTGGAGACTCACTTTGTGCGTTTCGCCGTGCTCGACCACTTTCTTGTTGACATTATTGCAGGGCTGGGGGCCTCCCGTATAAACCCCGGGCGTGGTCACGATCGGATTCCCTTCCGCCACGCAAATCGCTTCACCGCTGCCGGAAAAACCATTGTTATTGAACCCGAAAAAGCCATCCAGCGTATTGTTGACCCAGAACTCGCGGATGCCGCCGACCACCTTCAATTGGTCCATCAAGTCGAAGGTGAGCTCGCCGAACGCCGCATAGTCACGGTCGGTGCGAGTCATCTGGGAAAGGTAGAAAACGTTTTGCTGCCCTGTAACCTGGTAGAAGACGGGCAAATCGGGGATGTCGAATTCCGCACGTATGTCGTCGGATTGCCGCTGATAGAACAAGCCCGCCGTCCCTCGCAACCGGTAGTCCGCCGGCGAGTTGACCCGGAATTCGTGACTCACCTTTTCGTACTTGTCGGTGTTCTTCGTGTACTGCACCGGGCGATCGAGCAGGTGCCCGGATGCGTCGATGAAGCGGGTGTACGCGTATTGTCCACCGGTAGGTGTATGAAAAGCCTGCGCGTCGTAGGCAATGGAATACTGCGAATAGTCGACCAGATTGTCGACCTGGCGCCCGAAATATCCGGCCGTATACGTAAGGTCCCAGTTGCTGATTTTTCCCTCGACCGTGAGCGCCGACTGATACCAGTCATCCTTGTTATAGCCGCGGTAATAATCTGCCACATTCAAGTCGCCGAAATGCGGGTCGTAACCGAATTCCCCGCTGGTTTTCTGGTGCTGGCCGATAATCATCGGCGTGACCGTCCATTGATCGTTCAGATCGACCTTGAGGGCCGCCCGCCCGCCTGCGGTGTCCACCGGGTTAAAATCCTTTTGCACCACATTGGCATTGTTGATCGTGACGGGGTCGATATCGGGATATCCGTCCGGAGACGTATGGTATTGAGGGACCGGTGTCCCGGTAGACGAGAACCGCTGGAAGGTGTCCTGGCGATAGACGTTGTTGATGTAGCCGCCATCGTGCTCGGCGTAGCCCACGATCCGGATCGCCGCATGGTCGGCGAGCGGGATATTCATGAATCCCTCGACTCCCCCGCCGCCGGCGCCGTCCTTCCACTTGTCGCCCTTCACATCGTAGCCGGCCGCAAAGGCCGAAGGATCGGGAGCGTTGGGGATGATGCGTAGGGTCCCGGACAGGGAGCTCGCCCCGTACAATGTGCCCTGGGGTCCCGCCAGCGCTTCGATTCGTGCCATGTCGTACACGTGGATGTCGAGCGCACCGGCGACCGTGGTGACGGGAACTTCCCCGAGATAAAGACCGCTCGAGGGCAGAAATCCGGCGTGCAGCGACACAGTGCCGTTGCTGCTGGAGATGCCTCTGAAGAACAAATTTGTCTGTCCGGGACCGTAGGAGCGATAACTCAAGCTCGGCAAGAGCTTGGCGTAATCGTCGAAGTCGCTTACTTGAAGTTGCTCGAGCTTTTCGCCGCTCAGCACCTGGAGGCTGATGGGGACCTTCTGCAGGTCCTCCGAGCGCTTTTGAGCTGTCACGACGACCTCTTCGAGCGTCGTCGTATCGGCGACTGTATCTGCCGCCGCGTAGGCCAAGCCTCCACCGGACAGCATTGCTGATGCCAGCGGCATGCTTGCCCATTTGGCGCGCGTGCGCGCCAGTTTCCTCTTTCGGCTACGAGTCATTGATGCATCCCCTATCGTTTTATACCGACTCCCACCTACGTGTATGCCACAGTGTCGGCGCTTTTAAAATAGTCTGAGCGGGAGAGAGGGCCTCCTCAGGATGGGTTGGCGTGGGACGGCGCGTCTTTAGAACGGCGGCACGCCCGGCTCGGCGGACGGTGCGGCTCAGAAGCGCGGGACCCCCGGGTACGCCTCGAGCACATCACCCAATGAGCGCCGCAGCGGTTCGAGCCAGGGCTCATAGTTTCGCCACTGATCCAGACCCTCTCGAAAGATCGGCTTGCGCACCTGTTGCGAGCTCGCAGTCCGCACCGCCCGGTCGTTCTCGTAGAAGCTCAACGTGGCCGGCTCGAATGACAGGCCGCAGAAAGTCAGCAGACGCCGTATTTCCTCGGCGGTGTCGTTGACCAGATCCTCGTAGATGACCCGGTGGATCGCACCGGGGACCACCCGATCGAAATGCGCCATCAGATCCACGTAATTGCGGTAGTACTGGCCGAGGTTCTCGAGGCTGTACGAGTACCGCTGCCCCTGGGCGAAATTCTGCTTGAAGGCCGAAAAACAACAGGCCATGGGGTGACGGCGTGCGTCGATGATCTTCGCGTGCGGCAGGATCAGCCGAATGAGGCCGATATGCAGAAAGTTATTCGGCATCTTGTCGATGAAGAAGGGCTTCGCGGTCTTGCGCTGGATGCGTGTCTGCGCGAGGTACTGCTCGCCCAGAGCGCGGCACTCCGCGGCGCTCTTTTCGGCGAGCACGCCGGGATAGATCGATTCCTGGTCGGTGCGCTTGTTACCCAAGGTTGCCGCCATGGCCATGATATCGGGCAGCTCCGTGGTGCCTTCCACGCTCGAATGGCTGGCCAATATCTGTTCGAGGAGCGTCGAGCCGGCGCGCGGCAGGCCGACGATGAAAATGGGGTCGGCCGCCGGCGCACCGAAACCTTGACGCGCGGCAAAAAATTCCCGGGTGAACACGGCCTTGGAGCGCTGCACCAAGGCCGTGTTCTCCGCGGGATCCCAGCCGACTCGAGCCGACCGCAGCTGGTTCGCTTTGACATAATGCTCAAACGACTCGGGGAAGCACTTGGAATCTTCCAGAGCCTTGCCGATGGCGAAATGAAAATGAACGCGATCCTCGTCCGTCAAACCAGGGCTTTGCAGTCCTTGGCGCATGGCGCGGAGCTCGGCGTCTTCGAACCGAAACGTCTTCAAGTTGGCAAGGCTGTAATAAGCCTCGGCCAATGCAGGACTCAGAGCGATGCAGCGGCGATAGGCGGCGATGCTGTCCGTCTGGCGGCCTGCCGACGCCAGGGCGTGTCCGTAGCTCATCCAGATCATTGATTGAGTGGGGTGCTTTGCGAGCACATCCGCATATATCTCGAGAGCCTCCTGATATTCGCCGATGTTCGTGAGCACCACGGCCCGTAAGTTGCGGTAACCCGAGTTGCGCGGCTCGCTGGCCATCAACAGATCGACTTGCTGTAGCGCAGCAATCGACCGGTTCTGCCGATACAGTGCCATCGCGTAGTTATAGCGAGCGGCATTGAAACTCGGCGCGAGCTCCAAGCAGCGGACCAGGAGATTTTCCGCGTCCTGATAGCGGCGCAAACGCCCCGCCACCTCGGCCAGCATCCTGATGGCGGCGACATCCGTCGGATAGCGTTTCAAGTGCTCTCGCAAAAGCAATTCCGCCTGGCCGATCTTGTTCTCGCACAGCGCGCGCGCCGCCGCCATGAGCCGCGGGTCCTGGGTCGATGCCTTGATATGTTGCGCGTAGGCCGCGTCGGCGCCTTGCGAGTCGCCTTGCAAATTCAACAGGTCGCCGATTTCTCGCCAAGCGTCCGGCATGTCCGGCTTGAGTGCGATTGCGCGGCGCAGAGCTGCAAGCGCATCGGTGCGTCGATCGAGCGCGCTCAGGGTGATTCCCGTCTCGTAATGAGCGGCAGCCCAGTTGGGCTGCTCGGCGGTCAGAGGCTCGAGCGCCTCGAGCGCGGCGACAGCATCGCCTGCCGCTCGGCGGGCGATGCCCAAGAGCAATGTTGCGGTCGGATGCCGAGGTATCACCTTGAGGATTTCGCCGGCCTGCTCCGCTGCCAGTAGCGGATCGCTCTTGAGCAGCCGGGTGGTATGTTCCAGGGCCGCCCCCAGTGTCCCGGTTGGTTCAGAGGCGGAGGCCATTCAGTACTTCGGTGATTCGGGGGGGCACGCTCTTATAATCCGGTCCGGGGCGATGAAATGTCAAAGCCGCGAAAAGGGGATGCGACGTCATGTTGCGCAGGAAATTCTTGAAACAGCTGGCGGTCGCGGGGGCGGCGTCGGGCTGCCGCTGGACTCATGCATCACAGCCGCGCGCTCCGCGAGTGGGCGTGGTCGGGGCCGGCATCGTCGGGGCTTCGGTGGCCTATCATCTGTCCCGGGCGGGCGCGCGAGTTACTTTATTCGAAAAGGCGCAGCCGGCCAGCGGTGCAACGCAAAACTCCTTTGCCTGGGTGAATGCGTTCGTGGCGGATCCAGACTACCGCGCGCTGCGCCTGCAAAGCCTGATGGCCTATCACGATCTGGACAGGAGCCTGCGGTTGGGCATCGTCTGGGGAGGTTACGCCAACTGGGCGCGCACTCCGGCGGAGGTCCGCTCCCTAGAGGAAAGCGCCGCGCAGATGGATGCGACGCCTTATGCCGTGCGTCGGATCGATGCGACGGAACTGCTTGCGATGACTCCCTCTCTTGTGCCGGGCGCGGTCGCGGAGGCCTTTTTCTCCCGCATCGATGGACACCTCAATCCGCTCGAGGCAACGCGCCGGTTCGTCGAGGCTGCGCGGCGGCAGGGCACGGTCGTCAAGCTTCAATGCGACGTGCAGGAACTGGACATGACTCACGGCGTGCTGATAGGGGTCAGAACGGCAAAGGAGCGAGTGCCGCTCGATCATCTGGTCGTCGCCGCCGGCGTGGACACACCGAGCGTCTTGGCCCAGGCGGGCTTCCCCTTGAAGCTACGTCATGCGCCCGGCATTCTCGCCCACAGCAGCCCAACCCCCATTGTGACGCCCGTCATTTTCGATGCCCCGGGACATCTGTCCTTCAAGCAGATGGCCAACGGCAGCATCGTGGGCACCGATTCGCTCGAGCCTCCGGATATCCCGGCTCACCGCGAAATTCGCGATCACCCGATGGCATTCCCGGACGAGGCTCTGCGGGCGATGCACGGCAACCGGATCCTCGCCAAGATTGCAGAGGTGCTGCCGGCCGCGCGCGGCGTCACGCTGGAGCGGCTGACATTGGGATTTCGTCCGATTCCGCTCGACGAGCTGCCCGTCGTCGGGGCGCTTCCCGATCTGCCCAACCTATACGTGGTCGTGACGCACAGCGGGGTGACGCTCGCGCCGATCCTCGGCCGATACGTCACTCGAGAAGTCATGAGCGGATCGCGGATCGAAGCACTGGCGCCCTTCAGGCCCGAGCGCTTCGCCGGGAGGGCGGCTCGGATCGACCCGGTTGCGTCGCTGCTCGCGCCCGCGTAGCGCGGCCGGGCGCTCCTCAGGGTCCCTTCGACTCGCGCTGCTGCTGGTCGTACGCCGCCCACGCCCTCTCGATCACGTAGGCATGGATATCGTCCGCGTCGGACATGCTGAGCGCGGGCGTCGCCGGAGTTGCCACGGCGACGCCGAACGGCAACATGCCCTGCTCGCGATGGGAACCGCCGAGGACGATCGCATTCCAGTCCCGGTGGGCTTCGGGCGGCATATAGCGTAGGTCCGGAATCCCGCCGTTCACGATCCAGCGCCCGCTGCCCTCGAGCCTCGGGGAGTGGCAACCGGTGCAATTGCGACTGTCGGCGAGCTCCGCGCCCCGCTTCACCGCCTCCTTCGAGTATGTCTGCGACGGCGGTCGTGGCACCTCGGGCGTTACGACGTGGGAAAAGGGGAATGTCGTGGTGGCTCCGAGCTTGAACGCGAGGAGCCGCGAGGGTCCGTATTGGGACTCGGACGTGACCATCATGGAGGCGGGAGCAAACAGCCGGAAAATCGATCCCCAGCCGACCGGCACGATGATGTACTGCTCATCTTGAAAGCGGAAAGTGACGGGCACGGCGTTGATGGCGGATCCGGTGCGGATTGACCAGAGCTTGCGGCCGGAGTCCGCGGCGTAGGCGGCAAACTCGCCGGTACCTTCGCCCTGAAAGACAAGATTTCCGGCAGTCGATAGCACGCCGCTGTTGACGATGATCGGGTGCTCGACGCTCCAGCGTACCGCCTGCAGCTTCGGATCCCAGGCGAGCAGGCGGCCGACCATGGGCAGAGTTCCGGGAGCCGTCTCGTTGCGCCGACGATCCATGATCGGCACGTAGGTGAGCTGAGTGAGCGGGCTGTAGCTCATGGGCCACCAATTGCGCACACCGAAGCAGCCGCCGCCGGGGCAGTCCTCCACGCCGTCGACGACCACGCCGGGATAGTCCATGCGCTCGACATCCGAGGCGCCGGCGGGAATGAGCTTTTCCTGTCGTACCAGGGGTCTCTGGCTGATCAATTCCCCGGTAGCCGCATCGAGAACGTAGAACGTGCCGTTGCGAGCCGCCGTCATGGCAACGTGCCGAGTTCGGCCGCCGATCGCGAGGTCGGCCAGCGCGATGTGAAAGTTTTCAGTCTGACGAAGCGGCGTGCTCGTCTGGTAGTGCCATACGTACTCGCCCGTGTCGGCATTTACCGCAACGATGCTGCCCGAAAACAGCTTCGCGCCCTTGGCGGACTCTTGTCCGGCGGTGCCCTCGTCGCGGAACGACTTGGAGGTGCCGAAGAGCAGCAGTCCGGTGGCCGCATCGAAAGTGATGGGCTCCCAGACGGTGCCGCCGCCCTGTCTCCAGGAATCGGTTCCCGACCAGGTCTTGGCCGCCATCTCGAGCGCCTTGCTCTCGAATCCGCGGACGGGGTCCCCGGGAACCGTCCAGAACCGCCACAGCTGCTTGCCGGTTTCGGCATCGAAAGCCGCCAGCGATCCGCGGACCTGTTCGTCGGCTCCGCTATAGCCGATGAATACCTTGCCGCGGGCGACCCGCGGGGCGCCGGTAACCCCGCTTTGTCGCGGATCACACACGCGGCTTGCCCACCGTTGCGTTCCGGTCGCGGCGTCTATCGCCACCAGCCGGCCGTCGCCCGTGCCGACAAACACCTTCCCGGCCCAAACTGCGACACCGCGGTTGGTGCGGGCGTTGGAAGAGTTATCGATGCTTTGATCGAGTCGAACATGGGGGTCGAAGGTCCAGATGATTTTCCCATTGCCGGCATCGATGGCGTAGACGACGGAGCGCGGTGCGCTCAAGTAAATGACGCCGTCGACCTCCAGCGGCTCCGCCGCCAAGCCCATGGGCTCGTCGAGCTCGGTAACCCAGGCGAGCCCGAGTTTGCCGATGTTCTCGGAGGTAATTTGCCGCAGCGAGCTGAATTGCTGCTGCGCAAGGCTTCCGCCCTTCACGGGCCAGTTTTCGCCGCTCGTCTCCGCCGCGACCCGCGCATCGGTGACGTTGCCCGCGGGCTCGCGGCTCTGGGAGCGGGGCGCCGACAGAAGGACCAGAGCGGCTATCGAGAGCAGATACGGCGGGGTTCGGCGGGTTTTCATCGAGCGCTCCCGGGGACCGATCGCATGCTAACGTCGCATCATGCTGGAGGGAACCCTATCTTCGCCGGCCTTCGCGGCGTTCATTTTCGCGAGCATCGTTCTGGCGGTGACGCCAGGCCCCGGCGTGATCTACCTCGTGACGCGCACGCTCAGCCGGGGACGCAAAGCGGGGCTGGCGTCGATCGGCGGGATCGCGCTCGGCGATCTCGGTAATGCCTTCGCGGCATCGATCGGTCTCGCCGCGGTGCTCAGCGCTAGCGCCGCCGCGTTTGTCGCGGTCAAGTTCGCGGGCGCCGGCTACCTCGTGTTTCTGGGCGTGAGAGCGCTGCGCGCACCGCGGACGGCTCAACTTTCGGCACCGATCAAGGCGTCGCTCGTGCGTCCGTTTCGAGACGCCTTCTGGGTGGCTCTGCTCAATCCCAAGACGGCACTTTTTTTTGCGGCGCTCATGCCCCAGTTCATCGATTCGCGCCGCTCCTCCTTGGGGCAGAGCTTGATCTTGGGCGGTGTATTCGTCGCGATTGCGATGTGCACGGACACATTGTACGTGCTCGCGGCGTCCGCCCTCGCACCAGCGCTCACGCAACGCTCGCGCTGGCTTCCCTGCGGCAAGTACCTGAGCGCCGCTGCGTTCATCGGACTCGGTATCTACGCCGCCTTCGCGAGCCCACGGTCATCGAGATAGAGCGCATTCGCCGGCATTAAAAAGAGAACGGCCCCGATCTCGAGGCCGTTCTCAGCGTTGCCGCCGCGCTCGCGCGCTCTACGATGCGGCGGCTTTTGCGACGCCGTTCACTTTCACGGCGTTGGCCGCCAGCAGGTCCATCAGAGCCGGCGACAGGGCATCGTACGGCTCGAGTTTGAGCTCTTTGAGGCGTGCGCGGATCGCGTCCATGTCTTCGGGCTTGGTGCCGGTCTCGATGACCGATGAGACGAACGCGGCGAACCCCGGGGCCGCCCAACCGCTCTTATCGAGACGTTCGGCATGCACGAAGGTCAGCCCGTTGAAGGCATGTTTCGGGTTGTTGATCGGTCCATGCATGTGCACGCCACAGACCGTGCAGGCGTTGCGCTGAATGGTCTTGCTCGGATCGACCACTTTCAGCTTTTGGCCGTTGGCGAGCACCTTGACTTTCGGGGTCGGCACAACCGCGATCATCGAGAAAAGCGCGCCCGTCGGTCTCCAGCACTGTGAGCAGCCACAGACATGGTTGAACAGGACGTCGCCCTCGATCGATACCTTCACGGGATCGGTCGTGCACTTGCACACCAAAGTGCCACCGGCAAACCCGGGCGTACCGGCCTTGACGCCGTTGTCGACGGCGGGATGAATCTTCACGGTCATGTTGAGCTCCTCATTGGATTAATAGATCACCACGCTGCGGATCGACTCGCCTTTGT
>Ga0302325_10000717_pt1 | contig 88651 bp, 73 predicted proteins | sample Palsa_T0_2_FD_201948 | JGI IMG/M metagenome (GOLD analysis project Ga0302325, IMG submission 201948) | Peat permafrost microbial communities from Stordalen Mire near Abisko, Sweden - Palsa_T0_2 | ecosystem: Environmental > Terrestrial > Soil > Palsa > Peat permafrost | place: Sweden: Abisko...
GTTGTTCGGATTCCTGGACCGGCCACTGCGGGTCGTGCCGGTGTGCACCGCCGAGGGCCTGAAATACGCCTGCAACGCCTTCCACGCCACCAAGGTGGCGTTCAGCAACGAGCTCGCCCGCCTGTACCGCAACCTGGGGGTCGACGCCCGCGAGGTCATGGAGTTGTTCTGTGAGGACACCTACCTGAACATCTCGCCTCGTTACCTGCGCCCGGCGTTCGCATTTGGCGGGTCGTGCTTGCCCAAGGACATCCGCTCGCTGCTCTACCTGGGCCGGATCAACAGTGTGGACATGCCGCTGCTGAGCGGGACTCTTTTCTCCAACGAAGTCACGGTCCGCCACGTGGTCGACCGGGTCGTGACCAGCCCCGGGCGCAGTGTGGCGCTGCTGGGCTTGGGCTTCAAGGCGGAGACCGACGACCTGCGGGAGAGCCCATCGGTGGAGTTGGCCGAGCGGCTCACCGGGAAGGGCTACGACCTGGCGATCTACGACCCGGTTATTCAGCCTGCTCGCCTGGTGGGCGCCAACCGGGGTTTTGTGGAATCGAAGCTGCCCCACCTGCGCAAGCTGCTGACCGACTCGGCGGCGGAGGCGGTGGCCGGCTGCGACGTCGCCTTGATCTCGGTCGCCGACCCGTCCATCATCGCCGCCCTGCTGGCCGACCCACCGCCGGTAGTCATCGATCTGTGCGGCCAGCTGGGGCCCGAGGTCGAGGCGCTGGCCGGATACGAAGGTATCGGCTGGTGAGCATGGTCATGCGGCGCCGCCTTCGTCGGACCAACGGTGTATCGCCCTGTGTACTGATCATCGTGCAAAATCTGCCGGTCCCGTTCGACCGCCGGGTGTGGCTGGAGTGCCAGGCTCTGCGGGAGGACGGCTATCGGGTGGCGGTCGTGTGCCCCAAGGGCCCGGGCGATCCCCGCCACCATGTGGTCGACGGCGTCGAGCTGTTCAAGTACCGGCCCTACAGCGGCGGAAACTCCCAGTGCAATTCGCAGTGGGGCTTCGTGGCCGAGTACTTGTACTCGTTCGTCATGACCCTGTGGCTGACCCTGGTGGCGTGGCGCCGGGTGCGCTTCGACCTGATCCAGACGTGCAACCCGCCCGACATCTTCTGGCCCATCGGCCTCATCTTCCGGGCACTGGGTGGCACCTACTTCGTGTACGACCAGCACGACCTGTGCCCCGAGCTGTACGAGTCCCGCTTCCCCGGTCGCGAGGGGGCCACCTACCGCGGCCTGCGCCTGCTGGAATGGTGCACGTACCACACCGCCGATCACGTGATCGCCACCAACAACTCCTACCGGGCCAAGGCAATCGATCGAGGGGGCAAGCAGGACGACGAGATCACCGTCGTGCGCACCGGCCCCGACCCGGATCGTCTGCGTCGGGTAGAAGCCAATCCGGCTTTGCGCCGGGGACGGCAATACCTGGCCGCCTACCTGGGCGTGATGGGGCCGCAGGACGGGGTCGACATCGTGATGCGGGCCGCTTCGGTCATCGTGAACGAGTTGGGCCGAACCGACGTCAGCTTCACCCTGATGGGCACAGGGGACTCATTTCCCGACCTGGTCGCGCTGCGTCACGAACTGGGACTGGAGGGTTATGTCGAGTTCACCGGGCGGGCGCCCGACGACTTGGTGTTCTCCGTCCTGTCCACCGCCGACGTGGGCCTGAGCCCCGATCCTCGCAATCCCCTCAACGAGGTTTCGACCATGAACAAGACCATGGAGTACATGGCCTTCGAGTTGCCGGTGGTGGCCTTCGACCTGTGCGAGACCCGGGTCTCGGCCGAAGGGGCGGCGGTGTACGCCGAGCCCAACGATGTCACCAAGTACGCCCAGGCGATCCTGGAGTTGCTGGACGACGAGCCGCGGCGCCGCACGATGGGGAAGATGGGTCGTTCCCGGGTCGAACAGAAGTTGGCCTGGCAGCACCAGCGGGACCGTTACGTCGACGTGTACGACAATCTTCTGGCCATCGGCGCCTGAGAACTGGCACGCGGAAGCACTAGCGCGCGGAAACGACGACCTCCACCCGGTAGGAGTTGGTGTTGGCGCTCGTCCCTGTCCCGCACGGCGTCGAGGGGCCGCAGGTCGGTCGTGACGCCGTGATCATTGCCGACCCGGCCGCCACCGCCGTGTAGCTGACCGACACGGTGCCGCAGCCGCCGAGCGGGATGCAGGGGTTCGACGGCGTCGTGGTGACCGCCCCCACCTGCTGCAGCACGGCGGCGTTGGATGCGAAGAGCCCACGTTCATCACCTTCAATGCGCCCCAAACGGGGCAGACCTTCGCCGCCACCACCACATCGGCGGTGTCGTGCACTCCGGCCAGCGACACCGTGGGCGTGGCCACGAACTGCACCGCCACGGTAACGGGCGACGGAGCCCAGCCGGTGGGTTCGGTCAACTTCTCGACCGACTCGCCCGGCTCGTTCGACTCGACCAGTTGCACCTTGGTGGCGGGAGAGGACGATGTGTCGAGTTGCTCGGTGAACTACGCGCCAGGCCCGGTGGCGGTCGGTACCCACACCATCACCGCCCAGTACTCGACCAGCGACTTCAACACCTTGTACAGCAGTGCCACCACCACGGTCACCGTCACCGACCCGACGTCGGTCTCCTGCCTGCCCGCATCAGCCGCGGTGGGAACCGCGACGACGTGCACGGCCACCGTGACGGGCACCTCGCCGTCGGGCTCGGTGGCGTTCACCGCCACCAACGGCGCCGATAGCAACCCGTCGGGAACATTCACCCCGGCCAGCTGCACGCTGTCGCCCAGCGCCACCGCTTCGAGCTGCTCTGTTTCGTACACGCCGACCGAACTGGGCGGGGGCCAGGACACCATCGACGGGGCATACACCGGCGACACCAACAACCCGCCCACGTCGGCTGTTTTTGCCCTGACTGTCACGGCGGCCTCGACCACCACGGCGGTGTCGTGTTCGCCCGCGACCGACGTCGTCGGCATGGTGACGACCTGCACCGCGACGGTGACCGGCGCGGCGGTCCAGCCGGTCGGCTTAGTCGGTTTCACGACCGACTCGGCGGGCACGTTCGGCTCCTCGCGAACCTGCACGCTGGCCGCAGGCAGTGCCGACGAGGCGGCGTGCTCGGTGACGTACACGCCGGGGCTGGCCTCGGCCGGCACGCACACAATCACGGCGGCGTACACCTCCAGCGATGGCAACACCGGGGCGAGCAGCGGCTCGACCACGGTTCCGGTCAGCTCGCCCGCGTCGATCTCGTGCTCGCCCTCGACGGTCGAAGTTGGCTTCGTGACCACGTGCACGGCCAGCGTGTCGGGCACCAGCCCGACGGGCACGATCACCTTCACGGCCGACAACGACAACCTGTACCTGGCGCCGCCGTTCTACGTCTTCAACAAGACGACGTGCAATCTGGTGGCGGTGAGCTCCACGCTGTCCAGCTGCTCGGTGAAATACACGCCCCAGGTGAACGGAGGCCCCGACTCGGTCACCGCCACGTACTCGGGCAACGTGAACAACCCGGCCAGCGCGGCAATGGTCATCGTGGGTTTGACACCGGGCGCGACCAAGACGTCGGTCTCCTGCCCGGCCACGGTGGCGGTGGGTGTCACCATCACATGCAACGTGGTCGTCACGGCGGCGGGCAACAGCAACCAGCCGCCCCGCGGCCTGGTCCAGCTGACCAACAACGCGCCGGGAGCGTATGGCGGGTGCTGCGCCGACCCGCAGAACGTGGGCCCGACGTGCACGTTGAACTTCCCGCTGGCCGGCACCACGTCGTCGTGCTCGTTCACCTACACGCCGACCGCAACGGGGACCCAGACCCTCGTCGACAAGTACGACGCCATCCCTGACAACGTCAACGAGGGGGGCGGCTACGACAACGAGCATCTGCCCAGCCAGGGCAGCGCCAAGGTCGTCGTGACCGGCCCGACGGTTGGGGTTTCGGTCACGGGCCAGGGCACCACCACCGCCCGGGCGAGCGGCGTGGCCGTCAACCCGGGCGACCTGGTGGTCGCCTATGTCAGTGCGGACGGCCCGGCCTCGGGCGGCCAGACCGCCACGGTCAGCGGCGGCGGTTTGACCTGGACGCTGGTGGCCCGGGCAAACGGGGCGCAGGGCGCCTCCGAGGTGTGGAGCGCCCAGGCTGGCGCGGCGGCCAAGTTCACCGTGTCGGCCAAGGCCGGGATCAAGGGCTCCAACGTCGGTCTGACCGTGGTCACCTACCAGGGGGCCACCGGGATCGGCGCCACCGGCACGTTTGCGGGCGGCGGAAATGCGCCCAGCGGGACCATCATCACCACCGGGGCGAGTTCCCTGGTGTGGGCGGTGGGCAACGACGGGGCCCATGCCATCGCTCGCAAGGTCGGTTCGGGCCAGACCCTGGTGGGCGAGGTCCTGAACGCCCAGAGCACCTTCTGGGTCCAGTCACGGACCAACGCCGCACCCAACACGTCGGGCGGTGGGGCGACGGTGACCATCAACGACAACGCCCCCACGGCGGACCCGTTCAACCTGGTCGTCGTCGAGATCCTCTAGGCCGCCACAACACAGCGCACAAGTCACGGCCGGGATCCCGACGGGTCCCGGCCGTGACGCGCTCTCACGGTGGGGGCGGGTCGTCAGGAACCTGGCTGACCAGCCATCGGTGCTTCCCCCCGGCGGTGCGTTCCGTGGCCTCGACTCGGCGCAACGTGATGTCGAAGTCCTCGCCCAGCTTGTCGTGTACCGCCTGCTCGACCACCCGTAGCCGGGCGGGCGGGAACCGAGCCGAGGCCACGTAGCGCAGTTCAACCACGCCCGGCTGGTCTTGGGCGAACTGCAGGGCGTACAGGTCGTCGAACACTTCGGTGTGCATGTTGAACGCGGTGAGCGAGATGCGCCGCCCCGTGCGCGACACCAGGAACTCGTGCTCCCGGCCTGCGATCTCCGACACCGCAGGCCAGGGATACTGCACCGGCTTGGCCGGGCGGACAAAGTCACCGGTGCGGTAGCGGATCAGGGGCAGGGCGAGGTTGTGGAACGAGGTGCCGATGACCTCGCACAGGCCCTGGCCATCGGGCGGGCCGAATTCCACAAATCCGTAGAACGGGTGGAAATAGAACAACTCGCTGTCGGATCCCTCGCCCGCCAGGATGACCCGCTCGGCGTGGCCGTACCAACGGTAGACGGGGCAGCCGAAGGTCGCTTCCAGCAGCCGCTTCTGCGGCAGAGTGAGCTGCTCCGATCCCGCCAGCAGGCCCTTGAGCGGCACGGGCCAGCGCCGGCCGGCCCGCTCCAGCAGGTCGGCCAGTTGCAGGGCGGCCGATGGGTAGGCGTGCAGCAGGTCAGGCTTGAAGCGCCCGACGGCGTCGAGGTACTCGCCCAGGCGCTCCATGGACAGGTGGTACGAGGACAGCATGAGCCAATCTCGTGTTGCGTCGTACGTGGCGATCCGGCCGTCGGACCGCCGCGACGTCTGATAACCCCGGAGCACGGCCAGGCGGGCCCCGTCGAAATACCCGCCTCGCATCCACTGTGACTCGAGAAACGCCTTCTCCTTCGGTCGGCTGACGCCCTTTTGCAGGTAGAACCCGACGGGCACACCGGTCGAGCCACCCGTGGTCATGTACAGCCGCTCCTTGGGGCCAACCGAGGTGGCGGTGAGCCCGGCCAGGTTGTCGGCCAGCTGGCGTTTGGACAAGGTGGGGCACAGCGCCAAGCCGTCGAGGTCGTCCACGGCGGCGGGACGAAAACCCGCCTCGGCAAATGCCTGGGCGTAGAACGGGCAATGGGCCTGGGCATGTACCAGCACCCGGCGAAGTTCCCGCAACTGGTATTCCCGACATGCTTCGGCCGATTCCTGGTACGCACCATTGGCCAGCCTTCGGAATTCGTCGAAGCGGGCACCCGACCGAACCCGCACCGGCAACGCCCGATAGGCCCGGCCCAACGTCCGCTTGGCCTCGTCCGGCAACCGGTCGTAGGTCGCCAGCAGGGGGTACAGCCGGTCTTCCAGGCTCAATGCTGCAGGACCCCGCGCTCAATGGCGCCCACCCAACCGAAGTGCGGTCGGAAGTCGAAGACGTCGGTCATGGCATCGAGGTCCCCGCTCCATTCCGGCCGGTCGGAGCGAACCTCGATCGCATCGGGGCCAAAGGACGTCAACGACAACCCGTGCATGGTGAAGGCGTTGACCAACATGCGAATACGGTGCCAGTCAAATCCCATCAACGTGGCGGCGACACAATCGACCGCCACGGGATCGGTGCCCGCCAGGATGATGCCGCATTCTTTGGCGTCGGGGGCCATCGGGCCATTGCCCTCACCTCCGATGATCCCGTCGACCACCGTCAGGTAGCGCAACGCGTTAGTCCGGCGGGCGCCGCGGCCGTCGAAGAAGAACAAGCACTTGTTGAGATCGAGGACCATGCGCCAGCACGTGTCGTTGCCATGCCAATTCCCCGAGCGGACGACGCTCTGGGTGTCACCGAAGTACAGGCGCCCGACCTTTTTGACGGGGACAAACAGGCGCGACAGGGTCGGCCGGCCAACCAGCCACCGCTTGGCCGTCCCCATCCACGAATGCTCCAGCCGTGACTTCCGGCTGGAATCGGGAAACTGGTCGCCGCCCTGGTCCGGTGTGCCCTCGGTATGGTGGGGCAGCCAATTCTTGTCGGCGTTGATCCCCACCAGGTTCTTGAGCGAGCAGGTGAGCCCAACCTTCTTGTGGGTCTTCAGCTTCGGGATATTGATGAGAAGGTCGGCATCCATGGGCGTCCGGCACAGCAGGTACTCGTGGCGCCCCCCGGTATGGCGGGCATTGGTCTCGGCCACGTCGAACGAAGCGCCGTACAGGTGGCCGCAACCGGCGTACTCCACGAATTCGCTGGATTCATTGAGCTCGATGCGGGTGCTGCCCGCGGGGTCGCCGGGAAGCTTCTGCACCGAGACGGTAACACCGTCGACCGCGTGCCATTCCTCGGGGCGCAGGTCGAGCAGGCGGATGGCGATATCGGGGAAATCGGCGCGGCACCGCTCGACCATGGCATCGAGGTGGCAGTAGGCGTTGAGCGTGGCGAAGGACGAGTCGGTTTGGGGCGCGTCGCACACCACGATGGAGCCGGATCCGGCGAGGCGGGGGGCGACCCAGCGGATGACGGCCTCGACCACCGCGGGATGGGTGACGACGTGCTCCCATTGCCCGGGGCCGGGGTGGCGTTCGTCGTGCTCCTTGACCCAATTCGGCTTCAGGACCACCCGGTCACCGGGGCGCACGCAGTCGGCCGGCAGGTCGAGCAGGGCCAGGGCGCGCTGGACCGTAGCGTCGACGGCCGGGCCGTCGGCATACGAGGTAGGGCCCGAGGCCACCGCCACCAGCGGGCGCTGGGCCAGGTTCAGGCTGCTTCTTTCACTCACCCCCCGAGCCTACCTCTGGGTCACGTCTCTCAGAACAATGAGGGATAAATGTTCTGGGCGTAGCTTTCGTCAACAGACGCCGAAAAGTACGCGCAGAACCGAAATCCCTCCCAGTAAGCGAGGTGAATGGGCAGGAGGGACTCGGATGTCGTGGAGGCTGCCCGTTACCCCCGGGCAGCCGGAGCGACGTGCGAGTCCCCGGGCGCACACAACCGAGCGCCAACCTACGCCAAGGGCTTGCGATAGGCCGCCAGGAGGGTGTTCTCCAGTTGCACCACTTCGCTTGCCGGCAGCTGGTCCAAGACGGCGCGCATCACATCGTGGTAATCGCCGTAGTTGCCCCAGTCGTGCCACATGATCACGCCCCCCGGCCGGCACATCATGCGTGCGGCACGGGTGTCGCTACTGGCGATGTCATAGGTATGGCCTCCGTCGACGAATACCAGGTCGACGGCGCTGGCATAGGGCTCGAAGTCGAATTGGGTCGAGTCGCCCAGAAGTTGGGTGATCTTGGGCTGGACGTCGGCACCGTCGAAATCCCGGCCCGGCTGGCGATTGCTGACCAGCTTCTGGTCGGCCGCCGACAAATGGGCGACGGACACTTCCTCGTGCGCCGGGGGAAGGTCGAGGGTGTACACCCGGCAATTGTCGGGTGAGTTGAGGGCAAAATTCAATGCCGTCCGGCCTCGATAGGTCCCGATCTCGAAAATCGTGGATGGTTGCACGGCCTGGGTGGCCAGTGCCATCAGCGCCAATTCGTTGACCGGGGTGGCCAGTTCTTCGTTTTCTACGTGCTCCAACACGATCCGGCGCTGCGTCGCCACCAGCTCGGGAAAGAATTGGAAGATCGATTCGGAGCGCCAATGCCCGGCCCCGCCCAGGTACATATATTCGCGAAATACCCGACCGAGATAGCCTTTGGCGTTTGGATTTCTCTGGGCAGCAAGTCGGAGGAACAAGACATTTGTCGTCTCGAGAATTCCCACGAGCTCTCGAAGGCGGCGATTGGCGGTCATCAGCATGGAACTAGTCTGGCTCCGCGGGCAGCCGTTCGCAACGTCGTACCCGTTGCGCAGGAAACAGCATGACAGACAATGTCATGCCGTCGCAGTGTGCTTGACGGCGGCAGGGCCGTATTATTGCGGGGCACAAGGAGGATATGTTGGACCGCGTAGACATTGCGATGTCGGTAAAACGACGATTTCCGAATGCTCAGAAGTACATACCGGCATCGTTACGACACATGTTGACCGAGAAGTTCCTGCCGGGGGATGTGGTGGGACGCAAGCTGGCCACCGAGGTCGGGACGTCGGACCTGTCGCCCGAGGTGCAACGGATCATCGACCAGGTGTGGCCGTTCACCATGACCTCGAAGGAACGTCTGGCTGCCCTGACCAGTTCCATTGAGTATGTGGTGGCCAGCGACATTCCGGGCGCCATTGTCGAGTGTGGGTTGTGGCGGGGGGGAAGCCTGCTCGCCGCCGTGCTCCAGTTGCGCGACCTCGGGGTGGCCGACCGCGACATCTGGGGGTTCGACACCTTCTACGGCATGACCGCCCCGACCGACGCCGACGCCGACTACCAAGGGAAGTTGTCGCCCGCCGAGTGGTTCGAGGAGCAGGCCCAGAATCCCGCCGAGGGCACGTCGGAGCGAGATATCCGGTCCCGCCTGCAGGCGGCCGGCTACCCCCCGGAGCGGATAAAGCTGGTGGCGGGGAAGGTGGAGGACACGATCCCGGCGAACGCCCCGGCCGAGATCGCCCTGCTGCGGCTGGACACCGACTGGTACGAATCGACGTTGCACGAGCTCGAGCATCTGTACCCTCGCCTGGCCGTGGGCGGGATACTCATCATCGATGACTACGGGCACTACCAAGGGTGCAAGAAGGCAGTCGACGAGTATTTTGCCGGGGATCGCATCTTCCTGCAGCGGATCGACTACACCGGGCGGGTGGCAGTGAAGCAAGGCCCACGCCAAGGGTGAGCGGAGAAAGCAGAGGGCGGTGAGGATTCTCATCGTCCACAATCGCTACCGCTCGGCCGAGCCGGGGGGCGAGGACCGGGTGGTCGACCAGGAGTCCGAGGCGCTGGTTGCCGCCGGTCACATGCTGGAGCGCTTCGAGGTGTCCAACGATGCCATCGATGCCATGTCGGTGACCCGCAAGGCCGTCGTTCCGGCCCAGGTGGTATGGAACGAGCGCAGTCGCCGCGCCTTGGCCAAGGTCCTGGCGTCGCGCCGACCCGATGTCGTGCACCTGCACAACACGTTCCCGTTGCTCAGCCCCTCGGTGCTCTATGCCTGCCACAGCGCCGGGGTCCCGGTGGTCATGACGCTGCACAACTACCGCCTGGCCTGCCCGAACGGGACCCTGTACCGCGACGGCGCCATCTGCCACGACTGCGTGGGCCGGCTGCCCCTGCCCGGGGTGCGCCATGGTTGCTACAAGCAATCGCGTGTGGCCACCGCACCGGCGGCGGCCGAATTGATCGTCCACCGGCGGGCCTGGCGGTCCAAGGTGTCGGCGTTCGTGTGCATCTCCGACAGCCAGCGCCAGATCCTGGCCACCGCCGGGCTGCCCCGAGACCGACTGTTCGTCAAGCACAATTTCGTTCCCCCCCTGGCCGTGCCGCCGCAGGAGTGCGAGCACATCGTGGTGTACGCCGGGCGACTGACCGAGAGCAAGGGGATACCGCTGTTGATGCGGGCGTGGGACCAGGCGAGGGCGGCGCTCCCCACTTCCCGGCTTCGCCTGGTAGTGGCGGGGACGGGACCGCTGGCGGCGGACGTGGGCGACTGGGCGGCACAACGGCCGTCGGTCGATTTCGTCGGCCTGCTCGACCGCGATGCGTGCGCCCGCCTGGTGGCTCGGGCCCGCGCCGCCGTCGTACCTTCCGAGTGGGAGGAAGCGTTCGGCCTCATCGCGGTGGAGGCCATGTCGGTGGGTGTGCCACCGATCGCACCCGAGCGCGGGTCGTTTCCCGAACTGATCACCGATGGCCACGACGGCGTGCTGTTCCCGCCCGGTGACGCGGGCGCCTTGGCCGGGGTGTTCGCCGACATCGAAGCGCAGCCACAGCGGTACCGCGACCTTGGTCGGACCGCTCGGAGCACCTACCGTCAGCGGTTCACGCCCGAGACGAGCGTTGCCCAATTGGTGCAGATCTATCGGTTCGCGATGTCCAAAGCGACACCATAAGCAACCTCGTGTCCGGTTCGACCTCGTTGATTGATACAAGCGGTTCGTCTACACTTACGGGAAACGGCGTGAGGTTTGGTTCTGGATCCGCGCCATGAACTCCGCTGTGCCGTCTCAAAGTAGCCGTCTCCAAAGTAGAAGTGCTGTCTCCAAAGGGGGGCTCTCGTATGATCCGCCGGTCGCGTCAGGCCATAGTCTTTCTTTCTCTCTTCGGCCTGCTGAGCGCACTGGCGACGGGGATGTCGGGTGGCATCGCCCACGCCGCGGCCACCGCCGCCACGGTAGCTCCGACGGCCGTGCCCACGGCCTCGGTTCGTCCCGCCTCCGGGGCGGCCCCCGGCGTGGCCACGCCCAAGGCCACGGCTCGTCCGGCCACGGTCAACACCGCCCAGTCCCGGGCGGAGGTCAGGGCCGCCGCCTCGGTGGCACCGGCTGGGTACCCGACCACCCCACCCGCCCAGATCTGCGGTAACGCCTCGGTCCTCAGCGGGCCCGCCAACCCCCCCGCCGGGGCGGTGGTGATCACCACCACCACCGACCTGTACACGGCGACGGTGCAATCGCCCCCGGGCAGCACGTTCTGGCTGGCCCCGGGGGTGCACACGCTGGGTGACAGTGTGTACAACCAGGTCATTCCGGAGGACAACGACACCTATATCGGTGCGCCGGGGGCCATCATCGACGGCCAGCAGACCAACTACTTCGCCTTCACCCAGGGTGCCAGCGGGGTCACGATCGAATACCTGACGATCCAGAATTTCGTGCCCCCGGGCAACCAGGCCACGATCAACGGCAACTCGTCGGCCGGCTGGTTGATCCAGTACGACACCCTGCAAGCCGATGGGATCGCGGTCGACGTGGGTGACGGGGCGGTCATCCAGTACAACTGCATCACGGCCAACGGCCAGACCGGGATCAACGGTGTGCAGGGCGTGTCCAATATCACCATCGACCACAACGAGGTCAGCTACAACGACACCGGCGCCTATGCCACCGGCGACATCTGCGGCTGCTCCAGCGGCATCAAGCTGTTCGGGGGCACCAACGCCGTGATTACCAACAACTGGGTCCATGACAACGCCACCGTGGCCATATGGGGTGACACCAACGCGGTAGGCGTCCTGATCCAGGGCAACTACATCAACAACAACAACGACGAAGCGATCTTCTTCGAGACCAGCTACAACGCCTTTATCAACGACAACAACATTCTCGACAACACGGTGGAGAAGGGCAATTTGTACGGCGGCGGGGACTTCCCGGTGGCCGCCATCTACATTTCCGAGAGCGGCGGCGACAGCCGGCTCTTCGGCGGCGTGTACTCCACGTTGGAGATCTCGGGCAACAATCTCGACGGCAACTACGGCGGCGTCACGCTGTGGGAAGATGCCAACCGGTTCTGCAACAGCGTGGGCAACACCGCCCCGGGCGAGTGCCCGATCGCGGGAACCGAGGCGTCCCCGTCGACCTGTGTCGCGCCCACCATCGACAGTCAGCCGTACACCGCCGACTGCCGCTGGCACACCCAGAACGTGTTGGTCGACCACAACAACTTCCGGGTGGACACCGACACGCTTGGGTGCACGGGCACCCGGTGCGGCGAGAACTCGCTCTTCTCCGAGTTGGGCGACTATCCCCCCTGGTCCCCCTATCTCGGTGACACCATCGAACAGGCGATCACCTTCAACCAGAACAACCAGTACGAGGACAACAACTACGTCGGCAACTGGAACTTCGACGTGTACGCCCAGGGCAACGAGGTCAACCAGGCCACCTGGACCAGCGCCCCGTACAGCCAGGATGTCGGCAGCACCTTCACGCCGCTGCCCACGGCCAACGCCCTGGACGCCAACACCTCGACCTTGGAGGGTTCGACCGGGTATTGGGTGCCCTGGTACTCGAGCACCGTGGCCCAGAGCACGGCGGAGGCCCATAGCGGGACCCACAGCCTCCAGGTGAACATCACGGCGGCCAATGGTTGGGGGGTGCAGCTGTACAACGCCCCCTACTTCCCGACCCACCCCGGGGCCAAGGTGCTCAGTTTCTGGGCCATGTCGAAGTCCAAGAGCCTGGCCGTGACCATGTCGGTGACGTGGCGGGACAACAGCGGGAATGTCCTGCAGACCGACAATGTCACCATTCCCGCCCTGACCAACAAGTGGAAACAAGGGCTCCTGTTGACCGATGCCCCGCCCGGCGCGTCGTTTGTCAACGTGGCCCTGGTCAGCGCCACCGGCGTCAGCGGCAACAGCCTCTACCTGGACGACTTTGTGGTGGCGGACAACGCCCTGGACGCCAATACCGCCACCTTGGAAGGCCCCGTGGGCAACACGGGCGACTGGGTGGCGGGTACGGGCGACAAGATCTCCCAGTCCTCGGTCCAGGCGCACAGCGGGACGTACAGCCTGAAGGTTGCCCTGACGGGCAGCGCCGGCTGGAACGTGAACCTGGACAACGCTCCGTACTTCCCCGAGATCCCCGGGCCCAAGACGGTGAGCTTCTGGGCCAAGGCCAGCGCCGCCACGGCCATGCCCGCCATCCTCAAAGTGAGCTTCGACGACTCGTTCGGCAACGTCCTGCAAACCGACACCGTGAGCACGGCCATGCTGACCACGGCGTGGGCGCAGTCGTCGGCCAGCCTGACCGCGCCCGCGGGCACGGAGTACGTCGGGTTGGAGTTGCTCGGTGCATCGGGTATCAAGGGCAATGCGGCGTTCTTCGATGACGTCGTCGTCCAGTCCCTCTGATCCCTCGTGGGCGGAGCTAGCTCCGAGGTATGGGAACCTGATCACCGCGACATTTGGCTGAGGCCTCTGTAGGAGAACCTGGATGAAGTTGGTGGTGCAGAACTATCGCTCCGGTGAGTTGTCGGTGCTCGACGTCCCGCCCCCCGCCTGCAAGGCGGGGGGCGTGCTGGTGGCGTCGCGCTATTCGCTCATCTCGGTGGGCACCGAGATGATGAAGGTGACCGAGGCGAAGCTCTCCCTGGTGGGCAAGGCTCGAGCCCGTCCCGACCAGGTGCGCAAGGTCCTCGACACCGTCGCTCAGGTCGGTCCCACTGCCGCCTACCAGAAGGCGATGACCAAGCTCGACTCGTACACCCCGCTCGGCTATTCGCTATCCGGGGTGGTCATCGACGTGGGGGCGGGCGTGGACGAGTTCACAGTGGGCCAGTTGGTCGCCTGCGCGGGCAACGAGCACGCCCTGCACGCCGAGGTCAACTGGGTCCCGACCAATCTGTGCGTTCCCGTTCCCGACGGCGTGGCCCCCAAGCTGGCCGCCTTCGCCACGGTGGGCGCCATCGCCATGCAGGGCGTCCGGCGAGGTGAGGTCCAGCTGGGCGAGACGGCGTGTGTGATCGGGCTGGGCCTGATCGGCCAGTTGGTGGTTCAACTGCTGGTGGCCGCCGGGGTGGCGGTGGTCGGTGTCGATCCGCTGCAGGATCGCTGCGCCTTGGCCGAGGCGTCGGGCGCCCTGGCCTGTGCCGCCCCGACCGAGGACGGCTTGGCCCGGCTGGAACGCAGCCTGGCCGGGGCCAGCGGTGGCATCGGGGCCGATCACATCTTCCTGGCCGCGGGCGGGCAGTCCAACGACCCGGTCAACATCGCCTCCCGGCTGGTCCGCGACCGGGGCCGGGTGGTCGATATCGGCAAGTGCCGCCTCGACCTGCCGTGGAACGACTACTACCTGAAGGAGCTGGACGTCCGCTTCTCCCGCTCCTACGGCCCGGGCCGCTATGACTCCCGCTACGAGATCGAGGGGATCGATTACCCGCCCGGCTATGTCCGCTGGACCGAACGGCGCAACCTGGCCTGTTTCCTCGACCTGGTCTGCCGGGGGCGCCTGGCCCTGGAACCGCTGGTGTCGGCCCTGTACCCGGTCACCGATGCGGTGAGCGTGTACGAGCAGCTCAACTCGGGCCAGCTCCGGGGGATCGGCTTCCTGTTCGAATACGGCGGGCCCGAGGTGGCGTTGGCGTCGGTCGCCCAGCCGGGGGAGGACTCGACCCCTGAGCCCATCGAGGTGCCAGAGCCCCCGGTAGCCCCGGTGGCGGTGTTGCCCAACGCCCTGCCCCGCCCGGTCGTTCCCCGGGTGCCGGTGGGCGGGACCGTTCGGCTGGGCTTCATCGGCGCAGGCAACTACGCCTCGTCGATGTTGCTGCCCCATCTGAAGGAGAAAGAAGGCGTGGCGCTGGTCCACGTGGCCACCACCACCTCGCTGTCTGCGGTCAACGCCCAGCGCCGCTTCGGCTTCCAGCACGCCTCGACCGACATGGCCGCGATCCTGGACGACGAGTCGATCAACGCCGTGTTCATCGTCACCCGACACCGCTCCCACGCCGACTTGGTGTGCCGGGCACTGGAGCGGGGCAAGGCGGTGTTCGTGGAGAAGCCGCTGGCCCTGTCGACCGAGGAGCTGGACCGGGTCTTGGCGGTGGTACGCACCACGGGGAACGACCGCCTCATGGTGGGTTTCAATCGCCGTTTCTCGCCCTTGCTGGTCCACATGAAGTCCAAGTTCGGCCGCCCCAATGCCCCCTCGGTGTTGCGCTACCTGGTCAATGCCGGTCCCCTGCAGGCCGGAAGTTGGTACCTCGACACCGAGGGCGAGGGGTCGCGCTTCGACGGGGAGGGCGGTCACTTCATCGACACTCTGAGTTGGTGGCTGGACGCCCGCCCGATCGAGGTGAACGCCCTGAGCACCGCGGTGGCCGACGACCTGGTGGTGGCGGTTCGCTTCGACGACGGCTCGGTGGCCAGCTTGGTGTACACCACCAACGGGAATAGGCGCTATCCCAAGGAGATCTTCGAGGCGTCGGCCGACGGGCGAATGGCGCGACTGGACAACTTTCGCCGGGCCACGGTGTGGCGGGGCCGCCTGCGCACTCGCAAGTTCCAGGCATCGATCGACAAGGGGCAGCGCCAGCAGCTGGAGCAGTTCCTGGCCTCGGTTCGCTCGGCCGGCCCCATGCCCATTGCGCTCGACTCGCTGGCCACCACGACGCGGGCCACGTTGGCGGTGGCCCGCAGCCGGGCCAGCGGTCGTCCCGTCACGGTGTGAACCGGGCGCGTCTCGGTTGGTACTGGCGCCGCCTCCGCCAGATGTCACCGGTTGAGGTGTTCTGGCGGGTGCGGGACCAGGTCGAGCATCAGTTGTGGGCTCGCCGCCGCGTTGGCCCGGGTGGTGCCGACACCCATGTGCCCGCCACGACGCCGGGCGGGCGAGGGGCGGGGTCTTTTCCCATCGTTGTTGATTCCGAGTTTCCTGTTGCTGCGGTCGACTCGTTGCGGGGCGCGGCCGAGGGCATTTTGGCTGGGAAATGGGAGATCCTGGGGGCGTGGCGGGCCGACATGGCGGCGCCCGACTGGTTCGGAGATCCGACCTCGGGTCGGCGAGCGCCCAATGAGACCTACGCCTTTCGCATCAACCACCGCGCCGAAGCCGAGACGGGCAACGTCAAGCAGGTGTGGGAGGTATCCCGGCACCACCACCTGACTGTTCTGGCGACGGCCTTTTTTGTCACGGGCGACGAGCGATACGCCCAGGTGGTGGCGGACCAGTTGCAGTCGTGGTGGCGCGAGAACCCGTTCCTGTCCGGGGTGAACTGGACCAGCGGGATCGAGTTGGGGATCCGGCTGATCGCCTGGACGTGGATCCGGCGGCTGCTCGACCGCTGGCCCGGCGTGGGCGCCCTATTCGAGGACAACCCAGCGGCGGTGCAGCAGGTGTACTGGCACCAGCAGTATCTGGCCCAGTTCGTCAGCCGGGGCTCGTCGGCCAACAATCATGTGATCGCGGAAGCGGCGGGGCGGCTGTGCGCCGCCTGCGCCTTCGACTGGTTCCCCGAGAGCGAGGGTTGGCGGGGCGCCGCGGCCGCCCTGTTGGAACGCGAGCTGGCCCGCAACACCTTTGCCAGCGGCATCAATCGGGAGCTGGCGTCGGACTACCACTGTTTTGTGACCGAGCTGGGAATGGTGGCGGCGACCGAGGCGCAGGTGGCGGGCCATCCCCTGAGCCCGGCGACTGAGGCGCGGCTGTGCGCAATGGTCGACGCCGCCGCGTCGCTGGTCGACCAACGCCTGGCCGGGCCCCGGCAGAACGATGGCGACGACGGTCGGGCCCTGTTGCTGGACGGGCCCGAGGGCGGGCGGTGGGAGGCGCTGCTGGCACTGGGTGCGGCGCGCTACGGGGCACTGGGCTGGTGGCCCGCTTGTGTCGGGGACGTGCGCAGCACCTTGCTGGCGGCCCTGGCTCCTTCGGTCGCCGTGCCTGGTCGTCCGGCGCATCGCCGGTCCCATTTTGCCGACGCCGGCCTCACCCTGCTGCGCACAGCGGCGGGCCGCCAACCGGAGATCTGGTGCCGGTGCGACGGCGGCCCGCACGGGTATCTGTCCATTGCCGCCCATGGTCACGCCGACGCCCTATCGGTCGAGCTGCGCTGTGGCGGGGTCGACCTCCTGGCCGACCCGGGCACGTACTGCTACCACGGCGACGAGGCGTGGCGGGCGTACTTCCGTTCCACCGTGGGCCACAACACGCTGGAGCTGGCCGGGCGCGACCAGTCGGTCTCGGCCGGCCCGTTTCTGTGGGTGGCCAGCGCCACCACCCGGGAGCTGCAGGTGGCGGTGGACGATGGCGAGCCGGTGGTGTCGTGGTCGGCCGAGCACGACGGCTACCTCTCGCTCGAACCCCCGGCCCGGCACCGCCGCACCGTACGGCTCGACCGGGCCCAGCGCATTTTGACGATCACCGACCAGGTGGCGAGCGAGGCGCGACACCGATGCCGCCTGGCGTTTCACCTGGGTCCGTTGGTCTCGGCGGACCTGTCCGGCGCCGTGGTGTCGCTCACCTGGCCCTTGGCTGCGGGGACGGCCTCCGCCACCATCCGCCTTCCCGCCAGCCTGGACTGGACGGTGCACCGGGGGGAGTCCGATCCCGTCATGGGGTGGTACTCGTCGGGCTTCGGGTGCAAGCAACCGGCTACCACCTTGCTCGGGTCGGGCTCGGTCGGGTCAGCCGACGGCGACCTGGTCACCGTGGTCGACATCGCTGCGGTTGCGGCCCTTCGAGAGCAGCCGGCGTAGCGCCAGGTAGCGGTACGGCAGGGCGGTGCGCCCGGCGGGCAACCGGGTGTAATGGCGGCGCAGCAGGCCGTCGAGGTGGTGGAAGCGCCGCTGCTCGTCGGAGGTCAGGCGTAGGTCGAGCCGCTCGGCCAGGCGGGGATCGAGGGTGCCCACGGCCAGGATGCGCAGCGCCGAAACGGCGCCCGGGGCCAGGAACCAACGCTGGAACCACAAGACGTCGCGCACCACCCGGGCGCTGGTGGCGGTGCTGCCCAGCACGCCCCGGTCGAGCACGTCGTCCAGATAGCGGGCGAACGCCGGGCGATCGGGTGGGATCAGGTCCCCGGGGATTCCGAAGAACCGGGCGAAGGCGCACATGTCCTGGTAGAACGCCTCGGCCTCGCCTGGTTGGCCGGCCTCACCTGGTCGGTAGGGGCGGACCCAACGGGTGAATGCGACGTCGCAGCTGTCGACCAATGTGGCCCACACCCAGGCCAGCAGCGCCGCGTCGTGGGCCGTGTAGTGGCCATTGCCGCCCGTCCCATTGATGTGGTCGTGGAACCGGTAGATCTGGCGGGCCGCTCCCATGGGCTCATCGGCCCGTCCGAACACCAGGCGCAGGGCGGCGTCCGAGGTGGCCCACAGGCGGTGCACCGGTTGGGTCTGGTAGCGGCTGTGATCGGACACCGCGGCGCCGATGCTGGGGTGCGCCACCTCCATGACCAGGGCCCGGGGATACAGGGCATACACGATGGGCTCGCCCACCACGGTTCGGATGGTGCTGCCCGGGCCGAACGGGTTGGGGGCCTCGGGGTCGAGGGAACCGAGGATCAGAGGTTCTTTGGCCCCCGCCGTTTCCATTACAACGGTTTCGGTCATAGGAGCAACGTATCCTCGTGGACGTGGAGCCGACCCGCCGCTACCTCATCCGCACCTTCGGGTGCCAGATGAACGAGCACGACTCCGAGCGCCTGGCCGGACTACTCGAGGCCGACGGGATGGTCCCCACCGAGGTGTTGGACGAGGCCGACGTGGTCGTGCTCAACACCTGCTGCATCCGGGAGAACGCGGACAACAAGCTGTACGGCAACCTGGGCATGTTGAAGGCGGCCAAGGATGCCCGCCCCGACCTCCAGATAGCGGTGGCGGGCTGCCTGGCCCAGAAGGACCGCGAGCTGATCCAGCGCCGCGCCCCCTGGGTCGACGCCGTGTGGGGCACCCACAATGTGGGTCGAGCAGCCGAGTTGTTACAGCAGGCCCGCGACACCGGTCCGGTGACGGAGATCTGGGAAGCGGTACCGCTGGACGACGAGTCGATGTTCGGATCCGCCCTGCCGGTGCGCCGCGAGTTGGGCCACGCCGCCTGGGTCACCATCCAGATCGGCTGCGACAACAGCTGCGCATTTTGCATCGTGCCCTCGGTGCGGGGGGCCGAGATCAGCCGGCCCTTCGGCCAGGTGGTGGACGAGGTGCGGGCCCTGGCCGCCGCGGGCACGGTCGAAGTGACCCTGCTCGGGCAGAATGTGAACTCCTACGGCCGCGACCTGACCTCGGCGTTGCGGACCGACCCCGGGTGGCGGGAGTCGGCGGCGCGCACGGGGGACGGCTGGACGAACGACGACCGGCCCCGGGCCCGCCCGCTGTTCGGCGACCTGTTGGCCGCCGTCTCTCGGGTCGAGGGGATCCGCCGGGTGCGTTTCACCAGCCCCCACCCGAAGGACCTGCGGCCCGACATCATCGCCGCCATGGCCACCGAGGCCGCCGTGTGCCCCCATCTCCACCTGCCGTTGCAGGCGGGCAGCGACCGCACCCTGGCCGCCATGCACCGGGGTTACACGGCCGAGCGCTACCTCGACCGGTTGGCCGCGGCCCGGGCCGCGGTCGAGGACCTGGCGGTCACCACCGACCTGATCGTGGGCTTCCCCGGCGAGACCGACGAGGACTTCGACCTGACACTGGCGGTTGTGGCGGAAGCGCGCTTCGACAGCGCCTACACCTTCATCTACTCGCCCCGCCCGGGTACCGAGGCGGCGGAGCGCGGCGACGAGTTCGTGGCCCCCGAGGTGATCGCGGAGCGCTTTGCCCGGTTGCGGGTGGTGGTCGAGCGTTCGGCCCTGGCCAAGCACGAGGGCCGGGTAGGCCGGGTCGAGGAGGTCCTGATCGAAGGGCCCTCCAAGCGTGACCCGGCCGTGGTCAGCGGGCGCACCGGGCAAAACAAGCTGGTCCACCTGGCGGCGGGCGATGGGCTCACCACCGGGGCGTTTGCCACCGTCCGGATCACCCGGGGGGCGCCCCATTTCCTGGTGGGGGAGTTGGTCGAGGTGACGGCCCGGCCCCGGCACCGCGTCCGCATCCCCGTGGCGGCGGTCTGACGGACTGCCCGCAGCCCCATTTGGCGCTCGTCGGTTGCACGGCGTCGGGCAAGTCGGCGGTGGCCATGGCGCTGTCCCGCCAGCTCCGGCCGCCGGTGGAGGTGGTGTGCGTCGACTCCATGCAGGTGTACCGGGGCATGGACATCGGCACCGCCAAGCCCTCGGCCGCCGATCGGGCCGTGGTCCCGCACCACGCGCTCGACCTGGTGGGGCCGGACGATGACTTCACCGTGGCCCGTTACCAGGCCGAGGTCGAGCGGGCCCTGATTGCGATCGAGAACCGGGGCGCCCGGGCGCTGCTGGTGGGCGGCACCGGGTTGTACTTCCAGGCAGTGGTCGACCGGCTGACCCCACCGGGGCGCTACCCCTCAGTGCGGACGGCGTTGGAGGCCTCGCCCGACACGGCGGCGCTGTATCGCCGCTTGGGTGAGCTTGATCCACTGGCCGCGTCGCGGATGGTCCCGTCCAACCGCCGACGGGTCGTGCGGGCGCTTGAGGTGTGCATCGGCAGCGGCCGCCCCTTTTCCACCTTCGGGCCGGGGATTGGCGCATTCCCCGACACCCGGTTCCGCATCGCCGGGCTGTGGTTGCCCCGGCCGGTGGTGGTGCAGCGGATAGAACAGCGCTTCGCCACCATGCTGGCGTCGGGTTTGGTGGGCGAGGTGTCGCAACTGCTGGCTCGGCCCGGGGGGTTGTCCCGCACGGCCCGCCAGGCGCTGGGCTATCGGGAGGTGCTGGGACACCTGGAACAGGGGACGTCGCTGGCAGATGCCCAGGTCGAGGCGGTACGCCGGACCAAGGCGTTCGCCCGGCGCCAGCGGGTGTGGTGGCGGCGCGACCCCCGGATCACCTGGTACGGGGCGGCCGAGAATCCACTCGCCGTTGTTCCCGCCCTCCTGGGAGACTGGAGGCGACCATGACCAGACTCACGCTCGCCAAACACCATGGGCTGGGAAATGACTTCCTGGTCCTGCTGGACCTCGATGGCACCATGCCGATCGACGCGGTACTGGCCCGCGCCGTGTGCGACCGCCACCGGGGTATCGGCGCGGACGGCCTGATCCGGGTCACCCGCCCTGCCGGCTGGCGCGGCCGCGCTGGGGCTGACGGCGCCGGCGCTGGGGCTGGGGCTGACGGCGCCGGCGGTGGGGCTGACGGCGCCGTGTTGGCGTTTGAGTTGCTCAATGCCGACGGCAGTCCGGCCGAGATGTCGGGCAACGGGATGCGGTGCCTGGGGCAGGCGGCGCTGGATGCGGGACTGGTCACGGCGGACGAACCGTTCGTGGTGGCCACCCCGGCCGGTCCTCGCACCGTCACCGTGCGGCCCGGCGTCGGACCGGCCGAAGCCTGGTCGTCGGTCGATATGGGTCGAGCGGTGATCACCGTCGGCGGCGGTGAGCCGTGCAACGTGGGCCACGGCCAGCTACGAGTCAACCTGGGCAACCCGCACCTGGTCGTGCTGGGCCCCGATCCGGCCGGGGTGAAGGTGGCGGAACTGGGCCCCGTCCTCGAGGCCAGCGTCCCGGGCGGGCAGAACGTGGAGTTCGTGGCCCTCGGTCCCGGTCCCGACGAGATCACCATGCGGGTGTGGGAACGGGGCGTAGGCGAGACGCTGGCCTGCGGGACCGGTGCCTGCGCCGCCGCCGTGGCGGTGTTGCGGTGGGGCCGAGTTGGCCACCGGGTCACGGTGCATCAGCTGGGCGGCGACGCCCTGGTGGAGGTGGGTGACGACGGCTCGGTTATTCTCTCCGGTCCCGCCCAGCTGGTGGCGGTGTGCCTGGTCGACGTTGACCGGGTGCGGGCAAGGGTCGTGGCATGAGCCTGATCGAACGCAGTTTTCGAGAGAAGATCGTGCTGGTCGGCGTGGCGCTGGGTGGCGCGTCGCTGGCCGAGACCGAGGACCACCTGGACGAACTGGCCCTGCTGGTAGACACGGCGGGGGCAGACGAGGCGGCGCGGGTGGTGCAGCGCCGCGACTCGGCCGACCCGGCCACCCTCATCGGCTCGGGCAAGGCGGCTGAGCTGCGGGACTTGGCCTTCGAGGTGGACGCCGACACGGTGGTGTTCGACGAGGAGCTGACCCCGGCCCAGTCTCGCAACCTGGAGAAACTGCTGGGCCGCACCGCCATCGACCGCACCGCCGTGATCCTCGACATCTTCGCCCAGAACGCCCACACCCGCGAGGGCAAGGCCCAGGTGGAGCTGGCCCAACTGCGCTACCGGCTGCCCCGGCTGCGAGGCAAGGGCAAGTCGCTGTCCCAGCAGGCAGGCGGGATCGGCACCCGGGGACCGGGCGAGACCCAGCTCGAGGTGGACCGCCGGCGCCTGGTGCGCCGCATGACCAAGTTGGAGGCAGAGCTGAAGTCGGTGACCCGGACCCGCCGGGTGCAGCTGAAGGCTCGCTCGCGCAGCCGCCTTTCCACCGTGTCACTGGTCGGCTACACCAACGCCGGCAAGTCCACCTTGCTCAACCACCTGACCAACGCGGGGGTGTTGGTGGAGGACCGGCTGTTCGCCACCCTCGACCCCCGCACCCGCCGGCTGGCTCTGCCGGGCGGGGAGTCGGTGCTGTTGTCCGACACCGTGGGTTTCGTGCGCAAGTTGCCCCATCAGCTGGTGGAGGCGTTCCGCAGCACGTTGGAGGTGGTGACCGAGTCCCACCTGCTGGTCCACGTGGTCGACTCCGCGGCCGCCAACCCGCTCTCCCAGATCGAGGCGGTGCGTACCGTGCTGTCCGAGATCGGGGCGGGCGACGTGCCCGAGCTGCTGGCCTTCAACAAGGCCGACCTGACGACCGAGGCCAAGCGTTTGGCGGCTCGCTATCCCGGATCGGTGACCATTTCCGCCCTCACCGGGCAAGGGGTCGACCAGCTGCTGGAGGCTATCGGTGACCGGCTGCGGGCGTTGGCCCGGGTGGTCGAGCTGGTGGTGCCCTATCAGCGGGGTGACGTGCTGGCGGCCATCCACCGCGAGGGCGAAGTCCTGGTCGAGCGCCATCAGGACGAGGCGGCGCAGCTCCGGGTTCGCCTGGACGAGGCGGGTGCGGCCCGCTTCCGGGAGTGGGTGGCGGGCCCGGCGGCGGGGCCAGCGGGGGACCCGGCGGGCGAATGACCGGTTTTGTTCCCCCCGCCTACCCCTACGACCGCCTGGATGCGGCCCGGGCTACCGCGGCGGCGCTGCCCGGAGGGATCGTGGACCTGTCCATCGGCACCCCCATCGACCCACCGCCGGCCGGCGTGCTGGCTGCTCTGGCCGGTGCCGACGAGGCGAGCACGGTGCGGGGGTACCCGCCGTCGATCGGAACGGCCCCGCTTCGACGGGCCATAGTCGACTGGTTCGACTCACGGTTGGGCGTCTCGCTGTCCGTCGACGCCCTGGGCGCGTGCGTGGGCACCAAGGAGTTCGTGGCCACGTTGCCCCAGTGGCTGCGGTTGCGCACCCCGACCCGGGATACGGTCCTCTACCCCGCCGTCTCGTACCCGACCTATGAGATGGGGGCGATCCTGGCCGGTTGCCGGGCGGTGCCGGTACCGGTCGACGCCTCGTTTCGGCTGGACCTGGGGGCCATCGCCGAGGCCGATGCCCAGCGCGCCCTGGTGCTGTGGGTCAACAGCCCGGGCAATCCGGCCGGCCAATGCGACGACCTGGCGGCCGCGGCTGCGTGGGGCCGAACGCAGCGGGTACCGGTGTTCAGCGACGAGTGCTACCTGGAGTTCACCTGGCGCGGCCCACCCTCGACGATCCTGTCCGGTGGGTTGGACGGCGTGGTGGCCGTGCATTCCCTGTCCAAGCGGTCCAACCTGGCTGGGCTGCGCCTGGGCTGGTACGCCGGCGATCCGGAGCTGGTCCAGTACCTGCGCGAGGTGCGCAAGCACGTGGGCATGATGCCCCCCGGGCCGGTGCAGCTGGCGGGCGTGGCGGCGCTGGCCGACCAGGCGCACGTCGAGGTGCAGCGGGAGCGCTACTGGGCGCGGCTGGTCCGCATGGCGGCGATCCTGGCCGAGTTGGGGGTGGAGGCGCCGCTGCCTCAGGGCGGCTTTTACCTGTGGGCGCCCGTGCCCAATGGGGACGCCTGGGGCTTCGCCGCAACTTTGGCTGCTGAGGGCGGTGCCCTGGTGTCGCCCGGTGATATCTACGGCGCAGCCGGTGCGGGCTACATCCGGGTTGCCTTGGTGCAGCCCATCGAGCGCCTCGAGCTGGTGGCGCAGCGCCTCGGCCTGGCCAGCCCGCTGGTCTCGCTGTCGGGCTACCCGGACCCGGTGGGGTAGTCAGGGCCGGGAGGGTCGGCAGGGCCGGGAGGGTCGGCAGGGCCGGGAGGCGACTAGCTTCCGTGGCATGGCTGACCTCGAGGCGACGATCGAAGATCTGTGGGCGCGCCGCGGTGACCTGAGCGCCGGGAACCAGGCGGGGGAAGACGCGCTGGCCGTGGCCCGTGAGGCGATCGACACCCTGGACCGGGGTGAGACCCGGGTGGCCGAACTGGCGTCCGATGGTTCGGTCGTGGTGCACCAGTGGCTGAAGCAGGCCATCCTGCTGTACTTCAAGCTGTCCTCGATGGCGACGATCGAGCACGGGCCGTTTGAGTACGCCGACAAGATCCCGTTGAAGACCGGCTACGCCGCCCTCGGGGTCCGGGTCGTGCCGGGCGCCTCGGCTCGGTGGGGCAGCTACCTGGAGCGCGGCGTCATCATGATGCCCAGCTACGTCAACATCGGTGCCCGAGTGGGTGCCAACACCATGGTCGACACCTGGGCCACTGTCGGGTCGTGCGCTCAGATCGGTGCCAATGTGCACCTTTCGGGGGGCGTGGGCATCGGTGGCGTCCTGGAGCCGCCCCAGGCGGCGCCGGTGTTCATCGGTGACGAAGCGCTGATCGGCAGCCGTTGCATGATCACCCAGGGGGCCCGGGTGGGGGAGGGGGCGGTGTTGGGCGAGGGCTGTGTCCTCAACCGGGCCATTCCGGTGATCGACGCCGAGACGGGTTCCGAGATCTCGCGGGGCGTGGTCCCGCCGTGGTGTGTCGGCGTGACCGCCTCGCGCCCGCGGACCTTTGCCGGCGGCACGTTCGGGTTGCCCTGCATCCTCATCATCCGTCGCCTGGAGCCGGGCCAGCGCCATGACAGCGCCAAGTTGAACGAGCTGCTGCGGGAAGAGGGCGTGGCCACGTGAGCGTCTTCTTGGTCCGCTTCCTTCGGTGACCGACCTGCTGGCTGCTACTGCGGCATTGGTGGCTGTCCCCTCGGTCAGCCATGACGAGGCGGCCATGGCCGATTTGGTCGAGCACCGGCTGCGGGCCGTCCCGTGGCTGGTGGTGGACCGGGTCGAGCACAATGTGGTCGCCCGTACCACCCTGGGCCGGGAACGGCGCCTGGTGCTCGGAGGCCACCTGGATACCGTGCCGGCCAACGGCAACGCCACGCCCCGCATCGAGGGCGATGTGCTGTGGGGGCTGGGATCGGCCGACATGAAATCGGGTCTGGCAGTCATGCTGGAACTGGCCACCACCATCGAGGCACCGGTGTTGGACGTGACCTACGTCTTCTACGCCTGCGAAGAGGTGGCGCGGGCGGACAACGGCCTGTCGCGGCTGTTCGTCCTGCGACCCGATCTGGTCGAAGCCGATGCCGCCATCCTGACCGAGCCCACCGCCGCTCAGGTGCAAGCGGGCTGCCAGGGCGTGGTGAAGATGGAGGTCACGGTCACCGGGACGCGTGCCCATAGCGCCCGCCCCTGGCTCGGGGTCAACGCCATTCACCGACTCGGCCCGGTGCTCGACCTGGTGGCGGGCTACGCCGGCCGCCAGCCGGTGATCGACCGGTGCCACTACCGCGAGGCGCTGCAAGCGGTCGGTATTCGCGGTGGGGTGGCGGGCAACGTCGTGCCCGACTCGGCCACGGTGACCCTGAACCATCGATTCGCGCCGGACCGCACGGGCGAGCAGGCCATCGCGGCGGTCGAAAAGTTGCTGGCCCCCGTCCTCGACCGCGATCGGGGTGACCGCGTCGAGGTGGTGGACCTGGCGCCTGCCGCCCTGCCCGGCCTGCAAGACCCGCTGCTGGCTCGCCTGGTGGCGGCGTCGGGGGGCGCGCCCGAGGCCAAACTGGGATGGACCGATGTGGCCTTCTTCGCCGAGCGCGGTATCCCGGCCACCAACTTCGGCCCGGGCGATCCGGCGGTGGCCCATGCGGCGGCGGAGCGGGTCGATCGCTCGGAGCTGGAAACCGTGCATCGGGTCCTGGCCGATCTGATCGCCGGCCTCTAGCGCGGGCTGGCCGGGCCGGCCGGCAGTCGAGCTAGAGCCGGCGGAGGACGGTGACCACCTTGCCAAAGATGGTCACGTCGGCCGGATCGAAGGACATGGGCTCCAGCCGGGAGTTGGCGGGGAGGAGTACAACCTTGGAGCCCTTGCGGCTGTAGGTCTTGACCGTCGCCTCTTCACCCGGGATGCCCGCCACCACGATGTCACCCTTGCTGGCCTCGGGCTGCTGGCGCACCACCACGTAATCGCCGTCCAGGATGCCCGCGTCGATCATCGAGTCGCCCCGGACCTTGAGCATGAACAGCTGGCCGTCGCCCGTGAAGTCGGCGGGCAGCGGAAGCAGCTCCTCGACGTTCTCCTGGGCCAGGACGTTGGTCCCTGCGGCCACGTCGCCGATGAGGGGCACGTGGCGGGTCGGCCGGCGATCCACCGGCGCCGTGGCGCCCGTCTCGTAGCTGACGCCGATGGCCCGGGGCTTGGTGGGGTCGCGCTTGAGGTACCCCTGCCGCTGAAGCGTCTTCAGATGGGCATGCACCGTCGATGAAGAGGTGAGCCCCACCGCCTCGCCCACCTCTCGGACCGTGGGGGGATAACCCCGGTCGCGGATCTGGGCCGTGATGAAGTCGAGGATCTCCCTGCGCTTGCCGGTCAGCTCGGTGTCGACCACCACATCCTCCTGTCGAACGTTCTGCTTCGCCATGTGATCTCAGAGTAATCGCTGGCTGTGATGAAATCAAACATATGTTCGTGATTGGGTCTTGACGGGGAACATCCGTTCGTGATCTGATGATATTATCAACCACGAACAAACGTTCGAGGTCCCGTCCCAGCGTTGAGGAGGTCCCGTGGTCGCCGTTGCCTATTCCCTGCCCGAGCCCTGGGCGGCGGGTGTGGCCGAGCGTTCGGCCCGGCCTGTCCACCAGATCCGGCCGGCTCGACCGGACGCGCGGGTGTACCGCCGCCGAAGGGTGGTCACCCTGCTGGCGGTCGCCGCCATAGCCCTCATGGCGGCGACCGTCATTCGGATGGCGCTGGCCGGATCCGGGGGCGGAGCCCTCACCGCCACCGGATCCTCCGGCGCCGCCGCGTCTTCCTTGACCGGCAGCCATGTGTATGTCGTGCAACCGGGCGACACGCTCTGGTCGATTGTCCTTTCGCTGAATCACCAGGGTGACCCGCGACCCGAGGTCGACCGTTTGGCTCTCCAACTGCACGGTCAGCCGCTTCTCCCGGGCGACCGTCTCCTGCTGCCCTAGTAGAGGGCGCCCGGCCGACGGCAGGGGTGCGCGGCCTGAGCCGGCCGGCGTGGCCGGTTGCCGGTTGTCGGCCGTTTGTCGTGCTCGGGTGGCCCGGGCGCCCGGGAGGTCGTCGCCACTGCAGTTGCCGCGGTCGGGCATTTTGCGGTGGTGCAGCGGCCATTGAGCCGGGAAGTCGGTCGGCTCGGACGCGGATATGGTCAGCCTGTGCGTTGTCCCGGTTGCTCGAGTGTCGATGACAAGGTCGTCGACTCTCGGCTGGCCGACGACGGAGGCGCCATCCGCCGCCGTCGTGAGTGCTTGGGCTGCGGGCGGCGCTTTACCACCTATGAGCGGTTGGAAGAGGTGCCGCTGATGGTGGTCAAGCGCTCCGGGCAGCGTCAGCCATTCGACCGGGCCAAGGTGATGGCGGGCGTACGGGCAGCGGCCAAGAACCGGCCTGTGACCAGCGCCGACACCGAGGCTTTGGGCATCGAGGTCGAGGAGCAGGCCCGCCTCGACGGACCGGAGGTGACGAGCCAGCACGTCGGTCGAGCGGTGCTGGAGGCACTACGCACGCTTGACCCCATCGCCTACGTGCGCTTTGCCAGCGTGTACAAGGGTTTCGCCGACCTGGGGGATTTCGAGCGCGAGGTCGGGCTGCTGACGAAGTCGACCCAGCCCAAGCAGCACTAAGGTCCGCGCATGCGAGTTGGTGTGCTTACCGGCGGTGGTGACTGTCCCGGCCTCAACGCCGTCATCAGGGCGGTGGTGCGCAAGGGCGAGACCGTCTATGGCGACGAACTGATCGGCTTCCTGGACGGTTGGCGCGGCGTGATCGACAACCGCACCACCGAGCTTGACGTCGAGCGTTGCCGGGGGATCCTGCCCCGAGGCGGGACCATCCTGTTCACCTCCCGGACCAACCCGTACAAGATCGAGGGCGCCGTGTCCCAGGTCCTGGCCACCCTCGAGGCGCAGCACATCGACGCCCTGGTGGCCATCGGGGGCGAGGACACCCTGGGTGTGGCGCACAAACTGGCGGGCGAGGGTGTCAACATCGTCGGGGTGCCCAAGACGATCGACAATGACCTGTCGGCCACTGAGGTCACGTTCGGTTTTCACACCGCCGTGCAGATAGCCACCGAGGCGATAGACCGGCTCCACACCACGGCCGAATCGCACGACCGGGTCATTGTGTGCGAGGTGATGGGCCGTCACGCCGGGTGGATCGCAACGTACGCCGGCATCGCCGGGGGAGCGGCCGAGATCCTGGTCCCCGAGGAGCCATTCGACATCGACGTGGTGTGTGAGAACCTGCGGACCCGCCACGCCAAGGGTCGCTTCGCTTCCATCGTGGTGGTGGCCGAGGGTGCCGTGCCCAAGGAGGGGACGATGACAGTCGTCTCCCGGGAGGTTGACCAGTTCGGTCACGTCCGGCTTGGTGGGATCGCCAACCTGCTGGCCAGCGAGATCGAGGCGCGCACCGGTATCGAGACCCGGGTCACCATCCTGGGCCACATCCAGCGTGGGGGGACTCCCACCGCGTTCGACCGGGTGCTGGCCACACGCTTTGGCATCGCCGCCATCGAGGCGGTACACGAGGGCGCATTCGATCACATGGTGGCGCTGCGGGCCGATCGCATCGTGCGGGTGCCCCTGGCTGAGGCGGTGACCGAGCTCAAGACCGTCGATCCCGAGCTTCTGCACGACGTGGCCGAGGCGTTCTTCGGCTGAATCAGCCAGCCAGGGCCTCGTCGATCAAGGCACGCAACGGCGCCAGCAGCCCCGGCGCGGCCACCAACACGGTGCCGTCGGCCAGCGTCTCGACCTCGGCGCCGGCCTCCGCCGCGATGAGCACGCCCGCCGCCAGGTCCCACGGTTGCAACCCCAACTCGTAGAAGGCGTTCACCCGGCCCGTCGCCACCCAGCACAGGTCGAGGGCAGCGGCGCCGAAGCGGCGGATGTCGCGCACCCGAGGCAACAGATAAGCAACCACCTCGGCCTGGTAGGCCCGTCGCTCGGGTAGGTAGGAAAACCCCGTCGCGACCAGCGCGGTGGCCGGGGGCGGGGCAACGGCAGGCAGCCGAAGGACCTGGCCGTTCAGCGTGGCGCCCCGGCCGGCCACCGCGCACCACGTCTCGTGGCGCGATGGGTCGACGACCACGCCGACGGCCGCTCGGCCATCAACTTCGGCCGCCACCGAGACGGCGTAGGCGGGCACGCCGAACAGGAAGTTGGTCGTGCCGTCCAGCGGGTCGATGACCCAGCGGACGCCGGTGGTGCCGGACCGAGACGTGCCCTCCTCAGCCAAGATCGCGTCGTGGGGCCGGCGGGCGTCGAGCAGGTCGACGACGCAGCGCTCGGCGCCCCGGTCGACCTCGCTCACCAGGTCAGTGGGGGAGGACTTGGTGGAGACGTGGACCCGTCGTTGCCCGGCCTCCGCAGCTATGAGCGCCGCCGCCGATGCGGCGGCTTCGCCGGCCACCGCCAGCAGTTCGTCGGTCAGCTCTTGGGGGACTGGCGGGATGGTGGCCATCGGGTAGTTCTACCGCGGCTGGTGGTCGTAGCCTCCCGGTCCATGGCCTCGCCGCCGGTCGACCTGCGCTCGGACACCGTCACACGACCCACCCCGGCAATGCGCCAAGCCATGGCCGATGCCGTGGTGGGCGACGACCTGTACCGGGAGGATCCGACGGTCATCGCCCTGGAGAAGGCGTTCGCCCAACGGTTGGGCAAGGAGGCGGCGCTGTTCGTGCCGTCGGGGACTATGGGCAACCAGTTGGCCCTGCGGGTCTTGTCCCGTCCCGGCGACCTGGTGGTGGCCGGGGGCCGACAGCACCTGGTGATCTACGAGAACGCGGCTTCGGCCCGCAACTCACTGGTGCAGGTCCACGCGGTCGACGACGAACTGGGCACTCTCGACCTGGGAGCCATCGAGTGGGCGATCGAGGCGGCCAGTCATCATCAGCCGCGGGTCGGCCTGGTGTGCATCGAGAACACTCACATGCCGGCCAACGGCGCCCCGTGGCCGGCCGATCAGCTTCGGGCGCTGGGTTCGTTCTGCCTAGCGGCCGGGCTGCCGGTCCACCTGGATGGCGCCCGGCTGTGGCACGCCGAGGTGGCGACCGGCGTGGCCATGGCGGAGTTGGCCCAGGCGGCGACCACCGTGATGTGTTGCCTGTCCAAGGGCCTGTGCGCCCCGGTGGGCTCGCTGTTGGCCGGGCCGGTCGATGTCATCGATGCCGCCCGGCTCGAACGCAGTCGGATGGGGGGCGGGATGCGACAGGCCGGGGTCATCGCCGCGGCGGGGCTAGTGGCCATGGAATCGATGGTGGACCGGCTGGTCGAGGACCACGTCCGGGCCCGTCGCCTGGCCGAGGCGGTGGTCGACCGGTGGCCCGACCCAGGGCTCGACCCGGATCACGTCCAGACCAACGTGGTGGTCTTCCGCCATGACGACACCGTGGGCCTGCTGGCTCATCTGGACAGTCACGGGATCAAGGCGGGGACGATCGCGCCGGGCACGGTGCGCTTGGTGACCCACCACGATGTCGACGACGAGGGGATCGAACGGGCCTGCCGCGCCATCGGCACTGCCCCCTGACCGGGAGTGATTGGTGCGCGGTGCGCCGGTAGATTCCGTTTCCATGGCCGAGCTGGTTGACGCCGTCCCCTCGTCGGCGTTGGCCGTCTACGCCCACCCCGACGATCCCGAGGTGTCGTGCGGCGGCACCCTGGCCCGGTGGGCCGCCGCGGGGACCGAGGTCATGGTGTGCATCTGCGCTCAGGGTGACAAGGGCTCACTCGATCCGTCGGTCGTTCCCGCGGTGTTGGCCGGCCTGCGGCGCGAGGAGGTGAAGGCGGCGGGCGAGGTTCTCGGGGTGAAGGGCCAGCACTTTCTCGGGTATGGGGACGGCGACTTGGAGGCGGACACCGAGCTGCGGGGCCATCTGGTCGGGCTCATCCGTCGGCTGAAGCCGGAGGTGGTGGTGTGCCCTGACCCGACGGCGGTGTTCTTCGGTCAGCAGTACGCCAACCACCGGGACCATCGGGTGGTGGGCTGGGCCACGTTGGATGCTGTGGCGCCGGCTGCCGCCAACCCGCACTATTTTCCCGCCGCCGGACCGGCACACCAGGTGGCGGTGCTGTACCTGTCGGGGACGCTCGAGCCCGACGTGTGGGTCGACATCACGGGCGTGGTGGAGCGCAAGGCGCAGGCGGTGGCGTGCCACGCCAGCCAGGTGGGGGAGCCAGGGGAATGGCTGCGTACCGTGGTGCGCCAGCGAGCGGAGGCGGGAGGCCGCCGAGCGGGCGTGCTGTACGCCGAGGGGTTTCGCCGCCTGCTGCTCCGCTCGTAGCGCCGCCCGCCGCCCGCCGCCCGCCGCCCGCCGCCGCCCGCCAGCGCCGCCGCCCGCCCGCCGGCCATCGGGGGTCGCCAACTGGGCTCCGGGCTTTGGTCGGGCTGTTTTCTGTGCCGTCTGAGCGTTCTGATGTCGATTTGATGCAAATAGCAGCATCAAATCGACATCAGAACCACCAGGTGACAGAGAAACTGGCCGCTCGAGGATTTCCAGCAGGTCGGTGGGGGCAATGACGGCATGCTCGCCCACAACGACGCTGTGCCGCTCCAACAGGATCGGGTGTGCCGCCACCGCCGCTCGCAGCCCGTCGAGCGAGGCTTTTCCCAGGTCCGGCCCGCCGGTCGTCATCGGCATCAGGACCGCGAGGCATCGACCATAGGGCGACAGCCGCTAGCCCTCCGGTTCCGGGGCCGGCGCAACCTCGGTGACAGGAGCGACGTCCGGGGCCGATCCGATCGTGGGCTCCGAGGCTGGTGCCACGGCGATGTCGGGAGGCGGGGGATCGGGGGGCGCCACGGGAGGCGGTGGATCGAGGTCGGGAGCGGAAACAGGGTCGGTGGCAGGCAGATCCGCGTCGGCCTCGGAGGCGGCGGCCTCGGAGGCGGCGGCCTCGTCGATGGCGGGCAGGTTGCCATCGGCCCGGTCGGTGCCGCCTTCCGTGAAGGTGCCGGCCACTGCTTCGATCATCGCCTCGAGTTGGCGCTTTTCCTTGATCGAGCGCCATTCTCCCATGGCCCGCAACACCAGCACGGCGATGACGGCCACGCCCCCGGCCGCGGTGATCGCCCCGATCAGCCCACCCACCCCCTCGGGCGAGGCGCAACTGCCGTGACATCCCACCTTCACCGCGCTGGATCCGATGAGGCCGCCACAAAGCCCGGCCACCACGATCGCGGCGAACGCCAGGATGCGAGCCTGCACCGAGGGGAGGGCGGAAATCGGGCGGGGAGTTTCCGATCCCCGCTCACCATTCGCCGATGTCATGCGAGCCGTCATCGTAGGCTCCCTCGGATGGTTCGTTGCCTGATCGTGCTGCCGACCTATCAGGAGGCGACGAACATTGCCGCCGTCCTGCGGCGCATCCGGGCCGCCACTCCCGCCGCCGGCGTGCTGGTGGTGGACGATGCCAGCCCGGACGGCACGGCGGCGCTGGCCACTGCCATGGGCGCGGAGCTGGGCAACATCGACGTACTCTCCCGACCGGGCAAGTCCGGCCTGGGCAGTGCCTACCGCGACGGGTTCCGCTGGGCCCTGGAACGGGGCCACGAGGTCATCATCGAGATGGACGCCGACCTGTCGCACGATCCGGCTGACCTGCCCCGGCTGGTGGCGGCGGTGGAGGACGGGGCCGACCTGGCCATCGGGGCGCGCTACATCCCTGGTGGCTCGATCCCACAGTGGTCGTGGCATCGCCGCCTGCTGTCCCGGCAGGGCAACCGATATGCCTCGTGGGCCCTCGGCCTGTCGATCAGCGACGCCACCTCGGGGTTCCGGGCCTACCGGGCTTCGGTCCTGGACAAGGTCGACTTGGGCAGCGTGCGGGCCGACGGGTACGGCTTTCAGGTGGAAATGGCGTATCAGGTGGCATCGCTCGGCGGGGCCATCACCGAGGTGCCTATCCGGTTCTCGGAGCGGGCCAACGGGCACTCGAAGATGTCGAGCCGCATCGTGATCGAGGCGTTGTTCCTGGTCACCTGGTGGGGCGTCCGCGACCGGTTGCCCAAGCTCCGGCGCCGCGATCGGCGGTAACCTCCGTGGCCACCATCCTCCACGTCGACATGGATGCCTTCTTCGCCGCGGTCGAGGTTCTCCTCGATCCGTCTCTGGCCGGTCGTCCGGTAGTGGTGGGCGGCGCCGGGCGCCGCGGAGTCGTGGCCGCGGCCAGCTACGAGGCCCGGGTGTTCGGTGTGCGTTCGGCCATGCCATCGTCGCAGGCCCTGCGTCTGTGCCCCCAGGCGGTGTTCGTCCCCGGTCGTTACGACTGCTACAGCGAGATCAGCCAGCAGATCCATGCCATCTTCCAGGCCTATTCCCCGCTGGTCGAGCCGATTGCGCTGGACGAAGCTTTTCTCGACGTCAGTGGTGCTCGTGGCCTGTTCGGCGATGGCCCGACCATCGGTCATCGTATCCGCCGCCAGGTGCACGAAGACCTAGGGCTTTCGGCGTCGGTCGGGGTGGCGGCAACCAAGTTCGTGGCCAAGCTGGCCTCGGAGGCGGCCAAACCGAAGGCCAATCGGGATGGTGTGCACCCGGGTGCCGGTGTCGTCGTGGTCGAGCCGGGCGAGGAGCTGGCGTTCCTCCACCCGCTGCCCATTGAGGCACTGTGGGGCGTCGGGCCGGTCACCTCGTCACGGCTGCGGGGGCTGGGGGTCACGACCATCGGCCAGCTGGCCGCGGTGCCCGTCGACACGTTGGTGGGCACCCTCGGCTCGGCCCAGGGGCGGCACCTGCACGAGTTGGCGTGGGCTCGGGATGCCCGCCGGGTCGAGCCCAACCGGGCCGTGCAGTCGATCGGCCACGAGGAGACCTACCCGTGGGACCGGGTCGACCGGGAGGAACTGAACCGCGAGGTGGTGCGGATGGCCGACGCCGTGGCCAGCCGACTGCGGGCGGCCGGGGTGACGGGTCGGACCGTCATGCTCAAGCTGCGCTACGGCGACTTCACCACCATCACCCGCTCGGTCACGGTGACCAGCGCCGTCGACAGCGGCCCGGCCATCGCCCGGGCCGCCGGTTGGCTGCTCGACCAAGTCAGCGTGGCGCCCGGTGTGCGCCTCCTCGGGGTGTCGGTGGCCAACTTGGCCCAGGGTGCTCCAACACAACTCATGCTGCCCCTGGATGCGTCGCCGCCAGCACAAAGTTCGGCCGGCCCAGGCCCCGGGCCCGCGACCAGGGCGGCCCCGGAGCAGGCCGATGCCTCATGGCACGATGCCACTCGGGCCGTCGACCGGGTCCGGGCTCGATTCGGGCCGGGAGCCGTGGGACCGGCGGTTTTGCTGCGCGACGAGGGGTTGCGATTGAAGCGGCAGGGCGACAACCAATGGGGGCCCGCCAGGGCCGGGGCCAGGGAAGAAGAATCCGAACCTTGAACCAGCAAACAGCCCGCTTCGCTCTATCGGACGCCACCGTGTTGTTGTAGCGTGGAGTCGCGCAAATGACCGGACGAGGCGTGACAGAGACTGCACGGAGGGGTTGAGCGGTGCCGCTTTCCGAAGACGAACAGCGGATCCTCCACGAGATCGAGCGGCGGTTCTACGAGCACGATCCGGAATACGCCAAGTCCATCGAGAGTTCGACGCTCTACCGATCGCTCGGGCGAAATTGCAAGTGGGGCGCGCTGGGGTTCCTGGCTGGCCTCGTCATCATGATCGTGTCGTTTGCCACCAACGTGTTGCTGGGCGCCTTCGGTTTCGTGGTCATGCTGCTGTGCGCCATTGTCGTCACCCAGAACGTCCGCAAGATGGGCCGAGCAGGGTGGCAGCAGATGACCGAGCAGATGCGGTCGCACAACATGGGCGACCTCATGGGTGACACCCGGCGCAAGCTGCGCGAGCGCTTCAAGCGCGGCGAAAGCTGACAGCACCGCCTCCCGACCGCCGACGGTAGCGACCGCCGACGGTCCCGACCAGCGACGGCCACGCGGCCACCAGGCCCGGCCCCCCGGGGCCGGAGGCGACCGTGAGGCCTGCTAGCGCACCTTGACCGACAGCCGGGGGTCGACCGCGAGTCGGAAACGCTGGGCGCTGCTGGCCGATCCGAGTAGCGCTCGCTTCACTACCGCCAGTTGCTCGGCCGCGGCGTCGGCTTCCTCCTGGCTCATCGACCCGAACCCGAACTCGGCCTTGGTCCCGGCGTCGGCCAACTCGATCAGGGCGTGCACCGCGTTGGGCTCGTAGCTCAACGGGCCCCGCAACTCGATGCCCCCCCGGTGGGCCAACTCGCGGTAGGTCTCCGACGGGAGCCGGCGCACCCCCCACCAGGCCAACAGGTCCATCACCTCGCTCCAGGTGAGCAAAAGTTCGGCCCGCGCCACCACCTCGGGCCCGGCGGGGGCGGGTCGGGCGCGCCACGGCAGGATGGGCAACAACCAGCCCAGCAGCACCAGCGCCTTCAGCCGGTGCATGAAGATGGCGCCCGCGCTCAGGCCATCGGTCGACCATTCCTGGCGGAAGCGCAAGAAGCGGTCCTGGCTGTCCTGCGCCGCGCCTTCGGACTCGAGATCGGCCGCCTGGCTGACCACCCGGTCGTGCTTGGCCACGTTTTGCAACCAGCGCAAAGCGACCACGATTCCCGCCAACAGGGCCAACCCGGCCATCAACCCGCCCAGCCAGACCAGGATCTGGCCCAGTCCGACGCCGTGATGCTTGTGGGTCGCCAAACCTGGCTGGTTGGGCACCGTCTTGGGTGTGGTCTTGCGCACCCCGGGGGCGGCCGCGGTCGCGGGCACCGTGGTGGACGAGGCGGACGGCGTGGTGGCGGTCCCCCCGGACTGGGTCGGCTGGACGTCGGTGTAGTTCTGCGCCCCCGGGATGCCCCGGCTGGGGGTGGGCTCGAAGGGAACCCAGCCGACGCCCGGGAAGTACACCTCGGGCCAGGTGTGGGCCTGTTCGTCGGTCACCACGTAGGTGTCCTTGCTGGTCTCGGTCCCCCAGGTCCACCCCACCGCCAGCCGGGTGGGGATCCCGACCAGGCGGGCCAACACGGCGTAGGACCCGGCGAACTGCTGGCAGTACCCCTCCTGGGCCACGAACAGGAAGTGGTACAACGCGTCGGGGCGGGAGTAGGTGTAGTTCAGGTCGTAGGTGAACATGGCCGGGTTGCGCAGGTAGTTCTGAATGGCCAGCGCCTTGTCGTACTCCGTCGTCTTGCCGGCCACGATCTGCTGTGCCAGCGCCTTGACCGCGGGGTCCACTGCGGGCAGCTGCAGGTCCTGCTTGAGCGCGCCGCTGTCGGGCGCGGGCGCGGCCTCCAAGCGAGAGACCTCGGAGCTGCCCTCGGAGACCACGGAGGTGACCTGGTACACCGCCCCGGTGAGGGAGTTGTTGTTGGAGATGAGGCTGCCCGACGACTTGTCGAAGGTGATGCCCTTGATACCGGTGACGTTGGTGGGGCGGTAGGCGGCGGGGAGCCAGGGCGAGTTGAGGTTGGTGATCGAGAACCGCTGGCTGACCGACTGGCCGCCCACTGTCGGTGTGCTGCCGCCGCTCAGGTTGGTGCCGGTGGTGTGGTATGTGCTCAAAGCGTTCCAGTCGGTCCCGTTGAACGTGTCCAGCGCCGTCTGGCGCCAGTACTCGGGCTGCGAGCTGACCACGGTGAACACCGGGGCGGTACTGGGATGGAGTAGCCGGGCCTGCAGGCTGACCAGCGGGCTGACGGTGCTGCGGGTGCCCGAGCCCGCCCCGTCCGACGCACGCCAGGCGATGACGCCCTTGGTCGTCGCCCCGGGCAGGCGGAAGCCCAGGTTGAGGGCGACGATCAGGGCGGCCAGGCCAATCACGGCGCCCGCGCTGAGGGCGCTGCGCAGCGCCCCGTCCGTGCGATTGTTGAACCAGGCCGAGGTCTCCAGGTCGACGGTGGCCTGGTGGATGACCACGAACACCAGCAGCGCGGCCACCTCGATGATGACCGATTCGGTGCGACGGGCGTGGCTGCCGATGGCGGCGCAAAAAATGAACAGGGCAAACGATGGCACCGTCGCCTCGAGGGTGGCCCGCATGCGGAAGGCGGCCCAGTCGGCCAGGACGGCGAGGATCCCCACCCCGCTGGCCGCCACCAGGACGAAACCCTGGGTCACTGGCGCCGGGGCCGAGACTTGGTGGAAATCGACCGTCGCCTGGTGGATCGAGCGCGCCGCCGCGTGCAGGGTGTTCAACAACGGCAGCCCGTAGGTGGTGGACCCGGGCAACACCGTCCACGAGATCAGCAGGACCAAGGCGACCAGGGCGGCCAGCGAGGCCACGATGGGCGACCACCCCTGGCGGCGACAGAACCAGGCGACGGCGTGCGCCCCCAGGGCGACGGCGATGACCGGCCCGGCGAAGGCGTGGCCCACGAACAGCCGGCTGAGGCTGAACACGCCGGCCAGGGTGAGCGCGATCAGGGCGAGCGTGGCAATGGCGTCGTTGCCCGCGATCGACCGCGGCTGGTGGACGCGGGGGCGGGCCGGGCCCGAGCCGGCGCCCGGTGGCGGCGCCCCGAAGGTCGCCGGGGCGGGCCGGCTCCACGTCGAGGTGGCGGTCATCGCGTCACCGCGTCGCCGGTCCAGGGTGTGTCGGTGGTGGCGCCGCCCGTGGGGCCGAGGCCCGAGCGTCGCGCCGGGCGGCCCACGGTGGCGTTCCACGCGGTCTGAAACGACCGTTCGGCGTTGACCCGCACCACGACGGTGTTGCGGCCCCGTCCCGCCGGCGAGGGTCGCAGCGCGACGTCGGCGTCCCACGCCGAGCGCTCGATGATCACCATGGCGACCGAGCCGAACCGTCCCGACAGCCGCCGAATGCTGGCCAGGTCGTCCTCGGTGGCGGCGTCGGTGGTGACCACCACCACGCCACCCGTCGTGCCGCCCCGATCGAGCACCGACAAACCGCGGGCTATAGAGCCCCCCGGCCCCGCGCGGGCCGCGGCCAGCCGGCCCAGGATCGTGGTGAGCTGGCTGTGCCCGCTGCCGAAGCCGGTGTCGAGCCCGTCGCTGGTCACCATGCGCACCTGGCGCCCGGCCCGGGAACTGGCGCTCATGATGCTGGCCACGGCGGACAGGGCCAGCTCGAGTGACGCCGGGCTGTGCTGGGTCGAGCGGACATCGGCCAGCACCGAGATTCGGCCCTGCCACGGCAGCTCGTCCTGGCGAATCATGAGGTCGTCGGACCGGGCCGACGAGGGCCAGTGCACCCGGCGCAGGTCGTCACCGGTCTGGTACGGGCGCAGAGCGTAGAAGTCGTCGCCTCCCACGGCCAGCGACGGGTGGCCGGTCGACGCCGTGGGGTCGGCGCCGCGCGCCTGGGCCATCGGGTACACCGGGTCGATCCGGGGGTAGACGGCCAGCGTGGCCCCCGGGGCCGCGGTGCGGGCCACCGTGGCCAGGCCGAACGGATCGGTCAGACCGATAGTAAGAGGCCCAAGCGGGAAAAGGCCTCGCTCTGCCGTCGGGAGTCGGTAGGCGGCTCGGACCCGTTCTCCTGGTTGTAGGGGCGCGATGTGAAAACGCGCCCAACGACGTCCGTCGTCGAACGGGTCACGGGCAGAAAGCACGGGCGAGCGGCGATTCGCCTGGTTGCGCACCGACAGCTCGACACGTCCGTTGCCACCGGCATGCACCTGGGGGGGCCGGACCTCGCGGGTGGCGTCCAGGTCCCACGGGACGTAGCGCACATAGACCACGGCGCCCGCGATCAGGCCCAGCCCCACCACCGCCAAGGCGTACAGCTCGGCGATGCCCAGCAGCCGCCCGGCGGCCACAAACACCACCGCCGCGCAGACCACGGTCCACCCCCGCCGAGTCAGGTTCGTAATCATGGCGACGTCATCGCCTGCCCCGCCCGGGTGTCGCCGGCATGCCCCGCTCGGCTGTCCCCGGCATGGCCGGGACCGGCGGGGCCTGTCGCCGGACGGTTGCACTGGGGACGGCGATCTCCCGCCCTGGCGGCCCCGGCGTGGCTGGGCCGGTGCACTGCTAGGCGCCCGCTCGGCCGGTGGGGACGGGCACCGAGGCCAGCACTTCGCCCAGGATGTCCGGGGCGCGGCCACCGGCCAACTGGCTGTCGGGTGACAACGCCAACCGGTGCTCCAGCACGGGCCCCATCAGCGCCTTGATGTCGTCGGGTATGACGTACTCCCGGCCCCGCGACGCGGCCTGGGCCCGGGCCGCCCGCAACAGGGCGAGGGCTGCTCGAGGCGACATCCCAAGCTCCAGCGCGGGGTGGCGGCGGGTGGCGGCGGCCAAGTCGACGATGTAGCCCTTCAGGGCGGGGGCGACGTGGACCGCCTTGGTCGTCTCCACCATGCTCTCCACGTCCTCCGGCGACAGGACGGGGCTCAGTTCGTCCACCGCGTTACCGCTCTCGTGGGCGTCCAGCATGTCGATTTCGGCCGCTCGATCGGGATAGCCCATGCGGATGCGCAGCAGGAACCGGTCAAGCTGGCTCTCGGGCAGCGGATAAGTGCCCTCGTGCTCCACCGGGTTCTGGGTGGCGATCACCATGAACGGGGCAGGGAGGCGATAGGTGGTGCTGTCCACCGTGACCTGTCGCTCTTCCATGGCCTCGAGCAGCGCCGCCTGGGTCTTGGGCGAGGCTCGGTTGATCTCGTCGCCCAGCACCACGTTGGCGAAGATCCCGCCCGGGCGGAACGTGAAGGAGCCGCTCTGGCGGTTGTACACCGTGACCCCCGTGACATCGGACGGCAGCAGATCCGGTGTGAACTGGATGCGGTGCCACTCGCAGTCCAGCGACCGGGCCAGCGCCTTGGCCAGGCTGGTCTTGCCCACCCCCGGAACGTCCTCGATGAGCAGGTGGCCCTGGGCCACCATGCAGACAAGGGCCAAGCGAATGGCGCTTTCCTTGCCTTGAATGACCCGCGCCACGTTGTCGACGGTGGCCTCGAAAAGTTCCGCAAAGCTGGCAACGGATCGAGTCACCACCGCCCGTTGTCTGACCACCAACTGCCCTCCCCGACGCGCCGGTTGGGTGAAGAGTACTGCCCGACCGGCTTTTTCGGGGCCGCGGCGGAGGGGCCTACCGTCGGTGGCCGTGAACGTGCTGGCGGTGGACGTGGGCGGGACCAAGTTGGCGGTCGGCTTGGTGGACCACGACGGCGCCCTGGTAAGGCGGGCGTCGGCCCCCACGCCCGACACGACCGACGCCGAGGTGATCTGGGCTGTCCTGTCCCAGCTGGTGCTCGGCGTGCCCACCGACGGAGTCGAGGTGTGCGGTGTGGGAATAGGCGGCCCGATGCGACAGGGGGGCACCTTGGTGTCGCCCTTGAACATTCCGGCGTGGCGGGATTTCCCACTCCGCCAGCGGCTGAGTGCCCTGACGGGGCTTCCCACCCACGTGGACAACGACGCCAAGGCGCTGGCGTTGGGCGAGGGGTGGTGCGGCGCCGCCCAGGGCGTGCGGGACTACCTGGCCATGGTCGTCTCGACCGGCGTGGGCGGGGGCGTGGTGCTCGACGGTCGCCTGCTCGACGGCGCCGACGGCAATGCCGGCCACATAGGCCACCTGATCGTCGTCCCCGGTGGGCGGCGCTGCGCCTGCGGGGCCTTGGGCTGCCTGGAGGCCGAGGCATCGGGGCTCGCCATCGCCGCCATGACCGGGGCACCGGCCAGGGCGGCCGGACCGGAGGTGATCGCCCGCTGCGGCCGGCTGGTGGGCCAAGCCGTGGCCTCGGTGGCCAACCTGCTCGACCTGCGCCTGGCCGTGGTGGCGGGTTCCGTGGCCCTGGGCTTTGGCGCGCCTTTCTTTTCCGCCGCCCAGGAGGAGCTCGACCGCTGCGCCCGGCTGGCCTTCTCCCAGGGCGCCCGGATAATTCCCGCCGGCCTGGGTGCCGAGGGGCCCCTGATCGGCGCGGCAGCCGTGGGGCGGCGGGCTCTCGGCCTGTGACACCACAACCACTAAAGTCGACGCATTGGCGGTGTCCTACGCTGGACTTGTGCCATCACCGGCGGTGCGTGCGCTGGCTGCCCGCCCCGGGCTGTGGCCCACGGCGGTGCGGGAGCTGTGGCGGTTGGCCCCGCCCGGGTGGTGGCACCGGTGGCCCCCCCTTCCTCGCCCCGATCCGGCCTACCTGCGGTTCCGGATGCAGACGGCCTATGGCGACGCCGCGGCCACGCCCTCGGGGCCAGAGCTGATCGAGTACCTGGCGTGGTGCCGCCGCATGGGCGCCCTGTCGAGACGGTCGTTTATGTCCCCGATCGAGCGGCGTCACCGCGCTAGCGTTGCCCCCGTGCCTCCGGACCCCCCGGCCGCGGATAGATCAGCCTCGCGGCAGGACAGCGACACGCGCCGAAGGTTCCGGCAGAGGTAGAGCACGCGGTGTCCCGAGCGCTCGTCCTCAATGCCAGCTACGAGCCACTGTGTGTTGTTTCCACCCGTCGTGCCCTCCTGCTGGTGCTCGACGAGAAGGCGGAGTTGGTGCACGTGACCGGGTGCTACTTCCATTCCGAGCGCACCGTGTTCGCCGAGCCTTCGGTGGTGCGCCTGGCCCACTACGTTCGCGTTCCCTATCAGGCCCGCATTGCCCTGAATCGCCGCGCCGTCTTTGCCCGCGACGGTCACCGTTGCCAGTACTGCGGTTCGGCCGCCGAGAACATCGACCACGTCATCCCCCGCAGCAAGGGTGGGCCGCACGCCTGGGACAACGTGGTGGCGGCGTGCCGGATGTGCAATTCCCGCAAGCGCGACCGCATGCTCGAGGACAGCGGCATGAAATTGCGCCGCTATCCGTCCGTTCCCCGGGAGCGCACCTGGATCCTGGTGGCCAGCGGGAGCATCCGGCCCGACTGGGAGCCGTACCTCAGCGCGTCGGGCGTGGCGACGGCTGAAACTTTGTCTGCTTGACCGCGCCGTGGCGGATTGACGCGGCGACCGGTCCGGCCGCCGGCCTGCTCCTTCCGCCCGCTGGTCACGAGCGTTGCGTTCGCACCTTGGTGCCTGACAACGCGGCGGTGGTGCTGGGCAGCACCCAGCCCGAGTCGCACATCGATGGGGCGGCCGCGGCCCGGGCCGGGATACAGGTGGTGCGCCGACGAGGCGGCGGGGGCGCCGTCTTGGTGGCGCCCGGCCAGCTCCTGTGGGTTGACGTGGTCATCCCGGCGGCCGACCCACTTTGGTCGGCCGACGTCGGTCGGGCCTTTTGGTGGCTGGGAGAGTTGTGGGTCGACGCCCTGACGGCCGCCGGGATCGCGGGCGCCCGGTCCTGGCGCGGGGGACTGGTCCGCTCTGCCTGGTCCGATCGGTTCTGCTTCGCCGGCCTCGGCCCGGGCGAAGTGACGGTGGGCCACGCCAAGGTGGTCGGTATCTCCCAGCGGCGGACCCGGGAGGGCGCCCATTTCCAATGTGCCGTCCCCATCGGCTGGGACCCAGGGGCGCTGCTGGCGGTCATGGCGCTGGACGACGACACCCGCGCTGAGGCGGCGAAACACCTGTCCGGGGTCGCCCTGGGCGTCGGTCAGGACATCGCAATCCAGTTGATCCCAGCGTTGGTCGACCACCTTCCCTAGGCTGTTGGTCGGGGTCGGTCTCGTATGGGTCGACAGGGGGATACATGGTTGGTGCCAACATCGTCGATCGCCTCGCCGTGGTCCGCCGCGCTTGCATCCTCCTCCTGGTCGCGCTGGCCATGGCGGGGTGCGGGACAACCCGGCCCCGTTCGGCCGAAGCGACCACGACGACCGCCGCGCACAGCCGCTCGAGCCTGCTGAGCGCGTCGCCCGCGTCCAGTTCATCTGCCCCGACGGCCGCGTTGTCACCTGAGGCCGAGCCGGTGTTCGTGGCGCCCACCGCGACGACCCCGACGACTGCGCCCCCCAGGACCGCGCCACCCACCACGATGCCGCGCACCACGGCACCTCCCTCTCCCACCACCACCGTCCCCCGCGCCGACCCGTGCACCGTGGCCACCGCCTACATCGCGGCCCACGGCGCGCCCGGTTGGACCACGGTGTGCGGGTACCACGCGGGCTATGACGTGGCCGGTTGCGTGGCCGCCGCTCAGTCGCTCGGGGGCCGCCTTCCCTACGGTTGCACGGATCCCACGACGCAAACCAGCTACATCGCCTGCCCCATCTTCGTGGTGTACGCCAACGAGGCGGAAAACCAACGCTACGCCTCAGGCTTGGGCGGTCGGCTGGACGCCTACGGCGAAGCGCCTCAGTGCGCCTATGACAACCCTTTGGGGAACTGACCGGGTCCTGCCGTCCGAGGAAACGAGACGACATCGGACGTTAACATTCCTGCAATAGCGCCGGTCCGTGACCCTCGTACGCTCGCCCGCCATGAGTTCTCAACACGTCGCGGGATCGAAGTCGACGAAGTCCAAGAAGGGCGCCTCCAAGACCGGTCCGGGCAAGGGCCCGGCCAAGCCCTCGAGCGGCGTAACGGCCCTCGACGGGGCGAAAGTAGTGTCCAAGGCCTCGTATGAGAAGGAGTTGGCGCGCCTGCAGACCGACCTGGTGCGTATGCAGGAATGGGTCGTGCACGAGGGCCTGCGGGTGATGGTGATCTTTGAAGGCCGCGACACGGCGGGCAAGGGCGGCACCATCAAACGGATCATCGAGCGTCTGAACGCCCGTCATTTCCGGGTGGTGGCACTGGGCACCCCGACGGAGCGGGAACGCGGCCAATGGTATTTCCAGCGCTATATCACCCATCTCCCGGCGGCGGGGGAGATCGTCCTGTTCGACCGCAGCTGGTACAACCGGGCCGGGGTCGAGCGGGTGATGGACTTCTGCACGGCGGAGGAGCACACCGAGTTCTTCCGCACCTGCCCCCAGCTGGAGCGGGCCCTGGTGCGCAGCGGCATCATCCTGGTGAAGTACTGGCTGTCGATCAGTGACGAGGAGCAGGAGCGGCGATTCACCGAGCGCATCAACAACCCGGGCAAACGATGGAAGCTGAGCCCGATGGACCTCGAGGCCCGAGCGCGTTGGGTCGACTACGCCGAGGCCAAGGACGAGATGTTCTCCTACACCGATATCAAGGAGGCGCCTTGGCACGTGGTCGACGCCAACGACAAGAAGGCGGCCCGGCTGAACGTCATCAGCCATCTGCTGACCGTCGTCCCTCACGACGACGTACCGCACGCCCCCATCGTGCTGCCGCCGCGCCAACAGCGCTCGTACACCCGCCCGCCCTTCGACAGCCAGGCCTGGATCCCGAAACGATACGTCGTCCAGTGAACAGCTGATGCGCAAGTTCATCATCATGGGGATCCAGGGCAGCGGCAAAGGCACCCAGGCGAAGCTGTTGGCGGAAGATCTCGATCTGGAGCACATAAGTGTCGGTGACATATTCCGGTGGAATGTGCAGCACCACACCAAGCTGGGGGCCCAGGTCAAAAGGATCATGACCAGTGGTCACCTGGTGGACGACGATTTGGTGGAATCCGTGGTCCAGGACCGGTTGGGCCAGCATGATTGGAACTTCGGCTTTATCGTCGACGGATTTCCCCGCAATGCCCGCCAGGCCGAGTTCTTCCTGGAGAGCTACGACATCGACGGCGTGATCAACCTCCACCTGCCCGACGAGGAGGTCCACCGTCGGGTCCTGGCTCGGCGGCTGTGTGCCCAGTGCGGGGTCGACTACAACCTGATGGCGCACCGCCCGCAAGTCGAGGGGACGTGCGATGTGTGCGGGGGCAACCTGATCACCCGGGCGGACGACAATCCCGAAGCGCTGGCCCAGCGACTGTCCGATTATCACAAGCAGACGCGCCCGCTGATCGAGATATTCCAGCGCAAGGAATACGTTGCCACCATCGACGCCACGCAATCAGTGGTGAACGTCCAGGCCGCAATCCGCGAGCGCTTCAGCCTGGCCGTGCCTTCGATGAGCTCGGACTGACCGCACCACCCTGACGGTCCGGCTGGCCATCCTCGGCACTTTTTGGCCGAAATCACCCCCAGAACCACTATCCCTCACAGAAGCGAGGCCCGGGTGAACGGCCTCCGCTGAACCGCGCCCGCGCCCGCGCCCGCGCACCGTAGGCGGGAAACCAGGCGCCGCTGACGCGAACAAGTGTTCGCAAATGACCGATCGGCTCGCAACGGTGGGCCGGTGGGGGCGCGCCCCGATGAGGGCGCGAGGGGCGGACCAGGCGGTCAGAGTGGTGGATAGGTGTTGACCAGTGGGGGAGAAGGGCGTACTGTGGGGGATTGTGGTGAGCGGAGGAGGGCTCCGCCACTGCAGAGAGATGGAACGAGCAACGAGTGGCGCCGACCTTCTTTGGCAGCTTTGAGCACTCCCTGGATGTCAAGGGGCGCGTGATCCTGCCGGCGCGGTTTCGGACGGTGTTCGGAGCTCAGGCCTTTCTCTCCAAATACCAGGACGGCTGCTTGGCGCTATGGACATCCGACGAGTTCTACGGGAAGCTGGCCGAACAGGCGGTGGAGCAGGAGAAGGGCCGGCCCGAGCGAAATCTGGCCCGGATCATGGCCGCGGGCTCGCAGGAGGTCGATATCGACCGCCAGGGCCGGTTGGCTGTGCCGGGATTTCTCCGGGAATTTGCCCACCTGGAGCTGGAGAGTCCGATCCTGATCGTGGGCATCCTCGATCGGGTGGAGTTTTGGAATCCGGTCGAATGGGATCGCCGGGTCAAGCCGGCCGAGTCCCAGCTCACCGACGAGTTCGACGAGCCCGGCGTGGCGGCGGAGGCGTCATGAGGACCGAGCAGGTTCTGTTCCCCCCTTTTCATTCCCGGCTCATGTGCAGCCCCCCGACTGGCGAGATGGAAGTCCCCTTCTCCGCCCGCTTCCCTCTTGGTCGATCGGGGAGAAATCCCGACGGCAGGCTGGTCGAGGGGCTGCAGATGAGCCGCGATGAGAGCGCTAAGCCGTTGGGTGGGGGGGACGTGAGCCCGGTTGTCGACGTTGTGGGCTCGGGCGAGGCGTTTGACCCCCACCGGACCCCACTTGGCGCCACCGACGCCTCGGGCCCGACCGGCCGCCCCTTTTCCCATATCCCTGTCATGCGCGACGAAGTGGTGGCACTGCTGGCGCCCGTTCCCCCCGGTGTTGTTGTCGACGCCACGGTGGGTGGCGGTGGCCATGCCTCGGCCATCCTCGACGCCTTCCCCCAGCTCCGCCTGATCGGCCTCGATCAGGACGGCGACGCCGTGGCCGCGGCCCGCCAGGTGCTGGCCCGCTATGGCGAGCGGGCCCAGGTGTTCCAAGCGCGGTTCGATCGGGTGGGCGAGGTGCTGGACGAGGCGGGCGTGGGCCCGTTGTCGGGGGCACTGTTCGATCTCGGTGTCAGCTCGCCCCAACTGGACCGGCCGGAGCGGGGCTTCACCTACCGCATCGACGCTCCGCTCGACATGCGCATGTCGGCCGACAACCCAACCACGGCGGCCGACCTGGTCAACACCATGACCGAACGAGACCTGGTCCGCCTCCTCGTGGACAACGGTGAAGGGCGTTTCGCCCGCCGGGTGGCCCAAGCCATCATCGCCGCCCGCCCCCTTGCCACCACCGCCCAACTGGCCGAAGTGGTGCGCACCGCCATTCCCGCCGCGGCCCGCCGCACCGGGGGCCATCCCGCCCGCCGGGTGTTCCAGGGTCTGCGGATCGCGGTCAACGACGAGCTGACCGTGCTGCCCGTGGCGCTGGACGCCGTGCTCGAGCGTCTGGCCCCGGGAGGCCGTTGCGTCGTGCTGGCGTACCACTCGGGCGAGGACCGTTTGGTCAAGCGACTGTTCCTGCTGGCAGCCACCGGTGGCTGCACCTGTCCGCCCACCCTGCCCTGCCAGTGCGGCGCCACCCCGACGGTGCGCCTGCTGAACCGGGGCGCCCGCAAGCCGTCGGTCGCCGAGCTGGCGGCCAACCCACGATCGGAAAGTGCCCGCCTGCGGGCGGTCGAACGCCTGGCCGGAGAGCCGGAGCGGTCGGAGGAGGTTGCGCCATGAGTGCCCCGGAACTGGTCGGTCCCGCTCTCAAACCGCGCCCCCAGGCGCCCCGCCATCTTCGCCTGGTCGGGGCGGAGGAGTTGGCCGTGGTTCGTCGCCGCGGTCGTATCCGCATCGCCGGGATGGTGCTGGCGGGTTTGGTCATCGCCTTGTTGTTCGCCGCCGTGGGCATGCACGTGGAGCTGGCCCAGAACCAGTTCCGGCTCGATTCCATCGACGCCCAGGCCACGGCCCAGCAGACCAAGTACCAGCAACTGCGTCTCCAGGTCGACCAGCTGTCGTCGCCCCAGCGCATCGTGGGCATCGCCCAGGGCAAGCTGGGCATGGTGGCGCCGGGGACGGTCACGTATCTCAGCCCGGCCAGTGCCACGTCCGGGCCGGCATCGACCGCGGCAGCCGGCACGGCTCAGGGAGGGCCGCCGACCGCCACCGCCCCCGCCGGGTGGTCGACCATCAAGCCCCAGTTGGCGGCCAGTCCGTGACCGATCCACCGGCGGGCCGCCGACAGGTCACCCGCCGGGGGCACAGCAAGGGCGGGCGAGATGTGGGCTACCCGGCGCCGCGCCGCAGTTCGGGCTCGGTCTCGGCTTCGGGCGAGCCCTCTGGACCGCCGTCACGTCGCGCCGTCTCGCCGTCGGGCGACGGTGGCCGCACGCCGCGGGCCAAGACGCCCCCGACGGCCCGACGTTCGCCGTCCGCGCCTCGGGCTAAGACGCCCCAGCCGGCGCGTCGCCCGCCGTCCGCGCCTCGGGCTAAGACCACCCAGCCGGCCCGGCGTTCGCCGTCCGAGACGCGTCGGGCGCGCGTTGGCGCACCTCGTTCGTCTTCGCGCGCCCGGCCTCGCGCCCGGCCCCAGCCGAGCCGTCCCGACCGACCGACCCGCAGCGCGTCGGCGCCTGCGGGCCCAACGCGCCGTCGACGGTCCAGCCGGGGCCGCTACCAGCCGACCCACCGGGCGCCCCGCCAGAGCGGGTTGCCGCTGCGCAACCGCAAGCGGATGGGGCTGCTGCTGTTGACCATGACGCTGGTCTTTGTTGCCATCGCCGGTCGCTTGGTGTCCATTCAGGGCGTCTCGGCCGCGCAATACCTGAAGGTGGGCCGGGAACAGGGGCTGACCACGGTGACCATCCCCGGTCAACGGGGCACGATCTTCGACCGTGAAGGCAACGACCTGGCGGTGTCGATCCCCCAGACCACGATCTGGGCCGATCCGCAGTTGGTGACCGATCCCGACAAGGAGGCAGCGCAATTGGCGCCTCTGCTCGATGTGAGCGACACCACCTTGCAGGCCGAGCTGCGCACGCCGGGGCAATTCGAATACCTGGCTCACACCCTGCCCGACGCCCAGGCGGCCAAGGTGACTTCGCTCAAGCTGCCTGGCATCTACGGCATGGCGGAACCAAAGCGTTTCAACCCAGCCGGACCGCTGGCGTCGCCCCTGCTGGGGACGGTGGGCTCGCAGGACACGGGCCTGTCCGGCCTGGAGGCCGAGTACAACCGGGACCTGTCGGGCAGCAAGGGCACGTTGATCCAGGAGGTCGACCCCAACGGTGATCCCATCCCCGGGGGCTTTCGCCAGTACCAGCCAGCGGTCAACGGGCAGGACCTGGTCCTCACCATCGACGAGCCGCTGCAGGAGCAGGCGGAGCAGGCGCTGGCCGCCCAAATCGTCACGGCCAAGGCCAAGAGCGGCATGGTGGCGATCATGGACACCCAGACGGGCGACCTGCTGGCCGTGGCCAGCCTGACCACGGCGCCCACCACGGTGCCCGGCTCCAACGCCTTGGTGTGCCCCACCACAACCGTGCTGACGGCCTCGAGCGCCACCTCGGCCAGCCCGGTCACCGCGGCCACGACGTGCCCACCCGGGCCCACCTCCTCGGCCACGCCATTCACCGATGTCTTCGAACCGGGCTCGATGAGCAAGCTGGTGACCATCTCGGCCGCTCTGCAGAGCGGCGTGCTGGCCCCGTCCGATCGATTCTCGGTCCCCGATACGCTCCAACTGGCCGGCTCGACGTTCCATGACGCCGAGAGCCACCCGGTCGAGAACTGGACCACCACCGACATCCTCGCCAACTCGTCCAACGTCGGCACGATCACCATTGCCCAGCGGCTCGGTGCTCAGCGCCTGGACGCCGCGCTGGCCGCGTTCGGCTTCGGTGCGCCGACCGGGGTCGGCTTTCCCGGCGAGTCGGCGGGCCTGGTGCCCACCCTGTCCCAGTGGTCGGGGACCTCCATCGCCACGATTGCCATCGGCCAAGGGGTGGCCGTGACCGCCATCCAAATGCTGGCCGCCTACAACACCATTGCCAACGGCGGCGTGTACGTGGCGCCCCGGTTGGTGGCGGCCACGGTGGGCACCAACGGCCAGACCGTTGCCACTCCCGCCGCGGCGCAGCGCCGGGTCGTCTCGACCCAGGTGGCGCAGGACATGAACACCATGTTGGGTGAGGTCGTGCGAGTGGGCACGGGGCAAGCGGCGGCGGTCCCCGGCTACCAGGTGGCGGGCAAGACGGGGACGGCGGAGATTCCCCTGGCCAACGCCCGCGGCTACATGACCGGGGTGTACGCCTCCAGCTTTGCCGGCTTCGCCCCCGCTGCCCACCCCGACCTGACGGCCATCGTGGTGCTCGACCAGACCCCGCTGTTCGGCGCCCAGGCGGCCGCCCCGCTGTTCGGCACCCTCACGGGCGACGCCCTGCGGGACTTCAAGATTGCCCCGATCGCGCCGTTGCCACCGGCACCGGGCGTCCCGCTGGCCACGCCCGAGACGGCTCAGGCGGCAGGCGAGACGGTGGGCCCGACCGCCCCGGCGACGGCTTCCACGGCTGCGGGACATGGGCAGCGCAGCACCGCCACTGCCACCGTTCCCGCCCGCAGCCCGGCGTCGGGTACCACGACCACCGTGCCGCCCACCACGCCGTCCACCCCGCCCCGGCGGGGGGCCACCATCTCTGCGGTCACGACCAGTACGTCGCGGCCGGCGACGCACTGAGCGCACGCCGTGCGGCTCGACGCCCTGGTCGCCTCGGCTGACCTCGCGGTCGAAGGCTCGGCTCTGCGCTCGCCCGAAGGGGCGGGGGCGGCCGCCGAGGTCACCAGCATCACCCTCAGTTCGGCCGAGGTGTCACCGGGCGCCCTGTACTGCTGCGTGGCCGGGCAACGGTTCGACGGGCATGATTTCGCCGCCGGCGCGGTGGCCGCCGGGGCGACGGCGCTGGTGTGCCAGCGCCCACTCGACGTGGCGGTGGCCCAGCTGGTGGTCGATGACGTCCGCGCCGCTGTGGGCCCCCTGGCCTCGGCCCTGCACGACCATCCGTCGCGGGACATGACCGTGGTCGGGGTCACGGGGACCAACGGCAAGACCACCACGACGTGGTTGCTGGAGGCGGTCTTCGAGGCCGCGGGCATGCCCGCGGCCAGCATCGGTACCCTCTCGGGCGCCCGCACCACCCCCGAGGCCCCCGTGCTCCAGGCAACGCTGGGATCTCTGCGCCACCAGGGCCGGGTGGCGGTGGCCATGGAGGTCTCATCCCACGCCCTGGTGCAGCGCCGGGTGGACGGCACGTCGTTCGCCGCCGCCATTTTCACCAACCTGACTCAGGACCACCTCGACTACCACGCCACCATGGAGGACTACTTCGAGGCCAAGGCGCAGTTGTTCGCCCCCGGACGCGCGGCGGTGGCGGTGGTCAACGCCGACGACGCCTGGGGACAGCGGCTACTGGGTCGCCTGCGGGACCGGTCCCAAAACTCGGTGTCGTTCTCCTTGGACGATCTGGACGACCTTGGCATCACCCCCGAGGGGAGCCACTTCCGCTGGCACGGGACCCCGGTGCGGCTGCAACTGGGTGGCCGGTTCAATGTGCGCAATGCCCTGGCCGCGGCCACGGCGGCCGATGCCCTGGGACTGCGGCGCGACGACATCGTGGCCGGGTTGGAGCAGGTGGAAGCGGTCCGGGGCCGCTTCGAGCCCATCCGGGAGGGCCAGCCCTTCACCGTCCTGGTCGACTACGCACATACCCCCGACGGGCTGGAGCAGGCGTTGGGCGCGGCTCGGGAACTGGCGCTAGCCGGATCGGGCGCGCCGGGGTCGGACGTTCCGGGTCGGGTTATTGTCGTCTTCGGTGCCGGGGGTGATCGGGACCACGCCAAGCGGCCGCTCATGGGTGCGGCCGCCACCAGCCTGGCCGACGTGGCCGTGCTGACCTCGGACAATCCCCGCGGCGAGGACCCACAGGAGATCATTGACCAGGTGGCGGCCGGCGCGAAGAGTAAAGCTCACCTCGAGGTCGAGATCGATCGGGAGCGGGCCATCGGGTGGGCGCTGGAGGAGGCTCGACCCCGTGACGTGGTAGTCATCGCGGGAAAGGGCCACGAGATCGTGCAGGAGGTGGGGGGCCGTCAGATCGCGTTCGACGATGCCGAAGTGGCCCGTCGGGCGCTCGCCCGCATAGCCGGGCAACGGGGCGGGTGGTGAAGCCGTGACCGCGGTCCTGGTGGCCGGGGGGACGGCCATGTTGGTGTCGATCCTCTCGACGCCCGTGCTCATCCGGTGGCTGCGCACCCACAACATCGGCCAGCAGATCCGCGAGGACGGCCCCAAAGGCCACTTCTCCAAGGCGGGGACGCCGACCATGGGCGGACTGGCCATCATGGGCGCGGCCCTCATTGGCTACCTGGCCGCCCACATCAAGGCGGTGTCGCACACGGTGTTCACCGAGCGGGGCCTGCTCGCCATGTTGGCCATGGGGGGCGCCGCCCTGATCGGCTTCGCCGACGACTGGATAAAGGTGAGCCGCCAGCGCAGCCTGGGGCTCAACAAGCGGACCAAGATCGCAGGCCAGCTCCTGATCGGTGGCGCCTTCGCCGCAGCCTGCGTGTACTGGCAACGAGTCGACACCCATCTGTCGTTCACCAGCGCCAGCCCCATCCACGTGAGCCTGGGCCGCATCGGCTGGATCATCTTCGCCGTGGTGGTGTTCATCGCCTGCACCAACGGGGTGAACCTGACCGACGGGTTGGACGGGCTGGCGGCCGGTTCCTCGGTCTTCGCCTTCGCCGCATTCACCGTCATCGGCTTCTACCAGTTCAAGCATCTGAGCATCTACCACAACCCGGCGTCGCTGGACGAGGCGGCCGTGGCCGCGGCCATGTTGGGCGCGTGCGCCGGCTTCCTGTGGTGGAACGCCGCCCCGGCCGACATCTTCATGGGCGACACCGGGTCGCTGGGCATCGGCGCCGCCCTGGCCGCCCTGGCGTTGCTGCAGAACGTCGATCTACTGCTGCCCGTCATTGGGGGCTTGTTCGTCATCGAGACGTTGTCAGTGATCATGCAGGTGTTCAGCTTCCGCGTGCTGCACCGCCGGGTGTTCCGCATGGCGCCCATCCATCACCATTTCGAGCTGCTGGGCTGGCCCGAGACGACCGTCATTGTGCGGTTCTGGATATTGGCCGGCATGTGCACGGCGGTGGCTCTGGGCCTGTTCTACACCGACTTCCTGGCGCATGGGGGCATTGGTTGACCGCGCCGCAGGCAGTGCTGGTGGTGGGTTTTCGGGTGACGGGGCACGCCGTGGCCCAGTTCCTCCGCGGGCGGGGCGACGAGGTGATCATCGCCGAGGACGATCCGACGGCGGAGCGGCGCCAGCAAGCCGATGCCCTGGGGGCGCGTTTCCTGGGACAGCCCGACGAGGCCACTCTTCGCCAGGCCGTCGAGGTGTGCCGCCTGGTCGTGCCCAGCCCTGGCATCCCGGTCAGCCATCCCGTCTACCGGCTGGCCGAGTCAGCCGGGGTGCCGGTGCATTCCGAGTTGGAGCTGGGCTGGGAGCGGCTGGCGGCGAGGGCTTCGGCGGCGGCGGGCGCGCCCGCCGAGGCAGCGGCAGGCGAGGGCGGGCGGGTGCCCATCGTGGTCGCGGTCACGGGGACCAACGGCAAGACGACGGTGACCAGCCTGGTGGCGGCCATGTTGGTGGCATCGGGCCGGGTGGCGGTGACGGCGGGCAACATCGGGCCACCGTTCATCGACGCCGCGGGACTGGATGCCGACGTGCTGGTGACTGAGGTTTCGTCGTTCCAACTGCAGTACACGGAACGCTTCCGACCCGCCGTGAGCTGCTGGCTCAACCTGGCTGAGGACCACCTCGACTGGCATCCGACCATGGCGCATTACGCCGCGGCCAAAGCCAAGGTGTGGGCGGCCCAGGGGCCGGGTGATGTGGCGGTGCTCAACGCCGACGACCCGACGGTGATGGAGTCGGCCCGCCACAGAGCCCATGGTGTGCCCGACGGCGTTCGCCAGGTGACCTTCGCCGGCTCCGATAAAGGCACCGGCTCCGGCACGGGCGTCTCGGCCGATTTTTACCTCGACTGCTCGGCCGACCGGCGCGGCGTGCTCCGAGGGCCGGACGGTGTCCAGTTGGTCGCCACCGGCGAGCTGCCCCGCTCGTTGCCCATCGACGTGGCCAATGCCCTGGCCGCCACCGCCACCGCCCTGGCCGCCGGAGCGTCGGTGGAGGGGTGCCGATCGGCGTTACGGAGCTTCCAGGGCCTGCCCCACCGGGTCGAGTTGGTGGCTCAGGCGGCGGGCGTCGGCTGGTACGACGACTCGAAGTCGACCACGCCGGCGTCGGTGCTGGCCGCAGTGGCGGGGTTCGACTCGGTCGTGCTCATCGCCGGTGGCCGCAACAAGGGCCTGGACCTGAGCGTGCTGGCCAAGGCGGTGCCACCGGTGCGCCGCGTGGTAGCCATCGGCGAGGCAGCAGGTGAGGTGGAGGCGGCGTTCGCCGGGCAGGTACTGGTGACCCGAGCCCACACCATGGCCGAGGCGGTGGCGGCGGCCCAAAGCGAGTTGCAGCCGGGCGACGTGGTGCTGCTGTCACCGGGGTGCGCCTCATTCGACTGGTACCGGTCCTATGCCGAACGGGGCGACGAGTTCGCCCGCCTGGCCGCGCAGGTGGCCGAGGCACAACCGCCGGGTGCGGAAGGGAGTCCCCAATGAAGGACATGACAGGTGCCACCAAGCTGGCCGAGATCGATCGGTTGCAGGCCAATCCCAACCGGAATCGGTGGGCCGACTGTGACCTGGTGCTGATGGCGCTGATGGTCGTGCTCTGCCTGATCGGATTGGTGATGGTGCTGTCGGCGTCGTCGGTGGCCAGCCTGCGCCAATACGGATCCCCGTGGTTCTACTTCGAGCGCCAGGCTTTGTGGTTGGGACTGGGGGCGGTGGCCTTCGCCATCACCATGACGGTCGACTATCACCGCTGGCGCCGCCTCGGGGTGGTGGGAGTGGCCGTTTGCCTCGTCCTGCTGGTCGTCGTCCTGTTGCCCCATGTCGGGGTCAACGGTGGTGGATCGGCTCGCTGGATCGGCGTGGGGTCGTTTCGCATCCAACCCTCGGAGCTGGCGAAGTTGGCCCTGGTTCTGTTCGCCGCTGATCTGCTCGACCGGCGGGCGGATCGCATGAGGGAATGGCGCTACAGCATGCTGCCCGTCCTGCTGGCCTTCGGCGCCATGGCGGTCCTGGTCATGGCCCAGCCGGATATGGGGACGACGATGATCCTGGCGTGCATCGTGCTGGCCGCCCTGTACGTGGCCGGCGCACCGCTGCGCCCGCTGACCACGGTGCTGGCGGCGGGGGGCGTCGCCGCTTTCGTGGCGGCCAAGGCGTCGCCCTACCGGTGGCGGCGCATGACCGCCTTCCTCCACCCTTTTGCCCAGGCCAGCAACGCCGGGTACCAGTCGGCTCAGAGCCTGGTCGCCCTGGGGTCGGGCCACTTGTGGGGGATGGGGCTGGGGGCATCGCGGGCGGCCACCGGGTACCTGCCCAACCAGTACACCGACTTCATCTACGCCATCATCGGCGAGGAGACGGGTTTGCTGGGCAGCCTTCTCATCGTGGGGTTGTTCGTGGCCCTGGCCGTGGTGGGGATCCGAGTGGCGTGCCGTGCTCCCGATCGCTTCGGCAGCGTCCTGGCCGCGGGCATCACGGCGTGGTTGGTGGGCCAGGCGGTCATCAACATCGGAGCCGTGGTCGGGCTCCTTCCGGTGACCGGGGTGCCGCTTCCCTTCGTGTCCTACGGCGGTTCCTCGCTCATCATCGCCATGGGGGCGTTGGGCATGTGCTGCAACGTGGCCCGCAAGAGTGCCCGCCCGGTCCCTGCCGCGGTCAACCGCCCCGCGCCAGCCCGCCGGACAGCCGAGCGCCGGGTCCAGCCGGGAGGGCGGGTCCAGGCTCCGGTGCTGGTGCCGTTGCGCCGGGCTGGCAACGACAGCTTCCGCGGTCGCCCCGGCGCTGGCTGAGCCGAGGGTGCCCCGCTTCTGGCGGGGCGGATGCGAGGATGGTGGCGTGACCAGTGCCACGCCCGTCGCCACCACCGGTGCCCGCTTCGGTGAGCCGCCGCGTCCGTGGGCCATCATCTGCGGCGGCGGCACCGCGGGGCACGTAGTCCCGGCCATCGCCATCGGCCGGGCGCTGGTGGCCCAAGGCCACCCGGCCGATTCCATTCAGTTCCTGGGCGCCCGGCACGGCATCGAGGGTCGTCTTGTCCCCGAAGCTGGGTTTCGGGTCACCCTGCTACCGGGGCGGGGCCTCCAGCGCCGGCTCACCCTGGCCAATCTGCGGGCCGCGGGCGGCTTGGCCCTGGCTGCGGGCAAGGCCGTGGCCATGGTGGCCCGGCAACGCCCGTCGGTCATGGTGTCGGTGGGCGGCTACGCCAGCATGGCCGGGGTGGTGGCGTCGGTGGTCATGCGGGTGCCGTTGGTGGTGGTGGAGCAGAACGCGGCGCCCGGGGCGTCCAACCGGCTGGCTGCTCGCGTCGCCCGCAACGCCGCCGTTGCCTTTCCTGGCACCGACCTGCCCCGGGCGGTGCTGACCGGCAACCCGGTGCGCCAGGAGGTGTTGGCGGTCGATCGCAGCGCGGCCGGCCAGGCGGCGGGCCGCCAGGCGTTGGGGCTGCCCGCGGGCGCCACCGTGATCGTGGCCGTGGGCGGCTCGCTGGGCGCCCGCAGTGTCAACCGGGCGGTCCTCGAGCTGGCAGAACTATGGCGCGACCGGTCCGCCGTGGCCATCTATCACGTGGTCGGAGCCCGGGACTGGGACATGATCTCGCAGTCCTGTCCCGTGCTGCCCGACGGCGGCCTGTGGTATCGCCAGGTTCGCTACGAGGACCACATGGAGGTGGTGTACGCGGCTGCCGATGTCGCGGTCTGCCGGGCGGGCGCCAGCACCGTGTCGGAGTTGGCTGCGGTCGGGTTGGCCGCCGTGTTGGTGCCATTGCCCGGGGCGCCCAACGACCACCAGACGGCCAACGCCCGGGCATTGGTCGATGCCGGCGCGGCCCGGCTGTTACCCGACGCCCAACTCAGCGGGCAACGCCTGGCGGCCGAGCTCGAGCCCCTGCTGGACCCGGCCACCCGGGACCCGATGGCGGCTCAGGCGACGACGGTGGCCCACCGCCAGGCCGCCGCCGAGGTGGCGGTGCTGGTCGAACAGGCGAGCGCGACGCGTGGCTGAGGACCGGTCGGTCGACGGGCCCGAGGTCGATCTGTCTTCCCCTCATCGCATCCACGTGGTGGGGGTGGGCGGGGTGGGCATGAGCGCGGTGGCGACGGTGCTCGCGGCCATGGGCCAGCAGGTCAGCGGGAGCGACCTCAAGGCGTCGACCGAGCTCGAGCGGCTGGTGTCGGTCGGGGTGGACGCCCAGGTGGGGCACGACCCGGCGCACCTCGACGGGGTCGAGTTGGTGACCATTTCCACCGCTATTCCGGCCAACAACATCGAGGTGCGCGAGGCGCAGCGGCGAGGGATCCCGGTGCTCAGCCGGGCCCGGGTGCTGGCCGCCATCGCCGCCACCCGGGATTCGGTTGCCGTCGCCGGGACCCATGGCAAGACGACGACGGCGTCGATGCTGGCCCTGATGATGGTCGAGGCCGGGCTTCGGCCTTCGTTCATCATCGGCGGTGACATTAACGAGGTGGGTAGCGGAGCGGCCTGGGGGACCGGGCGGTGGCTGATCGTGGAGGCCGACGAGAGCGACGGGACCTTTCTCGCCCTGGAGCCCCAGATCGCGCTGGTGACCAACATCGAACCCGACCACCTCGACTACTACGGAAGTCTGGCCGCTATGGAAGCGGCATTCGCTCGCTTCCTCGGGTCGGCTCAGACCTCGGTGGTGTGTGCCGACGACCCGACCGCAGCCCGCTTAGGCCGCGAGGTCGGCGCCGTCACCTACGGGACGAGTGAGGGCGCCGACTACCGCATGTTCGATGTCACCACGGCCCGCAGTAGCAGCCGGTTCTCTGTGGTCCACCAAGGACAGAGCCTGGGCGATTTCCAGTTGGTCGTGCCGGGGGCCCACAACGCCCGCAATGCCTGCGGCGCCCTGGTGGGCGCGTTGTTGGCGGACGCCAGCGTGGACGCCGCTCGTCGGGCGCTGGCCCGCTACGGCGGGGTGGCCCGGCGATTCGAGTTCCGGGGTGAACGCGACGGCATCACCTTTGTCGACGACTACGCCCATTTGCCCAGCGAGGCCAGGGCGGCGCTGGCCGCGGCGCGAGGTGGGGGATGGGAACGGATCGTCGCCGTCTTCCAGCCCCACCGCTACAGCCGCACGGCATCGCTGTGGCAGGACTTCGGGGATGCCTTCGCCGACGCCGACGTCCTGGTGGTGACCGAGGTCTACGGGGCGGGCGAGGCGCCTCGCCCCGGGGTGTCGGGGCGGCTCATTCTCGATGCCGTCCGGGGGGCGGGGGGCAGGGGTGACCGGGACAGCCACTACGTCCCCAGCCATCACGACCTGGTGTTGTTCCTCCGGGCCACGTTGCGCCCGGGCGATCTGTGCCTCACCCTCGGGGCGGGCGACCTGACCGTGCTTCCGGACGAACTTCTGGAGGCCCAGGCCTGAGCGTGGGCGGCCCGACATCCGAAGCACTGCCATCCGAACCACGGCCATCCGACCCGCTGCCATCCGAACCACAGGGCCGGGGCTCGTTGGAGGCCGTGGCCCGGGCGCTCGGCCCTCGGGGTCAGCGCGATGTGGCGATCGGTCCCCGCACCACCTATCAGGTGGGTGGCCGGGCGGCGCTGTTCCTGGAGGCGACCAGCGTCGAGGAGCTGGCCGCCTTGTCCCCGGTGCTGGCCGACACCGGCGTGCCCGTGCTGGTGCTCGGTCGGGGGTCCAATCTGCTGGTGGCCGATGCCGGCTTCCAAGGACTGGTGGTGTCGCTGGCCCGCCATGCCTTCAGCGCGATCGACACGGCGACCGAATCGGAGGGTGACGGAGCGTTCCGGGTCCGGGCGGGGGGAGCGGTTCACCTGCCCGTGCTGGCCCGCCAGACTGCGGCGGCCGGCCTGACGGGGTTGGAGTGGGCCGTGGGCGTGCCCGGGTCGGTGGGCGGCGCCGTGCGGATGAACGCCGGTGGGCATGGCGCAGAGACGCGAGCCGTCATGGTGCAGTGCCGGGTGGTGGACCTGGGCACCGGTCGGGTCGAAGTCATGGCGGCCAGTGAGTTGGGCTTCGGCTACCGCTCGTCATTGGTCTCACCCCGCCACGTCGTTGTGGATGCCGACTATCAGCTGGCGGCGGGGGATCGGGCGGAGTCCGAGGCGACCATCCGCGACATCGTGCGGTGGCGGCGCGAGCATCAACCCGGTGGCCAAAACGCTGGTTCGGTCTTCGTCAATCCCCTGGGAGATCCACCCGCCAATTCGGCCGGGTGGCTGGTCGAGAGGGCGGGCCTCAAGGGCCACCGCCATGGCACCGCTGCGGTCTCGACCAAGCACGCCAACTTCATCCAGGCCGATCCCGACGGCTCGGCTGACGATGTCCTGGCCCTCATGCTCGAGGTCCAGAAGCTGGTGGGGGAACGGCTGGGCGTGCGCTTGAAGGCCGAGGTCCGCCTGTGTGGCTTCCCCCAACACTCACTCTCTACTTTAGGTTCACCTGCGCCTGACGACGGGGTGGCGCCGTCGTGACCAGCTTGCAGACGGAGGATCGAATCGGTCCACCCGTCGCCATGTTGCCGATCGATCCCCGCATCGCGGCGCGCTGGCTATCGGTGCGCCAGGAGCGAAGTCGCAAGCTATGGCGCGTCTTGGTTGGCATCCTGATCTCGATCACCGCCTTGGCCGGAGCGTGGGTTGCGGCCCGCTCGCCGTTGCTGGCCGTGCGCCATGTCGTGATTGCGGCCGGCGCCCACACCGATGCTCGCACCGTGGCGTCGGCCGCTGGTCTGGCCCGCCGGCCCCCCATGCTTGACCTCAACCTGGGTGCCATTCGGGCCCGGGTCCTGGCTCTGCCCTGGGTGGCCCGGGTGGGGGTGCAACGCCGGTGGCCCAACACGGTTGCCATCGAGATCACCGAGCGCACGCCGGCCGCCGTCGTCGTGGGTGGGGATGGCCACCGCAGCGTGGTCGACGCCTCGGGCCGGGTGTTGGCGGTAGGGTCGGAAGCAGCGCAATTGGAAGCCCGCCAGGTACCGGCGCTGCCTGCTCTGGTCGGGTTGCCCGCCCGCGTTGCGCCTGGGTCGTGGCTCGGCCCGGGGGCCGACGGCGCGCTGGCCGTGCTGCACGCCTTGACCGGGGCCAGGCTCGATCAGGAACCGACGCCCATGACCGTGACCACTATCAGCCAGTCGGCCAACGGCGCCTTGAGCGTCGTCCTCTCCTCTTCTCTGGCGTCAGCCCGTACCCCGGTCACCGTGATCTTCGGATCGGCCACCCAGCTCAGTGCCAAGGTCAGCGCTCTGCGCTTGGTGCTGGCCCAGCTGGCGCCGGGATCACCCGCGACCATCGATGTCCAAGTTGCCGACGTTCCGGTCTTGACCAATGGCAATAAGAGCACTATCGTCTCGACCACTCAACGAGGTTGACATAACTATAAACCTCAAGTACAGCTTCAGCGTGGTGACCGAGGGCGGCCGGACTGGCCCTTCCTCGGTCACTTCTTGTCCATCGGTGGGGGGTCAGTGCCCCACCGCCGTGCCCGGGAGGGTTGCAAGATGGCCGGTGCCGCACAGAACTACATAGCTGTCATCAAGGTGGTGGGGATCGGCGGAGGCGGCGTCAATGCCGTCAACCGGATGATCGATGCCGGCCTCAAGGGGGTCGAGTTCATCGCGGTGAACACCGATGCCCAGGCGCTGCTGATGAGCGACGCCGATGTCAAACTCGACATCGGTCGGCAACTCACGCGCGGGCTGGGGGCGGGCAGTGATCCCGAGGTGGGACGCCAAGCGGCGGAGGAACACCGCGAGGAGATCGAGGAGGTCCTCAAGGGGGCGGACATGGTCTTCATCACAGCGGGTAAAGGGGGCGGTACCGGTACCGGGGGTGCCCCCGTCATCGCCGAGATCTCCAAGGCGCTGGGCGCCCTCACCATCGGGGTGGTAACCCGGCCGTTCAGCTTCGAGGGTCGACGGCGAGCCCTGCAGGCCGACGCCGGGATCCTGAAGCTCAAGGACGAGGTGGACGCCCTCATCGTGATCCCCAACGAGCGGTTGTTGACCGTGTCCAACGACAAGACCTCGATGGTCAACGCGTTCAAGATGGCCGACGAGGTCCTGCTGCAAGGCGTGCAGGGCATCACCGACCTGATCACCACGCCCGGCCTGATCAACACCGACTTCGCCGATGTCAAGATGGTCATGCACGACGCGGGCACGGCGGTCATGGGCATCGGCACGGCGTCGGGCGACGGTCGGGCGGTGACGGCGGCCAAGCTGGCCATCACCAGCCCGTTGCTCGAAGCCTCGATCGAAGGCGCCCGAGGCATCCTGCTCAACATCGCAGGCGGGAGCGACCTCGGGCTGTTCGAGGTCAACGAGGCGGCCGAGATCATTCACGGCGTGGCCCACCCCGACGCCAACATCATCTTCGGCCAGGTCATCGACGACGCCATGGGTGACGAGGTGCGGGTCACGGTGATCGCGGCAGGCTTCGACCGCTGGGACGAATCACGTGAGCCCCCGCCCAAGCCCCAGGGCCTGGGACTGGGTCTGGGCACCCAGGCCGGTGCTCGTCAGTTCGGCGTACCGAGCATCGGCTTGGCCGATGACGATGACGACTTCGACGTTCCGTCGTTCCTGAAGTAGTACCGGACCCGGTGGCCGCGACCCAGCTTTCAACCTCGCAGCGCGCTTCGGCGCGCCCGTCGTGGGCGACCGACGGTGGCGTCGTTGCCCTTGGTCCCGCCCTGGTCCGCTTCACCGCCAAGGGTGACGGTGACATGGCCGACCGCAGCGGGAGCGATCCGGTGGTGCAAGCCCGTCGGCGGGCCGTGGTCGATCGCCCGTGGACCTGGCTGACCCAGGTGCACGGCGCCGACGTGGTAGTCGTGGCCGGCCCGGGCGACGGGGCGGGCGAGCCAGCCGATGCCGCGGTGAGCGTTCGGTCCGACGTGGCCCTGGCCATTGTGACCGCTGACTGTGCCCCGGTGGCCTTCGCCAGCCCCGAGGGAGTGGTGGGCGTGGCTCACGCCGGCTGGCGCGGCTTGGTGGCCGGCGTCCTGGAAGCGACCGTGACGGCCATGCGGGGCGCGGGCGCCCGCACCATCGTGGCGGCATTGGGACCATGCATTCACGCCGAGTGCTACCCGTTCGGGCCCAGCGACCTGGACATGGTGGCGGAGCGGTTGGGGGCCGAGGTCCGGGGCCGTAGCGCGGCTGGGCAGCCCGCGCTGGACATTCCTCGAGCCGTCCGCCTGGTGCTCCGCCGGGTCGACGTGGACGTGGTGGTCGACGCTGCGGTGTGCACCGCCTGCTCGGTCGACCATTGGTCGTGGCGAGCCCGCCAGGAGCGGGGGCGCCAGGCCAGCGTGGTGTGGCTCCCATGACCGAGTGCCAAATCGAACGGGCCGATGCTGGGACTTCTGGGACTTCTGGGACTTCCGGGTCGCGCGCTCGCGCCGACGGGACGGCCGATCGTCTGACGCCGCTGGCCGCCAACGTGGCCCTCGTGCGAGGGCGCATCGAGGCGGCCGGGGGCGACCCGGCTCGGATCACCCTCGTCGCCGTGACCAAAGGTTTTGGCCCGGCCGCGGTCCTCGCGGCGGTCGAAGCCGGGCTGTACGACCTGGGGGACAACTACGCCCAGGAACTGCTGGCAAAGGTCCGCACCCCGGGCCTGCCCGTTTCCCTGCGGTGGCATTTCCTGGGGCCGGTGCAACGCAACAAGGTGGCGGCGCTGTCCAGTCACGTCGACCTGTGGCACAGCGTCGATCGGTTGGCCGTAGGCCAGGCGATCGCGCGCCACCAACCTGGGGGGCGGGTGCTGGTTCAGGTCAATGTCACCGGCGAGGCCAGTAAGCACGGATGCCGGCCCGACGAGGTGGGCGAGCTGGTGTCGGGCCTCCGGCGGCTCGACATCGAGGTGACGGGCCTGATGACCATCGGCCCGGCCGGTCCGCCCGAGGGTGCTCGCCCCGTCTTTCGCCAGGTGGCCGACATGGCTCGCCAACTCGGTCTGGCTGAGCTGTCGATGGGTATGACAGATGATCTTGAGGTGGCGATCCAGGAGGGAGCCACCATGGTTCGAATCGGTCGCGGTCTCTTCGGTCCCCGTGACCGGACGGTGGCGCCTGCGACGATAGGCTCGTTGAACGGAGGCAACTGATGGCGTCAGGGATCATGCACCGGGCGATGGTGTACCTCGGGCTGGTTGACGATGACTACGAGGAATATGACGCCTACGACGAACCGCAGCAGCAGCCGGTGGGCCGGCCCGGACCTCGGTCGTACATGCCGGCTGAGACGCAAGATGGGGGTGGGGCTGTGGCCATCCGCACGCTCCCTCGGGAGAGCGTTCCCGAGCCCGTCGGAGTCAGCGGCAGCCTCATCACCTCCCGGCCCATGACCGGCGCAGCGAGTGTGCGGCCGATTCCGTCGCCCGTGCAAAACGCCAAGGTCCACGTGGTGGCGCCGGCCAAGTTCGCCGACGCCCAAGAGATCGGTGACCGCTTCAAGAACGGGCAGCCCGTTATCGTGAACCTGCAAAGCGCCGATCGGGAGCTGGGTCGCCGGATGATCGATTTCTGCAGCGGGGTCACTTACGCCCTGGGCGCCAGCATGGACAAGGTTGCGGACCAGGTATTCCTCCTGACGCCGTCCAACGTCGAGGTCTCGGCGGAGGAAAAGCGGCGATTGCAGGAGCGCGGCTTGTACCGTTCATAGCCAATGTCCTTTTTCGCCCTCGGCAGTGGTCCGTTTTGCATCTTGGGGAACCTCTACCTCCTGATCCTGATCGCCCGGGCCATCCTCAGTTGGTTCCCGCTGCGATCAGACTCGCCCTTTATCCCCATCGCTCGCGTTCTCAACACCGTCACCGAGCCCGTCCTGGCTCCCTTCCGCCGCCTCATACCTCCCGCCGGGCGGTTCGACATTTCCTTTATCGTGGTGTTCTTCCTCCTCGAGCTCATCGTGGTCCCGCTGCTGTGCCGTATCGGATGATGGGGCACTCCTCGGTCAGCAGCCAACGGGGGACACCCTCGTCGGCGACACCCGGCAGGTAGCATCCGACCATGGACGTCTCGCCCAAGACGCTGAGAGAAGTCGAGTTCCGCGAGAAGATGCGCGGCTATCACCCGGAGGACGTCGATCAGTTCCTCGAGCGGGTGGCCGCGGGCATCGAAGTTCTCCAGGACCGCCTGCGTCAGGCCATTGAGCGAGCGCAGCGGGCCGAGCAGGCTGCGACGGACGCCGGGGGCAACGACGACTCGCTACGGCGGACCCTCCTGTTGGCCCAGCGAACGGCCGACATGGCGGTGCAAGAGGCGCGGGAGCAGGCAGCCCGGATTGTGACGGGAGCCGAGCAGCAGGCGCAGTCACTTCTGGGCGAGGCCGAGCAGCAGGTGCGCAACCTGGTGGCTGAGGCGGATCGACGAGCCCAGTCGGTGCTGGCCGATTCCGAGTACCGGTCGCAGGCGATGGTGTCCGAAGCCGAGCAGCGCGCCCGGCGCGGCCATGAGGACACGCTGGTCGAGGTGCGAGCCGACCTGGCCAAGCTCGAGGTGACCCGGCAGCGCCTGCAGATGGACGTCGACGGAATGACCCGCTGGGTGGCGGAGCACCGCAACCAGCTGCGTGCCGCGCTGGAAGACGCCCTGACCCGGGCGGAGCAGATGGACATGAACCCGCCGCCGGTGGGCGGCGTTGCCTATCCCCCCCAACCCGACACCAGGCCCAGGCCCATTGCTGCGGCGGCGGCCGCGTCGCCGGTGGCGGCCGCGCCGCTGTCCGCCGCGCCGGTGGCGGCTCCGGTCATTGCCGCCCGTCCGGCCGCCGATCCCTCGTCCTCATGGGCACCGCCCGCCGCGCCCAGCGTCCCTCCGGTCGCGGCGTGGCAGCCGCCCCCGCCTGAGGTCGTCGCCAATGACGACTCCGGGGATGCCGACCCCTACTTCGCCGAACTGCGGCGGGCCATCAGCGACAACGACCCCCTCGGGCCCCGGCCCCAGGATCCGCAGGGCGCAGCGGGTGGGCGTGTGGGCTCGGGACCCGACACCTAAAGCACCGCTCGCTGACGCCTCGGTGTTTCACTGGCGGGCTCATCCGGTAGGTAGACATGCGCACTCGTCCCTTCTCGTTCCGTGCGCCTAAGCTCCCCCTCGCTTTGTCTCCTGCCCCACCACCCCGGATGGTGATCTTGTGCTGCTGCTCGTGACCATCGGATTGGTCGTAATAGCTGTGGCGACGCTCGTGTTCGGTTTCGCCGCCAACAGCTTGGCACCGATCATCGTGTCGATCGTGTGCAGCTTGGCCGCTGCTGCCGTGCTTGGTTTTCTTTTCCTCACGCTACGTAGGAAGCGGCGAGCCGCGGGCGGGGTGAGTGGGCCTGCCCCGTTGGTGCCACTGTTGGACACCACGCCACCGGTGTTCGCCAGCACCGCCCCAGTGCCTGCCCCCCGCCGGGCCGGACCTCGGTCCTATGCCACCGCCGGAGGCGGGTCGCGCTTCTCCGAGCCCCCCGAGGCGGTTGATCGACCGACCAGGACGTTCCCGCCCGTGCCCGCACGTTCCCCGGCGCCCGCTCCCGTGTCGCCCCCCCCGGTTCGCGCCGCTGCCCCTGCGCCGACCCCCGCCCCTGCTCCTGCCTCAGTGACCCGTCCCGCCGTGACCGCGCCCCGGCCCGAGCCGTTGGCCGTGGCCGAAACGCCATCCGCCGGGGCCGGGCCCGCCGGGTTCGCATCCATGGCCACTCGACCGGCCCCCGTTTCCAGCGGTGCGCCCAGCGCGCCGGCCGAGATGGATGACGCCTTGCCATTTCCCATCGAGGACTACGACGAGCTACGCGTGGTGGAGATCATCGCCATCCTGCCCGAGCTCGATGACTTGGAGCTGGAGGATGTCCGGGACTACGAGCGGGCCAACCGGAACCGGCTGGCCATTGTCTCCCGGATCGATGCCCTGTTGGCCGAGCCGGAGGAGGCGGCAGCGCCCGCCCCCGCCCCCGACGAAGGGGAAGACGAGGTCATGGCGCCATCGCCCGACGGTCTGCCGATCGCTGACTACGACTTCCTCGGCGTCTCGGAGATCCTGCTGCTGCTGAGCGAGCTGGACGACGACGAGCTGGACCAGGTGCGGGAGTATGAGGAACTGGCTCGAGGTCGGGCCACCATCATCTATCGCATCGACGCCCTCCTGGCCGAGCCGATGGAGCCCGAAATGGAGGAACCGGAACCGGAACCGGAACCGGCGGCCGAGCCCACGCCAGTGCCCCCTGCCCCGCCTGCGCCTGCCCCGCCTGCGCCTGCCCCGGCGCCCGCTCCGGGCGCCATGCCGATCGAGAACTACGACAAGTTGCGGGTCTTCCAGATCATCGCCCGGTTGGCCGAGCTGAGCGACGACCAGCTCCGCACCGTGCGGGACTACGAAGAGGCGAGCCGCAACCGGATCACGATCCTCCACCAGATCGACGACCAGCTGGCCAGTGCTGCGGCTCCCGCCGCGGTTGCCGCGGCACCGGCGCCCGAGCCCGTGGCCGCCGAACCCGAGCCGGCACCCGTGGCCGAGGAAGAAGAGCCTGAAGCGGAGGAGGCGGAAGACTGGTCCGGCCTGCCCATCGCCGACTACGACGACCTCCGGGCCATGGAGATCATGGCGTTGCTGGAGGAGCTTGAGGACGACGAACTGGAGCAGGTGCGGGAGTACGAGGAAGCCAATCGCGCTCGGCCCACGATCTTGTTCCGCATCGACTCGCTGCTCCCGCCGACCGACGCCGAGCCAGAGGCTGCCGCACCGGAACCGGAACCGGAGCCCGAGCCGGAACCGGAGCCCGAGCCCGAGCCGGAACCAGAGCCCGAGCCCGAGCCCGAGCCGGCAGTGGCGTCGGCTGCCGACGAGCTGCCGATCGCCGACTACGACGACCTCCGGGCCATGGAGATCATGGGCTTGTTGGAGGAGTTGGAGGACGACGAACTGGAGCAGGTGCGGGAGTACGAGGAAGCCAATCGCGCTCGGGCCACGATTTTGTTCCGCATCGACGCCCTCGTGGCCCCGGCATCCGCCGAGGCCGAACCCGAGCCGATCCCCGAACCGGAGCCGATCCCCGAACCGGAGCCGATCCCCGAACCGGAGCCGATCCCCGAGCCGGAGCCTGAGCCGGAGCCGATCCCCGAACCGGAGCCCGAACCGGAGCCCGAGCCGATCCCCGAACCGGAGCCGATCCCCGAACCCGAGCCGATCCCCGAAGCGGCACCGGCGCCCGAGCCCGAGTCGGCGGCGGTCAACGACGGGGCGGCCGATCTGCCGATCGCCGACTATGACGAGCTGAGGCCGTCGGAGATCTTGGACCTGCTTGACGAACTGTTCGACGACGAGTTGGAGCAGGTCCGCGAATACGAGGACGCACACCGTGCGCGAGCCGCCATCCTCTACCGCATCGACACCCTCCTCGAGGCAGAAGAGGAGCCGGCCACAGAACCCGAGCCGGAACCGGAGCCCGAGCCGGAACCCGAGCCGGAGCCGGAGCCGGAACCCGAGCCGGAGCCGGAGCCCGAGCCGGAGCCGGAACCCGAGCCGGAACCCGAGCCGGAGCCGGAACCGGAGCCGGAGCCGGAGCCGGAGCCGGAACCAGAGCCGGAACCAGAGCCGGAACCCGCCGCTGCTGCGGCGCCCGAGCCGGAGGCCGAGCCCGAGCCCGAGCCGGCGGCCGGGGGCATCGACGTGGCCACCCTGGCTATCGCCGACTACGACAGTTTGGCGGTGGGGGAGATCCTGCCGCTGCTGGCGGAGCTGGAAGACGACGAGCTAGACGACATCCGCGCCTTCGAGGAGGCCAATCTCGGTCGGGCCCAGATCCTGGCCCGCATCGATGCCTTGTTCGAGCCGTTCGACGAGGTCGAGGCGGACGACGAGTTCGAGGACGATGAGGACGCGCCGCCGCCAACGCGCACCGCGGCCCCCGCCGCACCCGACGACGAGGCATTCGAAGAAGACGAGGACGACTACGAAGACGAAGACGAGGAGGAGGGCGGAGCGGGCGATGAGGATGACATCTTCCCCATCGCCGACTACGACGACCTGCGGGTGGCCGAGATCCTCCCGCTGTTGTCGCAGCTCCATCCCGACGAACTTGAAATGGTGGCCCGCCACGAAGAGCAACTGGCCAATCGGGGAACCATTCTCAGCCGGATCGAACGCCTATTGAGCCTGTCCGACCGGGACGGCCCGGCCTAGGAGCGTTGTTGAAAGCGCAACTGGGCGAGGATCCAGTCTTCGGGCGTGGATGAGGTCGAAAACACGCCTGTTGACACGCCCAAAGCCCCAAACCACGCCCAGAAGGAGGCCAACCAGGGGTGGAGGGGAGCCGCAACTGGTCGCCGACGCCGATGCGGCGGGTTCATGCGGCCGTCACACTGGCGCGGCAAAGGCGAAATGAAACGTCTCTAGATTCGCGTTTTCGATGCCTGCCAACCAGATTCGGTCCCGGGCGCCTCACTGGCGCACCCCGGGCATTGTCCTGCTGAGCCTGGCCATACCCACCCTCTCCCTGGCCGGGTGCAGCAGCTCGTCGTCCAGTTCGTCTCCTGGCTCGTCGGTGCCCACGTCGGTCCCCACCAGCCACACCCTCACCCTCTCGTTCCTGGAGGATCCGGGCCAGCCACCCGACCCCGCGGTGTATTACGCCGGCCAGGGCCTGCTGCTCCAGGACAACATCTACGACGGCCTGGTGCAGTACGCCCCGGGCACGGCACAGCGCAAAATCGTGCCCGACCTGGCCACCAGTTGGACGGTGTCGGCCAACGACGAGGTCTACACCTTCAACTTGCGCCCAGGCGTGGTCTTCCACGACGGCACGCCCTTCACATCGGCCGCCGTAGCCCCCTCGATTTCCCGGGACGCCGCGGTCAACGGCGGCCCGGCCTACATGGCCCAGGCCGTGGCCGCGGTGCAGCCCAACGGTCCCGACGCCGTCACGATCACCTTGAGCGCGCCCAATGCCGCGTTCCTCGATTACCTGGCCTCGCCCTACGGACCCCGGATGTACAGCCAGACCGGGCTGGCCGCCCACGCCGGCACGGACAATGACCAGTCGTACCTCACCACCCATGACCTGGGCAGCGGTCCCTACACCCTGACCAAGGCGCAGGTGGGCGTGAACTACCAACTCCAGGCCTTTCCCCAGTACTGGGGCACCAAGCCGTACTACACCACGGTCAACATTCCCGTGATCGACGACCTCAACACCGAAGAGCTGGAGTTCGACAACGGCCAGATTGACGGCATCCTGCACGACCTGACCAATCAGGCAATCGCCTCGTACACCACCAACCCGAAATACAGCGTGTACACGCTGCCCACGCTGCAATCGGAGTATGCCTACATCAATCCCAACGTGGGCTTCCTGACCAGTGCCACAAATCGCGTGGCGCTGATCGACGCCATCAACCGCCAGCAGATCGTGAACAGCGTGTACAAGGGCCGGGGCATCGTGGCGCCCCAGCTGTACCCCATGGACCTCCTCCCGGCCGGGCTGGCGGCCCAGCCCGCAACCGGGAACGCGTCCGCCCTGTCGGCCATCGTGGCCAAGCTCCCCGCTTCGCAGAAGAGCCTGACGATCGGTTACGACACCAGCTCACCGGACGATTCGCTGATCGCCGAGCTGGTGACCGACCAGCTGAGCGCGGTCGGGCTGTCGGTGAAGTCGGTGGGCTACCCGACCAGCCAGATCTACAACTGGTCGCCCCCCGGCAGCCCGGCCGGGGCGCCCAACATCCTGATTGAGTACGTGTGGCCCGACGCCTACGACCCATATCAGTGGTCGCATATTGCGCTCGATCCCAACGGGGGCATCAACTACCTGCACTGCGACGTGCCCAGCTCCAGTGCCGATTTGGGCCAGGCGGTCATGACCAACGACGTCACCCTGTTCGGGCAAGTGGGCGACGCCGCCATCCAGGCCGGTTGCCTGGTCAACCTGGTGGACCGGGGTGACGTCTTCGTCATGCAGCCGTGGCTGAAGGGGGTGGCGGCCGGTCACGTGGTGGCGGCGCCCAACACCGAGAACCTGGCCGCTCTGTACCCGGGCTGACATGGCCGACCGCACCCTCGAATGCCCGGCCCTGCTGGTCATCGACATGCAGGCAGGCGCCTACGGCGACGATTCGGGCCTTCCCCGGATGGGCGGATTTGCGGAGCGGGTGGACCGGGTGGGCCGCCTGATCGAACGGTTCCGAGCGGACGGACACCCGGTGATCTTCCTACGGGAGGAGCATCGCCGGTCGCTGATCGATTTCGGTCGCGAGCTGGACGGGGACGAGGGCGTGCACTGCCTGGAGGGTGATCCGGGCACCGCCATCGCCTCCCAATTGGGTGTGCGGGACGACGACATCCTCATCGTCAAACGGCGCTACTCCTGCTTCTTCGCCACCGACCTCGACCTGGTGCTGCGGGGCCTCGGTGTGACGACGGTCGTGCTGGTGGGCGAACTGACCGACGTGTGCGTCCACTACACCTTCGCCGACGCCCACCAACTGGACTATGTGGCCCGGGTGGTCGAGGACTGCTGCGGTGGGTCGTCCCTGCCGGCCCATGACGCGGCGCTGGAGGCCATGGCCTACCTCCAGCGCGACGCCCGGCTGCACTCCTCGGCGTTGCTCGACCAAATGGCGGAAGTAGCCGGCGGGGCGTCAGAACCGTGAGGGATAAGCGTTCATTGGGTACTTATGGTCGAGATTCGACGGGAATCCCTCAAGGAACGCTGATCCCGCACGGAATGGGTGAAGCGGTCGGAGTGAAAGACCGCTAGTCGACCCGCCGGATGCGGAACCAGACTGTGCGCCCATCGGACAACGTCCCGGACCGCCAGCCTTGCTCGGCCAGGGCTTCGCCGTTGGCGTCGGCCGAGGCGATCTCGACCGTGGGCGCCAACACCTGCTCACCCAGCCACGCCTGGTGGACCACCAACGCGGCGGCCACGTCGGCCGGCCCGGCTACCGCCAGAGCGATGCGATCGGTCACGCGCAGTCCCATCTCGCGCCGCGCCTGCTGGACCAGCCGGCCCACGTCACGTGCCTGACCCTCGGCCTCCAGGTCGCTGGTCACGTCGATGTCCAGGACCACCACGCCCTCGTTGCCCGGCAGGACCCGGCTGACGTCGGCCACCCGAGGGGTCAGGCGCAACTCCCACTCGCCCGACTCCAGCACCGCCGGTCCCACCCGGGCCTGACCGTCGGCCAGCACCTCCCAGTCGCCCGCCCGGGCGGCGGCGGCGGCCTGCTGGGTCAGCGGTCCCAGTCGGGGGGCGGCCACCTTGAACACCACCGCTAGCACCTGGTCGGCCACCTCGTCCACCGCCGCCGTGAGGCGGACCGACTTCACATTGACCTCCTCCGCGATGAGATCCAAGAACGGCGCCAGGGCGGCGGCGTCCGCCGCGGCCACGGTGAGCGAGGCCAGGGGGAGCCGGGCCCGCAGGCCCTGAGCCTTGCGCACCGAGTGGGCGGCCGAGCACACCTGGCGCACCCGATCCATGACCGCCACCAGGTCGGGATCACGGGGCAGGGCGGCGGCGTCCGGCCAGTCGGTCAGATGGACGCTGTCACCGCCCGTCAATCCCTGCCACACCGCCTCGCTGATGAGGGGAAGCAACGGCGCGGCGATGCGACACAGCACCTCCAGCACCGTACCCAGCGTGTCGAAGGCGTCCTGCTGGTCGCCCCCGGGAGAACCGGCCGAGCCGGACGAGCCGGTCGAAGTGCCCCAGAACCGGTCGCGGCTGCGCCGGATGTACCAGTTGGTCAAAGCGTCGAGGAATCCTTCGATTGCCCCACACGCCCCAGACAGGTCGTAGGCGTCCATGGCCTCGGTCACGGTGACCACCGCCTGGCCCAGCTTGGCCAACACGTAGCGGTCGAGCACGCCCGCGGCTTCGGTGCGCGCTGTGTCGGCCGACACCGAGTCGGCATTGGCGTACAAGGTGAAGAAGTACCAGGCGTTCCACAGGGGGTGGATGGCCGAACGCACGGCGTCGCGGATGCCCTGTTCCTTGACCGCCATGTCCCCGCCTCGCAACACCGGTGAGGCCAGCAGGAACCAGCGCATGGCGTCCGCCCCGTGCTTGACGAACATGGCCTCGGGATCGGGATAGTTGCGCAGCCGCTTGGACATCTTCTGGCCGTCGTCGCCCAGCAGGATGCCATGGGCCAGGCAGGTGCGAAAGGCCGGGCGGTCGAACAATGCGGTGGCCAGCACATGCAGGGTGTAGAACCATCCCCGCGTCTGGCCGATGTACTCGACGATGAAGTCGCCGGGAAAATGGCCATCGAACCATTCACCGTTTTCGAAGGGGTAGTGGACCTGGGCGAAGGGCATGGAGCCGGACTCGAACCAACAGTCGAGCACGTCGGTGACCCGGCGCATGGTGGCCTGGCCCGACGGGTCGTCGGGGTTGGGCCGGGTCAGCCGGTCGATGAACGGCCGGTGGAGATCGTCGGCGCGCACCCCGAAATCGGCCTCCAACTCGTCCACCGAGCCGTACACGTCGATCCGGGGAAAATTGGGATCATCGCTTTTCCACACGGGGATGGGCGAGCCCCAGAACCGGTTCCGGGAGATGCTCCAGTCCCGGGCATTCTCCAGCCATTTGCCGAACGACCCGTCCCGCACGTGGGCAGGCACCCAAGTGATCTCCTGATTCAGCTCCACCATCCGGTCTCGCACCGCCGTCACCTTGACGAACCACGAGCTGACCGCCTTATAGATAAGGGGCGTGTCGGTGCGCCAGCAATGGGGATAGCTGTGAACATACGAATCCTGGCGTACCAGGGCGCCCATGGCCCGCAGGTCGCGTACGATGGGGGTATTGGCGGCAAAGACCTGTTCCCCCCTATAATCGGGCACGGCGTCGGTGAAACGGGCCCGATCGTCCACCGGGCAGATCACGGGGATCCCGGCTGCCTCGCACGCCCTCTGGTCGTCCTCGCCGAATCCGGGGGCCATGTGCACGATTCCGGTACCCTCACCGGTCGTCACGAATTCCCCGGCCAGCACCACAAACGCGCCCGGCGTGGCGGCGAAATAGGGGAAAAGGGGCCGGTAGGTGCGACCCACCAGCGCGCTCCCTTTTACCAGCCCAGTTTGCCGGTAGGAGGCGAGATCCTTCTCGTAGCGCCCAATGGCCGCCTCGGCCAGGATGATTTCTCGCCCGTCGGAGGAGGAGGAGAAGACGGCGTAGTCAATGTCCGCCCCCACCGCCACCGCCAGGTTGGAGGGCAGGGTCCACGGCGTCGTGGTCCACACCCAGAGCGACACCGGCGGTTCGCCGTCCAGGCGGAAGGCGACCGTCACCGCCGGGTCCTGGCGGTCGCGGTAGGCGTCGTCCTGGCGGGTTTCGAAATTGGAAAGGGGGGTCTCGCATTCCCAGCAATAGGGCAGGACCCGGTACCCCTCGTACAGCAAACCCTTTTCCCAGAGCCTTTTGATGGCCCACATGACGCTCTCCATATATGAGCGGTCCATGGTCTTGTAATCGTTGGCAAAATCGACCCACCGGGCCTGGCGGGTGACGTAGCGCTCCCATTCGTGGGTATAGCGCAGCACCGAGGTGCGGCAGGCGTCGTTGAAGCGGTCGATCCCGAACTCCGTGATCGGGCCCCGGCCCGACACCCCCAGCTCCTTCTCCGCCTCGGTCTCGGCCGGCAGCCCATGGCAGTCCCAGCCGAAGCGGCGCTCCACCCGGTGGCCCCGCATCGTCTGGTAGCGGGGGACGGCGTCCTTCACGAAGCCGGTCAGCAGGTGGCCGTAGTGGGGTAGGCCGTTGGCGAAGGGGGGACCGTCGTAGAACACGTACTCGTTGTCGCCGCCCGCCCGCTGCGAAACCGACGCCTCGAAGGTCCGCCGCTGCGCCCATCCGGCCAGGATGTCGTCCTCGACCGCCGGGAGGTCGGGGGCGGCGGGTACATCGGGATACGTGCGGGGGCCGTCGGACATGGCACCACGATAAGCGCAGAGCCCGGGATTCCCGTCCGGATAACCCCCGCCCGGGCGGTAGGGTTCCCCCCGTCCACAGCCGAGTAAGGAAGAAACGTTGGGGAAAGACGCGGTCGATCAGTTGTTCGACGTGATCGAGCGAGAGGACCCGGACTCAGACGACATCGACATCGTGCTGCGGGTGCACGTACAACCGGGGGCCGGGCGCACCATGGTGGTGGGACGCCACGGCGATGCGCTGAAGGTCAAGGTGGCGGCGCCGCCAGAAGGGGGCCGGGCCAACGCCGCGGTCACCGACCTGCTCGCTTCCACGCTCGGCGTCCCGGCGTCAGGGGTCGACCAGGTGTCGGGTACGGCCAACCGTTCCAAGCGTTTTCGCATCGGGCCGGTGGACCTGGAGGTCGTTCGTCGTCTCCTGGCCAACGCCGAGCAGGTCGGGGTGGGCGGGGCGGCCGGTCGAGGCGGGAATGTCCGGGGAAGCAGCGGCGTTCGTTGAGCAACAGGTTGATTTGGGTGGCTTGGACCCGTGGTAGGGTCCGGCCCCTCTAAAGAGGGGTGTGACGGGTTAGATCATGCCGGAAACCGAGAGAGTCTCTGAACTGGCCGATGAGCCAGCCGATGCCAGCGAACCGCAGGAGGTAAGCGTGGCGAACGCCGAGGATGAGGCGGCCCAGGCTGCAAGCAGCAAGGCGGCTCCGGCCAAGAAGGCGGCCCCCAAGAAGGCCAAGGATGCCAACAACACCCCCGAGTTCCTGGCCGAGCAGCGGACGTTGCTCATCGGGGAGCGGGCCAGCTACACCCGCCAAGCCGAGGAGCTGAAGGCGGAGGCGGACTCCCTGGCGCTGGAGCACGAGCCGGGTGACGTGCAGTTCGACGAGGAGGGGGGCGAGGGCGGTACCTCCAACGTCGACCGCGAGCTGGACTTGGTGTTGTCGGCCCAGGCGCGCGGTGCGGTGGTGGAGATCGACCGGGCCCTGGCCAAGATCGACGCGGGCAACTACGGATCGTGCGAGCAGTGCGGCCAGCCCATTCCCCAGGCCCGGCTGATGGCGCTGCCCTACGCCGCCTTGTGCGTGGCCTGCAAGAGCGGCGGGCTGTCGCGGCGCTAATGGCCGCCGGCGTCGGTCGGTCGAGGGGGGAGCCCTCCTCCGTTGAATCTGCCGGTCACGATGGGACCGAACCGATGGCGGCTCGGGCCGTTCGGGGACGCCGGCTGGCCATAGCGGCCATCGCGGCAGCCGTGGTGGCGGTCGACCAGGTGACCAAGACCTGGGCCTTGCGCCACGCCCAGAATCCGGTGCACGTGCTGTGGACGCTGCAGTTCGAGGTGGCCTTCAACTCGGGGACGGCATTCGGCCTGGGCCAGGGCAGCACCGCCATCATCATCGGAGGTGTGGTCGTCCTGCTGGTCGTGCTGCTGGGCCTCGGTCGCAAGGCCAGCCGCAACGCCTCGTGGCCCGCCGTGATGGCCATGGGCCTGCTGCTGGGCGGGGCGATGGGCAACCTGGCCGACCGCCTGGTGCGCCACCACCATGGGGCGGTGATCGACTTCATCGACCTCCGCTGGTGGCCGGTTTTCAACGTGGCCGACGCCTCGATCACGGTGGGCGCGGCGCTGCTGGCGCTGGTGTTGTTTCGGGCCCGGCCGGAAGCCGCTGGACGGGCTCCCGAATGATTGAGGTCATACCGGCCGCCCTGGGCGGCGAACGGGTCGACCGGGTGGTGTCGTTGCTCACCGGGATGGCCCGCAGTCAGGTGGCGGCCCTGGTCGAGCAGGGGGCGGTGCGCCTCGACCAGGTGCCGGTGCGCACCCGTAGCCACCGGGTGAGCGCGGGCGAGACGCTCGAAGTGCCCGATGCCCCGGAGCCTGCGCCGGTCGGGGTCGAGCCCGAGGCCGGTGTGTCGTTCGTGGTGGTGCACGCCGACGAGGCGGTGATCGTGGTCGACAAGCCGGCCGGGCTGGTTGTCCACCCGGGCGCGGGAAACGCCCGAGGGACGCTGGTGGGCGGGCTGCTGTCGCGCTTCCCCGACCTGGCGGGGTTGGCGGTGGGCGGGGCGGAGAACCGACCGGGGATCGTCCACCGGCTGGACAAAGGGACCTCGGGCCTGTTGGTGGTGGCGCGCACCGACGCGGCACGCCGGTCGCTGGTGGCCCAGTTGGCCAGCCGCACGGCGGAACGGCGGTACCGGGCCCTGGTGTGGGGCAACGTCGAGGCCAACGAGGGCCTGATCGACGCCCCCATCCGGCGCGCCGATGCCGATCCCACCCGCATGGCGGTGCGGGTCGGGGGAAAAGAGGCGCGCACCCGCTATCGGGTCGAGCGACGTTTCAGCGCCCCGGTGGCGGCCACCGAGTTGGAGTGTCGCCTCGACACGGGACGCACCCATCAGATCCGGGTGCACCTGTCGGCGATCGGCCACGCCGTGGTGGGCGACGCCCGCTACCGCCGCCAGGGCTACTGGCCGCCCGAAGTTCCCCGCATGGCGCCCGAACGGGTGTGGCTGCACGCCGCCCAGTTGGGCTTCGACCATCCCACCACCGGCGCCCGGCAACACTTCACCTCGGCCCTGCCGGCCGACCTGATGGGGCTGTTGGAGCACTTCACCCCTGCCTGATCCCGGGCGGCGTACGAATCAGGTAAGCGGGGCCATGGGCACGCTGTTGGCTTGCGCCTGGCTCACCATGTCGGCCAGGGTGAAGCTGTCCAGGTGGGTTCGCATGTGCTCGCCCACGTCGGCCCACACCGCCAGCAGCACGCACTGGCCCTCGTGGTCGCACGCCCCGTTTTGATGGGGCTCGCCGAAATCGCCCGCCACGATCGGTCCCTCGACCGACGAGACGATCTGGCTCAGCGTGATGGCGGCGGGAGAGCGGGCCAGCACGTAGCCGCCCCCGACCCCGCGCTTGGACCGGACCAGGCCCGCACCCTTGAGGGCGAGCAGGATCTGCTCGAGATAGGGCTGGGGCAAACCGGTGCGCTCGGCGATGTCCCGCACCGAGGTCGGCCTGCGCTCACCGTCGTGCAACGCCAACGACAGCAACGCACGGCTGGCGTAATCGCCTCGCGTCGACACTTTCACACCGCCCATGCTATGCCGTCGCCGACCCGGAACCCGGGTTTGGTTGAGCGGCCGTCACAGCCTCCCGGTACCGTCGATGGCTGTGGACACGCCACCCCAATCGGAACGGCCGCAACCAGTACGGCCCGCCTATGGCGGTGCGTGCCTGGACTCCCTCGGCCCCGCCCTCATGGCCCCGCCCGGTCAGCGCCCGGATTGGCTGCCCGCGCCCGCCCGCCAGGCCGAGCAGGTGGTGCTCCTGGTGCTCGACGGGCTGGGTTGGGAGCAGTTGGTGCAGCGTCACGCCCTAGCCCCGACCATGGCCGACATGGTGGGCGGACCCATCACCTCGGTAGTGCCCACCACCACCGCCACCGCCCTGACCTCCATCGCGCTCGGCCAGCCACCGGCCCGGCACGGCGTCGTTGGCTATCGCCTGGCGGTGGACGGGCCGAGCGGCCGAGAGGTGCTCAACGTGCTGCGGTGGCGCACTGTGTCGGGCGATGCCCGGCCGTTCCTGCCTCCCGCCTCGTTCCAACCCACGCCCGCCTTCGCCGGGCGCGGCGTCCCCGTGGTGACCAGGGCGGAGTTCTTGTCGAGCGGTTTCACGGTGGCCCACTTGTCGGGTGCCCGCCAGATCGGCTGGTGGCTCCCGTCGGCCGTGCCGGTGGAGGTCAAGGGCCAGCTGGAGGCGGGGGAGCGATTCGTCTACGCCTACTACGAAGGCATCGACAAGTGCGCCCACATCTTCGGTTTCGATCGCCACTATGAGGCGGAGCTGGTGGCGGCCGACCGTTTGGTGGCCGATCTGCTGGCCGTCCTGCCGGCCGGGGCGGCCCTGGTGGTGACGGCCGACCACGGCCAGGTGGAGGTGGCCGGCGCCACTGCGGCGGTCGACCCGGCGGTGGCGGCCGAGACGGCGATGATGAGCGGCGAGGGCCGTTTTCGCTGGCTCCACGCCCGGCCCGACCGCCTCGACGCCCTGGCGGGCGCGGCCCATGCCCGGTACGACGACGAGGCGTGGGTGTGGACGGTGGACCAACTCGACCAGGGCGGTTGGTTCGGCGGGCCGCTGACCGAATCGGTGCGGCGCCGACTGGGCGACGTGGCGCTCGTCCCGTTCCTGTCCCGAGCGTACCTGGACCCGGCCGACACGGGCGAGATGCGCCTGGTGTGCCGCCACGGCTCTCTCACCACGGCCGAGGTGCTGGTTCCCTGCCTGGCCGCGTTTCGCTAGATCGGCGCTGTTTGGGTCAGGGGCGCTCGTTGGGCCAGGATGGAGATATGTCAGAGCACGACCCGGTCCAGCCCGATCTGGTCCTCCCCGGGGACCTTGAAGAAGACGGCACGGAGGAAGTGTCCGAGCCGGCCAAGGTGATGCGGATCGGCTCCATGATCAAGCAGTTGCTGGATGAGGTGCGCCAGGCGCCCTTGGACGACGCCAGTCGGGGACGCCTGCGGGAGATCTACGACGCGTCCATCGAGGAACTGGCGTCGGGGTTGTCGCCCGACCTGCAGGAGGAGCTGCACCGCATGGCCCTCCCCTTCGGGGACAGCTCGATCCCGAGCGATGCCGAACTGCGCATCGCCCAGGCGCAGCTGGTGGGCTGGCTCGAGGGGTTGTTCCACGGCATCCAAGCGACGCTTTTCGCCCAGCAGATGGTGGCGCGCAGTCAGCTCGATCAGATGCGCCAGAGGGGCCTGCCCCAAGGAGGCGACGAGCGTCCCCTGCCCACCGGCAACTACCTCTGATTTTCGGTCAAATCGGCCATTCGTGCCTCACGACGGAGCGATGCGTGTTTGAATAGAGCGCGAAACGATGGACGACCCAGACGATGACCGTTCTGGTGGGGAGATCGGGGCGTCGGCCACGATGACCCGGCTATGAGTCGCGCCCCGGCCCGCCCCGGTCGCCTGGAGCAGCTGATCGTCGACTATGTGGGCGACGTGGTCGCCTACTGCCGCTGGCGCTGCACGTCCGAGGAGGATGCGCAAGACGCCGTCTCCGAGGTCTTCCTAGTGGCCTGGCGCCGATTGGGCGACGTCCCCGACGATGACGCTGCCCGGGTGTGGCTGCTGGCCACGGCGCGGCGCGTCATCGCCAACGAGCGACGGGCCCGCGGCCGGCGCCACCGCCTGGTGGAACGCGTGCGGGTGATGGACCCGCCCGACACGGTGGAATGGCCGGTCGAGGTGGGGCACGACGAGGTGGCCGATGCGCTGCGTCAGCTCGACCCGGCCGATCGCGAGATCCTCTTGTTGGCCGAGTGGGAAGGGCTGTCGTCGACCGAGATCGGGGCCGTCATGGGTTGCCTGGCGGTGACCGCTCGGGGCCGTCTGCACCGCGCCCGCGAACGGTTCCGCACCGCCTACGGCGAGGTCGAGTCGGTCACGCTTCGGCCCACGTCTCCCGCCGTGGCCACCGCACCGCCAAGCAACGTGAGTCGAGCCAATGGCCTCTAGGAGAGCAAACAGACCATGACCGAGCTCGACGCCCTCGACGCCCTGCGCCAAGCCAACCCCCGGACCACGCCGGGCTTCATGGCAGCCGTGGGGACGATGACCCGCACCACCAAGGAGACGCTGGCCGTGGCCACGGCAGGCGCGGCCGCCGGGGGGGCGCTGGGCGCGAACGTACCGGCCGGGCCCAATCGCTCGGGTCGATGGTTGTTGTTGATGTTGCTGATGACGGTGGGTGTGGTGGCCCTGGTCTTGTTGCTGCTGACCAATCAGCTGGGATCCAAGTCGGGCTCGGGCCACGGCCAGACGGCGACCAGCGGTCCCAGCTCCTCGACCCGGGTCACGCCGACCACGACCCCAACCACGGCCACCCCAACCACCGCCACACCAACCACCGCCACACCAACCACGGCGGCCATCCCACCGGGTACGGCGCCCGTGACCGCCGTTCCCGCGTCGTCGGGGACCAACTCGACCGGCCATGAGGTCACCACCGAGATGCGTACCACCCCGACCAAGTCGGCTCCGACCACGGTGGCGCATCCGACCACGGTGCCGTCGTCCCCACCCACCACGCTGGCGGTGGCGCCCACGTGCATCGTCTCGGGCCTGCTCACCGGAGCACAGGAGTCGGTCACCGTGCAGGACTCGGGCAACGGGCTGGCCTCGATCGGCGATGTGTCGATCACCAACGGCACGGTGAGTATCCCGGCCTTTGCCCGGGGGACCAAGGGCCAGGTGGTGGTGGTGGCCACCAAGACCGACCCCGGGTTGCCCACCCGCTGGTCGTTCGAGGCCACCGACGTCGCCGGCCAGACCTCGTTCTGCCACTAGCCCTGAGCCGCCCATTCTGCGGTTGCTCAGCGAAACGCCAGATCCCCTCAGTTCACCGGCAGGCCTGGCCAAAGGGACGAAGCCCGGGCCGTAAGGCCCAGGCTTCGTCCATGGCCCCGCCCCGGGGTATGCGGCCGGGCGGCTGGAACCGCCCGTGGCCGGCGACTGTGGGTCAGCGAAGGTTTGGTTGGTCGACCCCGTGCAAGCGCGTCATCATGCGCTCGGCGTCGTGGATGAGCAACGGCAGCGACTGCTCGATCATCAGCCCGGCCACGCTGGCCGCGTCGGCCGTGGCGTACATGCGGTCGCTGGGCGACAGCCCCAGGTCGACCGACACTTCGCCCGGGAAGTACTTCAGCTCCCCGATGTTGACCGTGCCCCCCACCGCGATCACGAAACCGGTCAGCACCTCGTCGATCTGAGCCCGGTCGCTCGCTCGCAGCAGGCCCCGGGTGGCTTCGTACAACGCGGTCGGGATCATGGCGTCGTAGCGCCGCTCCTGGACCTCGGCCAGCGTCTGGCCCGTGCCCAGCTGCAGTTCGCCCAGCGTCATGACCTCGGCCCGCAGCAAGTTGCAGACCTGGACGCCCAGGTCTCGTAACGCTCGGTCATGGGAGGCAATGGCCAAGGCCAAGGCGTCGTCGTGACGCTCGGTCGGTATCTGCAGCTGCACCGCATGGCGCTCCAGGCTGTACAACCCTGATGGGTTCCACTGGTGCAACTGGCTGACCAGCTGCTTGACCTGCTGGAACTGCAAGGGCGGTTCGGCGCACGCCTCCAAGATGACGACCCACGGGTCGTCAGCCTCACCCGGTCCATCGAGCGCCTGGTCAGTCACGCCCGTCTGTCTCCTGCCATTTCCTGCTCATCAGACTGAACATGTCCGGCTGGGTTGGTTCTGTTCGACCCTTTTCACGAAAACTTCACCCTGGTGGTGGTCGGGCCCGGGGGCTAGAATTACAGTCCTGTAACTCGTCCACAGGCTGTGGACGACGACACTTGCGGCACGAGAGGAACGGCGCTGTGGGGGACTCCTTTACCCACCTGCATCTGCACACCGAGTTCTCGATGCTCGATGGCGCGGCCCGGGTCACCGATGTCATCGCGGCCGCCGCGGCGGACGGCCAGAAGGCCATCGGGATCACGGACCACGGCAACATGTACGGCGTCCTCGACTTTTACAAGGAAGCCAACAAGGTGGGGATCAAGCCCATCATCGGGACCGAGGCGTACATGGCGGCCGAATCTCGCTTCGAGCGGCCCACCCGGCGGGGCCGGGTGGACGATGGCGGGGGCGAGGGATCGGAAGGCGAGAAGCTCTACTACCACCTGACGTTGCTGGCCGAGACCACGGCCGGCTACCGCAACCTGATGAAGCTGTCCAGTGCCGCCTATCTCGAGGGCTACTACTACAAGCCCCGAGCCGACTGGGAGCTGCTGGCCCGCCACCACGAAGGGGTCATTGCCACCACCGGCTGCCTGGGCGGCCTGGTGCTGCAGTCGCTGCTGCGGGGTGACTTCGAGATGGCGTGCACCCACGCCGCCCGGTTGCAGGACATCTTCGGCCGGGACAATCTGTTCGTTGAGCTCCAGGACCACGGTCTGGAGAAGCAGCGCAAGACCAATCCCCAGCTCATCGACCTGGCCAAGCGGCTGGGCGCCCCACTTTTGGCCACCAATGACAGCCACTACACCCACCGCGAGGACGCGGTGGCCCATGACGCCCTGCTGTGCGTGCAGACCGGCTCGGCCATGGACGACCCCAATCGGTTCAAGTTCGAGGGCGATGAGCACTACCTGAAGTCGGCGGCCGAGATGCGGTCGCTGTTCATTGAGCAGCCCGCAGCCTGCGACAACACCTTGTGGATCGCCGAGCGGGCGGATGTCACGATCGACTTTGGCAAGCCCAAGCTGCCTTCTTTTCCCCGCCCTGATGGCTTCGGCGACGCGGATGCCTACCTCCGGCACCTGACCATGGAGGGCGCCGTCGCCCGCTACCGCGCCCCCTTGCCCGACAAGGTGCAGGAGCGGCTGGACTACGAGCTGGGCGTCATCTCCACCATGGGTTTCTCCGACTACTTCCTGGTGGTGTGGGACCTCATCCACCACGCCCGGGAGCAGGGCATCCGGGTGGGGCCGGGGCGGGGGAGCGCGGCCGGCTGCTGCGTGGCGTACTGCCTGCGCATCGTGGACCTCGACCCCATCCGCTACGACCTGCTGTTCGAGCGCTTCCTCAACCCGGGCCGCCAGTCGATGCCCGACATCGACATGGACTTCGACGAGCGTTACCGGGCCGAGATGATCCGCTACGCCACCGAGCGCTACGGCTGGGACCATGTGGCCCAGATCGTCACCTTCTCCACCATCAAGGCCCGGGCGGCGGTGCGCGACGCGGCCCGGGTGCTGGGCCTGCCGTACAGCGTGGGCGACCGCATCGCCAAGGCCATGCCGCCGCTGGTCATGGGCCGCGACACCCCGCTCGGGGCTTGCCTGGAGATTGTCCCGGGCCACGAGGACGGTTTCCACGCCGCAGCCGACCTGCGGGAGATGTACGCCGTGGACCCCGATGCCCAGAAGGTCATCGACGTGGCCAAAGGCCTCGAAGGGCTGCGCCGCCAGGACGGGATCCACGCCGCCGCCGTGGTCATCTCGGCCGACCCGCTGACCGAGTATCTGCCCATCCAACGCAAGCCCGAGCCGGGCGGGACCCCGGAGAGCTCGCCCATCGTGACCCAGTACGAGATGCACGGGGTGGAGGAGCTGGGCCTGCTCAAGATGGACTTCCTGGGCTTGCGCAACCTGTCGGTGATCGAGCGGGCGCTGGACCTGATCGAGGCCAACACAGGCACCCGGCCCGACATCGACGCCTTGGCGCTGGATGACGAAGCGGTGTACGAGATGTTGCGCCGGGCCGACTCCATCGGCGTGTTCCAACTCGAAGGCGCCCCCATGCGGGCGCTCACCCGAGCGCTCGCCCCGACCAGCTTCGAGGACATCTGCGCCCTCATCGCCCTGTACCGCCCGGGCCCGATGGCAGCCAACATGCACTACGACTACGCCGACCGCAAGAACGGTCGCAAGCCCATCACCTACCTCCACCCCGACATGGAGGAGGTGCTCTCCTCGACCCAGGGCCTGATGATCTACCAGGAATCGATGATGCGGGTGGCTCAGCGCTTCGCCGGATACTCGTTGGAGGAGGCGGACAACCTCCGCAAGGCGGCGGGCAAGAAGAACCGCGAGATCATGGCCCTCGAGCGGGAGAAGTTCGTGGCCGGGTGCGACGATACGGGCTACGGGCGCGAGATCGGCTCGAAGCTGTTCGACGTAATCGAGCCATTCGCCGACTACGCCTTCAACAAGAGCCACAGCTACGGCTACGGCCTGGTCAGCTACCAGACGGCGTGGTTGAAGGCCAACCATCCGGTCGAGTATCTGGCCGCCCTGCTGACCAGCGTCAAGGACGACAAGGACCGCACGGCGGTGTACCTGGCGGAGTGCCGGGCCCGGGGCATCGAGGTGCTCGTGCCCGACGTCAACGTGTCAGTGGCCGAGTTCACGGCGCTTCGCGACGGGGGGTCCAAGGGTGTGGGAGCCATTCCCTTCGGCCTGGCCGCGGTGCGCAACGTGGGCGAGGGCCTGGTGGAGCGCATTGTGGCGGCCCGCACAGCTGCGGGGCCGTTCCAGGACTTCTACCAGTTCTGCGATCGGGTCGACCCGGTGGTGCTCAACAAGCGGACCATCGAGTCGCTGATCAAGGCCGGGGCGTTCGACTCGCTGGGCCACCCCCGCCAGGGCCTGTGCCTGGTGGCCGATCAGATCGTGGACCGCATCCTGGCCCGGCGGCGTGAGCGCGAGCAGGGGGTGATGAGCCTGTTCGGGGACCTGTTCGGGGGCGACGACGGCGACGGCGGGACGGGGGGATCGCCGGTGTTCGACGACACCCGGGTGCCCATTCCCGACCAGGAGTTCGACAAGCGCCAGCGGCTGGTGTTCGAGAAGGAGATGCTGGGCCTGTACGTGAGCGACCACCCGCTGATCGGGGTGGAGTCGGCGCTGCGCCGCCAGGTCGACGTGACCTTGCGGGAGCTCCGGGAGCTGTCCGAGGGCGAGTTGCGCTGGGTGGGCGGCGTCATCACCGGCCTCAACCGCAAGTACACCAAGCGGGGCGACCTGATGGCCACCTTCACCCTGGAGGACCTGGAGGCCAACGTCGACGTGTGGGTGTTCCCTCGGGCCCTCAGCGACATCAACCATTTGTTGGCCGACGACGCCGTGGTGTGCGTCCGGGGCCGCCTCGACCTGCGCGAGGACGAGCCCAAACTGATCTGCATGGAACTGAAGCGCCCCGAACTGGTGATCGACGACGACTCCGAGCCCCTGCAACTGCGCCTTCCCCTGAATGTCATGTCGGATGCGCTGATGTTGCAGCTCAAGCAACTGCTGGCCGACCACCCGGGCGGCTCCCCCGTGCTGGTGCACGTGGGGACCAAGGTGTTCCGGCTGCGCGACGAGTTCAATGTCAACGCCCGGGCCGGGTTGCTGGCCGAGTTGCGGGTCCTCTTGGGTGCCGGTTGCCTGGTGAGCGGCACCGCAGCGACGGGAACTGAAGGGCGCTGAGGAACGCCTTTGGAAAACACGTCCCGAAACCGCGTAAACTTACGGGGTACCCCCCGCGGAGGAGACGACCTGTAGGGATATGGCGATCGATGTCGGAACCAAGGACTGCACTGCCCTCAGCGATACCGAGCTGGCCGAGATGGCGGATATTTGCCTGGACGGGCCAGCCGGCTTCGACATAGGGCTGCTCTCAAAGCAGCGCGATGTCTGGGTACTGATCACCCAGGGCTACGACGCGGGCAAGCTCGTGGGCTTCTCCTTCTGCACCCTCGAGCGAATCGGTGGGACTCCATGCCTGCTGTGGGGCTTGGCGTCGATCAAGCGCGGGGTGGACGGCGAGGCCGCTTTGCGAGCGGTGACGGCCGACCAATTCCGGCGGGCCGTGCTGGCGTTCCCGGACGAGGACGTTCTTATTGGGACCCGGTTCATCCAGCCCGGGGCCTTTGTGGCCTTCGAGGGCCTGGAGGACATCTGCCCCCGCCCGGGCCACAAGGCGAGCGGTGAGGAGCGGGCGTGGAGCCGCCGCCTGGCCAAGCGCTTCGGTGCCGAGGGGCGGATCAACGACCGCAGCTTCGTAGTCGAGGGTGACGGCAACCCGGTCGGCGTGTTCGACTTCAGCACCGACGATGCGGGGGCGTCGGAGGGTGATGCCACGGTGGCGGACTTTTTTGCCCCGCTGGACCATGCCCGACGTGACGTGCTCATCGCGTTCGGATGGGGCATGGCCGAAGACCTGGCTTCTCGCTACGGCCCCTGATTTTAGGGTCCTTCTTTTCGGGCCTGATCCGCCTTACGGGTGGGTTTCTACGGGCGGGGCAGCAAGGCCGAGACGACCTTGTGACAGTGACCGTCCACCGGTGGCGCCAACGCCACCAGTAGGCGTTCGCCCTTGACCGAGTCGACCCGGGTCCGTCCCACCGCGGTCAAACCGTGCATCATGCGCCGGTCGACGCACGGCAATTCGACCGGGACGCCCCGCCAGCGGAACATGCAGGACATCGATCCCTCCCGCCGCCGGAACACTGCCGGGCCCTCAGGCTCGACCACGGCGATGGACGGATAGTCGGCGGTGCGCTGCCAGAACGGGATGGCCGGTCCGTGGATAGCCAGCAGGGGTTGCCCCGGGGGGTGGACCAGCGCCCGCAAATAGCGCTCCACCCGGCGCCCGGTCAGGCGGCCGATGCGCTCCGGGGGCTCCGACAACGGCACCGCCTCAGGTTGCGACGGGTCGGGCAGGAGGTCGACGGTGTCGTCCAACGTGGCGCCCACGATGTCGTACGGCTCGAGGTCGTCGGGGATGGGCGACGGGCTCCACGCCCGCACCAATGCCCCGGAGACCAGGTCGACCGCGGCGCACTGGTCCACGTCGGCCGCCAGCACCAAAAGCTCGAGTGTCGTACCCGGGGTGTTGCTGCGACGAGGAAGCGCTTCGGCTTCCGGAGCGACGGTTAGGAACTCGGATCGAGCAGACGTCGATTGCACAGAACTTTATCTTGGTCGTTGAAACGCGTCGACTGGTGGATACCGGCCGCTCGCACGAATCATGCCGGGAAGAAACCTAACGGCCAAGACGTGGCATTTACCTCTTCGGATAAGAAAATCCTCCAACCCGTTGCGCTGCGCCGGACGGGCATCACACTGTGAACCCATGGCCGGTTCGCAACCCTCCCGATCGTCGATCCTGACCGCCGGTGCGGTGGCGGTGTCGGGGTTCCTGGCCGCCGCCCTGTGGGCCGCCCTAACCTCAGCCGAGCCGCCCCCGGCGCCGGTCAGGCGCCCGTGAGTTGTGCCACCAGGCGCTCGAGGTCGGTGACCGGGGCGGAACAGGTGTAGTTGCGGCAGATGAACGCCTTGCCCGCCGTGGCCGGGCCGGTGCGGTCCTGCCACAGTGGTGATGCATAGGGTTCGCCCCACGCCAACACGGCGTTGGGCAGGTAACGGGTCACCACCGCCTCCACCAGATCTGCCCGCTGGCCCGTGATCGCCACCTCGGTTATCCCCGACACGATGAGGTCGGCGGCGGCGGCGAAGTTGGTGAACCCGGTGGGGTGGCGCGCCAACATCGGCGCCATGACTGTGACCGCCCCGGCGCCCGCCGCCTCGTACTCCTCCGTTCCGGTGAGCGCGCCCAGGCGCAGCAGGGCCACGGCGGCCACCGAGTTGGCCGACGGCGTCGCCCCGTCGTAGGTGTCCTGGGACCGGACAAGCAGCTTCTCGGCGTCGCCCCCGGTGGTGAAGAACCCGCCCGTCTCGGGGTCCCAGAACAATGCCAGCAGCTTGTCGGCCGCCTGGCGCGCCTCGGCCACCCAGCGGGCCTGTCCGGTGGCCTCGGCCAGCCGGGTGAACGCCTCGACCAACCAGGCGTAGTCGATGGCGTAGGCGGGATGGCGTCCCGCCCGGCCTCCTTGCCAGGCCCGAAGCCACCGCCCGTCGTCCCGGCGCAGCGACGACAGCAGGAACTCAGCCACCTCCACCGCCGCCGCGATCCAGTCGGGGCGCGCCATGGCCGCCCCCGCCTCGGCCAGCGCCGCCACCGCCATGGCGTTCCATTCGGTCACCACCTTGTCGTCCAGGCTCGGGCGTACCCGTAGCTCCCGGGCTTGGAACAGCGCCTGGCGGCCCGCCTCCACCTCGGGCGGCCGGATCAGGTCGCCCCGCTCGGGCCGCCACAAGATGTTCTTTTCCTCCCAATTGCCCTGCGCCGACACCCCATACCACTCGACCGCGGCCGGCCCCCCGAGCGCCGTGACCTCATCGAGCGACCAGACATAGAACTTGCCCTCCACCCCCTCGCTGTCTGCGTCCTCGGCCGCATGGATGCCGCCCGCGGGGGAGCGCATGGGGGCGCGCAGCAGGTAGGCGACCGTCTCGGTCACGACCTGGCGGTAGCGCTCGGCACGGGTGACCTGCCACCCGTGGGTGTACAGCCGGATCAGCTGGGCGTTGTCGTACAACATCTTCTCGAAGTGGGGGACCAACCAGCGCCGCTCCACGGCGTAGCGGGCGAAGCCCCCGCCCATGTGGTCGTAGATGCCGCCTGAGGCCATGGCGTCGAGGGTGGTGGTCACGATGTCCATCAACCCGCCCCGCAACGCCAGCTCCACCATGGACGCCTGGGGAAACTTGGGAGCCCGGCCGAAGCCGCCCCACTCCGGGTCGAAGGCCTCGCCCAGGGCCGCCATGGCGTGCTTCAACAGATCGGGGGAAAGCGGGGAGGGTGCGTCCGGGGCCAGCTGTGTGGTGGCGGCGCTGCGAATGCCCGAGCGCACGGCGTCGGCCAACCGGTCGGCATCGCGCTCCAGGTCGCTGCGCCGGTCGTGCCAGGCCGTCGTGATCTGGGTCATCAGGTCCAGGAAGACGGGCTTGGGGAAGTAGGTGCCGCCGAAGAAGGGCCGGCCATCGGGGGTCAGGAACACCGTCATGGGCCAGCCACCATTGCCCGTTTGCGCCTGCACCGCCTCCATATAGATGGCGTCGACATCGGGCCGCTCCTCCCGGTCGACCTTGATGTTGACGAAGTTGTCGTTCATGGCAGCCGACACTTCGGCGTCCTCGAAGCACTGATGGGCCATCACGTGGCACCAGTGGCAGGCGGAGTAACCGACGGACAGCAGGATGGGCCGGTCCAGCTCGTGGGCCCGGGCCGTTGCCTCGTCGCCCCAGGGGTACCAGTCCACCGGGTTGTCCCGATGTTGGCGCAGGTAGGGGCTCGTTTCTTCGGCCAAATGGTTCACGCGGGCCAGCCTAGAAGGGC
>Ga0302325_10000718_pt1 | contig 88506 bp, 67 predicted proteins | sample Palsa_T0_2_FD_201948 | JGI IMG/M metagenome (GOLD analysis project Ga0302325, IMG submission 201948) | Peat permafrost microbial communities from Stordalen Mire near Abisko, Sweden - Palsa_T0_2 | ecosystem: Environmental > Terrestrial > Soil > Palsa > Peat permafrost | place: Sweden: Abisko...
GCCTTGGGTCGTCCAGGCGAAGCACCCACCGGCGATTGGTTTCACTATCCATGTACAGAATGCCAAGGTTCATCGGATGAGATTCCCCATTTGATTCGGAGTCTCTCTGGCCCCATACCTGGAAGGCGCTGGCATTTCTTACGCCTGGTTGGTGGTCAAGGTCGAAAGCGTAAAAAATTAGCGATTTGTCTTGCGTATAGAAGACCCGCCCGAAGGGCTTGCGTGTTCGGCTCCCGCTATCCACGTCAAAAACATCGGCGATATAGAGTTTGCGCGCGCCCATCAATTCGCGAATATCGCGATCGGAGACAAGATACTGTTCATCGTCATTGAGGCGGCGGCTCTGATCCTGATTGGCAGAGGTCAGATCGGTCAGTTTCGATTCGAGCGACGCGGTCCGCAAAAGTGCTTGGCCATGTTCGTTGCGGAGATTCGTGAGTTCCACCTGGAGGTTCTGGTACTGTTTCTCGGTTTCTCCCAACTGACTGGCCAGCTTGTCGCGTTCCTCAGTTCGTTGCCGCAGTTCGGCTTCCCTTCCATCCGCTGCATTTCCAAGCTGAGCGAATCGCACCTTGGCAAGATCAGATGCTCCGCGCAAACGGGTGAGCTCCTTTTGTTCATTGGCAAGCTGCGCCTCGAGACTCGATATCTCCACTGCTTGCGCTGCCAGGTGCTGAACGGAGAATTGGTCCGCCGGTGCGACTGTCGGTTGGCTAGCCGAATCGCCGGTCGGGGTTTTCGCCGGCGCCAGATTCTTCGAGAACAACTTTTGTGGAGCGAGGTTCTTTCCCGCGCCCGCATAATAGGCTCCAAATGCAATGACACCTATCATGCAAGCTGCGACCAAGCCGGCGATCCATCCCATGACTGGGGTTACGCGCAACCCTGCGGGACTCTGACGCGGGAGCGCCGTCTGGAACGGCAGGACCCTGGGCGACCGCTGATTCTGAATACCGGAAGAGAGCTTTTCCCAAGAATCGCGGTTATCCCAGTTCCTTGCTTCCCGCGGCAGCTCGCCGGCCGCCGCAAGGAAAGCCATGCCCTCTTCACTCACCAGTGCGTAGGCTTCATAAACCTCCCTACACGGCTTGCAAATCCGCAGATGCTCTTCCAGCTCAAACCGCTCGCCGATACTGAGTGCGTCGGCGTGCGCCAGAGCGCACAGCTCCTTGAACCTCTCGTGGCGGTCTTGTCTGTCAGATCCTTGCATGGTTCTTTCGCCCCGTCGCGGTCACGGCGCTTCTACGCAAGCGTTCGATGCCGCGATAAAAGTGATGCCGCACATTGCCTAGAGGCTCCTGCAGCTGTTCACTGATCTCCTTCAACGCCAAACCTTCAAAATAGAATAACTTAAGTGTTTCGCGTTGCATGGAAGTCAAGTCATTAAATGCGTATTGCAAACGATTGAAGTCCAGTTTTGCGGCGATTTCCCGCTCCACGTCCGCCCCGGCCGCCAAAGTCTCATCCAGCTCCAGAGACTCAATATCGGTGCGGAGATAGAACCCTCTGCGCGACAGGTGTGCCTTGCGGTCCTTTGCGCGACTATACGCAATCTGAACAATCCAGATCTTTGCTCTGCCTTTTGACGGGTCGAAGAGTTTCACTTTCTGATAGAGATACAGAAACGATTCCTGGACAACCTCCTCCGACTCTCCCACGTCATGGAGAACGCGAAAGGCAATACCGAAGACCACCCTGGAGTAGCGGCTGAACAGCGTATTGAGAGCGCTCGTGTCGTGACCCTGCAGACGAGCCATAAGTTCTTCGTCGCTTGGATCAGACACAGCAGCAGGTTGGAGAACAGTATTCGGCTTCATTTGCAATGCGCCAGCATCCCAATTCCCTAAAGCAATCATTTCCCGGCTACATTTCCGTCGACCAAACCACCACGCACCGCAATCTGGCGCGTGAAACTGAAATATGGATGCAGCCGGGGCACAGACTCTGCCCGCCATCGTCTCTATTCTCAACTCGTCAGAATCGCGTGCAAACGCAGCCCAGGTGAGTCATCCTCTGGTGCAGAAACTCCACTTGCAATGCCCTCGGTCCCTCGCATTCAGGGAAGACGAGAATAGCAAACTAATTGATTTCATAAGGCCAGGTGGGGTTACCAGCAGCTCCCAAAGATCAGACGAAACTATACGCCACGAGCAAGACAGCTTGCCACACAAATCTGACTTTCAGCCGGCGGTCAAAGGGTCTAAATAATTTGGTACAGAAAGTGCCACGGCGACGTATTTAGTTAGATCGGCATACCTCACTGTGTCGGGCAGGAAATTTGGCCGATGCCCTACGTCGATAGCCACCTCGTCCCTGGTCTTTTTGCAGGTCCGGGTTTGATGTTCTCCGGAAAATGAAAAGCGGCCTCGATTGATATGATTTCCCGTGGCCGCTAAAGACCCTGCTCGAATCAGTCCGGAATACTTAATGACACAAGTATCGCAAAGCCGGCGCTCCGCGCAAGAAGTCGTTTACCTTTGCAGATCGGTCGCAGCGCTCATATTCATGGTGCTCCTGCCATACCTCACGCACGGACAGTCAACGACGGCCTCCCTCACGGGGCGAATTACGGATCCGGGCAGAAAAGTTATAGGACAAGCTACGGTAAGTGTCTTTAACACGAGCACAGGCACTCGTTATTCCGGGCTCACGAATGAGGCGGGCACTTATTACGTTTCCGACCTTCCTCCCGGCAGATATCGCATTGAAGTGGAGAAGCTGGGGTTTAAAGCGGTCGTTGAATCTGGAATCGTACTCCACGTACAAGACGCCCTGGAAGTAAATTTCGAAATGATGCTTGGCTCCGCCTCGGAAAGCGTTACCGTCGAAGGTCATTCAGCGCCGCTCGACGTGGAGTCTTCCAGCCTTGGCACCGTGGTCGAACGCAGAAAGGCAAATGAGCTACCCCTGAACGGACGCAATGTCTTTAATTTAATTGTCCTCGCTCCGTCCGTCATCCCACAAGGAAGTTCGACCGGAACTCCGGTTGGCGTCAACCCATTCGGATGGGGCAACTATCAAGTGAGTGGCGCCTTCGGCAATCAAAGCGCCGAGTATTTGGACGGCCAACCGCTCAACATCACCTACATCAACTTGCCGATTTTGATTCCGATCCAGGATTCGATTCAGGAGTTCAAGGTCCATACCAGCAACCTGCCTGCGGAGTGGGGTCGTTTTGCCGGCGGAGTCATCAACCTGAGCACGAAGAGCGGCACGCAATTTATCCACGGCGAGACCTATGAGTATTTGCGCAATCGAGTCTTCAATGCCAACGACTTTTTTCTGAATGCCGCAGGCAAGCCCCGACCACCCTGGGTTCAAAACCAGTTCGGCGCAGAAGCCGGCGGCCCCTTGTCGTTTGCTCGCGACGGCTCTCGCACCTTCTGGTTTGCAAGTTGGGAGGGCTTCAGGCTGCGCACAGGCGTTCCCTTCACGACTACGGTTCCAACGGCGGAAGAACGGGGTGGCGACTTCTCGCAAGTCAGCACTCCTGTTTTGGACCCCTGCGCGGGAAGCGTGCTGAACGCCCAGGGAGCGTGCCCTGGGAGTACGTCTTTGCCTTCGCCATTCCCGGGTAACGTGCTACCGGCGGCCCGGATTAATCCAACGTCTAAGGCACTTCTCGATTTATGGCCACAGGCAAACGTTCCGGGAACGGTCACCCCGGCGGGTACTTTCAACAACCTCAATACCGTTGCCAGAACGGGGGGAGAACAGAACCAGGTTGTCGGGCGAGTCGACCAGGACCTCACCAGCAAACAACGGCTCTTTCTTCGCTTCAGCTACTGGAATGTGCGGGATTTACCTGTCGATCCTTTACAAAACGGACTGTGCGAGGACCGTTGTCTCGAAACCTACGCAAGCTACGCCTTGGCCATGGGATACAGCCATAGCATCAGCCCGATGACAACCTTTGACGTCAACGCGAGCGGCAGCTATTTCATATACAAGCGTTCTCCGACCAATGCCGGGTTTGATCTTACTTCCATCGGATGGCCAACCAGCTACGACCTCGTCATTCCTTCCGCTATGCGTACGCCACCCACACCGTGTGTTGCCAGCTTTGCCGATGAAATTATGTGTACGCAGGGTCAAAGCTATATTCGAGATAACGATACTCAATATAATCTTGCCGCCGGAATTACCTTGGTCCGCGGCCGCCAGTTGTATCACTTTGGAGGCCAGGTCGAGGTCAGTTACGATGATTACGCCCAAACCAACGTGGCGAGCGGGGCCTTCGACTTTTGCAGGACCGGAGAGTCCTGCTTTACCGGATTCTCTTTTGCCGACTTTCTGCTGGGCTACGCCGATAACTTCGCCAATGTCGAGAATCACTTCTCGGCACAAGCGGTTGTACCTGCATTTACCGCGGGGAAGCAGGTATATCGAGCCCTTTATTTCAACGATGTCTGGCACGCGACAAACACCATGGCGGTGAATCTCGGTTTGCGCTACGAACTACAGGGGCCGTGGTCTGAACGTTTCAATCGGCTTTCCTACTTTGACTCCAGCGCAACAAGTTACATCAATCAGTTTCTTCCGGCAGGAATGCCAACCGTGATGGGCGACGCCTTTTTGGTTACACCAGGCGCACGTAATAATCTTCCGCTGGCCAAGAACAATCTGGCGCCGCGGCTGGGAATCGCGTACAGCTGGACACCAACGACCATCATTCGCAGTGGCTACGGGATCTTCTGGATACCAAACTACGTCTCCTTCTCCCTGAATCCAAACAACGACATGGTAAATGCCGCGAGTACGACTTATACGGGCACCATTGACGGAATTCATCCCTACAACTCCATTGCTCTTCCATTTCCAGATGGCATCTCTGCACCGCCGGGCAGAACTCTCGGAACTGAGGGGACACAAAAGTTTCTGACTCAAGTGGTGCAGTCGATCACGGAGGTGGATCGAAGGAATCATCCGGAGGGCTATATGCAGCAATGGAGCCTAAGCTTGGAGCGGCAGCTGCCTGCGCAATTCTCGTTTGCTGTGGCCTATGTGGGATCTAAGGGGACTCATCTGAGCCAGTACTCACAGCAGATCGACCAGATCTCTGACTCGCTTCTCTCCCAGGCGGCTAAGGAATACGCGGCGGGTGGTCCGGCGGCTGTAACGCTGTTACATCTGGTATCCAATCCCTTTTTTGTTGATGGCAAGGCTTTAGGACTGACCGCGCCAGTCACGACAGCAGGACAACTCCTAAGGCCCTATCCCCAGTATACCGGGGTCGAACTTGCGGGACAGGGTTCCTTCGACAGCATTTATCACTCGTTACAGGTCACACTTCAAAAGCGCTTCTCGGCGAGTGGATCTGCATTGTTGTCTTACACAAATGCCAAGTTGATCAGCAACACAGATACCCTCACGTCATGGCTGGAGACCCGCGTGGGGGGAATTCAGGATAACAACAACCTGGGTGGGGAACGCTCCCTATCCTCGCAGGATGTACCTCAGCGTCTGGTGCTCAGCTACGTATTAGACCTCCCATTCGGACAAGGCAAGGATTATCTCGCCCATATAAACAACCGCTTGAACCGAATTGTCGGCGGATGGGGTGTCGACGGTGTCGCCACCTTTCAAAGGGGATTCCCGCTGGTATTCAGCAATGGTCAGGCAAACGACCTGACCCTCTTTGGAGCCGGATCGCGGCCGAATTTGTTGTCTCCCTGCAATAAGTTCCGCTCTGCCGGCAGACTTGTCCGGCTCGACGGCTGGTTCAATAGAGGCTGCTTCGCTGCTCCGGCCAACTTCGTTTTCGGGAGCGAGTCGCGAGTGGATCCGACGCTGCGCTCCGATGGAGTCAACAACCTTGACGTCGCAATGTTCAAGAAGTTTTCGCTAGGGCGGGAAGATCGTGCAGGGTTTGAGTTCCGGGTCGAGTTTTTCAATCTGCTCAACCGCACTCAGTTTGCGCCACCTGATACGACGTGCTGTACGAACAGCAACTCTGATTTTGGGGTCGTGACCAGCACAGCTCCCGGAACCAATCCCCGGCTGGTCCAATTTGCCTCCAAGCTCTATTTTTGAGCGTCGGCGAGGTGACGAACCTGCTTCCGGTTATGTCTGCTGTTGTGGACGTGGAAGGGTAAAATTTGCGTATCCCACCCTTCGCAAAGAACGCGAAGGATGGGGCACCCGATCGATGGGTGGTGGGGGCAGCGATCTGACCTTAGCGAGAGCTGATGAGCATGAAATGGCAGATACCGGCGCCTAAGGCAGGAGCCGCATCAATCCGGTGGCGGCCAGGTCGGGTTGCATAAAATGGCCTGGCTTCCCTTCCATGCGGCTCACCGCTTCCGCAGCCATGTAGCCGCTGCGCACTGCCCCCTCCATGGTGGCGGGCCACCCAGTGGCTATCCAATCGCCTGCCAGAACGACAGCCGGCCACGGACTCGCTGACGATGGGCGAAGCGAGTCGAGCCGCGGGCGAATGGAATACGTGGCCCGCACTTCTTTGACCACCGCTGCCTTCAGCAGCTTCGCTTGGCCGGTAAGAGGAAAGAATTCTATGAGTTCGCGTAGCGCCAGGTCGATAATCTCCTGCCGCTGCATCCCGACCATGGACCTGGACGCGCTCACCACCAGCTCCACATAGCTGCCCGGTTCATGGCGCCGTTTCTCGGCTTGCAAACGCGATTTGTTGAACATCCATTGGATGGTCGCGTCCAGCAAAATCGCATGGTCGAGTGCGGTGATCTCGCGATCGAACCACAAGTGAATGCCGGTGATGGGCGAATGCTCAAAGCCTGCCAGGTCCTCTGCCAATTGGCCGGCCTCAGGATTGACGGGCAGCAATGGCAGCAACTTGCTTAGCCCTTCGAACGCCAGCGCCAGCACGATGGCATCGCTCGAGAAAGTCTGTCCGCTTGTGGACACCGTCCACTGTCGCGTTTCGTCAGACCAGTGGAACGACTCTGGAGCGGAGTTCAGCTCTACGTAACCGCCACGGCTCTGCACATAATCAATCGCCCGGCCGTACAGATCACTCAGAGGAATAGTGGGAACCCCCATGCGTCCTGCCCCCGGCGACAGCAGCAGCGACTTACGAATCACTTGCCCGGCGTAATGTACCGACATGCGCTCCGGATCCTCATTGAGAGCGCTCACCAGCACCGGCTTCCAGAAACGTTCGATAGCTCCTCTGGTCTGCCCGTGGCGCGCCAGCCACTGGGCAAAGTTCTCTTCCGAGTCATCAGGCACGCCGACGATAAATGCGGTGAGTCCGCGCCCGATGGCGAGCTTGTCAGAGAAAGAGAAGGCCGCCGCTCGAAGAAAGGCCGGCATGTCATGGAAGGGTGCCGGCAGGAAAGAAGGTTCGAGGATACTCCTCCGTCCTCCGGGCTCGAGGAAGGTCATGCGATCGAACCAGCGGATGGCATCGCTCACGCCCAAGCGGCGGTAAAGGTCAATGAGGTTGACGCAGTTGCCCAGCAACACGTGCTGGCAGTTATCGATCACCTCGCCCGTTCCCGGATGTTCGTAAGACGAAGCCCGTCCCCCCAGATAGCGTCGCTTCTCCAGCAAGCGGACCTGGTAGCCGGCCTCAGCCAGTGCGCATGCGGCCGACAGACCTGCCAATCCACCGCCAACTACAATTACCTTCAGGCCCACACTCCCTGGGCCAGCGTCTTGAAAAGCCCGCATCCCAATATGCTCAGCTTCTCATACGCCGGAACGCCAATCCGCGCCGAGAAGACATCAAAGTTGCGCTGTTCGATGTGGCGCAATAAACGGTGATAAATGGTGACCAAAACCCACATCGCCGCCCTGCTGTCAGGGGAAATCAAGGGCAACAACGCTTCCGCCGATTTGTAGAATTGTCCCGCGCGCTCGGCCTGAATGGCCAGCACCTGCCGCTGTTGCGGAGTCAATTGCCGGCCACTCGAAATTCCGGTTATCGAGCCGGCAGTCACCCCGCAACGCTCCAGATCTTCCAGCGGCAAATAGAGCCGGCCACGCTGCGCATCTTCCTGCACATCCCGCAGGATATTGGTTAACTGAAAGGCAACACCGGTCTCTTCCGCCAGCTTCTCTGCCCGGGGATCGAGATACCCGAAGATCCGAATGCAGACCAGCCCAACCACCGAAGCCACCAGGTAGCAGTAGCGGTACAGGTCGGCAAAGGTGGCATAGGCAGCGAACCTTGGTTCGAGATCAGTGGCTGTGCCTTGTACCAGCTGATCCAGCAACTCCGCCGGGATGGCAAAGCGGCGCTGTGTATCTAACATGGCAACAAACACAGGATCGCTGGTCGTTGTCCCGGCCAGCGCTTGATGCCAATCATCGAGCCAGCGATTGAGGGCGATGCGGCGATCCGCAAGGTTCACCGATTCGTCATCGGAGAGATCGTCGGCCTGGCGCATAAATGCGTATACGGCGCAGATCGCGTCTCGCTTGCCCGCCGGCAAGGCGACAAATGCATAGTAAAAATTCTTTGCCTTCTTGCGCGCGATCGCCCGGCAGGTGGCGTAGGCCGCTTGAACTTCCGCGGTCACGCCCGTCGCCTTCCCCTGATTTTGCCCCAGAACGCCCGCGCCAGCAGGGCCAGCTTCTTTCCTTTTGACACCACCGGACGTTGGGTCAGAACGTCATACTGGCGGCCCTGAATCGCGTCAAGAATGGCCAGACCGCCGCGGCTGAATAGATCGAGATCCAGCGCCAGCTCCTGGTCCACCATGGAGATCAACGGCAAGCCCCGGGAGAACAGTTGACGAGCATAGTCAACTTCGTAGCGCAGCAGGTCGCGGAAAGCTTTGCTCGGCTCACGGCGGGCAATTGTCTCCTCGTCCACTCCATAACGCTTGAGATCGTCGAGGGGGAGATAGATTCTGCCTCGCGCATAATCGGAGCTGACATCCTGCCAGAAGTTGGCTAATTGCAACGCGGTGCAGGTGAAGTCGGAAAGTAGGAACATTTCCGGAAATCGGTAGCCGCATGCGTACAGCACCAGCCGCCCCACGGGATTGGCCGAGTATCTGCAGTAATCGAGCACGTCATCCATCGTCTGGTAGCGGGGAACAGTCTGGTCCTGGCGAAAAGCCACCAGCAAGTCGGCGAAGGGCTGCTGCGGAATCTCACAGGTGCGAATGGTTTCGGCCAGCGCGATAAAGACCGGGTGGCGGGTCTGGCTCCGGTAGCAAGCGTCTAGTTCCCGGCCCCAGAAATCCAGCAGCGCCTGCGACTGCTCGCGGTTGCCTACTTCATCGCCCAGATCATCCGAGATGCGGCAGTAGGCATAGATGCTGTAGAAATGAGGGCGCAACCGGGTTGGCAAAAACCACGACGCCACATGAAAATTCTCGTAGTGGGACGTAGCCAGGCGGCGGCAGTAGGCGTGCGCCTCCTCAAGCGTCGGGCGCTGGTCGGGAATGCGGTACTCCGCCGGCAGCGCAGCCCATCCCCGCTCTAACAACTCCCGGTCATCTTGCGCACTCTTGGCTCTCATGGAATGATTGCCGTCTTAATGTCGTTGGAGCGATCGTTCAACCGCCGCAGCACGGTTTCGAGATCAGACAGCTGCGCCCTGCCGGTGATGTATTCGCTGCACTTGAATCGGCCGCTGGCCAACAGATCGAACGCCTTACGGCAGGCCGCGGGCGTATGGTGGAAGCTCGCCTTGAGCGTGATGTCGTTGTAGTGCAGCCGATCGGTATCGATTTCTACCTTGGTCCCGGCCGCACAGCCGCCAAAAAAGTTTACCGTTCCCCCGCGGCGCACCATGTCCACCGCCCACTGCCAGGTAAGCGGGGTGGCCACGGCCTCGATTGCCACATCCACGCCGCGCTGATCGGCGGTCAAACCGCGTACCGCAGCCACAGCATCGAGAACAGCGCCAGTCTGCACCACATGCGATGCACCAAAGGTAGTCGCCGAGGCTACCTGCTCATCGCGTTTGACTACCGCGATCACCTTCATTCCTGAGAGCTGCGCCACATGCATGAACATCAGGCCGATGGGTCCGGCGCCAATGACCACGACACTGTCCCCTCGCTTGGCCCCCGTTTCCTCCAGGCCGCGCACCACGCAGGCCAGCGGCTCTGTCAGCGCCGCGTGCTCCAGGGGCAAACTTTGCGGGACAATCAGGGTATTCTTGGCCACGATGCGAGCCGGGATGCGGATGTACTCCGCGTAGGCACCGTTATTAAAGAGTAGGTCTTCGCAGAGATTTTCCTGTTTGCGTACGCACCAGTAGCAGGCGCCACAAGGGGCTGAGTTTAGCGCTACCACCCGCATACCCGGCTTGAAGCTGCGCACCCCGGGGCCTGTTTCATGGACTACCCCGGCCAGCTCATGCCCGAACAGCGCCGGGGGCGCGATCATCCTGGCATGGTACCCGCGGCGAAAAACTTTCAGGTCAGTCCCGCAAGTGAGAGCGGCATGGACCCGGATCACGATCTCCCCCTTAGCTGCGGCGGGGATAGGAACCCGTTCAATCCTGACGTCTTCTTTGCCGTAGAGCACGGCAGCGTTCATCTCACTTATCATGCCTTACCTATTCTCGCCCAAACCGCGCTTACGTGCTTTGCGGTCAGGTTGTTTCGGGTCCTGACTTCGAATGGGTGGCCCAGGTCTCGATTTTGAGACCTGGGTTTCTCCTCGGTAATGGATCCTATCCGGGACACCGACTCAACCTTTTTCTTCTTGGCTGGACCGCAGGATCTGGAACGAAAAGCTGTCGAAGGGCTTCGCCCATCGTTTTCGGCCCACGTACGCTGGTGCGAACATGGGGCACCCGTATGGATCTGTGGGTCCGCAGAGGCTTGAGGGAAAGGCCTGCGGTATCGGTGGCGGGGATAGAGCCCGACCGAACCTGCGGTTTTCATTCGTCCGCGCCTTTTTCTTCTTGGCTGGACCGCAGGATCTGGAACGAAAAGCTGTCGAAGGGCTTCGCCCATAGTTTTCGGCCCACGTATCCCGGATTTCCTGTCGGGATCGGTGGCGTTGAGCAACTTCATGCGGCTTTCTTTGAGAGAAAGCCGCATGCGTGGTCGCGGCTCGTGCTGCGTGGTAGGAAATCCGGGCAACGCTGGTGCGAACGTGGGGCACCCGTGTGGATCTGTGGGTCCGCGGAGGCTTGAGGGAAAGGCCTGCGGTTTTCAGGCGGCTTCAATCACGATCTTCATCGAGGTCGCCGTGGGCCTGGACGCAATGGCAATGGCCTCCACCGCCTCTGACAAGGGAAAACGGTGCGAGACCAGCCTGCTCAGATCGTAGCCCTTGCCATATCCTTCAAAGACAATCCCCAGCGCCTCATCCTGGATGTCTACCGAGGCACTGTAGGACCCCAACAAGGTCTTCTCATCCACACAAACCGCCGCCGGATCGATGATCGCCTCCCCGCGCTGCGTTTGCGCAAACAACAGTACCCGCCCACCGGGTCGAGCCGCATCCATAGCCGTACGGATCAGCGCGTTTCCAGCCGCGGCGAGGATGACCGCATCCGCGCCCCGGCCATCGGTAGCGGCACGAACCACCTCGACCACATCCTCCTCGGAAGCATCAATAGGTGAGTCGAGCCCGAACGAAGCTGCCACCGCGTGCCGCTCCGGGTAAAGATCAGAAGTGAACACGCTCCCTGCCGACCGCTTGGCCAGAGACGCCAGCATGACTCCGATCGGACCCTGTCCAATCACCAGCACCGTTTCATCCGGCGACAGATTCAGGCTGCGCACACCCTTGAGGCAGGTGTTCAGCGGCTCGACAAAGACAGCCTGGGCAAAAGGGACGTCATCCGGAATCTTGATCAGCCCCCGCTTCACGATCCAATCCATGACCCGCACATAGCCGGCAAAGCCCCCGCCGGAAGGCTCAAAACCGGCAGTGCAACCAACCCGCTGATAGACCGGACATTGGGCAAACGTCTGCTTGCGGCAGTAGTAGCAGGTACCGCAGGGAATGTGGTGGAACACAACCACCCGATCGCCCACGGCAAACGATTCTGTTCCCGCCCCCACGGCTGCGATCGTACCCACAGTCTCATGGCCGAAGATCCGCGGCGCCGAGTGCGAGCCGGTATGGATCTTCTTTAGGTCAGTGCCACAAATCCCACAACTGTGAACCTGGATGAGCACTTCGCCCGGCCCAATGGCGGGCACGGGAACGCTCTCAATACGCACATCATTGACGCCGTGATACACCGCCGCCTGCATGGTCGCAGGCACGACAAATTCCGCCAAGTTCTCCATCATTCCTTCGCGCAATATTTTGCCTAAGCCCCACCCATCAGAGGACCCAGGGCGGCGGCCATCGCGATTGCGCCCTGGCGGCCGTTTTTGCCGATCCGGGCCAGCCCCGGCCAAAAGCGAGGTCTCATGGCAACATGAGCCAACAAGGCGGGAAGCCGCAGATGCCCCTGATTATCCGTGTAGGCGCTGAAATCCGGTAACGCCTCCGTGGCCACATCAGAGACCGCCTTCAGGCAATAAAACGCAATGCCTTGGCGACGAGCAAAGCGGGCTACGGTGACCGCCTCCATATCCACCAGAACAGCGCGGAAGGTCTCTGCGAGGCGCCGCTTCTCCGCCGCCTGGGCCACATGATCGATCGAGACCAACTTGAGCGCGACGATGTTTTCCTGGTGGGAAGGAAGGCTGGTGGGAAACGCCTCCCCGGTTGCGGCGTCCACAACCTCGTCCACCACATAGGCGCTACCCGGTTGCATTCCGCAAGAAAGAGCCCCGGCCCAGCCGATCGAGACCAGTGCATCCAGCGGACCCTGCTGAGCCGCAATGGCACAGGCGCGCTCCGCAGCCTCCTTACCCATCCCGGCGCACACCGCGATACACGATGTGGAATCCATCGTGCCCTGCCAGGCTGACTCGCCATGGCTCGCGCGCACCTGCTTCCATCCCTGCACCAGCGGCTTCAATTCACCGGGCATGGCCGCGATAATACCCGTGCGTCTCATGCCGGGGGTGCGTACCCGTTCGCGCGAAACCAGTCAATCGCCGAGCGCAGAGCCGCATACACCGGGACCACACGAAACCCCAGATCGCGCTCCGCTTTGGCAGAGGAGACAAACATCATTTTCTTTCCCATTCGCACCGCCTCCAAAGTAGCACGCGGCTCCCGCCGCAGTAGTTTTCCGGTAAAGGTCTGATCCCACAACGCGAACAGCATCGCCACACTATGGGGAACCCGCATCGTCGGAGAAGGCAAGCCGGTGATGGCAGACATTTTATCCAGAAGCTGCTTCAACGTGAGGTTTTCCCCACCCAGAATGTAGCGTTCTCCGGGCTGCCCCACTTCGAGCGCGTTCACGTGGGTCCGGGCTACTTCCTCCACGTCCACCAGGTTTAGCCCGGTATCCATATAAGCGGGAAACTTGCGCTTGAGAAAATCCACGATGATGCGCCCGGTCGGCGTCGGCTTTATGTCGCCGGAACCAATTGGGGTGGTGGGATTCAGGATGATCACCTGCTGGCCAGCGCGAGCCGCGGCGACCGCCTCCTGCTCCGCCAGGTACTTGGACCGTTTATAGTGCCCGATCATGTTGTCCAGAGAAACTGGTGTCGCCTCATCACACAGTCTTCCGTCGGAGAAAAAACCCATGGTAGCGACGCTCGAGGTGTAGACCACGCGAGGGACCCCCTGCTCGCGAGCGAGGCGCAGCAATTCACGCGTGCCAGTCACATTGGTCGCGTTCATTTTCTCCGGATCGGTTACCCACAAGCGGTAATCGGCGGCCACATGCATCACCGCATCGCAGCCCGAAACGGCGCTGCGCAGGGCGTCCACCTGCAACAGGTCTCCGACCACAGTTTCCGCGGGTATTCCTTCAAGATTTGCAAGATTGCTGGAGGAGCGAATGAGGATGCGTAGATCAGCGCCGTGACGGGACAGCTCTTGCGCTACGTGGCTCCCGACAAACCCCGTAGCTCCAGTAACAAAAACCTTCACTTCAGCTCCCTGCTCGTTCTGTTGCCCCACGTTCGCACCAGCATACGGGGACGAAATCGATGGGCGAAGCCCCACCATCGCGGTTGAGCCGGCGGAAAGCAGTCGAAAAAAGTCGTTTTCGTCCCACGTACGCTGGTGCGAACGTGGGGCACCCGTACAGAGTTGTGTGGAATGGTAGAGCGTTGTGGAGGGATCGCCCGTACAGAGTTGTGTCGAATGGGGGAGCGTTGTGGAGGGATGTGTTGATGAGCGGCTTTCGCCAAGCACATTGGCTACTCAAGCGCTTCAGGATGCAGCCCAAAACCTTTTTCTCCGGACGCCTTCTTTTCGTTCCACTTCTTTACCCAGGCTTCCCAGCTTGCTCCGGCGGCGCGATCCTTCCCGGTAAAGTTCAGGCCCGCAATCTCGCTGTAAGCGATGGAGCGCTTCTCGAGCGAATCCTTGGGAAAGAGCCGGACCCAGGACTGGGCCAGTGACGGCCCTGTTTTGCGATCGAATATGTAGCCCTCGATCACAGAGCCATCCTTGCAGGTGATGGTGACATCCCCTCGGTAATCGAAAGCCTTCTCCAGCGCGTCGAGCACCTCCGCGTCACTGCCCAAAACAGGCGCCCAGCCTTCGAGGTTTTGGTGATCGGTGCCCGGCGCCAGCTCCAGCGTATCGGGATCGACGTTGCCCGCAGCCTTTCCGGTCATACCCGCGTCTCTTCCAGCTGACGCTTGGCATCTCCGGAAATCTGCACCAGCGATGGCGACGAATGTCCGTTCAACCACGGCGAGGTCAACAGATCCCGCGCACCCTGATCCTCGTAGCGATCGAAAATCGTGGCCTTCACCGCGGACATGAACCCCCGGAAAGAGCCAAACATATGGTTCACCGAAGAAGGTTCATACCCGCAGCTAACCATACAATTGGCACATTTTGGATTGCCCGATTCGGTGCCGTAGTTTTCCCACTCCGTCTCCTCAATCAATTCCTTGAAAGTGGACGCGTAGCCATCCTGCAGCAGGTAGCAAGGCTTCTGCCAGCCGAAGATGTTATAGGCAGGGTTGCCCCAGGGGGTGCATTGATAGTTCCTCTTGCCCATGAGGAACTCCAGGAATAACGGCGACATGTTGAACTTCCAGTGCTTCTCGCGGTTGGACAAGATGGCGCGAAAAAGCCTGCGAGTGCGGGCGCGGCCCAGGAAATGCTTTTGGTCCGGCGCCTTCTCATAGGAATAGCCGGGGGAGATCACAATGCCCTCCACGCCCATGGCCATCACTTCGTCGAAGAAAGCACGCACGCTATTAGGATCCGCGCCATCGAACAGGGTGGCGTTGGTGGTGACCCGGAAGCCACGCTGGACCGCTTCGCGAATCCCCTCGACCGCTTTGTCATAACCGCCTTCGCGGCAGACGGAAAAATCGTGGTGCTCGCGCTGGCCGTCAAGATGCACGGAAAATGTCAGATACTTGCTGGGCTTGAAAAGACCGATTTTTTCCTTGAGCAGCAAAGCATTGGTGCACAGGTAGATATACTTCTTGCGCGCTACCAACCCTTCGACAATCTCGGCGATCTGCGGGTGCATCAGCGGCTCGCCGCCTGGGATGGACACCATGGGGGCACCGCATTCCTCGACCGCCCGGAAGCACTCTTCCGGCGAGAGATCCCGTTTGAGAATGTGCGCAGGATACTGAATCTTGCCGCACCCGGCACAGGCCAGATTGCAGCGAAACAGTGGCTCCAGCATGAGGACCAGCGGATAGCGCTTCGTTCCAGTCATGCGCTGCTTGAGCACATAACTGGCCACGGTCCACATTTGTGAGATCGGAACTGCCATCGTTTCAAATCTCCTTTAAGCTCGTTCCATCGCCCGGCGATAATCGGTCAGCGCCAGCAAGGGGAAATAGTTCCGGTAAAGATGGTAGGAAAGGTAAAAGACCCGGGGAAAACCGGTGCCGGTGACCACCGCCTGCCGCGCCGCCCCTTCGCCCATACTTTCATCCCACGAACCATCGGGAAGCTGCCGCTCCAGCAACCAGCGAACCCCCTTGGCAACGGAGTCGCTACGAGTGTCCCCGGCCGCCAGCAATCCTAAGATCGCCCAGGCGGTTTGCGAGGGCGTGCTGGGACCAATGCCGCGGGTTACGGGATCGTCATAGCTGGCGCAGCTCTCGCCCCACCCGCCGTCGGCGTTCTGCACCATGCGGACCCATTCCGCTGCCTGCTGAATCTGCGGCTCGTGGTTCCAAACCCCGATCGCCTCCAGACCGCGCAGCACCAGGAAGGTGCCGTACAGATAATTCACACCCCAGCGGCCGAACCAGCTTCCATCCGGCTCCTGTTCGCTATAGATGAAGCGAATGGCCTTCTCGACCCGCCGGTCTTTCTGGGTATAGCCATAGGTAGCCAGCATCTCCAAAATGCGGCCGGTGATGTCGACCGTGGGCGGATCAAGCATGGCGTTGTGATCGGCGAAGGGAATGTTCTCAAACACCATCTTGGTGTTGTCTTTGTCAAAGCTGGCCCAGCCGCCGTTCTTGCACTGCATGGCGAAGATCCAGGAGATCGCCCGCTGGCAAACATCGTACTGATAGCGTTCGCGGGCGTGGTTGTCGACTTTATTCAAAGCCAGCAACACCTGCGCGGAATCGTCGGTGTCCGGGTAGAACTCGTTGTTGAACTCGAAGTACCAGCCGCCGGGCTGCGCATTTCTTACCTTCACTGCCCAATCGCCCTTCTGCCGCACTTCCTTGGACAGCATCCAGTCAGCCGCCTTCAGCAGCCGCGGATCGGTGCGCGGAACCCCGGACTGGCCCAACGCGTAGACCGCATACGCGGTATCCCACACCGGAGACATGCAGGGCTGCATGCGGAAGGTGGGCTCGAGATAATCGGGGATCCCTTCCTCCTCAATGCCCAGCTTCTCAAACTCATCCATGGCCCGGATGGTTTGCGGATCATCCATGGAGTAGCCCAGGCAACGCAAAGCCAGAATCGCATTGAGCATGGCAGGATAAATGGCGCCCAGGCCATCGCTCATCTCCAGGCGTGCCAGGATCCACTTCTCCGCTTTGCGGATCGCGACCTTGCGCAGAGGCCGGATATGCACCCGCTCGGCCCAGTGAAATAGCCGGTCCACCACCAGGAAGAAGTTCCGCCAGCCGACTACATTCTTGTGATCCCAACGCAGATGCAGCTTGGCATTGGTCTTGCCGCCGACAAAGAGCTCATCGATGCCATTTTCCGGCGCCAGCTTTTTGAACGGCTTTTTTGCGTAGGCGATGGAAAGCGGCACCAGGATGGCGCGCGACCAGGCGGAAATCTCGTAAATGTTGAAGTAGCACCAGTTGGGAAACAGGACAAGCTCGGGAGGGATGGCCGGGACCGCGTCGTATTCGTACTGGCCGAAGAAACAGAGGTAGATCTTGGTGAAGGTATTACATTCGACCACGCCGCCATGCTCAAGAATCCATTGGCGGGCATGAATCATGACCGGGTGATCGGGCAGCCAACCCATCAACTTGAAGGCGAAATACGCTTTGACGGAAGCACTGATATTGGAAGGGCCGCCGGCGAAGATACTCCAGCCGCCGTCTTCATTCTGCTTGCGCAGAATCTCGTGGACCGCCCGCTTCATCTTGCGCTCGTCGCCGGTACCCAGCAACGTATGCACCATGATGTAGTCGGATTCGAGCGTGGTGTCCGCTTCCAGCTCGCCGCACCAGTAGCCATCGGCATGCTGTTGGGAAAAGAGGAAATCGCGGGCCCGCGCAACCGAGTTTTCTACCTGATCTAATCCCGCGTCGATACGGCCAAAACGCGGACTGGATGGCTGTGCACCTTCAAACGATCTGCTCATTCTGGACCCTGACGCTCTCTCTCAAATGACAGCTGTCTGACTGCTGTATCTAGTTAGCTGCTAACCGGAACAGGCCGGATGGCCTGAACGATCTCCGGAGGCAGCCCAAAGCGAACATTTTCCGGCATGACTTCTACTTCTTCCACGTCTGAAAACCCGCGACCCCGCAGGTAGGCAACCACTTCGGCAACCAGGACCTCAGGCGCAGACGCGCCTGCCGTGACCGCAACCGTGGTGGCATCCTCCAGCCAGGCAGGATCAATCGCACCTGAATCTTCGATGAGAAATGCATTGGTGCTCAGGTTGCGGGAAACCTCGACCAGGCGATTGGAATTGGAACTATTCGTCGATCCCACCACCAGCACTAAATCTGCCTGGTGGGCCACATTCTTGACCGCCACCTGGCGATTCTCCGTGGCGTAGCAAATGTCCTGGGTATGGGGCCCGACGATGTTGGGAAACTTTGCTTTGAGGGCGTGGATAATGTCCCGCGCTTCGTCCAGGCTTAGCGTGGTCTGGGTCAGATACGCAACCCGCTCCGGATCTGAGACCTCGAGAGCAGCTACTTCCTCTACGGTCGAAACCACCTGGGTTACCTGGGGAGCTTCCCCCAGGGTGCCTTCGATCTCGTCATGGTCACGATGGCCGATCAGCACTAACGAATAACCCTGCCGGGCGAATTTGACTGCCTCCACGTGAACCTTGGTGACCAGCGGACAGGTGGCGTCGATCACCTTTAGTTTGCGCGACTTGCTGCGCGCCCGGACCGCAGGCGATACCCCATGGGCGCTGTAAATGACGCGCATGCCTTCGGGAACGTCGTCAATATCATCAACGAAGATCGCACCTTTTTCGGCCAACTCGTTGACCACAAAACGGTTGTGCACAATCTCCTTGCGAACGTAGATGGGAGCGCCAAAAGTATCGAGGGCAATGTTCACCACGTCGATGGCGCGCACCACGCCGGCACAAAAACCACGCGGCTTGAGAAGGAGGACCCTTTTGCTCGAGGATAATCGGGGACTAATCACAAGAACCAGTATACCGTGCCGACCCTTATCTGTCTGAGGGATACGGAGTTTCTCGGTGTTCCGGTGAGTTGGCTATAGGGGAACATCCAGGTCTCAAAAGCGAGACCTGGGCCAGCCACTATTTAGACTTGCGGCTGGTTTTTAACATCTGCTCTGCATGGCGAAGCGAGGTGTCGGTCAATTTTGCGCCGCTTAACATGCGCGCCACTTCTTCGGTTCGCTCCTCTTCGTTGAGCAAGCGTACGGATGTCTTGGTGGTTCCCTGCCGCTCTCGCTTCTCCACCAGAAAATGCTGGTCGCCAAACGCCGCAATCTGCGGCAAATGGGTGACGCAAAGTACCTGCTGCGTTCGTGACAGCTCCTTCAGCTTCTGCCCCACTGCCTCGGCGGCCCGGCCGCCAATGCCAATGTCAATCTCGTCGAATACCAGGGTTCTGGGGATAGGCAACTTACGTCGCGCTCTTCCCTGCTCGCGCGCTACTCCCTCTTCCACGCTCACCTTAAGTGCCAGCATCACCCGCGACAACTCACCGCCGGAAGCAATCTGCGCCAAAGGCTTCAGGGGCTCGCCCACATTGGTCGCAATCCTGCAATCGACAGCATCCCACCCCTGCCTCGTCCAGGACTGCTCCTCCTCTTGGGGCGTAACCTTGACGGCAAATCGGGCCTTCATTGCCAGGTCGTTTATGTGTTCTTCGGCAAGCTTTTCCAGCTTAGCCGCCGCTGCCGAACGCTCCCCGGTAAGCGCGCCGGCTGCAGCGCGATAAGCATCCGCAGCCTTGGCCTGGGCCGCTCGCAGCTCCTGCAACAACTGGTCGCGGTTCTCGACCTCCGCCAGCTTGGTAGCTACCTCCTGACCGTGCGCCAGAACATGGGCCAAGGTCGGCCCGTACTTGCGCTTCAATCGATTGAGCAACTCCAGGCGATCTTCCATTTCTTCCAACCGCCCTGGCGAGGCCTGGATCCGGGACGCATAGTCCCGCACGGTTGCGCTGACATCTTCCACCACGGCAGTGGCGGATTTCAGTTGCTCCACCGTCTCGCCAAACTGTGGATCGTAACGGGCAAGCTCTTCCAGATTCTTGAGCGCCGCCCGCAGGGCGCCCTCCGCCGACCGATCGCTCTCGTAGAGCAATTCGTGCGCGGTGGTGGCCGCGGCGAGCAACTTCTCGGCATTGGCCAACACGCGCCGCTCTATCTCCAGCTCGTCGTCTTCCTGGTCCTTGATGGCCGCGCTTTCAATCTCGTTTTTCTGGAAACTCCATAGGTCAGCTTCACGCAGCCGCGCTTGTTCATCGCCTTCCAGGCGATGCAAGCGGGCACAGATTTCCGACCACGCATCAAACGCAGCGGCCACGCCATCGGTAGCGATGCCGGCGCTGCGGTCCAAAAGCTGCCGCTGCTGTGCGAGGTCGAAGCTGCCCATGGTTTCGCTCTGCGAATGCACCAGGGCCAGCTCCGGAGCGAGTTGACGTAATACATTCACGGTCGCAGGTTGATTGTTTACGTAGACGCGGCCTTTGCCGCCGGCTTGTATCTCGCGGCGCAGGATAATCTCCGCCCCCTCGGCATCGATTCCATTGCTTTCGAGGGTGGTCTCCGCTCCCGGCGTGCTTTCAAACACGCAAGCCACCACCGCCCGGTCCGCCCCGTGCCGCACTACATCGGACGAGGCCTTGTCCCCCATCAACAAAGCCAGCGCGTCCACCAGGATGGACTTGCCCGCCCCCGTCTCTCCCGTCAGCAAATTCAGGCCGGGGCCAAAGACAGCAATGGCGTGGTCAATTACTGCGTAATTTTCAGCACGAAGTTCAAGCAGCATTTCTCAAGTCCCTAATCCGCTCTTTCGCTCACACAAGGATCTGCCTTTTTCTCTCTCCACCCGAACTTTGGTTCTCCCGAAAAAATCTAACCATGAGAGTCACCGAACGTTGGTTCTCCGGCATGGAGTCGCAAGCGTGAGAGTAATGGCACGGGTTACCCTCCGCCTGCATCTTATACGGCAACTTGGTTTTGCCTCGCCTAGTCTGCTACCGTTGAAAAGGAAGTGATGATGTCCCCCTTTCATATCGCGGCTCTTTTTATCCTTCAGACAGACGACGGAGCAGTGCCCGTCTCCCACTCCGCAACTTCCGGGTTCGGCGCCGTCATTGACATGGTGCGCAACAGCGGGCCGGTGGCTATCGCTGTTCTCGTCCTGCTCGGCATCGCCAGCCTGTACTCGTGGGCGGTCATCCTAGGCAAGTCTTCTACCTTCCGCCGGGCGCGAACGCAAAGCCGGCGATTCATGCGCGCTTTCCGCAAGGCCGACCGGCTGCAGGAAATAGCCGCCGTGAGCGACCAGTTCAAACCCAGCCCCCTGGTCGCGGTATTCGACGAGGTCTATGACACCTACCGTCGCCAGACCGGCGGCTTTGGACCACCCAAGAACATTGCCACCCTGGAGCGCGCCGCACAAGCCGCAGCCAGCGAGTCCCTCACCGTTCTGGAGCGCCGCCTGACCTGGCTCGCCACCATCGGCGCAGTATCGCCGTTTGTCGGCCTCTTCGGCACCGTGATGGGCATTGTGGATGCCTTCCACGGCTTGGGCACGGAAGGCGCCGCCACACTGCGCGCCGTCGCACCCGGAGTCTCGGAAGCGCTGATCACCACCGCCGCCGGCCTGCTGGTCGCCATCCCCGCCGTCATCGCTTACAACCAGTTCACCGCTTCGCTGCGCGAGTTTGGCTCCCGCATGGACGACTTCTCCCGCGAATTGCTCAATAGCCTGGAAGAAATCACCCCCAAACAGGAAGCGATGGAGAGGGAGGCCGCGAGTGGCCTTCACCGCTAATAGCGGGCATACCCGCACCTCGCTGGCGGAAATCAACATCACTCCGCTGGTCGACGTAGTCCTGGTGCTGCTGGTCATCTTCATGGTGACCGCGCCGGTGCTGCAGTCTGGTATCGATGTCTCTGTGCCAAAAACACGCAGTGTCAAAGAGATCACCCAGCAACGCCTGGTCCTGACCATTGATCGCGACCAAAATGTTTTTCTGGGAGACAAGCCGGTCAACCTGGCCCAGTTGCCCACCATCCTCCACCAACCGAAAACCGATCCAGCCACCCAGGTTATCTATTTGCGGGCCGACGAGCGAGTACCTTTTGGCGCATTTGCTTCGGTCATGGACGCGGTCAAACAGGCGGGCATCACTAACATCAGCATTGTGACCCAGCCGCTCGCCAAGACGGCGAAGTAGCAGGCCATGGCCGGGTTCACATCAGAGGACCTGCTGGACCAGCCCGAGGGGCTGGCGTCTCCCTTTGCCCAGTCCTTCCTGATGCACGGGCTCATCGTCGGCGTGCTGTTCGGCTACGCGTACGTGCACAACATGCTTCACGGGTCGGAATGGGGCGCGAATGCCTTCCAGCAGGGAGCCATCCAGGCCACCCTGGTTTCGACTGCCGCTTTGCCTCTGCCCCAGGATCACCCGCCAACGGATAACGTGCTGGCAACAGAAACTCCAAGCGTGGCCCCCGCATTGGAAGAACAAAAGACCGAGCCTCTGCCTCTGCCCGAAGCGATTCCCATCCCGGAAAAGCAGGCCCCAGCCAAGCCGCAGCCCAAACCGGTTCCCAAAACTCCGCCGCAGCATCAGCCGCCACCTAAGCCGCAAAACAAGGCAAACTACGGAGAAGCAGCACCCGCCAATGTTCCCCGTTCGACTGCGAGCAACAACAGCGCCAATAGCCCCAACGTAGTGACTGGCGGAGACTTCGGCTCGCGCTTCGGCTGGTATGTCGACGTCATCAAGCGAAAGGTGGCACAGGATTGGTACTTGCAGGAAGTGGAGCCCAGCACTCCGGCCGGGGCTACGGTCTTTGTCCAGTTCACCGTGGGACGGGACGGGTCGCCGGGAACCGTTTCCCTGGCTACTCCGAGTAGCTCGCCATCGCTGAACTCATCCTGCCTGCATGCAGTGCAGCGAGTGGATACCTTCGGTCCCTTGCCTGCCGGTTACAACGAGAGCAGCTTGAATGTGCTGTATCACTGCACTTACCCCGGTGGGCGATGAAAGCGGGTTGAAGGCTGCGGAAAAAGTCGAGACCGGGCAGGAAAGGCGTACCTCAGGGGCTAGAGAGTCTGCGTGAGAACTCGAAAAACAGACATCAGGTGGGAGAAATTCGAGAGCGGGCAAGAGAGGCAGGGGCTAAAGCCCAAAATATTTTCAATCGTTTACGGCACGACTAAAGTCGTGCCCTGATACAAAACAGAACCTTTACGCAGCCCGTAAAGTTGTTCGCTGAGGCAAAAGTCGAGTTCTCACGCAGGGCTGTAGAGGGTGTGTGAGTTACTAGCCGAAGGCACCGCAGGTCCCTCCACTACTCTCCCCCGGATTTCCTGTCGAGTCGGGTGGCGTTGATCACTTGCATGGGCTCTCTCTACGGAGAGCCGCACACGTGGTCGTTGCTAGCTATTGCGAAGTAGGAAATCCGGGTCCGCTCCGGTCGGGATGACAATTCTGTTGCGGGCGCCAAGTATTTCTCGCTGAAGCTCTTGCGGGCATAACAGAATTGTCATCCCGACCGGAGCGAAGCGTATTGGAGGGACCCGCGGTGCCTTTTCCAGGTACTCACACACCCTCTAAAGCCCTGCCTGTCTCAATCATTTGCGGCCCGACTAAAGTCGCGCCCTATACAAGACAGAGTTTCCCCCGGCCTGCACAAAGGTGCACGATCAGGTTACCGGTGTAACTGAGTTGCGTTTTTATCGGTTAAACTCAAGAAAGCGCAAGGCATGAGAGCTTTCAAAGGAATTTCCCTCCCCCACTCCCGATCCATTTGTTTTATTCTGCTGCTTCTTTCCCTGGAATGGCAGGCAGGTGCGCAGGATTGGGTCCGCACGGGAACCAACCTGGGAGCAGCCCGCATTCGTTTGGCGGCCGCTGACTTCAATCCCAGTTCCGCTGACCCGCAAACTCCCGCGCTCAAAACTACGTTCGATACCACGCTTTATAGCGACCTGAACAATGCCGGCATTTTCGACATGGTTTCAAAGAGCATGGCTCCGCCGCTCACGCCCGCGTCTCCGCAGCAGATGAATCTGGCCGCGTGGGCGGCTGCGCCGGCCAACGCCTCGATGGTGGCTTTCGGGTCGTTTGCCGCTAGCGGCGGGCGGCTCGCCGTTTACGGTTGGTTGTTTGACGCGAAGAATCCCGAGTCGCCGCAGATCCTGGGCAAGCAGTACAACGAAGCCGCTAGCCAGGACAATGCACGCCTGATCGCGCATCGCTTTGCCGATGAAATCATCACCCGCCTGGGAGGCGGAATTCCCGGCATCGCTGAGACCCACATCTATTACGTCGCTGCACGCGGGGGAAACAAAGAGATCTGGCAAATGGATTACGACGGCCAAGGCGCGCATCCAGTCACCCACCTGGGCACCATCTCGCTCTCGCCGCGCGTGTCTCCCAACAACGACCGCGTCGCCTTTGCGTCGTTAGGAAAAATGGGTTGGTCCATTCGCATGTTTTCGCTGGTCCTGGGCCGGGGAGTCAGCTTCTCTTCCCCGGTAGGCACCACCCTTTCCCCGGCTTGGTCGAGCGACGGAGCCAAGCTGGCGTTCTCCGCTGCGCGCTCCGGCGATCCTGAGATCTTCACCTCCGACGCCAACGGAGGCAACCTGAAGCAAGTCACCACCTTCAAGGGGCCCGACGTTTCCCCCACCTGGAATCCCAAGACGAATGCTCAGATTGCCTGGTGTAGCGGGCGCACGGGCCTGCCCCAGATCTACCTGATGGACTCGGATGGGACCAGCGTGCAGCGGCTGACCGACGGTGGCTATGCCACCTCGCCTTCCTGGTCCCCCAACGGACAATTCCTGGCCTTCGCCTGGAACCGCAAGTACGGCCCCGGCGCGCCGGGCGGGCAGGATATCTACATCATGGACATTGCCAGCAAACGTTGGACCCAGCTGACCCATGACGAGGGACGGCAGGATTTCCCTTCCTGGTCTCCGGATGGGCGGCACATCGTATTCCAGCGCGAAAAAGGCGGCGGATCCGAGATTTGGACCATGCTTTCTGATGGCACGGAACAGCATCGTCTGACCCAGAGCAGCGGCAATTCGATGCCCAACTGGAGTTGGAAATAATTTCTACCGGCATCCTGGAAACCGAACGAACTTGAGGAGAACACTGTGAGAACTCTGCACGTCAGGCATTTTGCTTCGCTCATCGCCGTCGCCACGTTAACGCTGGCGGCCGGCTGCCATAAGAAAGCAGTGCCGCCCCCACCCCCGCCCCCACCAGCGGCTACATCGCCGGCACCCACGGCCTCGATCACGGTGACGCCCGACAGCATCACCCCGGGAGGAGGCGCAGTGCTCGCCTGGAAGACCAGCGATGCGACCGACATCTCGATTGACGGCATCGGCACGGTGAATGCCTATGGCACGCAGAACGTCCAACCTACCGATTCGACCACCTATCATTTGGTCGCCCGCGGCCCCGGGGGTTCGACCGATGCGACCGCGCGTCTGACCGTCACCGCCCCGGCGGCGCCGCCCCAGAGCACCGGTGAGACGATGGACGAGCAGATGTTCGAGCAGAACGTCAAGCCGGCCTTCTTCGACTACGACAGCTACGACGTCCGTCCCGACGCCCAGACCATACTGGCGCAGGACGCCAGCTTCCTGGCTGCGCACCCTACGCTTAAGGTGGTGGTGGGCGGGTATTGCGATGACCGCGGCTCGGCGGAATACAACCTGGCGCTGGGCGAAAACCGCGCCAACGCGGCCAAGCAGGCCCTGGTGAACGGAGGCATCGCCCCGGATCGCGTCCGCACCGTGAGCTATGGCAAGGAGAAGCAGTTCTGCAGCCAGGCGAACGAGCAATGCTGGCAGTTGAACCGCCGCGCGGGTTTCTCGCTCGATCGCTAGCGGCGGAATAGACTAGGAGGGGGCGGCCTGTGCCGCTCCTTCAATGGGAGCACCATGCGTAAACACATTCTGCAATTCACCGCCGTTGCCCTCTTCGCTTTGCCTCACGCCTTTGCCGTCTCCAAGGAAATGGTTCAACTGCAAACCCAGGTCCAGCAACTTCAGGACGCGGTGCAGCACCTGCAAACCTCCAATGACGAGCGCATGGGCGTGATCGTCAACCTGGTGCAGCAAAACACGGACAACGTGAACCGGATGATGTCGGCTGTCAATGCTCTTCAAGCTACCTTGAAAGCGGAGAGCGAGCAGCGCGGTTCCACCAACACCCAGCTATCCACCCAGATCCAATCGCTGAACGACTCGGTGGATGAGCTGAAGACCCGCATCGCCAACCTGAGCACGCAGGTGCAATCCTTGCAGGGCCAGATGCAGAACGTGAACGGAATGCCGGCGCAGCCCGGCGGCGCTCCTCCTGCAGGGGCAAGTATGCCGGCAAACCAGGGTCCCGGGCAGGCGGTGGCACCGGCGCTGGCGACGCCTGCGGCCCCTCCCGTCGATCAGCTTTACCAGAGTGCTCTTCGCGATTACAACTCCGCCAAGTACAACGTCGCCATTTCTGAATTCGGGGATGTCATTCACTATTACCCGCAAGACCCGCTGGCGGGAAACGCCCAGTTTTACATGGGTGAGGTCAACTACCGCCAGGGCAAGTACGCCGCCGCGGTCAAAGGCTACGATGCCGTTCTGGAACAGTATTCAGGCAACTCCAAGGCTCCCGCAGCGGAACTACGCAAAGGCCAGTCGCTGATACAAATGGGTCAAAAGGACGCCGGTGTGCGGGAACTGCGGACCTTGGTGCAGCGCTATCCACAAACCCCCGAAGCCCAGGAGGGGCGAAGCATGCTCAATGGTATGGGCGTGCGCATCTACGCCGCCAAACCCAGCGCGTATCCATCCACCTCTCCGTAGAAGAAACCTTCTTTCCCCGCAATCGACGGCTTGATCCAGTGTTCTAGGGAGCATCCTGAAATTGCTTGATTTGAACCTCTCCATCCGGAAATACTGCACGGATCTGAAGGCTCCCTCCCATCGCTTCAATGTAACGGCGAAGAGTGCCGATATACATATCCGTACGACGTTCGAGCTTCGAGATGGAGCCCTGGTCGACATTCAGCACCTGGGACAGTTCCGCCTGGGTGAACTCACGTGCTGAGCGCAACTCGTCCAGTGCCATCTCTTTGATCGCTTTCCGAACATGACGTTTTGAGCCTGCTCGGGATTCGAGACGAAGACAGTTACCCGGACGGAATGGTCAGCACAAATCGGCGCTAACGCTGTTCGAAATCGGGGCGCAACTTGGCGAGCCATCAACGTCACTTTGAGGAACGGACAGGCGCGGATGGGAATAGTACAAATCTGGAGGGTTTAACATCAATTCGTTCGGGATTGCAGTCTCGACACAATATCCTAGAAGTGGGATAATCATGACACGGCCACCCGTACCGGGCGAAAAGCCGCTCTATTGGATTGGCTCTTCGTTGAAAGACATTACGCGATTCCCGTCCGACGTTCAGCGGAGCGTCGGATTTGCCCTGAGCGCCGCGCAGTACGGCGGAAAGCACCCGGCGGCCAAGCCTTGGAAGGGTGAGGGGCCGGGAATTCTGGAGGTTGTCAAGGACTATGACGGCGACACATACCGGGCGATCTACACAGTTCGCTTCGCGCAGGCCGTCTATGTTTTGCACGTCTTTCAGAAGAAATCGCCGCGCGGGATCGATACCAGACAATCCGATGTTGTCTTGGTACGCGAACGTCTGAAGGTGGCGCAAAGGGATTACGAGGAGAGGCATGGCTAAGAGAACTACAGCGCGAGTGATACCGAGCAGCGGCAATGTCTTTGCTGATATGGGGCTGCCCGACGCTGCCGAACTCGACACCAAAGCCCGCCTCGGCGCTGCGATCAACCGGATTGTGGAACGACGCGGACTTACTCCGGCTGAAGTCGCGACTGCGCTCGAAATCAATCAGCCCAAGGTCTCCGCGCTGCTGCATTACAAGCTGCAAGGCTTCTCTGTGGAGCGGCTGATGCGCTTTTTGGTTGCTCTCGGGCAGGACGTTGAGATCGTAGTGAAAGCTAAGCCCCGGTCCCGTTCCGCCCGCATCGCTGTCTGCACGGCCTGATTCTGCAAGCGTCGATTCGCCAGTTCGGGCTGAATCGCGCTTTTGCTGCGCTCATTGCGATAGAAGACACCCTCCCTAAGCCTGGAAAGCTGGCGAGTAACCGGGGATAGGTACGATCTGCAAGGCGTCGGCGCAGATCTAGCGGAATGGTTTGGCCATGGGCGCGAACATATTTTGCGCAGTTTGCGGATCGAAATGACAGGGAGTTGCCGTGAAACGGAGACAGTTTCTCAAGAGCTCGGCGGTCGCAGGCACTGTGCTTGCTTTTTCCAGTGCGAGTGTTTGGGCGAAGGACGCCGACGCTCGCATTGAGGTCCTGCTGGACGAGCCGCTGGGGGAGATTTCGCCTAATATCTATGGCCAGTTCACCGAACATATCGGCGGCGTGATTTACGACGGCGTGTGGGTCGGAGAGAAATCGAAAATCGCCAACCAATACGGCATCCGGTCTCAACTGGTGGACATGATGAAGCAGATTCATGTTCCGATCATTCGTTGGCCAGGAGGCTGCTTCGCGGATAGCTACGACTGGAAAGATGGGATCGGGGAAGCTTCGAAGCGGCCACGCCGTACCAATTTCTGGGAGGTTGATCACGATGCGATCAGACTGCACGACAAAGGGCCGCAGCTCTTTGAAACCAACCAATTCGGCACCAATGAGTTCATCCGGTTTTGCAAGCTGACCGGCGCACAACCATATCTCGCAGCCAACCTGCGGAGTCTTGCTGCGCTTGATTTTGATCATTGGGTGGAGTACTGCAACTCTCCTGCCGGAAGCACAACCCTAGCCGAGGTGCGCGCGGCCGCCGGTTTTCCAGAACCGTTTCATGTGCGCTACTGGGGTATAGGCAACGAGAGTTGGGGTTGCGGCGGGGACTTTACCCCGGAAGAATATGCCTCCGAGTTCCGCCGCTATTCGGATTGGATTCCGCGATACGGCATAGACCTGCAACTGATCGGGTCCGGTCCGAACGATAACGATATCGATTGGACCCATCGCTTTTTCCAACAAATCTACTCCGACCGAGCCTACAACAACCCTGGCTTTACGGGCTGGTCGGTGCATCACTACGGGTGGAACTTGAGCCGCGGCAAGACGAAGGACTGGCTGGCCGGCAAAGGCGACGCGCTGCAGTTTGATTCCGTAGACTGGTATGAGTTGTTGCGCGAGTGCGATCGCATGGAGCAGATCATTCACGATCAGTGGGCGGTGATGGGGCAGTACGATACGCAGCATCGCGTCAAGCTGGTGGTGGACGAATATGGTCCGTGGTATCGCGAGGGGACCGAACTCGACCCCACCCACATCTTCGGCCAGCAGATAACGTTGCGCGATGCACTGGCCACGGCGCTGACTCTGGACACCTTTAACCGCAATCCGGAGAAAGTGAGCATGGCCGCCTGCGCACAGCTCATCAACAACATCAATGCGCTATTTATGGCGCATGAGGACCGCTTCTTCGCCACGCCTAACTTTCATGTCTTCGCGATGTACGCCGCACACCAGGGCGGGCAGGCTCTGCGGGCCGAGTTCTCGGCACCGGATGTGCCGTACATGCGCGAAGACCGGCCGGCACGTTTCTGGGGTCTCAACGGCTCAGCATCGCGAAAAAATCAGGTCGTGACGCTCACCATAGTCAATCCCGATTTGTCGAAGACGGTCGAGACCCAGATCGCCCTTCGAGGCGCCGCGGTAGCCAGTGCATCTGGTACCGTTCTGGCGGCCAGTGACATGCACGCGCACAACACCTTCGACCACCCGAATGCCGTGATGTCCACAACTCTCGCGATAGCGGCGGGCGGTGGTCTGCTGAACGTTAGCATTCCGGCCGCGTCCGTCACTAAGCTGGATATTGTTCTCCGGTGAGCGAATCCTGACCCCCATTCCGCTCCAGCATTAGCCGCCAGCAGCCAACCGCAACTGTCCCTATTTTTCGCTGTCTCAATCAAGGGGTCCACTCCCGGACTGTCCCCCGGTTTGTCCTAAAGATTAATTGCTCTCCGCAGAGGACATGGCCGGTTTTTGGCCGTCCTGTAAGCCTGAACAACAAGGCAGGACTCGCCGGAGTCTACATCGACGCGAACAACGTGTTCCACGTCTATCTGCGCAGCCCCGAAGGCAACAGAGGGTGTGCCGAAAGAACCGCGGATCCCTCCGCTACGCTTCGCTCCGGTACTCACACACCCTCAACAGCCCGTCTTGGACCATGTGATATTGTGTTGGCGAAGCCTGTCTTGTTGGGTCCTAAAGAAGTCTGATTCTCGTTGCGGGAGGTCACGGCTTTGTTGTCAATGGCAAACGTCGGATCCAAGTGTCTCCAGGGTATTCTTTCGATCGCGCTCCTTCTCGGTGTCCTTAGACTACCTGCGCAGACTAAGACACCCGCGGCTGATTTCGTCATCAGGGACGCGACGGTGATGACCGCTTCGCACGGGATCATCCCTCGCGGAAGTGTTTGGATTCACCAGGGCAAGATCGCAGGGGTCGGCGTGACTGTCAGCGCGCCCCCGGATGCGACGGTCCTGGATGCTACGGGCAAGTTCCTCACGCCCGGGATCATCGATCCACACTCCCACTCCGCCCTCAGTAATGATGTGAATGAAGCAACCAGCCCGGTCACTCCTTCCATGATGATGATCGATGCCTTCGACAACCTGGACAGTGCTCTGTATCGAGCACTGGCGGGCGGAGTGACGACGGAACTGCTGCTGCATGGGTCTGCCAACGTGATTGGCGGACAGGCGGTGGTGATCAAGAACAAATTCGGCGTTTCGCGCGATCAGATGCTTTTTCCCAACGCGCCCCGTTCCATCAAGTTCGCCAGCGGTGAGAATCCCAAGCGCGTATACGGCCATCGCAACGAGCTGCCGTCTACGCGCATGGGCAATTTCGAAGTGATGCGCCAGTCCTTTGAAGACGCAAAAGCCTACATGGCAAGCTGGGACGCGTACCACGCCAAGGTTGCCAAGAACGACAAAGATGCCGTCGCGCCGAAGCGTGACCTCAAGCTGGAAGCGCTCTCTGACGTCCTGCGGGGCAAGCTTCTGGTCCAGATCCATTGCTATCGGGCCGATGAGTTCCTTACGGAAGAGGCGATCGCCAAGGAATATGGATACAAGATTCGTGCCTTCCACCATGCCCTCGAGATGTATAAAGTCGGCGATCAGATCGCGCCGACGGGCACGGCCATCGCGACGTTTGCCGACTGGTGGGGCTACAAGGACGAAGCCTGGGATGCCATCCCCTGGAACGCTACCATGAGCATGCGCGAAGGTGTTCGGGTGGCGTTGAAAAGCGACTCCAACGACTACGTGCGACGCCTTAACCAGGAAGCGGGGAAGATGATTCATTACGGCGGAGCGACCGAAGAAGAGGCGCTGCAGATGATTACTCTCAATCCTGCCTGGATTATTGGCGTGGACGACCGTGTGGGCTCCATCGACATCGGCAAAGATGCCGATCTGGTTTTGTGGAATGTTGCTCCACTTTCCACTTACGCACGCGCGGAAAAGGTCTACATTGACGGCGAGCTCTTCTTCGATAGCAGCCTTCCCGGTTTCGGCACCACCCAGTTCCACGGAGTGATGCATAGCAGCGGGTTCTCGGGCGCGGAAGACGAAGAAGGAGATGGACAATGATCCGGCAAGAAGGACTTCGCCGCAGAGGAAGATCGACTGCCGCGTGTATCGTCGCGGCGGCCTGTCTCTTTGCCTGGCTCAACACGGCGAGTGCATTCGCTCAAGCCGCGGCTCCCCCCAAAACCCAACGCGCCAACCCGGGCAGCCCAGCCCCGGTTGGTCCGAATACAACCGCGATCGCACTGCCGAAACCGGTGGTGATCACCGGTGGCAAACTGCTCACCATTACCCATGGCACGATCGATAACGGGACCGTGATTCTGGAGGGTGGCAAGATTACGGCGGTCGGTCCCACGGCTTCGATCAAAGCGCCGAAGGACGCGCAGATCTTTGACGCGAAGGGGATGACGGTCTATCCGGGCCTGTTCGACGCGGAAACCCGTCTTGGGCTGGTCGAAGTCGAGTCGGATGAGAACAGCAGCGATCTGGCAGAGAAGAGCGATGAAATCTTTCCCCAATTGCGTGTGGTCGATGCTTTCCACGCCGAGACGGTACACATCCCTATTGAGCGCATCAATGGCGTGACCAACGCGATCGTGGCGCCAGCCTCGGAGGATTCCGTTGCTGGGCAGGACGCTCTGATTCAACTTTATGGCAAGGACCGCAATGCCATGATCCTCACCCCGGATATTGCCTTGGCTATGAATTTCGAGGGCGACCTCCGGCGGAGAGGGAATGCGCCGGGAACCTCCAAGTTTCCCTCGACACGCATGGGCTTGGCCTCGCAACTTCGCCAGACCTTCCTGGACACCCAGAACTACATGGACGAGAAGGAGGCCGCGGCAAAGCCCGACCACAAAGGGCCACCAGCGAAAATCGACCTCAAGTTCGAGGCCCTGATTCCTTACCTGAAAGGCGAGAAACCGGTCGTGTTTGGCGCCTACGAGAGTCGTGAGGTTGAAGTCGCCATGAGCATCGCGAAGGAGTTCAACCTTAAAGTGATTCTTAACCACGTCACGCACTCGACGGATCTGCTCGACACGATCGCGTCCTATAAGGTGCCGGTTATCGTGGGTTCGATTTATGATGCGCCCGAAGCTAACGAGCGTTACGATGCGGTATTTTCCCTCCCAGCAGAGCTTGAGAGGCGCGGGGTTAAGATCGCTCTGTCATCTCTCGGCCCAGAATCACCCGATAGTCGAAATCTGCCCTACGCGGCGGGCTACGCGGTAGCCTATGGCTTACCCTACGATGAGGCAATGAAGGCAATCACCCTCAACCCAGCGGAGATGTTTGGCGTCGCCGACAAACTAGGCTCTTTGGACGTGGGCAAAGTTGCGAACGTGGTGATCGCAAACGGCGACCCGTTGGACGTCCGCACGTCGGTTCAGCAGGTGTTTATCGAAGGAATTGCCATCCCCATGACGAGCCGTCAAACGCACCTCCGGGACGAGTATCTGCCCCTTACTCAGAAGCTGAAGTAACCGGAAGAATGCCGGCTAGAGCAGCGGCTCCACCGGGTAGAGCTGAGATTTCGAAAGGCCTCGGGGGCTAATCACGCCCCGGAAAAACTCTGTTTTGTATCAGGGCAAAAGCAAAACACAGCATCCAAACCAGCTTCTCTTGGCGGATTATCATACGCTTCATGAAGCCTAATGAACCCAGCCGCACAGCCCTGATAATCGCCCGACAACGAGCTGCTCATCAGGTGCTCGATCATGGCTCAATCCTCTATGATCCATTTGCCATGAAGATTCTGCGTGAAGACGAAAAGGACGTGCTTCAATTTGCGAACCAACACCCCTTGGCCAGCATCGGACGTTTGTTCACCACCGCGCGAAGCCGGATCGCAGAAGATGCTTTGTCAAGAGCTGTCGAAAAAGGGGTTCGGCAGATCGTCATCCTGGGCGCCGGACTCGACACTTTCGCTCTCCGGAATCCCCACGGCGCACGACAGATCCGTATCTATGAGGTGGACCACCCCGCGACGCTAGCATGGAAACTCGAGCGCTTGGCCGAAGCTCAAATCGCACTTCCACCATGGCTTATTTTCGTGCCAGTCGATTTCGAGCGGGACGATGTGGGAGAAAAGCTCGCCGCCGCAGGCTTTCAGCAGAACTCACCCGCGTTTTTCACTTGGCTCGGGGTGGTGCCATATCTGACACAGGACGCTATCGGCCGCACCCTGGACTACATGTCGTCCATCCAGAACTCGGAGGTGGTGTTCGACTACATGGAGCCTCCCGAGGCATTCTCCGAAGAGCTAAGGCAATTAGAAAAGGAGCGGACCAAACAGCTTAAGAAAATTGATGAACGTTCGGTCAGCCGTTTCGAGCCGGCCGGCATGGCAGCGATTCTTCGCTCGCACGGATTTTGTGCCATCGAAGACATCCCTTTCCAGGAGATCGCGTCCAGGTTCGGCCACGCCGTTCAAGGACTCGCGCCCGGACACGCTGGCGTTCATGTTGTCCACGCTAAGCACTAAGATTGGCTTTTGGTGACTTGTTGAAAACAGAGGACACGGATGGCTACCAAAGGACCTCTGAGGACGGTTCGGCAACGCTTGTTGGACGCCAATTGGACGCTTTTTCCGCTGCAACCAAACCATCCGTAGCTTTGCGTCGACTCGCCAACCAGTCCTGGAACGTCGGCATAGGCTGTCCTACTTTCACCTTTACTCCCCGTGCTTGGCCACGGTCATCTTGAGTGAGGCCAACATCTCACGTCGCAGGATGGCATTCAACCGCGACTGGTAGCCTTTGCCATGAGCGCGCAGCCAATGCAGCACGTCGGAATCAATGCGCACAGTGGTTGAAGTTTTCGTAGGCCGGTAAAACGGGTTGCGCACCGCCTTCTTCCAGAAATCCGCTGGCAACGGCGGAATATCGCTCGAGTCGATCTCGCTTTCCGGTTTGGCCCGGAGCGCCTTCAACTCCGCTTTCTGCTCTGCTGTCAGCGCAGGGGGATGGGACAAATCGATCTCATGTTTAACCATTTTCTTCTTCATAACGTCTCCTCTCCCTGCGGTTGGCACGTCTTGCCGAGATGATACGGATTATTTCGATATCGTCCTGTTCTCGCACGATGTGAGCCACCATGAGCATCAGTACACCCTCGACAACCCCTATCGTCTGCCATCGTTCTTCGCCATTTTCAATACGGTCTAGCTCTACTAGGGCATGAGGGTCGGTAAAGACACGGGCCGCCGTCTGAAAGCTGACGCCGTGTTTTACCAAAAGGAGACCCTGGTCCTACGATGACTGTCGAGTGACGGGCAAAGAGGAAGTAATTTCTTAAAGTTAGCGCTTATGGGGCTTCGCCCCAGGTTTCTTAACCCACGTACGGTGGTGCGAACACATGGGAGCCCCGTTCAGGGTTGATGTGAGCGCAAGAGTGGATTCGCAGGACACTTCGCGTAAGCTACTGCGCCGCCAGCGCAAACAAAATCACCACCCTCGTCAGTCTGCCACCCGCTCACCGCGCGTAAAGAAACGTCCCACACAGATCCGTCGAATTCGCAATCCCCTCCGGCGTAAGCACCGGCATCTTTGGCCCGGAGAAAAATGCCAGATGCAACACACGCCCGGAAACATATGTAGCCATCCACTGGGTCTGCTCTGATCCGCACAACGTATTTTTATGCAGCAAAACTTTTGCCGCAGGCACGCTCAGCCGGTAGAGATTGCCGCTCCCACCCGCACCACTCTCTGCTTCAAAAACTGCGCTTAGCTCGCCCGGCTCCAGAGCTCGGATCTGGGCGATGGTAAAACTTGAAAAATTGATTGCAATCTTCTCCGTCGAGAGGGTCACGTCCCCAGTGATCGACTGGGCTGTCGAGCTGGCAGCTCGCCAGTATCCTTTTTCCTGTGCTCCAGCCGTCAAACAACAAGACAGCACGGACCCCAGAATCGCGCACAGCACTTGATTGCATTTCATGTTTCGAGCATGACACCCTGGGTCCCTTCAAGCAAATGTAGTCAGCTACACTGCACGGACATGCCTCCCTTTTTGGATGTTGCGTTTTGTTTTTGTTGTATCAGGGCACGACTTTAGTCTGGCCGTAAATGAACGGAGAGAGATCGGGATTTAGAGGCCGCGGAAAAAGTCGGGATTTGTGGGATGGGGAGAACCGCAGGTCCCTCCACTTCGCTGCGCTTCGGTCGGGATGACAAGGGGAGAGGGGTGGCTCAGGTGAAGATGGTTGCTGGATGGGCGCACTGCAGATCCCTCCACTTCGCTGCGCTTCGGTCGGGATGACAAGGGGAGAGGGGTGGCTCAGGTTGGAGTGGTTGCGGGACGGGGAGAACTGCGGATCCCTCCACTTCGCCGCGCTTCGGTCGGGATGACAAGGGGAGAGGGTGGCTCAGGTTGGAGTGGTTGCGGGATGGGGAGAACTGCAGATCCCTCCACTTCGCTTCAGCCGTGCCGTAGTCAGTCATTCGGAAGAGCAGCAAGATAGCGGGTCGCCCAGGCCTCGCTTTTCAGACCTGGGCCACCCCCGCTTGAGTACCTCTACTTTTCTTCGACGCTGCGAACAACACCCGGGAGGGGCGAAGCTCCAAAGTGCATGGAGCCAGGAGACTCAAACGTCAGCGTGACATTCGAAAATTCGACCTTGTCACCGCCCGTAATCTCGATCACCACAGGCGATGGCTCAATGGCCGGAGGCGCAGGGCCGCCGTTCTTGGTAAACATGGCCGTGCCGGTTACCTGAAATCCGTTCGGAATCGAAGTGACCTGACCATCGACCACCGTAATGTGATGGGTGTGGGCGCCCCTGGCAGCCGGATCAAAATTCCCATTCCCACCCGTCGGCGTCAAGACCCAACCATCAGAAAAGCCCATGTTCAGGGCTGCGGAAAAATCTGCCTTGGTTCCGTCATCCTTTAACTTCAAGGACCATGGACCCCGCACTTCATACGGACCTGTTGCCGTGGTCACTCCATCCGCCGTTGTCTTGGTTTGGGGTGTATAGGCATTGATCACCCCTTGAAATTCTTTACATTTCGGTTTTTGAGCCAGCGCTGCGCTCACGATTACCAACGCCAGAACCGTGGCGACGGGTACTGCCCACCAGAAACCCCTACTCTTCATGAAATTCCTCCAAAAATTTGTAACCCACGGCCACCATCGGGCAACTATCCGGATACCTGCAAGCGGTAAGGCACACCACCGCAGCAAAACCGTGACTTGCGGTGGAATGCAGCCTTTTGCCGTGCCTTCCGAGGCAGCGGACGCTACAATTTGGGTTCCCCGCTCCGCGGAGCGATAAAGGAGGGAACGCTGGAAGATCGGCTGGATTCGTGGAAGGAAATCGCAGCCTACCTCAACCGCGACGTGACCACCGTCCAGCGCTGGGAAAAGCGGGAGGGAATGCCGGTTCACCGGCACCTGCATGACAGGATGGGTTCGGTCTACGCCTCTCGTGCAGAGTTGGACGCGTGGACGCAAAGCCGGAATCTTCGTCCAGCGCCGGAGAACGGAAACGGCGTCACCCCATCTCCCCCACCCGTGCCGCCTCCCGCTCCGATCCCACCCTCTCCCGCCAGGTGGAAGATTCCCTCGCTGCTCGCCCTGGTGGCCGCCGTAATGGTGATCGGCGCAGCATTCTGGTTGCAAAGGACAGAGTACTTTTGGCGTAACCCGCTCACCGACGCCCACTTTCAACCGGTCACCGATTTCGGTGGAATCGAGCAGTCTGCTGCCGTATCACGCGACGGTCACTTCATCGCGTTTCTGTCAGACCGGGATGGACCGATGGACGTTTGGGTCACCCAGGCCGGTTCGGCACAGTTCCACAACTTGACTCGCGGCAGCATGCGGGGAATTGTGAATCCATCGATTCGTGCGTTGGGCTTCGCGCCCGACGGCTCCGCGGTCACGTTTTGGGACCGCAAACAAGACGGCTCCAACGGCGGCAACATCAGCGTCTGGGCCGTGCCCACGCTGGGTGGAGAGCCGCGGCCCTACCTCGAAGGCGTGGCCGAGTACGACTGGTCGCCCGACGGCTCCCGGCTCGCCTACCACACGCCCGGACCAGGAGACCCTTTATTCGTCTCGAACGGCCCTCCGCGACCCGGCGACCGGCCCATCTTTACTGCGCCTGCCGGCCTCCACTCTCACTTTCCCTTGTGGTCGCGCGATGCGGTATTCCTCTATTTTGTTCAGGGCGAGCTTCCGGACAAACTCGATATTTGGCGTATCCCTGCAGCCGGTGGAATTCCCGAACGGATCACGTACCACAATGCACGCGTAAGCTACCCCGTCCTGTTGGATCGACGAACGCTGATGTATCTCGCCGGTGATGCCGACGGTTCGGGCCCTTTTCTTTACAGCATAGACGTCGAGCGCCGTATTCCCCACCGGCTGACGTCTGGTCTTGATCGCTACACGTCTCTGGCAGCCAGCGCTGATGGGCGCCGTCTGGTGCTTTCCGTCGCCAGCCCAAAAACAACGCTCTGGCGGTTGCAGATCACTGATTCGCTCGCGGAGGCGTCCGCAGCGGCCCCCATCCCACTCACCACCAGTACTGGCTTCTCCCCCCGGCTGGGTCCAGATTATCTTCTCTATCTTTCCCTCGCCGGCTCGGGCGAGAACATCTGGAAGCTTGCCAACGGAACCAGCACCCAGTTGTGGAGTGGCGAAGGGGCCCGAGTAATCGGCGGCCCAACCAGTTCCCCCGATGGACACAATGTCACCTTCTCGGTCAGCCAACACGGGCAAACACTCTTGTACGCGATGCACTCCGACGGTACGAACGCCCGCATCGTCACCGACTCGCTTAAGCTGCACGGTGCTCCCACATGGGCGCCCGACGGGCTATCGATCATTACAGCGGCGGACGATCACGGGGTCCCGCACCTGGTTCGCGTACCCCTCGACGGCCGCCCTCCCACTTCATTTGTCCGCGAGTATTCCGTCGACCCGGTGTGGGCACCCGGCGGAAGCTTCCTTGTTTACTCCGGCCCCGACATTGGTACCACGTTTTCCGTGAAGTCGGTCACCCCCGAAGGCAAACCGTACACGCTGCCGCCCCTGAAACTCACCCGTGGGGCCCGGCATTTGGCCTTTCTCCCCGGAGGGCGGTCACTCGTAGTCCTACAGGGAGACATACAACACAAAGATCTCTGGCTTATCGACCGGCAGACCGGCACTGAACAACAGTTAACCAACCTGCCTCCCGATTTCGAAATCAATGACTTCGACATTTCTCTAGACGGCCATGAAGTTGTCTTGGAGCGAGTGCAGGACCGTTCCGACATCGTAATGCTGGATCTTTCCCGGCGCTGAGTGTCTATTTTTGGCTACGCCGCTCGATCGGCGCGCGACTGAGAGAGCAAGGTACGAACCTCTTCATCCGTAGTCTGCTCGAAATTCTGATAGAAACTCCCCACGGAATAGAACTGCCACGGTACGCACACGCAGATTACCTCATCCACTTCCGTGCGGAGTTTTTCGCACGTGCTGGGCGCTGCCACTGGAACCGCCACAATCACCTTGCGAGCCCTTCGCCGCAAAGCTCGCGCAGCAGCCAGCATGCTGGCTCCAGTCGCGACTCCATCATCCACCAAAATGGCCGTACGGCCCTCGATCCGCGCGGGAGCACGTCCGTTACGATAGGCCAGTTCCCGGCGTCCGATTTCTAACTTCTCCCGTTCCGCCACTGCATCGATCGCTTCCTGAGTAATGCCAAATTCCTGGATAACCGCTTGATTCATGGCGACCGTTCCATCGGTCGTGATTGCTCCCATGGCCAACTCTGCGAAACCCGGCACTCCCAACTTGCGAACGATGAACACATCTAAAGGCAGATCCAGTGCTCGCGCAACTTCATAGGCAACCGGCACCCCACCGCGCGGTAGCCCGAGCACGATGCCATCCTGATAATCAACCTCGGCCAGGGATGACAGCAAAGATCGCGCCAACACCCGACCGGCATGCCGGCGGTCCTCAAACTCTTTTTCCAGCGAAAGCATTTTCGGACACCTCATTGAGGGGATGCGATTCCTCCCGCGATGGATATCCCGGCACGCACCTCAGCCACTGTTTCGGCGGCTGCTACCATAACGCGATACCTGCTTCGTGAAGGACACCTGCTTGATACATCTCCGCTCGCTGCAGCGCACCTCTCTTTTCTTCGCCCTGCTTGCATTCCTGGCAGCTACCTCGTCTGACGCCCAACAAACCCTGCAAACCCAGATCATCCATGCGGGCAAGCTGATCGATGTGCGTAACGGGCACGTGACCACAGATGCCTACATCACGGTCACGGGCGAGAGGATCGCCGCTATCTCCACCTCGCCACCTTCTACAACCGGGGATCATCCGGTCATGGATCTGAGCGGCTTCACCATTGTCCCTGGACTCATCGACGCTCACGGGCACCTACTCTCCGATCCCACCACCCAGTCCTCTGCGTCGTACCTGCTGACCTCCGCTCCGGAGGCAACCGTGCGCGGCGTGTCTAACCTGCAACTCTGGCTTAAGCACGGGTTTACGGTGGTGCGCGATGCGTGCGAATCCTATCCGTCTTATCCGCAGTTCGCCCTGCGTAAGGGGGTTGCGGAACACCTCATCACCGGGCCGCGCATTGTGGCCGCCGGTAGCTGTGTATCGCTTACCGGCGGTCACGGGGACTCTGATCGCCTCTCCCCCGATAAGCCGTCTCTGGACCAGCCCAACCAGGTAGATACCGTCGATGACGTGAGCCGCATTGTCCGCCGCGATATTAAATTCGGCGCCGACTGGATCAAGCTTATGGCGACTGGCGGCGTCATGGACCCCATCAGCGACTATCGGGTGCAGGAGCTGAGCGACGCACAGATGGCGCGTGCGGTCGAAGATGCACATCGCGCAGGACACAAAGTGATGGCCCACGCCGAAGGCACGGTCGGCATCAAGGCCGCCGTTCGCGCAGGCGTGGACTCCATTGAGCACGGCACGATGCTCGACGAGGAAGGCGCCAAGCTGATGGCCGAACGAGGTACCTGGCTGGTGCCGACGCTCTATTGCTTCCAGCATGATCTACAGACTGGACTCTCCAAAGGCCGCGAACCCAGCAGCATGGCGAAAGGCATTGCCATCGTGAAAGAACAGGGTCCCGCATTTCAACGCGCTTTGAAGTATCACGTCAAAATTGCTTATGGGGTCGATGATGACGACGTCGATGAGTCGGTTTCGAAGGAGTTCGGCGCCCTGGTAAGAGGTGGCATGACCCCGCTCCAGGCGCTGCAGGCGGCAACCATGAACGGGGCAGAGTTGCTATCCCTGGACCAGGACCTGGGGACCATCGAGACGGGCAAGTTCGCCGATCTGGTTGCGGTGCCGTCGAACCCGCTCGACGATATTACGGTTATGGAGCACGTTGTTTGGGTTATGAAATCCGGGGTGATCGTGAAGCCACTTTCCTGAGTCATCCTCGACAAAGAGGAGCGGCGGAAGCTTTAGCGGACTTTGGAAGGAACAGTGCTGTCTATGCCGGCGATGGATCAGCTCCCTCGCCACCAAGTAATCGCCGGTTCAAAGCACCGCCCGCGAACAGCATTTCCTCGAGTGCCGCGTCCACCGACGCTTGCGCTAGTACTTTGCCGCCGGAGGTTTCAATCTGAAACTGCGCACAGCGCCGCATCAGTTCTTTGATGAAGGCGGCGCTGACACCTTGCGTACGCCGAACGACCAGATCCAGCAGGTCATCTGCTATTTGCAAATCCCGCGCGTAGAGCTTTGTCAACTTAGTCCGGCCTTCCACGTCCGGCAACGGAAACTCAATCGCCTGGTCGATACGACCCGGACGCGAGACCAACGCCGGCTCAATCTGATCCGGACGATTGGTGGTCAGAATAAACAGCACATCGGAATCTTCGCGCAACCCATCCATTTCGTTCAGCAGTTTGTTCAGCAAAACCTCCTCACCTCCATTGCGCATCTGCGTTCTTTCGCGAGCGATCAGATCCACATCTTCAATCACCATCATGGATGGTTGCAGAAACCTCGCCAGGCGAAAATACTCTCCCAGCAACCCGACTTGCTCGGCGGTCACGAGCAGGGTCGTATGATTGGGTAACTGCGAAGCCAGATAGTGGATGGTATGGGTTTTTCCTGTTCCGGGGGGACCGTAAAACAACAGCCCTTTGCGGGCCGGAAACCGCATTGACTTGAGTGCGTCGCGCGCAGCCATAAAGCCAGCCACGTTGCGATCGAGTGTGGCCAGCGTTTTCTGCGGTAGCACGACGTCCTCGCTGTTCACTTTGGCCAGTCGATGTACCTTCACCGAACTGCCGCCGCCCATCGGATGGTGGTGGGCCTCGAGCGAAATGATGCGACCGCGATAGGTCCGGCCCTGACTGATGACCTGCTCTAGTTGGCGGAAGAAATCTTGTGAGAACTGGGCCCCTGGTTCGCCTGCGGGAACCGCAACCTCAACGCCCACCCCCACCTGGAAACCGAATCTGCCGCCCGGCGCGAGCATGATCGCGAAGGGTAACCCCGCTTTGTGTCCCATCCACAAACCGTTCTTAAGACAAGGTATCGGAACCGGATCACCGATATCGATCTCGTCGTATTGCAGGGGGCCAACATCGACGTGAAAGTGAGGGCCACCGAGCATTTGAGCGAAGGTGAGGCTCTCATGCGAGTTCGCAGAGACAAGCCCAACCAAAGGTGTTTGCGGATCTTCTTTGAGTAAACTCTCCAACCCGGACTGTACATCGATCCGCGCGGTAATGGGAAACTGGCGTCCGGCAGTCGCGATGTCGCGAGCAGAGACTGCGAAATGCTTTAGTAGCTTCTTTTGAAGCTTAGGTCCGTTAAAGCTACGATTGCCGACGGAAAAAGCGAGATCCATGCATCTTTGATACCAGTTTCCAGTGCATGTTTGCCAGTCCATGCGCTGGTATCGCAATTGGCAAAGAAGCAGCTTTTAAAGCGACTCACTTTGCCGGCGTACTCTCGTTGGCCTCCACGTCGATTTCGATCTCCACGTCGGGTCCCTTCGGGTTCGGCCCTAGCTCCATCAGATTGTCGCGGGTCATTCCGAAATCGCCGCGCTTGACCGCGGCCGTTGCGTGAAACGACACACGCGGCGGATCGGTCGGAGCTGTGTCCGGGAACAATCCCTTGAACCGGAACGTCAATGGCACCTCTTTTGTCACGCCACGAATGGTGAGCGAGCCATCCATGACCCACGCGCCGTCCGCGGTGCTTCGTATGCCGCGGCCGCGATACGTCATCGCGGGAAAGTTCTTCACATCAAAGAAATCCGGGCCCCGTAAGTCCTCGTCCCGCCTGGCGAACTGGGTATCGATACTCGCCGTGTCAATCGAAATATCCACGGCGCAGTCTGCCGGCTCCTTGGCGGCTGAGATCGTCCCGGTAACTTTGTCGAACCTGCCCCGCACCAGTCCGACAATATGGTGCCAGGCGCCAAAATAAGCAAAACTATGAATCGGATCGATCACGTACATTCCCGGCGCCGGAAGAGGGGCCATACTTGAAGAGGAAGCAAGCCCCTTTGGCGTGCCCATCGCAACTACGGCAATTGCGCACAGCGTTACAAACACAACCCCCATCACGGTCTTTACCATCCCTCTCAGTACAGTCATTTCGCCACCTTTCGCCTGAAGTTCAGCAGTAACCCTAACGTCGATCCGAGGCGGACGGAAGGTCACAGGTGGCGAACCTCCGCAATTCTGCGGTGAGTCGTGCATCTCATACGCCCAGCCGGTTTCAGCGGAAGAACCCGGTCGCTAGAATGGATGCGTGCCCCAGATTGCTCTCCAACGCCGCGCACCTTCTTTTTGGCCGCTCCAAATCGGAGGATGGACGCTTTATGGATTGGCAACCGCCGTCTCCTACATCCCATTTCGTCACATGCGGGAAGCAGTGGATTACCAACTCGCTTTCCTCTGTTCAACGTTTTTGGCCAGCTTCGTTCTCTATGCCTGTTGTCACTTGCTCTGGCGCCGGTCTACCCCGTTAGCTTCTGCCCTGTTTCTATCAGTAGGAGTTTCGTACGTTCTGGGCGTTCTATGCACCGTCGTATCGGCTCTCACGGCACTCCACTTGGTTGAGCCCCAGACACCCCTCAGCTGGAGTAAGGTCGCCGCCGGAGCATTCGAAGGTACGATCGTTTTCATCGCATGGAGCGCACTTTACTTCGGGATCAAGCATTACGGTACCGTCGAGGAGCAGAGGAATCGATTGTTGGCATCAGAAGCAACGGCGCGTGAGGCCCAACTTCAGGCACTCCGTTACCAATTGCAGCCTCACTTCCTGTTTAACACCCTGAACGCCATCTCGTCGCTGGTGGTAAGCAAGCAACCCGAACGGGCTACTGAGATGATCGCAAAACTGGCAGGTCTACTACGAAATACCCTCAGCTTCCCAGAAGCTCATCTGGTGACTTTCCGGGAGGAGCTGGCCGTCGCAGAGGAATATCTTTCCATCGAACAGGTCCGTTTTGGACCTCGTCTTACTGTCGCGCTGAGCGTTAGCTCAGAAGCTTACGAAGCAGAGGTCCCCAGGTTTCTCTTGCAACCGATTGTGGAGAATTCGATCCGGCACGGCATCGCACGTTGTCCCAATGGGGGCGAGGTCGCGATCAGAGCCTCTGTCATCGAAGAACAGCTTCGCATCGAGATAGAAAATGACCGTACAGAAAGTCCGCTGCATTCCGGTGACGAAGGACATGGGCTTGGCCTGGCAAACACCAAGACGCGACTGGAAACACTCTATGGAGAACAAGGGAGCGTCACCGTCTCCACGGCGCAGAACAACCGGTTCCTGGTCTCGATTCACTTCCCTCTGACCAAGGCGTCTTCGATCGTTTCATAAGGGGCTGGACCATGGACATTCGCGTTCTGGTTGTTGATGATGAGCCATTAGCCCGAGTTGGCATCATTACGCGGTTAAGTGCTTATTCCGACATGCTGGTGGTTGGGGAGTGCAGCACGGGCGAGGAGGCGCGTGCGAAGATTCCACAGGTGTCGCCTGATCTGATTTTTGTCGACGTGGAAATGCCTGGCATTTCCGGATTAGATCTGCTGCGAGAATTGCCTAGAGAGCAAGCCCGGTGCATCGTGTTTCTCACTGCACATGAGGAGTACGCCCTGGATGCCTTTAACGTTGCCGCGCTCGACTACCTGCTCAAGCCAATTGACGACGCACGATTTGGGGCTTGTATCGAACGTGCACGGCGCATGTTGGCTCTTCACCGGCAGGAAGCCAATTTCGAGCGGCTCTACGGACTTCTCACGTTGGCAGACAAAGAGGACCATGGCGGTGCAATCAAGCGTTTTCCAGTACGCCGCGGGAATGAGTTTACCTTCGTTCAGGCCGGAGATGTGGATTGGATTGAGGGATTGGGAGACTACGCTGGATTGCATGTTGGCGGTAGAACCCACCTGGTCCGTGAACCTCTCACCTTGCTGGAGGTTCGCCTCGACCCGACGCAGTTCGTTCGGATTCACCGCTCCACGATTGTGCAGGTAGAGCGCATTGCGCGGGTAGATCCTTCGGCAAATCGAGATGCAGTGCTCACACTACGCGACGGCAAGACATTGCGCGTGAGCCGAACCTATCGCTCACGTCTGGATGAGCTGCTGCATTCGTCCTAGGTGACAAACCACGCAAGATCAGCGAATAGGCGGGAATCCGGCCCCGGTTATGATTCTGACGAGACCAAGAGGCCCCAAAATACACCCCAGTACCCTGCTCGGAAAGATGTCCTGCGATCATGTGTTCGATGGCTCGTCATCAGTGTGGCGCTTCTCTGGTTGCTCGCCGCGCTCCTGCTTCTGGCCGCCCGGTGGATAGACCCACCGACCACTGCAGTGCACATCCAGCGTCGCTTGCAGAGTTGGGTTCACCAGACGCCGTACCTGGAACGCTACAAATTTATTCCTCTCAGTCAGATTTCGCCCAACCTTCAGCACGCTGTCATCGCCGCGGAAGACGCGCGCTTCTACCAGCACCATGGCTTCGATTGGCACGAAATCCAAATCGCCGCCGGCGAAGATTTTGAAGGGGATCGTACCCGCGGAGCCTCTACCATTACCCAGCAACTGGTAAAAAATCTCTTCTTCGGAACCGGGCGCTCGATCCTCCGCAAAGGGGCGGAGTTCACACTGGTGCCGGTGGCCGAACTCTTTCTCGGCAAGCTTCGCATTCTGGAGATCTACCTCAACGTGGTCGAATGGGGGCCGGGGATTTATGGCGCGGACGCGGCCTGTCATTACTACGACGGGAACGCGGCCCGGAAGACCGACCGTGAACAGGCGGCGCGGCTGGCCGCTATTCTACCGGCTCCCCTGAAGCGACGGCCCGCGCGCATGAATCAATCGAGCGCGCTCATCCTGGAGCGAATGCGACAGATGGGCTGGTAGTCCAGGCTATACCTTGCGCTTCTATGTGTGCTCTGCTACTTTACCCATAGAAGATGGAGGTATCGGTGGCAGCCCAGAAATCCGACCTCCCGCAAGGTACCCTCGACCTGCTGATCCTGAAGGCGGTCGCGGTTGAGCCGGTTCACGGATACGCCATCGCGCAACGGCTGGAACAGGTATCGGGTGGTGTCGTTCAAGTTCCGGAAGGTTCGCTCTACCCGGCACTGCACCGGCTGGAAAATCGCGGGTTCCTGGCAGCCGATTGGAAAAAAACGGAGACCGGGCGGGAAGCAAAATTCTATAAGCTGACGCGCAAGGGCCGGAAGCAGCTTGATGCCGAGGCCGCTAGCTGGCAACGGTTGATCGAGGGCGTCGGCCTCATTCTCGGTATTGCCGAGCGAGGTGCTCAATGAACTGGTGGTCTCGTTTGTGGCGCCGGAACCACATGGAAGAGCAACTGGAAAAGGAGCTGCGGTTCCATTTGGACCAGCATGCGAGTGACCTGATCGCGCGCGGACGCTCTGCCGAACAAGCGCAACGCGAAGCCCGGATCGCGCTTGGCGGTCCTGAGCAGGTGAAGCAATACTGCCGGGAGGCGCGCGGCACCCGTTGGGCCGAAGAATTGCTTCAGGACACACGGTATGCGCTGCGCAGCTTTCGCCGCAAGCCCGGTTTTGCTGCCAGCACGGTGCTGATCTCCGCCCTGGGGATTGGCGCGACAACGGTCATGTTCACGTTAATCAACAGCGTCCTGCTCAGACCTCTGCCTTTTTCGCAGCCAGCCCGGCTCGTCGTCCTGCATGGATTCCTGGAACACCTGGGCGAGTTCTGGGGCTTCTCCTATCCGGATTTCAAGGATATTCGTCAGGAAAGCCGCAGCCTGGTGGTGGCCGGCTGGACCTACACCGGTGGCACGATCAGCGCGCCAGGAGAGCCGGAATACGTGGACGGCCGGCAGATCTCCGCGGACCTCTTCCCCGCTCTGGGGATCAGCCCTCTCTATGGACGCGCCTTCCGCTCCGAGGAAGATCGGCCTGGTGCAGCGCCGGTAGCGATGATTAGCTACGACCTCTGGCAGCGCCGGTTCGCCGGGGATCGCGCAGCGCTGGGCAGGAAGCTTATCTTCGACGGCAAGAACTGTGTGGTGATCGGTATCGCGCCTCCGGGTTTTCAGTTATCCGGGGAGGCGGACGTATTCACTCCGCTCGGTCAAAGCACTGACCTCAGAATGCAGAATCGCAGTGCGGCTTTCGTCAATGTCGTGGCGCGCCTGGCCGCGGGGGTCACTCCGAATCAGGCTCAGGAAGAAGTCAGCCTCATCCATCGCCGCTTGGCACGAGAATATCCGAAGTCGGATGCCGGGGTCAGGATGCTTGTCCGTCCATTCATGCAGGATCTGGTCAAGGATGTCCGCGGCACTCTCTGGCTGCTCCTGTCCGCGGTGGGATTGGTGCTGTTCATCGCATGCGTGAATATCGCGAGTTTATTTCTGATACGGGCGGTTTCTCGTGAGCGGGAATTGGCCATGCGGGTGGCGCTTGGAGCAGGCCGCGGGCGCCTGGTTCGCCAATGCATGACCGAGAGCGCTGTGCTTGGACTCTGCGGCGGTGTTCTGGGTATCTTCGCGGCAGCCGTGAGCCTGCATCCGTTCGTGGCGCTGTGGCCGGGCTCATTACCGCGCGTGAACGAGATCCGCATTGACTGGCGCGTGCTTTGTTTTGCCATCGGGATGTCGCTTTTATGTGGTCTCCTTTTTGGGTTAGCACCGGCGCTACGCGTTCCCGTGCACAGGCTCGAACAAGCGCTGCGCGGCGGACGGACGGTGACCGCAGGTTCGCGCCATCTGCACAGCCCGTTCGTCATCTCTGAGATCGCGCTTGCGGTTGTCTTACTGGTCTCAGCGGGAATGCTCGGGCACACGCTGTTAGCGCTCTCCTCTCTGAATCCTGGTCTGGATCCACGAAATGTGCTGACGGCGCGGTTCGCACTCTCCCCTAACGCGATGGCAAACCCGGCACAGATTCGGTCCGCGTGGCAGGAGGTGCTGGATCGCGCGCGGAAAGTGCCGGATGTGCAATTCGTTGCTCTGGCAGATATCGTCCCGATGCGCGAGGGAGAGAACGTTCTGAACTACCGCACCACGTCCAATCCGCTGCCTCCCGGTCAAGAGCCGTTCGCGCTGGCTTCCAGCGTAACCCCGGATTACCTTAAGGTCATGGGCATCCCGCTCCATCAGGGCCGCTTCTTCGATCAGCAAGATCGAGAGGGGAGTGAAGCAGTCGTAGTGGTCGACGAAAATCTCGCGCAGCATGCTTTCGGCCGCAAGGATGTTGTTGGCAAACGTCTCTGGATTCAGGCGATGGGCGCGCCGGCCCGGATCATTGGTGTCGTTGGCCACGTGCGGCACTGGGGTCTGGCGGGCGACGATCAGTCGCGTGTGCACGACCAGATGTATTACCCTTTCGCCCAGGTGCCGGTCCCACTTTTGCACTTCTTTTCGTCGATCATGTCCATCACGATTCGGACGCGCACTCCTCCTCTTAACGTCGCTGAGGTCTTGCAACGGGCACTACGTGGCGCCTCCGGCGATCAGGCGCTTTACGAGATACGGGATATGGAGCAGCTCATTGGGGCATCTCTTGCCCGGCAGCGCTTCCTCTCATTTCTATTTGGCATATTTGCCGGAATCGCTTTGCTGCTTGCTTGTATTGGCGTTTACGGCGTACTGGCGTACCTGACCCGCCAGCGAACCTCTGAGATCGGGGTGCGGATGGCGCTGGGAGCGAGCGCCCACGACGTGATGTGGCTGGTGCTTCGCCAGAGTTTGAAAATGATCGCTGTGGGCGTGGGCCTGGGCATGATCGCAGCTTTGGCAGCAGGGCGATTTTTGCGGCACCTGGTTGAGGGGATGGGGCCTATCAACGCCGCAACGTTCGCGATGATGATTTTGCTGCTCGTGCTGGCAGCACTCCTGGCCAGCTTTGTGCCAGCCCTTCGCGCCAGCTTGATCGACCCGGTGAAAGCTTTGCGGCAAGAGTAAGGCATGCCTTGAATTACGTTCCTACTCGAATCGGTTGTGGAACCTATCTCCGATCGTTTCCTCCAAGACCAATCAGGGCCGCATGATCAAAGATCTACTGTGGATGATCCTGCTTTTTTTGGCCGTTTCTAATGTCTCGAGGGGATGCACATTGCCCAAATCCGCGTCTACCTTTGGGCCGGAAGACTGTGCGCTGCCCGGCGCGGCGTAACTTACAGTGTTGAGCATGGTTTCCACCAAACCGGTCCTATTGTTTGCTAAATTATGTTCGACGCAAAAGATCGAGACATCCACCCACCGACAAATGGAGAACACCATGGCAACCGACGCCATCTTTGCGCCAGCATCCGCCCAACGACCGAAGTACAAACCTGTCAATCGAACCGTCGAACGCATCTTCTACAGCGGCATGGCGATCTTGCTCTGCGTCTGCGTGTTCATCGGCTTCTCGCCAACTTACTTCCAGGCAGGGATGATGCGGGCACCGCTTCCCAGCCCCATCCTTCACATCCACGGCGCGGTCTTCACCCTGTGGATGCTGCTGTTCGTCGCGCAAGCTGCGCTCATCTCCGCTCGGCGCGTCACATGGCATCGTTCCTTCGGCACCGTCGCCTTCTGCCTTCCCCCGATCATGATCGTGCTCGGCGTTTGGGCTGCCATCGACGCGCTTCATCGTGGAGTCAAGATCGGCCCGCTCGACCCCGCCGTCTCGGCTGCTTTCCCACTGATCGGCATCGTCGGCTTCACCATCGTCATCTACGCTTCCTGGCGAGCCCGGCGCAGGCCCGACGCGCACAAGCGCCTCATTCTGATCGCCACCATGGGTCTGGTTGCCGCGGCCTTCGGCCGCTTTCCCTGGGCCCGCATCGGACTGCCGCCCGCCGCTGGACCTGCCACCGGCCTCGGCATCCTGCTTCTCATCCTCATCATTTACGAACTCATTTCGATCCGCCGCATGCACCGCTCCACCATGTGGGCCGCGCCGTTAGTCTTTGCGTCCGCCGCCCTCGCCGTCCCTATCGGAATGACGCCAGCCTGGCACGCCTTCGCCGCATTGCTCAACCGAACCATCGGATCGCACATGTAGCAGCGGGGGCCCATCCTGATGGCTGCGATGAACGAGGATCGCGACTTCTTCAAAGACAACGCCGATACTCATTTGCACAGCGCGTTGTTATTCCGTTCGCAGCACGCGCATCGGCTCGACCGAGGCCGCTCTGCGTGCGGGAAGGTAGCAGGCCAGCAGCGCAGACGCCAGCAGGATGAGCGCTACTGCGCTGAAGGCGGTTAAGTCGAGCGCCCGCACGTCGAATAACATGCTCTGCATCGCGCGGCCCACAAAGTAGGCGCCGATCAGGCCCAGACCCAGGCCGATGGCAGCCAGCACCGTACCTTCCCGCACCACTAACGCCAGGACGCGATTGCGCGTTGCGCCCAGCGCCATGCGCACCGCGATCTCGTGCGAGCGCTGCGCCACGGAAAACGCCACTACGCCATAAATGCCCAGCGTCGCCAGAAACAGCGCCACCACGGCGAAGCTGCCGAAGAGGATCAGGGTGAACCGCTCGCTGGCCAGCGACTCCTCTCGTATCTGATCCAAAGTCTTTGGTTCCGCCAGCGCAATCTGCGGATCGACCGCGTGCACTGCCGCCGCAATGCTGGGCTGCATCGAAGCCGGATTTTCCGCCGTGCGCACGCTGACGGTCGCCTGCGGCCAGGGTATTTGCCAGAACGGAATTAGCATCTCCTCCAGATGCTCGCGCCGGTCCGCCGCATGCACGTCGTGATACACCCCGACAACCTGCCACTCGACCCCGGGTCCAAGCTTTTGCACGCCGGGAGTGAGTTGCTCCACCACCACGCGTTGCCGCAGCGGATCTTTTCCCTGCAGATATTTCTTTGCGAATGACTCGTTCACCATGACTACTTTTACGCTGTCGGCGGTGTCCTGTTCGCTGATCGACCGTCCCTGTACCATGTGGATGCCGAAGGTTGAGACATAATCCGGCGTCACCATGCCAAAGCCGGCCCCCGGCCGCTGTGATGGATCGGCGTAGGCCGTTCCGCCCGCCAGTGTGAACGGCATGCCGAAGCCGGCGCCCTGCAGGGGATACCCAGTCATCACGGTTGCGTGGGAAACGCCAGGAACCGCGTCAATGTGCGAGAGGATATCCCTATAGTAGGCGGTGATCTGCGCTGCATCCTTCGATCGCGAATCGGGCACAGGCAGAGAGAAGGTCAGCACGTGATCGGTCTGGATGCCGAGGTCCACGCGGGTGAGATTCCAGAAGCTATGAATGGCCAGTCCGGCGCCAGCCAGCAAAGCCAGCGCCAGAGCGAACTCCCCGATGACCAGAAGACGCCGTAGCCGATGCTTGGCCACGCTGGTTCCGGTGCGGCCGCCCTCCTTGAGCGATTCCCCGGGATCGATATGCGCGGCATACCATGCGGGTGCAGAACCTGCCAGCAGCCCGGCCAGCGTGGTCGCAACCAGGGTGAACAGCAGAATCGGCAGGTTGAGCCGCAAGTCGGCCTCGTTGGGCAGAGTGTTAGGCGGCATCGCGGCGATCAATCCCTGCAGCATGGCATAGCCCACGGCTACGCCCAGCGCGCCCCCGGCGAGGGTTAGCAGCAGGCTTTCCGTCAGCAGTTGTGCAAAGATGGTGCCGCGCGCCGCTCCCAGCGCGCTGCGCACGGCCAGCTCTTTTTGCCGCGTCATCCCGCGAGCGAGCAGCAGATTGGCAACGTTGACGCAGGCAATGAGCAGCACAAAGCCGACCGCGCCCAGCAGCAGCCACAGCATCTGGATTCGCTCCGGCGGCAGAAAATCATTTTTCAGCGGCTCGATTTTGGCGCCCCAGCCCTTGTCGCTCCTGGGATACACCTGCGCGATATGTGCCGTCACCGCATCCATATTCTGCTGCGCCTGGTGGAGCGTCACTCCCGGCTTCATCCGTCCCATCACTAGCAACCAGTGAAAGTCATGGTTGACCTGTTCCGGCTTAAAGACCAGCGGCACGGTAAGCTGGTTGTCTCCCCGATCCTGGTCGCCCGCGGCCTGCACGCCCACCACGGTATAAGGCTGGTCATCCAGACGCAGGGTGGTGCCTACGATTTTTCGATCTGCGCCTAGCTTCAGCCACTGCTTATGGGTGAGGATCACCACATGTTCATGGCCCGCCTGCCCTTCTTCCGGCAGGAAGTAGCGCCCCAGGAACAGCGGCTCGCCCTCCATCTGCAGGAAGCCAGGGGTGGCGACGGTCGCCTGGAGAAACTGCGGCTGGTCTTTGGTAGCGATGTTGAAGCTGGTCCCGCTCCACGCATTGATATCGGAGAAGACGGTGTTCTGTTGCTTCCAGTCGGTAAAGTCGCCCGCGGCAACTCCGTTGCGGTTGCCCTGAATGCTCGACCAGACCATCACCAGCTGATTGGGCTGGGGAAAAGGCAGCGGAGCCAGCAGGGTCGCGTAATCCACGGTGAAGATCGCGGTGTTCGCGCCGATCCCCAGCGCCACTGTCAGCAAGATGGTGATCGTCATGCCGGGATTTCTACCCAGCAGACGCAAACTGAAGCGGAGGTTCTGAAGCAGAGTTTGCATATCCGATTCCCTTCCCCTGTGAATATATCTCCTTCAGTCGTAGCGTAACGCGTCAAGCGTGTCGACCTTGGCAGCTCGCCGCACTGGCGCCCAGCATGCGAGGAGCGCCACGCCGGGTTGCTTCAAAAGCATTCGAATCGCAAATCGCAGATCTCGCTTCATCTTTCCCTCACCTCAGTTCCGTGAATCACAATTTTCAGCAATGCTCGGTCGAAAAAACATGCTTCCACGAAAGAGCCGCCGAACCGCAGGTCCCTCCACTGCGCTACGCTCCGGTCGGGATGACAGGGGGAGAGAGGGCGCTTCCAGGGAGAGTAGTTGCTGAACCAGAGCCGTTTTTCATCACCTTGGGTGGGCCCACTGGCCCATGACGGCTCTATCCATAAACAGTCTTGTTCAAATTAGGTCTCTGATAGCGTCTTCCCATCTCTCAACAGATCCAACCTGGGCCACCCACTCAAAGCCTGGCCGTTCTCGCGTCATTTGCAGGTGTCCTGGTTGACGCTAAAATTGTCCAACCCGCTCAGGAGCCCGCCTCGTGCCTGTCAAGCTTCGCTTTATCCCTCTTCTTCTTCTGGCGATCTCCAATGCGTTCGCTGCCCAATCTACTCCGCCGCCCACCTCCGCCTCCACAGCCGCCACGCGCGACACGAGCTACGTTGACTCGGTGGGTACCGCCTACGTCACACGCGTCGTCCCAGTCCCGCCTGACCTCAGCCCGGAAGCCCGCAAATCTCTCATCCGAACCACCCCCGATCAGGGACCTCCGGAGCCCCTCGCAGCCCGCCGGGCGCGGATGGAGGTGTCGGCCGCGCGGCAGAACGCCACCTGGAGCAAACTGTGCCCCAACACCATCGCTGATTCAACCATCGCCGGTGTTCCGGTGCGGATCGTCACTCCATCCAGCTTGTCCGGCAGTAACCGCGACAAGGTTCTTATCAACCTGCATGGGGGTAGCTTTAACGCCGACTCGGGGTCCTTTGCCGAAAGCATCCCCATCGCCGGCTACACGGGAATCAAAGTCGTCGCAGTGCTCTATCGCCTGGCTCCGGAGCATCCATTTCCCGCTGGAGTCGACGACGCGGTCGCGGTCTACCGGGAACTGCTGAAGACCTACCAACCCAACCACATGGTTCTCTATGGAACTTCCGCGGGAGCTGTGCTCACGGCTGAAGTCGCGGTGAAACTCAAAGCACTTCGCCTCCCGATGCCGGCGGCCCTTGGCGTCTTCAGTACCCTCGATAGCTTCGCCCAAGAGGCGGACTCTCAGGCGATCTACACGCTGCAAGGATTCGCAGGCCATCTCGATCCACCGGATGGCGGCATTCACGACCCCTATTACGTCGGGTCTGCCGACCCGAAAGACCCGGTGCTGTCGCCCATCTACGCGGACCTGCACGGCCTGCCGCCTACTCTTTTCCTCACCAGTGGCCGAGACGCCCTGCTCAGCGGAACCGCAAACCTACATCGCGCCTATCTGCGTGCCGGCGTCGATGCACGCCTGGTACTGTTCGACGCGCTTCCTCACGCCTTCTGGTACGACGCGTCCCTACCCGAGTCCATCGAGGCCACCCACATCATGGCCGATTTCATGCTAAGCCAACTGGCAAAATAAACTCAGCACCTTGGGCCCAAACAGAATCACTCTTCGCGCATCAACATCGCAGGATCGATAGCGAGGGCGCGACGCGCTGGGATGGATGCTGCCGCAAGCCCCATCAACAACATGGCTAGTACCACCCCGAGCAGGACAAGGGGGTCGCGGGGTGTGGCCTGGTACACGATGAGAGCAAGTAAACGTGTGGCCAAAAGCCCCAACACTAATCCGGCGGCTGAGCCGAACGCCAACAGTTTGAAGGGCCTGCCCAGTGCTGCCTCGAGCACCTGAACCCTCTTTGCGCCCAGGGCAACTCGTATTCCCAGTTCGCGCAAACGCTTGCTCACCGTGTATGCCGCCAACCCGAAGATGCCGGTGATCGACAGCATGGCGCCCATCACCCCCAGAACGCCGAGAGCAATCGTGGCCATCCTGGGACCAAACAGTGACCCGACCATTTCGTCCCGGCGCCCTTCTACCTCGACGGGGATCCCTGCATCCACCTGGTGCAGCGCACCCCTGATGGCTGCTCCCAGTTGGTGCGGATCGCGGCTCGAACGCACCACCATCCAACTCGTGCCGGAGGGCCATTGCAGCAGGGGAAGAAACATGGCCGGGTGCGGATCTTCGGTCAGCGTAGAGTATTTCCCGTCTTCCGCAATGCCCACTACCTCAACCCGCGCTCCATCGGGCATCTTGAAGTGCCGGCCCAGCGCAACCGTCTTTGAGCCGAAGATCTTCTTCGCAAACTCCCGATTGACGACCGCCACGCGCGGCGAATTCTGGTCGTCGTGCCAGGTGAAACTCCTCCCCGCAAGCAGCACAATTCCCTCTGCCTGAAGGTACGCGGGAGATATGTGAAACATATAAGGCGTGGCAACGGCGTGCGAAGCGCTCAGGTCGACCGTGTCGTCGGTGAAAACGTTGGAGGGATTGACGTCGTTGAGTGGCAGTGGATCCGCCAAGCCCGCCGACTCTACACCGGGAATTGCTTCCACCGCGGCAAGAATCTTCCTTTGCATAATGGACAGACGATCGCCGCCGGCGTAACCCGCCATGTGCAGATCGGCGCTCACCAGGATGGAGTGCTCCGGATCGAAGCCGAAGTTGCCGTGCAGGGAGCGCACGAGACCGCGCACGGCCACCAGAGACGAGGTGACCAGCACCGCACATATGGATATTTGCAGGACGAGCAACACGTCCCGGGCAGAAAGCCGCTTTCCGAATTGGGCTGAGGATCCTGCCTTGACGATCTCGTATGGGCTGGCGCGCAGAACCTGGGCCACCGGCACGGATCCAAACAGGCATCCGCTGAGAAGCGTCAGCAGCAGCGCGATTCCATACACACGGGCGTCGGGAGTAACCGGCGTTTGCACAGGGAAATTTCCGAACGGCTGCCAGACGCTCAACCAGCGCAATAACGCTTCGCTGGCCCAGACACCCGCGGCGCCGCCTAGGATCGAAATCAGCAAGGCTTCAGTAAACAAGCCACGCAGAACGCGGCTCCGGCTCGATCCGAGCGCCAGGCGCAGAGCCACTTCGCGCGATCGATCGGCAGCGCGCGCCGCAAACAGGCTGCCAAGGTTGGCGCACGCCGCCAGCAGAATCAATGTGGCCAGCAGCATCAGTCCGGCAACGAACTCCTGGAGGGGGCGGCCGAACTGATCACCGAGAAGGCCAGGCCGGCCCAGGGCGAAACTCATGTCGCGTTCATCTTTCGGATAAGCTTTCTCGAGCGAGGAGCCGATCGCGTTGAGATCGGCGATCGCCTGCGCAGGAGTAACGCCGGGCTTGAGATGGCCCATCACCTGAAGGAGCCCGTGGCTGCCGCGTTCGCTCAGGTCCGTGGCTCCCTCCACCAGTTCCTTGTCGACCAACGGCACAAAGAAGTTGGGGGAGTAGAACACTAACGTGCCGCGGAAGTTCGCGGGCGCCACGCCCACAATGTTGAACGGATGCTTGTTCACCTGGACGACGCGACCCAACACCCCCTTGTCATGGTGAAAATGAGTGTGCCAGTAAGCGTAACTGAGCACGATGAAGGGAGCGCTATTCGGCCCGCGTTCATCGGAGCCGTGGAAGAAGTGGCCCAGAAAGGGTTGAATGCCCAGGGCATCGAAGTAGTTCCCGGTTGCCTCTACACCCCAGGTAGCGACGGGACCCTGGCCGCTATCGAGCCCCACCTGGGGGATGCTGTACGCGGCAAGATCCTCGAAGCTACGATTTCTTGTGCGCAGGTCTACATAGTCGGGATACGACTCGCTGGTGTCCTTGCCGCTGGCGCGCTCCATGGTGTAGAGGCTCGCCGTCCGTGGGGTCTGGAGAGGCCGCAGGATCAGGCCATTCATCACGCTGAACACAACGGCGTTGGCGCCTATCGCCATGGCCAATGTCAGGGTTGCGGTGACGGTGAACCCGGGCGATTTGAGCAACTGCCGCACGGCGTAACGAAGATCCTGGAGCCAGTTGATCATCGCGATCACTCCGTCGATCTTCATCGCAATTGTCGTTCCGTTGGTTCAGCCATGGTAAGCGACTGAAAATAAATGAATCGGGCGGAGGAACTGTCGAAGAACGGCGAGTTCAGTTGTCCGTTTCGGACGGTTGGTGTCCGAAAATGAACGCACGGGAACCTTCCTATGGTTTGCGGGCCAGAGTCTCGCTCCGCTGCCGGCTGCACCAGTGTGCGACCGGCAGCGAAGCTGTATCCGTTTGCTCACTTGATAGCCAATTCGAAGGTTGAGTCCGCCGTCGGCTTGCTTTTCGCCAGCTCCCGCGACGCCTTGCGTGGGACAGTTATTTCGCTGTGCTTGCACATTCCGGCGATCCAGACCTGAGTCAGATACTTCCGCGTTCCCTGCTGGTGGAACACGAGGCGACCGCGGGTCTCAATCGCCTGCCCTTCTTCCGGGCGGACGAGCAGAAGCTGGGTATTGCCGGTCTTGACATTGCGAAGCGACAAGAAGCGGTCCGACAGCAAATCAACTTTGTAGGAGCCGGCGGCCACATATTCTCTGTCTGCGGAAAACGCGAACGGGACGGTAAAGGATGCGGTTGTCTGGGCTGAGGCATGGGCACCTGCACAGAGCAGGCCGGTCGCCAGGGATAGTCTGAGAATCAGGTTGGAGAGGTTCGCGATGCGAGGTGTCATGGTAGTTCTCCTTTTAAATTTGCGACCGCCGGGGGCCGGCACTCGCTTGGTATGTTTTGAACTTTGCGATGACTCTTGGTTTTCGCGCCATGCATTGGAGGTAATTCCGCAATCAACTGCGCATTGAAGTCTATGTTGTTGATTAGAATGGACGTATAGAGCTCAATGCTTCAAGGAGTATCCGCCGTTCGAGCGCTGAGCGACGTGCTAGACTCCACCAGCAGAGGGAGCATAGCGGTGAAATCGTGGTGATCCCGGTGAACACACGTCCCATCTGGCGCTTCGGTGTCTTTGAAGTGGACCCCCGCAGAGAAGAGCTCCGCCGCGCGGGTAGGCCGGTCAAGATGCGCGAGCAATCCTTCCGGATCCTGATATATCTGCTCGAGCACGCTGGTGAAACGGTTACCCGCGAGGAATTGCGCAGAGTTCTGTGGCCTTCCGACACCTTCGTCGATTTCGATCACAGTCTGAACACGGCGGTGATGAAACTCCGTGATGCCCTGGGCGACTCAACCGACGCACCGCTGTATATAGAAACCATCCCCAAGCGGGGCTATCGCTTCATCGCTCCCGTGTCTCCGGCAAGTGAGTCTCGCAACGGGGGAGCAGACCACCAGGGGGGAGCGGCTGCGGCTGCGACCAAGGATACAAGTGCGCCGGAAGAAGTTGTTCCCGCGCCGGCTGAGATTCCGGTTTCCCCCCGGCCGCCGGGGTCCAAGCCCGCGGGCATTGGCTGGAGGCTTGGCTTGATTCTGGGATTGATCTTGATCGTGGTGGCCGGATCGGTGCTGTTTGTTGGGAAACGATTCATCCCGGCTCCGCTGCAAAATGGGAGCCATGATTCATCAGCTTTCCAGACCGTGCCCATCACCAGCGCGCCTGGAAATCCGATACTCCCGGCCTTCTCACCCGATGGACGCGAGATTGCCTATATTTGGGATGGGACGGAACGAAGACGATACGACGTGTATGTGCAACTGGTGGGGGCGTCCATGCCGCTCCGCCTTACCTATAGCAAGAGCGGTCTTGTCGGCGCTCCCTCCTGGGCTCCCGACGGGAGCGAAATTGCCTTCAGCCGATGTGACGGAAACGACGACGGTGTCTATGCTGTCCCTGCGCTTGGAGGTGCCGAGCGCAGGCTGACGACTATCAGCTGCCTGTACACACTCCCCGGCCCGCTCGCCTGGCTTGCTGATGGCAAGGAAATGTTGATGATCGACCACTGCTCGGCGGCGGGGCCATTTGGGGTGGTCCTCTTCTCGCTTGCGACGGGCGAGAAAAAATGCCTCACGGGTCCCGCTTCCGCGGGCGCGCCCGACATGGGATATGGATTCTCCCTGTCGCCGGATGGCCGCACCATCGCATTCGCCCGCACCGGCGCTTCCTTGTGCTGCAACATCTATACGGTTCCACTCTCTGGCGGAACACCGCGGCTGCTGGTTGCCGATATCCGATCGGGGTGTAGTACCCAAAATGATCTGGGCTGCGGCGGAGTCATGTGGACTCCCGACAGCAAATCGATTGTGTTTGTGTCCAATCGGACCACGCTTCCCTCCCTATGGCGGATTGCGGCGAGCGGGGGAGAGGTCGAGCGAGAAACGGCATACCCAGCCATCGGCAAATTCTCCAGGGATGGCAAGCGCTTCGTCTACTCCGACAAGACCAGCACCGAGCCGCCGGCGATCTGGCGCGCAGACCTGGCCGCTGCAGGGGGCGCCGTGGTGAGCAACAAAAAACTGATTAGCACCCAATATCCCGAGATGGCGGCGCAACCTTCCGCAGATGGCTCGCACATTGTCTGGATGTCGGTGCGAACCGGCTGGGAAGAGATTTGGACGAGCAGCGCGACCGGGGAGGGCCTGCTACAACTGACGCACTTCGGCCGCTATTCCGGCAGCCCGCGCTGGGCGCCAGACGGCAAATGGGTCGCATTTGACAGCTATACCCCGGATGGGGCCCAGATATTCGTGGTCGATTCAGAGGGGAGGAATCTGCGGTCGATTACCAGTGGGCCTTACGACAACGTTGTGCCAAGCTGGTCGCGGGATGCCAAGTCGATCTACTTTGCATCGAAGCGGACGGGAAGCTGGCAGGTGTGGAAGCACGTTTTGCAAGGCGGCGCGGAAACGCAAGTAACACAACACGGTGGCTTCGACGCATTTGAATCCTACGACGGCCAGACCATCTACTTTTCAAGGTTCGATCATGCCGGTATCTGGAGTATCCCGGCGAGCGGCCGGACCGAGTCGCTGGTGGTGCCGGACAAGCCGCAGCTTGGATTCTGGGGACACTGGGCTGTTTGCCCATCGGGTCTATACTTCCTCGACGTTGAGGCCGAGCCACGGCCCACGATCGAGTTTTATCGCTTCACGACCCGTCGCATCTCACCCGTTCTCATGTTTGAGAAACAGCCTGGACGCCTGCAACCCAGCCTGAGCACCACTGCAGATGGCAGATCCGTCTACTACATGCAGTTCGACCTACAGAGTGTGATCAAGATGATGGAACTCTCGCACTGAAACCTACGGTGGCGTGAACCCCTTTTGCGTTGGTGGGTCCAAGATAAAGAGCATTAGCCGGCGGCTATCGCAAAGACAACGTCCCGCTTTTCCCGCATTCCCAGGGACGTTACTCTATATGGATCTTCCGAGAAAGCTCAGGACCGCATTCGCGTACAGCGTTGGCGCAGCGCTGTACGCCGTGTCGTGAGCGGCGTTTGGGATTACTAAGAGTTTCTTCCGATTGCAGAGCACGCTTCATTGCAACTAATCTCTTCGCCCACGTTCCACTCAGTTGTCAGTAGATGATTGGCGTCATTGTGGGAGAATTACAACCATGAGCGCCGAAGTCACACGCCAACTACTGCAAACGTCACCCGTCGCGGGGATGCCCGGCTGGGAGCTGCGCCTTTTCCTCATCACCTATCCGCCGGGAGCGGATGCCAGCAACCACTCGCACCCGGTCGCCGGCATAGGTCTGGTACTCGAAGGCGCGATAGTCTCGGCCTTCGACAATGACCCCGAGGAGACCTTCACAGCTGGCCAGAGCTTCAGAGATCGCGCGAGCTTGCACCGCGTTAGCCGCAATGGCAGCCAAACAGAGCCGATGAAATTCGTGATTGCCTATGCTGTCAGGCAAGGTGAACCCAATACCGTCTGGCCACAGTCGTAAGTGACATCGACTGCCTTTCGCTAGCTAAGAAAACTGATAGGAAGCGTTTATAGATACCAGAGACTTGTTTGCGAATCCGTTCTAGAGTCGAGAATGTTTGATCAAACCTTCGATGCTGTCTTGTCAATTGGTCTGATGTTTCTTCTCAAGGCTGAACAGGAGCATCGCCTGATCCGGAGATTCGCCGATACTCACTCCGGCGTCAGCATCGTTGAAGCAATCCCCGCTCTCAAAGAACCCTGATCACAAACGTGACTATCTCTGACTTGTGCCGAATGTAGCCCTACTGATATAGCCCTACAGCCTGACGACTGCTTGCGGCAAGTTTCGGGGACCAGTACCCGACAGAGGAGGTGGCCGCGAATCTTAGGTTTCTTTCCCAATGTTGTAAGAAATCGCCGGCTTCGGTGACTACCTTATACAGAAGGGAAATCTCGAACTATGGCAAGCCGCGACGACCTCTACGAGGAAGCTGTTAGCACGCACGGGCCTGCGCTCGATCGCCTCGCGCGAGCTTACGAGGCCGATGCCGAGACGCGGCGAGATCTGCTTCAGGAGATTCACCTTGCGTTGTGGCGAAGCCTGGATTCATTCCAGTCACGCTGCTCTCTCCGCACCTGGATTTATCGTGTGGCCCACAACGTCGCTGCGTCGCACATTGTCACGAATCGTCGCCAGAACGCACATCAACTCATCAGCATCGATGATGTCGAGGTGACAGATGACAGAGGCGGTGCCGCCGACATCGCCGATCGACATATCGCGCTTGAGCGACTCACGGCATTGATTCGCGAGCTAACGCCACTCGATCGGCAAGTGGTCCTGCTATATCTCGAAGGCGTAGACGCCGCCGGAATCGCGGAGGTGACGGGCATCTCTAGTGGCAACGTCGCCACGAAGATCCATCGCCTGAAAAACATTCTCACTCGCCGCTTTCAAGCAGGAGGTAATCATGACCAATGAATCTTCTTCATCCGATATTCGGGGCCTTTGGCAAAGCCAGCCTACCCAGCCCCCGAGCATCTCTCCCGAGGATATTCGCCCCCGGATGCGGAAATTCGAGCGCAGAATACTCCGGCGAAATATCAGGGAATATGCTGCCGGCATATTTGTTGTAGTCGCCTACAGTTTTTGCGAGTGGAAGCTCCCGGCGCCGCTTTTCCGCCTTGGTTCGGGACTAAGTATCGCCGGGGCACTTTACGTGATGTATCAGCTTCACAGGCGAGCGTCTTTTCGTGCTGCGCCGGCCGACTTAGGTTTGAGCACATGCATCGAGTTCCACCGACAGGCGCTCGAACGTCAGCGTGACGCATTGCGCGGTGCCTGGTCGTGGTACCTGCTGCCGCTCGTTCCTGGAATGGCAGTCATCTTTATTGGAACAGCGGTAAATCAGTGGACTGCCCACCCTGTGGGCATGGGTCATCTGGTCATGGGCTACGGTATCTTGGTGGGCCTGGTAGGCGCGGCTTTCTTTGCTGTCTGGAAGCTGAATCAGCGGGGTGCCGATAGGCTTCAAGTTCAGATCGATGAGATGACCGCACTCCGCAGTCATCCAGAAAGTGGTGAGCGCCCAGGTTAAGACTCAGAACTCGATTCATCAAAGCCACGCTCTATCATCCGGGCAAGCACATAGCTCAGCACAGCGTGGACATGCTCTTGATTGGAATCGTTACATTGATTGCACATGGGAGTCCTTTATAGGCAGAAATCTACTCGGCGTTCCCCACCGAGTGTTGCTTGTACGCCTTTTGGAAGAGGTAGAATGCCTGCTTCTTCTTGCCATCCTCGGCCAGCAGCCCCTTGCGGTTGAAGCCGTCTTGCAATTTAGGGATGTTGCGTCCTGGAGAGCGAAAGTCCATGAGGATCCAGGGAATGAGACCACGCACCTGTGGGATCTTGTTGATCATGACGAACTGGTGCTGGTAGACGTTCACCTGCTGCTCCTCGGCCCAGCGCTGGTCTGGGCCGCCGTGGTTGCCTTGCTTGGCTTCGGCGCCAAACTCGGAGATGAGTATCGGTTTCTGGGGAAGCGTCCAGTTGATGTTATCGGCATCTTCAGGACGCATGTCATACCAGCCGACGTATTCGTTCTGGCCCACGACATCGAGGGCATCGACAAAAGGATCGTCTTGCACCATTTCATTCCCTTTAGGGTGAGGACCGATGAGGGCCGAGGTGATCGGGCGGGTGGAATCGAGCTTGCGCGCCTGGTGGGCGAGGTTGGTGAGGAACTGGGTGCGGGTGGGGTTGTTCGGCGTTTCGTTGGAGACCGACCAAAGGATGACGGAGGCCTTATTGCGATCGCGGCGGATCATCTCGTTGAGCATGTAAGCGGCCTTGGTATAGACCTCCGGCTTGCCAAAGGAGATGTGCTGCCAGAGGGGAATCTCCGACCATACCATGATGCCTTCACGGTCGGCAGTGCGTTCCATGCGCTCATCATGCGGATAGTGGGCGAGACGGACGAAGTTTGCGTTGAGGTCTTTCAGGAAGCCGAAGATGTTCTTGACGTCTTGGTCAGTGCAGGCGCTGCCGGTTCGGTACGGAGCCTCAGCGTGCATGTTGGCGCCCTCAAGAAAGATGGCTCTGCCATTGAGGAGGATGCGGGTGCCGTCGACGCGAATGTCGCGGAAGCCGATGTCGTCAGTGAGTTCATCCTGGCCCGAGACGAGTTCGACCTGGTAGAGTTTTGGCGTCTGGGGCGACCAGAGGTCCAGCTTGCCAGCCTTGATGTCGAAGGCCGCGCGACCTTCGCTATCTATCTTGAGAGTGGTGTTCACGCCGGCCTCGGGTATACGAAGTGTGACCGGGGTCCCGGCGGCAGCGCCTTCGACGTGGACATAACCGGCGAGCGTGTTGGCATCAGCGGCGGAGAAGGTGCTTTGGTGCTTGAGGTGGACATCGTAGTCGTCGATGAACTGCGGCGGGAGCGTGACCAGGGAGACATCGCGGGTCAGTCCGCCATAGTTAAACCAATCGATGCCGACCGAGGGGATGCCGTCAACCTCGCGGGTGGAGTCGACGGCAATGACGACAAAGTTGCTCCCAGCCTTTAAGGAGGCAGTAACTTCACAGTCGAAGGGGGTAAAGCCGCCTTCGTGGTCGCAGATGCGCTTCTGGTTCACCCAGACGAAAGACTTGTAGTTTGCCGCCCCGATGTGGAGGAAGATGCGGGTGTCGGCTTTGGGTTGGAAGTCGAAATCGCGCTGATACCAGACCACTCCCTCGAAGCGGAACAGGGTGGGCTCCTGGGTATTCCAGTCGCCTGGGACTTTGAGCGTGGGCGCGGTGGCGAAATCGTATTCGTCATTGTGCGGTCCGCCGTTAATGTTGGGGTGGCTGTTGAGGGCGTAGCCATTATCGCGAACCTTGCCGTCGGCGGTGTAGAGACCTCTCGCGGGAGGCTGGTCGACGAGGTAATGCCACTCCCCGTTCAGGGACATGACGGTTCGGCGGTCCACCCCGACGAGAAGCGTTTTCATTGGCTGCTGGGCAAGTGCCGGCAGTATGACGGCAGCGCAGGCGAAGGAAGCAAACAGAATGCGAACACCTATCGGACGACGGGCAAAGATCTTCGAGAAACAAGTCATGAAGCTCCACCCTCTGAATGGTCAAAGGGATTTAGTTAGCGAACAGATCATCCAGGGCCCAAGTCGCGCCTTTCAGGTTAGCGGCTGTGAAGCCGGCACTGAAATCTCATCACCATTCCGCAGTGGGGTACCTTGCGAAACAACCACATGATACGACGGTCGTTTTAAAAGCGACTTCAATCCAAGAAACCAGCTGTTTTTTGATCCAAATACGGCAAAATGCCTTTCGCCGGCCAATTCGCAGCGTTTGATTTTCTTTTGGTCCCGAATTGTGGCCAAATGATCGGAATGCAGGTTCGTAAACTAGCAGCGTATTGGGGCCTTCGAGCAACGGTTTGCCGGACGATCATTGGGGCGGGAATTCTCGTGGCCGGCTGCTCCGGCGCGGTTCTTGCGGCGAAAACGGAGTGCAAAACTCCGCCGTCGCTGCAGGCCAAGATGGATGACCATCCAAATGCAGCCGCATATACCGAGCTTGGCGCCTGGTTCGGGCAACAAAACCAGTATGACTGTGCAAATGAGGCTTTTCGTTCAGCGCTGAAACTCGATCCGGCTTCAGCGAAGGTGAACTATTTTCTGGGCCTGAGTCTGTACTCCTCGGGCGAGGTTGAAGGGGCGCTTGGGCCGCTGCGGGAGTCGGCTCAATTGGACTGGAAAGCGATCCAGCCACGGCTGCTGCTGGCCACGGCACTGCTTGGGCTGGGACGCAGAAGTGATGCCGAAACGCAATGGACCGCGGTGCTGAAGATCGATCCTGGCAACAAAGACGCGTTGGGCGGACTCAGCAACTCCATGATGGACGGCGGCGACTTCATGGTGGCCATCGACCTCTTGCGTAATGCCAAGCGCGACGAGGATCTGGACCTGGACCTGGCTCGCGCCTACGGTCTGGCGGGAATGCTGGACGAAGCCGCCGCCACAGTCAAAGATGCGATGGCCGCCGACCCAACTTCGTTGCGTCTTACCAATGCGCTGGCTACGGTGTACCTGCATCAACTTCGCTTTCAGGATGCGGCGGCATTGCTGCGGGCGTACATTCAACAACACCCTGACGAGATTGAATCGCAGGTGCTGTATCTGCGCGTGCTGGTGCTCAACAACGATTTCGCCACCGCGCGGCCGCTGGGGAGCAAGCTGCTGGCCTCCGCGCCGCACGATTTCGATGTGCTGTCTCTGAACGGCATTCTGGAGCGCGATGCAGGAGACTACCCGGCGGCACGCGATCATCTGCAGGAGGCGGTGAAACTTCAGCCCGAAGACTACGCCTCCCGCTATAACCTCGGCGCCGCGCTCGCGCATCTCAACGATGCCGCCGGCGCCAGGCTGCAGTTGGAGAAGGCCATTGCGCTCGATCCTTCTCAAGCGGAAGCTCACTTTCAACTGGCCGGGGTGTTACGCACCATGGGTGAAACGCAGCCAGCGCAGCAGCAGCTCAAGACATACCAGGATTTGTCACATGCCGCTGTGGCCCGTTCCGAGGCCGAAACCAAAGCAAAGCTGGCCGCGCAGAAACTGGCCGCGGGCGATACCCGGCAGGCGGTCACCTTGTATCGCGAAGCCGTCGAGGCCACGCCGGATAACGCGCTGCTGAACTACCACCTGGCACTGGCGCTTCACCAGGCTGGAGACGCCGGCGGTGAGCGGGCGGCGCTGGAACAGGCGGTCAAGATCGATCCGACATTTGCGCTGGCGCAAAATCAGCTCGGATATCTGATGACTCGCAGCGGCGACCCAGCCGCTGCCGAGGCGCACTTCCGCCAGGCGGTGAAATCGGCACCGGCCTATACCGACGCATGGGTCAACCTCGCGGCAACGCTGGAGTTGGAAAAGCATTTTGCGGAGGCGCAGGAGGCCGTGGCCAACGCGCTGCGGTTGGATCCGGCAAATGCTCAGGCACTGCAACTCAGCCAAGACCTGAACGCCGCTCATCGTTGAGCGAACCAGACTAAGCGAACCAAGCTATGCGAAGCAGGGGCGATGGACGCAGGCGCCTCGCAAAAGGCATACTCTCGCTATGACCACGGCAAAATCGGGGGACTGGACGCGGCGTCGTGTGCTGTGCGCCGCGCCGGGTGCACTTGCGCCCGTGCTGGTTCCTCCAGGGCTCGTGGCGATGCTTCCCGCTGCCAGCCCGGCGCCGCCTTTCTCGAAATTTGTCGATGTCACAAAAAGCGCCGGCCTTACCGAAACAATGTCTTATGGAGGCACCACGAGCGTCACCTACATTATCGAATCGATGGGCGCGGGATGCGCCTTCTTCGACTACGACAACGATGGCTGGCTGGACATCTTCATTCTCGGGGGACGCAAGCTGGAAGGCGTTCCACCCGGAGCGAGTAACCGGCTTTACCGCAACAATCGCGACGGCACGTTCAAAGACGTAACTGCAACGGCGGGCCTGATGGACGCCGGATGGGCTGCCGGGGTCTGCGTCGGCGACTATAACAACGACGGCCACGAGGACCTCTTCGTCACTTACTATGGGCAAAACAAGCTCTATCGCAACAATGGGGACGGCACGTTCACCGATGTAACGGCCAAGGCCGGGCTGCTCCATCCGGGTACGCATTTCGGCGCCGGCTGCACCTTCCTCGACTACAACCGCGACGGGTTGCTGGATCTTTTCGTGGCGAACTATGTCGAATTCGATCTGCAAGACGCGCCGCTTCCATCGCTGGCTACACCAAACTGCAACCAGGAGGGAGTAGCGGTGCAGTGCGGCCCGCGCGGGCTTTCTGCTTCGGTTCATGCTTTGTATCGCAATAACGGCGACGGGACGTTCGCTGACGTTTCGAAAGAGTCCGGCATCGCCGCCATTCGGGGTTCTTACGGCATGACTGCCGTGGCCCTTGACGCCGATGAAGATGGCTGGCCGGATATCCTGGTGGCCTGCGATTCGACCCCCAGCCTGTTGTTCATGAATAACCACGACGGCACCTTCCGGGAAGAAGGCTTGATTCGTGGCCTGGCGGTCAGTGGGGACGGGCAGGAACTTTCCGGCATGGGCGTAGGTCCGGGGGATTACGATCTCGACGGTCACATCGATCTGGTCAAGACTCACTTTCAGAGGCAGGCGACCGGCATCTACCACAATAACGGAAAGGGCGAGTACCAGGACCTGACGGTCAAGGCCGGGCTGGGCGGGGAAACGCGCTTTATCAGCTGGGGCGTTGGACTGACAGATCTCGACAACGACGGATATCCGGACATTCTATTGGTGTCCGGGAATGTCTATCCTGAGCTGGAGCGCAAGTATCCGCAGTATCCGCGCCGCTGCCCGCGAATTATTTTTCGCAACCGCGGCGACGGCACGTTCGCCGAGCTTGGCGACGAGGCCGGCCCGGCGATCTCGGCGCGATACGTGAGCCGCGGCTGCGCTTTCGGCGATTTCGATAACGACGGCGACATGGATGTCGTGATCATGAATATGAATGAGCCACCGTCGCTATTACGAAATGACGCGCCGCCGGCCAACCACTGGATCAAGGTGCGGCTGGAAGGCACGCATAGCAATCGCAGCGCGATCGGCTCCCGGGTCGTTGTCCGCTATGGGGGCAGGATGCAGGCGCAGGAAGTGATGAGCCAGTGCAGTTATCTGTCGTCAAACGACCCGCGGTTGCATTTTGGACTGGGGGCGAACACCGTCGCCGACATTCTGGTACGGTGGCCGGATGGAAAGAGCGAAAGCTATCCCGGGCTGGCGGCGAATCAGCTGGTTACGATTCGTGAAGGTCAGGGCATTGTGAAGGGACGGCCCTTTCGCTGATGGGTTGGAGAAGCGGGTTTTCAAACCCGCGAGAACGCTCGGTTGAAAAACATTTCCAAGAAAGAGCCGCCGAACCGCAGGTCCCTCCACTTCGCTACGCTTCGGTCGGGATGACAAAAGGGGAGGGCGGTCGTCGAGCTCACGAGGCCCCGCACTACGCTAGACTGCCCTAGGCGAAGGGGAAAGCTAGCGCGCAGGGTAGATCGCGACGCGGTGATCGCGCACAGCAAGCTGCAGGGTTTGATCGTTGGAATCGGAAAAGAGGGCTTGGGATTGCCGCAGCGGCATGTGGCAGTCGATGCAGTTGCGGGTGATCTGTTCGCCCATGGTCGCGTACTTCCCACATTGTTTGGCTTGGTGGCAGTCGAGGCAGTAACGGGAGAAGGCCGCTGGGTCACGCTCCTGCCGGTGGACGTTGTGACAGGTGGAGCAGGTCATGTTGCTCGCCTGAAAGCAGCGGCTTCGCTTGAGCAACTGCACCTGGTTGCCGTGAACGTCGAGGGGAAGATCAGAGTCCATTGCGGGGATGCGGATGTATTTGTCGAGCGCGTCTCCAGACACAAAGGAAAGGGCGGGGGCAAGCGGCTCGCCCAATCCAGCATGGCATAGGGCGCAGGCGTCGATCTGCCGGTTGCGGGCGAGCGAGGCGGGATTGACGATGGCCTTGGCCGCGTCCGGCTTCGGTGGAGACGGCGAACGATAGAGCGTGACGTGTTCGCGGCCAGGGCCGTGGCATCTCTCGCAGGTGATGCCCAACGTCAGGCGGTCGCGAGCGTAGCGGTTGGAGGGCGGCGGCGTTGACTCGAAGTAGCTGGCATGACACTCCAGGCAGCGAGGCACGATGATGCGGTCGAAGCGAACGGCACCGTCCTGGTAGCCGGGACTGTTGATCCACGTTCCCGACTTCGCCCACCAGGAAACGGGCAGTTCGAAGAGCTCATCACCTTTCCAGTAGAGATAGGTCTGCGACTTGCGGCCGGCGCCGACCACGATATCGAAACGCTCCGTCAGCTCGATGCTCTTGGCGGGCGAGAGTTGATCGACCGCGGTCTGGTGGTAGCCGTCGCCATCCGCAGTCATTTTGAAGAGGAGAGAGGGGTTTGAGGTCTTGAAGATGTTCGACCCAGGATGGAAATTTCCCGCGATGGAGCCGGCGCCGGCGATTTGCGAGGTGAGGTGATGGGCGGTGCCGGCATGAGCCTTCGCTTCGGCTTCATGGCAGGTGAGGCAGGCGTCGTCTCCGGCGTAGCTGTCGCGGGAAGGCGGCTTGCTTTCGCCGCCGGGCAAAGTGGCGCGGCGCGCGGTTTGGGCCGGGGCGGCCAGCGGCAACAGCAGCGCAAGCGTCAGACAAATAGCACCGATGTCTCTGTGGGGACGTTGCCGCATAGCGGCAGTCTAGCTCACGCGGAAACGAGAACCGGCGGCATTGCCGAGTTTGGATTGCCCGGCTTGGCGTGCGTCATGCACACTTGTACGGGCCGCTTGCGCTGGTAAATCGATTTCATGCTCATCTTTTCAAAGTTCGCTGGGGGACCAATATCTGGGCCGGCAATCCGGCTGATGAACTGTCTGGCCTTCGCGGCGTGCCTCGGGACGTGGGCCTCTCTCCGAGCGGACTCTTGCACAACCCCAGTAGCGCTGGAAGCGAAAGCTCATACCAACCCGAGCGCGGAAGTCGATGCGGAGATCGGAGCATGGTTCGAGCAGCAGGGCCAGTCCGGCTGTGCGATCCAGTCTTATCGCGCGGCGCTCAAGGCCGACCCCCGCTCTGAGCGAGCGCTCGATGGCCTGGCCAGATCACTGATCGCGGCCGGGGATTCCGCCACGGCGATCGAGCTGTTGCAGGCGGGCCCGCGGGACGAGCGGTTAACGTTGGATCTGGCCTCGGCGTATGAGAAGGCTGGAGCGCCGGAGAAGGCCTCCGACATACTGGTGCGGGCGTTGCGCGCGAATCCGGACTCGGCTCCGATGACCAGCGCGGAGGTGGTTTTGCTGGCCAACAACGGCCATCCCGAGGACGCATACCGGCTGGCCGAAAGGTTCGCCCAGCTGCATCCGCATGACATGGACGCGCAAAAACTCCATTTGCGGGTACTGGTGGCCACTAACCAGGCGACGGCAGCGACGCTGGCGCGCAAGCTGCTGGCCTTGGCCCCGCGCGACGGCGAGCTCCTGTATCTGAATGGGGTGGTGGAGCAGAAGGCAGGCGAGTTCTTTGAGGCTCGCGGTCATCTGGAGCAGGCGATCGCCGTCCATCCCAACTTCGCCGAGCCGCGCTACAGCCTGGGGCTGGTGTTGGCCCGGCTGCAAGATCCGGCGGGGGCAAAGAAGCAACTGGAAAAAGCTATCGAGCTCGGCGCGACCGAGCCGGAGGCGCGGCTGGAGCTCTCGAAGGCTTTGCGCGCTTTGGGCGAGACCCAGCCGGCAGACGAACAACTGAAGCTCTATCAGCAGGCGATGAAGGCCAGCGCCGACCGTGAGATGGCCGCCAACTTGAGCGCGCAGGCGGCGCAGGCGCTCAGCGGCAGCGAGCCGATGAAGGCCGTCACGCTCTATCGCGAGGCAGTCGAGGCGGCCCCGCAAGACGCGTCGCTCGAATACCAGTTGGCCCTAGCCTTGGACGGCACGGGGGACACCGCCGGCGAACGAGTGGCGCTCGAGCAGGCAGTGAACATCAATCCCAATCTGGCGTTGGCACAGCATCAACTTGGCTATCTGCTTTTCCGCAGCGGTCAATATGACGTGGCGGAGGAGCACTATCGGCAAGCGGTGCGCGCCGATCCCGGATTTACCCAGGCATGGATCAGCCTGGCCGCAACGCTGGCCACGAAGTCGAAGTTCCTGGAGGCGAAGGAGGCGGTAGCCCACGCGCTCCGCCTGGAACCGCACAACGCGGAGGCGCTGGAGATGCAGAAGCAACTTGCAACTACGCAAGCCATCCATTGAGCCGGACAGCAGAGATGCGTTGACCTCTGCGCGGGTGCGTTTATGCTGGAAGCGATGCGCACCTCTGTACTGTTCGTGGCCCTGTTGGCGGCCCTCTCCGCGGCTCTCGCCGGCGCGCAACAACCCGAGGGTGAGCAGCTCTTCAGCAGCGCGGTTGCAGCTCAGCAGCGCGGAGACTATTCCGCTGCGATCCAAGATTATCAGCAGCTTCTCAAGCTGAACCCGAATCTGCCCGACGCGAGGGTTAACCTGGGCGCGGCGCTCGCGCATGCGGGACAGTTCGACGATGCAATCGCCCAGTATCGCCTGGCGCTCGCCGCCATGCCGGACAACAGCGCGGTGCGCATGGATCTGGGCCTGGCGTACTACAAGAAAGGCAGCCTGGCGGATGCGCAGCGGGAGTTTAAAGAAATTCGCAAGCTGCGGCCCACGGATCCGCAACTCGCAATTTTATTGGGGGACAGCGACGTCAAGCTGGGCCAGGGCAGCGAAGCGGTAGCCATGCTTGCTCCGCTGGAAGCCGACAACGCGGGCAATCCAGATTTCGAATACGTGCTGGGAACGGCGCTGCTGCAGTCGGGAAGGCGGCGCGAGGGCGCGGCCAAGCTGGAGAAGGTAGCAGAGGCGACCCATAGCCCGGATTCGTTTCTCTTAGCGGGCTCCGCGCTGCTCGATATCAATGAAGTTGAACGCGCCCGAACCGATCTCGAAGAGGCGCTTCGCCTCGATCCGAAGCTTCCCCACATTTACAGCCTTATTGGCATGGCGAGGGACAAGAACGGCGACGTAACCGGGGCCGAGGCCGCCTTCAGGGAAGCACTTCGCATCGATGCCAACGATTTCAATGCCAACCTGTATTTAGGCGCAATTCTCTACAAGCGGCGTGATGTGGACGAAGCCAAGGCCTACCTGGAGAAGGCGTTGCAACTCAATCCGGCCTCTTCGATGGCGCGCTACGAAGTTGCCATGTGGAAGAGCACGTCAGGGCAGTACGAAGAAGCCGCAAAAGAACTGGAGACGATCGTCAAAGAAGATCCTGACTGGCTGGAGCCGCATGTCGAGCTGGCCAACGTTTACTATCGTCTCCACCGGCCTGCGGACGGCGCCAAAGAGCGCGCGATCGTGGCCAGGCTTAATGCCGAGCAGCAGAGCCATGGACCCCCGAAACCCTAGGTTGCGTCTGGTTGCAGGTTGTCCCAGGTTCTAGTTGGGGTAGGGTTGGTTTGGTTTTACGATCCGAATCTGATGATCGGTGAACTGGAAGTGTCCGCCTGGAAACGGCACCTTCGGCATGTGGCAGGTGGTGCAGTTCGCCTTGGCGACAGGACAGCTCTTAGCCTGGGATGCAGAGGGCGATGCGGCCACCGGCAACGAGGCGTGGCAGGCCAGACACCTGGCGTCGTAGTAGGAGGAATCGCGCACTACTTTCTGGTGCGGATCGTGGCAGGCGACGCAGCTGATGCGAGGATCTGTGCCGTCAAAGCATTTGCTGTTCGCCAGCCGGTATGGCTGGAAGCGAACATTGGTCTCGCCCCGCCATCCCGCCCTGACCACCAGCTCCCAGCTGCGATGGCATTGTCCGCAAAAGTTCGAAATGTCTTCGGAAGAAAGTTTACCCAGTCTTGGCGGAATCGAGCTTGTGTCTCCATGCACGATCGCGGCCAGATGAGCGCCGGCACCGGTGTGGCAGTGTTCGCAGGTCAGTCCGGGCTTGAGTGTACTGAGATGGAGCTTGTGGTCGACAACCGCGTTGCTGGCATGACAACCGAAACAGGCGGCAGAGTCTGTGTCGCTGAACGGGCGTCCAATGGCCTCATCGATGTTCTTTGGAGTCAGGTGCTCATCGCCCACGGTAATGTCGAGGCCATTCACGGAGGGATAATAGCTGACCAGGCTCTCGTACATACGACCGTTGCGCTCCAGAACCCAGGTCTGCGCCTCTGCCCCCATCGACCACAGGATCGGCAGAGAGACGGTCTGAGCGCCATCGCTCACCACGTACTGGCTCTGGCCGTTGCGTGTTTCCACGGAGTAGGAATAACCCCCTTTACGGAAGGAAAGCTGGGGATGGGCATTGAGTGTTTCATTGCCCCCGGGCAAGCGCAACGCGCGGCCCATCTGAGTGTCCGGCTGTGAGAGCGCCTGGGCCGGGTGGCAGCTGGCGCAGGTTATCTTCCCGGACTGGCCCTGCAGGTATACCGATGGATAACACAGCGTCAAGATCGCCAGAACGCTACATAGGCGCATTGGGAGCCGTCCCCGGATTCGACACCGCCAGGCACCAAAGACGTTCCCGCCGGGCATCTTCTTTTCGGCCAAGTTCGGAATACGCCTTGGCCAGCGTCATATGCGCTTCGAGGTTCCCGGGCTCCATCCGCAGCACATCCTCCAGATGCGGCAAGCCGCTGTTCACATCTCCCGTTTCCACCAGGGTTCGCCCGAGCACCAACTGGGCCATGGGGAGTGAGGGAGCTTCCGCAGCTGCCTTTTGGGCATCGGGGAGCGCGGCGGCGAAGTCTCCGCGCAATCCGTAGGCCCATGCCAGCATGGCATGGGCGATGGCGCTTGAGGGGTAAGCCGTAAGTTCCTGCTGGAACTGCTCAATGGCCTGGTCTGGATCGGTCGAAAATAATAAGTAACCGTAGAGGTAGTGAACATTGGGCGCCGCCGGGAAACGGTGGAAGATGTCCAAAAAGGCTTGATGCCCGCCGGCCAGGTCGCCGGTGATGACGCTGATCGCCGCCCGGCCGGTCAGCGAAACCAACTGAGCTTGAGCGGGGTCGATATCTTTCGGAAAAATGGGCATGCGCAAGCCCGACAATCCTACGCCCGCGGTCACATCCTGGTTGATCGCGCCCTGCTTGACAAAGACCGTGTACTTTCCGAGCGCCTCTTCGAATTTGCCCAGCCTGGTAAGCAGCAGCGCCTCGTGGTAAAGAATAATCTGCGTATTGCGCGGCTGGTTTGCCGCACCAAGGGCGATACCGTGCTGCAGGTCCTGAAGCGACTCCGGGTACTGACCTTGCTCGAACTCGCAAAGCCCGCGCAACGCAAGCGCGGGTCCGGCGCGTGGAGTGAGTTCGATGTAGTGGGTGAGCGCTTCCACGGAAGGCGCGTAGGCGTTCACTGCATATTGCAACGATCCCAGGTACCACCAGCCATCCGGCCATTTGGGATTGAGCTGAACTGCCCTCTGATACAAATCGATTGCCCTGGGGATGTCGTTCTGCTCGCGTGCAGCTGCCGCGCTTAGCGCCAATTGGTCAAAGGTTTCGGGGCGATCCTGCCCAACCGCCAGGGCCGGCCCCGGCAGCAGCAAAGCCAGTGCAAGGCCTACTCTCAGTATCGTCCGGAGGAAGCCCGCAGTCCCTTTTTTACCCGCGTGCAGCGCCGGTCCGGCCATATCGGAAAAGTAGCTTCCTGCCATGAAAACAATAGGTATCCGGCAAAGGTAACGATACCACAGCATTTTTTTTATTGACAGCCTGGACCGCTTAGGAGTATTTCTCATCGGCAGCTGAATCGTTTCCGTAAAAGCTCCAGCTTGCGCAATTTTGGGGGACATGTTGCGCCAGTTTGCAACCCGCTTTTGTAGGGGAAAACGTTTCAGCTGACTCGACTGGTTTTCATTTCGACGCAACGGATCAAGCTCGCGAGGGATTGGGATTCTCGCAGCCAGGATCGAACGAATTTTTCTGGAGATGGTCAATGATTGCAAAGCGTTTTGCACTGCCCGCCACGCTCGCCCTCATCCCGGTACTGCTTCTGGCTGTACTCATCACTTCATCAGGTAATGCACAGCAGCTGACGGGTACCTTGAACGGCACGGTATACGATCAGACCGGCGCAGCAGTGTCCGGGGCAAAGGTCGTTCTCAAGAACACGGCCAGCGGAGACGAGCGCACTGCGGTTTCGGAACATGACGGTCACTTCGTGATCACCGCCGTGCAGCCGGCCAGCTACTCCCTTCTCATTTCGGCGGCGGGCTTCACCAGTTGGCAGGAGAACGACATTGTCATGAGCCAGGGTGACGATCGCGCCGTCCCTAATATCCAACTCAAGATTGGCACAAGTATCACCGAGGTCAGCGTGGTTGCCGGAGGGGACGCGATTGTCCCGACAGACACGGCCGAAATCAGCACCACGCTGAATGAGCAAATGATCACTGACTTCCCGCTGCAGGGCCGGGACGCCGGCGAACTGCTCAAAATCGTGCCTGGAATGGCCCTCAACAGCGGAGGAAGTCAGGGATCGAGCTTCAACGACAGGGTCGTAGGCACGAACAACGGGCCGGTTGGGGCCTATTCCTCCAACGGCACTCAGCCCTACAGCACCATGGCCTACATGCTCGACGGCGCCAACCTGGTCGATCCAGGAAATGACGGCACGCAAATCGCGAACATCAACCCAGACATGGTGTCTAACATCAAAGTGCTGGTTTCGAACTACGGCGCGGAATACGCCAAGGGGCCCGTCATTTTCCAGGCGTTAAGCAGGAGCGGTGGCAGCCAGTTCCACGGTGAAGGCTATCTTTATACCCACAATGCCGCGCTCAATTCCGTCGATGCCTTCGCCAAGAGTCAGGGCCTGAACAACGCCGCCCAGAGCTACTACTACGCGGGTGGCAATATCGGCGGCCCGATTATGCTTCCCTTCACAAAGTTCAACCGCGACCGGAAAAAGCTCTTCTTCTGGGGCGGTTATGAATACATGAAACAGCAGCCGGCGGCTGCTCCCCTGAATTTCAACGTACCAAACCAATGCCAGCTGGCCGGAGATTTCAGCAATACAACCTGCAGTGTAGCCGCCGGTGCCATCTCAACCTGGTCGAACTTCTATAGCCAGCTGCAAAACAACGTGCCCGCCGGGGGCACCGCTACCTCAATCCCAACTTCGGCGTTTGACCCAAACATCTCCGGCGTCTTAAAGCTCTATCCAAAATCCAATGAGACGCCGTCTTCGGCGAATGGGTACAACAACTACCTTTACGTAAACACATCGCCGCAGAATCGCTGGGAAGCTACCGGCAAGGTCGATTACGCGATCAGCGACAACGACAAGCTCACTGGCTCGTATGCTTACCAGAAAGAAAGCGATCTCGCGCCCATCTCCATTTGGTGGGCGGCGCCGTGGACGTTGCCGTATCCCACTCCCGCCGCTTCGAACACTGTTGCCTACGTGGTCCTCTCGAACTACACCCATGTCTTCAACCCCACCACGACCAATGAGTTTGTTTTTACCTGGTCCCATTTTGTGAATCCGTACAAGCTGGCCAATCCGTCGGTGGTGGATCGCACCAAAAACGGGTTTAATGTGTCCGGGCTTTTCGGTCACACCACATCTCAGCTTCCGGCCTTTGAAGGTCCGTGGGGGGGCACGCTGGCCAATCTCGGATCGAGCTATAGTTTCTCCCAAGGCTCTTTCGGCGGCCTCAAGCAGGTCCCCGCGTTCTATGACAACTTCACCAAGCTCATTGGCGCACACACCTTAAAAGCCGGCTTTTATTGGGATAGCCAGGAGAACACCCAAAATAACACCTACCCAGACATGGGCATTTACAATTTTGGAGGCAACCAGTACTCGACTAATAACTATGTCGCCGACCTGGAATTAGGGCGCGTCAACAACTACCAGCAGCAAAACTATGCTCCGATAGTAGGCATAAAATGGCACCAATGGTCCATCTATGCCCAAGACTCCATGAAGTTGGGCAAGTCCTTGACCCTCAACCTTGGATTGAGATTCGACCACTTGGGTCAATGGTACGGCACCGACTTCCAGGTGTGGGACCCCGCAACCTATGTGAACGGCGCCAATGCACCCCAGAATACCGGCTTGGCATGGCACGCCAACGACGCCAGCATCCCTGTCTCGGGCTTTCCGTCCACCAAGTTCAAATACGCGCCGCGGGTTGGGCTTGCCTGGGATGTTTTCGGCGAAGGAAAGACCGTTTTCCGCGGCGGTCTTGGCACCTACTACTACCAGGCGAGTACAGAAGTCTCCAGCGCCGCAACTGGTCCGCTGAATTCCTTCCAATTCCAGACCCCGACCGCATTTGAAGGCTACACGTCGATCGCGAATTTCACCCCTCCCTCCACCGTTTCCCAGAATGGCGGAAACGTCGATGCCATGCAAATGGGAGATAGCCGCGTGCCTTTCACCACCAACTGGAATGCAACCGTCGATCAAGCTCTTCCATGGCGTTCTGTCTTAGAAGTCGCTTATGTGGGCAACAGGAGCGCTGACGAGTACATGGACGGAACAAACAGCAATCTCTTCAACATCAACAATGTCCATCCCGGCGGCTTCTTCACACCCGATCCGACCACAAACCAATATGTCTCGCCGGCATCCCCCTCGTGCCCTGGAAACGGCGCCACCGACTGGTCGCTCTATTGCCAGAACAATCCCGGAGCATATAAGGCGAGCTTCAACGCCAACGATTTTCGGCCGATGGACAACTATCAAAACGTCTTTCTGCTCACACATGCGCCGTACTCGAGGTACAACGGAGTGCAGATTTCCTACCAGAAGCAGTCCGGACCGGTCACCTTTATTACCAACTACACTTTCAGCAAAGCCCTGGGTATACGCGACGGAGGCTCCAACAATGGCAGTGGTAATGGCACCGGCGTTGACCCATTCATTCTGGGCAATAACTATGGCCCCCTGGCCTACGACCATACTCATATCCTGAATCTCACCTATAACTGGCAGCTCCCGCGCTTTGTGAATGGAGACACGGCCGGTAGCAAAGTCCTGGGAAGCGCTATCAACAATTGGAAAATCTCCGGCTATACCGCTTTCCAGAGTGGCGTGCCGCTTCAACCGCAAGTCGGGGGCAACTTCAACACAACTTTTGCCAGCGGCCTCACTGTTCCGACGGTCATGCACCCCAATCTGCCGGACAACAGCTATCTGATGCCGAATGGTCTTCACTCCATTTCGGTCAACACCTCGACATGGTTCGGATCCAATGCCTACAACGTGCTCATCCCGGCGCTCTCCTGCAACCCGCTCACCGGACTCACTCTGAAAGGTCAGAGGTTCAACCCAGCCTGCTTCAGCACCCCGGCGTATGGGCAGCAGGGTCCGAATATCATGCCCTACATCCGAGAGCCTAACTACTGGGACAGCGATCTCGGAGTCTACAAGAGCTTCCCGTTCAAAGAGAGCCAGCGGGTTGAGATTCGTGTGTCGGCTACCAACTGGCTCAACCATCCGCTCAGACAGTTCGGGTTGGCCAATAACAGCGACGAATCGCTCAATTTCCAACAACAGTCTGCCGCCACGTGCGGTGGTTGCGTGGACTCGACGGGGAAGGCGCTCCAGGTCACATCGGTTTCGCCAACCAACACCAACACCCTCACCACGGGCGTTCCTGCCTTCAAGACAGGATCGCGTTTTGTCACCCTGGCGGTCAAATACTACTTCTAAAGCTGGCTATTGCACTATCATGAGGGGGCGGCGGCTCACGCCGCCCCCCCATTTTTTTCGCCCACACATGCTTCTTTCAAGGGTAGCTCGATACATATTGCTGGCGGGTCTTCTGCATGGGGTCGCAGCCGGCGTTCCGCTGGATGCGCAAACGCCGAGCTCCCCGATCCGCTTCGAATTGCAGAAAATTCCCTTCCGTCTGGAGAATGATGAGACTGCAGCCAAGAACGCGCCGGAAGCGATGGCCGGAGGGGTGGCGATTTTCGACTACAACGGCGATGGCCGCCCCGACATCTTCTTTACCAATGGCGCGAATATTGCCACCCTTAAAAAGGATTCGCCGAAGTATCGGAACCGGCTCTTCCGGAACGGTGGAAGCGGCGTCTACACCGATGTGACGGATGCCGCGGGTCTGGCGGGCACAGGATACGACATAGGCGTGGCGGCCGGCGACTATGATAACGACGGCCATCCCGACCTGTTCGTCGCCGGCCTATATAAGAACACGCTCTACCACAACAACGGCGACGGTACATTCACTGATGTGACCGCTAAGGCTGGTCTCGACCGCTCCAACGATCCTCAGTACGGACCTCTGTGGGCCGTAGCCGCCGTGTGGATCGACGCCAACAACGATGGATTGCTCGACCTCTTCGTGGTGAATTACATGCAATGGACGTATTCCGACCAGCCGCTTTGCTCCTATCGCGGCGTAGCGGATTACTGCCATCCGCGCTACTACAAACCCACGCCCGACCAGCTCTTCATCAATCATGGCGACGGCACATTCCGAGATGAATCTGCGTCATGGGGGATACGGGATCATCCCGGCAAGGGGATGGGGGCCGGAATGGCGGACTATGATCTGGATGGCCGTCAAGACCTCTTCGTCACCAATGACGCGGGATATGAGTTCCTCTTTCATAACCTGGGGAACAAGTTCGAGGAAGTCGCTTTCGATGCCGGAGTGGCGCTTACCGAGGACGGAACCATGATTTCGGGAATGGGGCTGGACTTCCGCGACTTCAACAACGACGGCTATCCCGACATAGCCTATGTTGCCCTGAACAATCAGACCTTCCCTCTCTACGAAAACACCGGCAAGGGAGAGTTTCGCGAAGTCACCACCCCCAGCGGGATGAGAGCGGCAAGCATGCGGATGGCCGGCTATGGCGCCGGCTTCTACGACTTCGACAACGATGGATGGAAGGACCTGTTCGTGACCCGCGGTCACGTCGAGTCGATGCCTTTACCCGGGGCGGAGATTGACGAGTACAACACCGTCTTCCGCAACCCCGGCAAGAGCGGCAAATGGATCGCGCTCACCGGCGAGGCAGGGTTGACGGCCGCGCCCGGGGCACGCCATCGCGGCTGCGCCTTCGGCGACCTGGATGGAGACGGCCGGATTGACGTAGTTGCGACCGGGCTGAGCGCGGATGCGGAAATCTGGATGAATCGAAGCGAGAAGTCAGGTCATTGGCTGGACATTGCCCTGCGGGGAACGAAAAGCAACCGCGATGGTATCGGCGCGCGGATCAAAGTTGTGACCAAAAGCGGCACGCAGTACAACCACATGACCACCAGCGTGGGATACGCTTCTTCCAGCGATGGCCCAGTGCACTTCGGGCTCGGCCCCGATACCCGGGCCGAATCGATCGAGATCCGCTGGCCTTCAGGAGGAGTGCAAACCTTTCAGAATGTCGACGCCGGCCAGATTCTCAAAGTTGTCGAACCAGCTACGTGATCAGGTCAAAAAACAACTTGGGCTCAAATAGGAGGGCATCATGCGATACCCAATTGACGTAAAGCCGGATGGAAAGTTCTTCCTCGTAACCTTCCCGGATATCCCCGAAGCTATTACCCAGGGGAAAAGCCTGAAGGAGGCCAAAGAGGCGGCAGCCAACGCCCTCGAAACCGCACTGGATTTCTATTTCGAGAACTCCCGGGTTGTCCCAAAGCCATCACGCATAAAGCGTGGTCAGGATTTCGTCGACCTCCCAGCCAGCGTTTCGGCGAAGGTGCTGCTGCTGAATGAAATGATCCGGCAGCGGGTTCGTCCTGCCGAGCTGGCGCGCAGGATGCAGACAAGCCCGCAAGAGGTGAACCGGCTGACGAACATTCATCACACTTCGAGGATCGATGGAATCGCCGGGGCGATGAAGGCCCTCGGCAAGACGCTGGAGATTCGCGCGGTTTAGGCTGAAGGCTGCGCGAAGGGCACCATCCCACGCCGGTCAAACGTTTGTAGCGATGTCCGAAGCCATCCTCGGTTCTTTCCCCAACGACAAAACTGCGCTAGCGGACAGCCTTCGCGGCTGACCGCTTGCTGGCGGTATTTTTGCGAATACTCTTACGCAGGCGCTCGTCGGCCTCTGACTGCCGGGCCTGCAAGAGCAGGGCGCGCGCGTCGATGAGGTGATCGCGCATGTGGCGCTCGGCTTCTGCCCCGTCACGCCGCTGGATCGCTTCGAAGATCGCCTGGTGAAAGGCGAGCGTGTGATCCCGGTCCACAAGCTGCGACGTCAACATCATCATGTTCATCATGGACCGATGAATCACCTGGAACAGACGGCCGCAGAGCCGATTGCCGGAGCCCTGCAAAATGGTTCGGTGAAAGAGCAGATCGGCCTCGATAATTCTGAACTGGTCAGTCCCCGCAGCCTCGATCTCCGCAATGGTTTGCCGCAACACCAGGATTTGCTCGCGAGAGGCCTGCTCGGCCGCCTTAGCAGCAAGCGCCGGTTCGACCATCAACCGGGTTTCGACCAGTTCCTGCGACGATGTCTCGTCCAGAAGGAAAAGGAACTCCATCGGTTCAGCGAGAACCGACGAGGCATCTCCGTTCAGGTAGGTGCCGTCACCCACGCGCTGCGAGACAACCCCCATCATATTGAGGATCTTCATGACTGGACGCAGAGAAGTCCGGCTGACCCCGAAGTGCACCGACAGCTCGCGCTCGGAAGGGAGCTTATAGCCGGGCGTAAGTGTTCCCTCACTGATGAGCTGTTTGAAGCGCAGGATCAACCAGTCTGTGAGATCGCCCTTGTCGGGACCGGGTGACGAGTTGGCGTCCATGGATGGGTGCTCCCTGGTCAGAAATTGTATTTGAGCGCGAACTGAATGTCGCGCGAGGGGACCGAAGTGGAGGTGACGGCGCAACAGGATGTTGAAGTGATGGTCGAACCTGGCGCGTTAAAGCTGTTGGTGTTTGGGAGGTTAAAAAACTCTGCACGGAAGGAAAGAACGGACTCTCCCGGCAGGGAGAAGTTCTTGAATACCGACGCATCATACTGACGGTACAGATCCGAGTTCAGGGTGTTCGCACGCACCTGCCCGTAGCTGTACTGCGGTGCGGCGACATATCTTGTTGGGTCGAACCACTTCCTCAGCGACTTTTGAAATGCCGGGGACCCTCCGGCGGGGTTGAGATTGGGCCGTTGGTTCGCGACCCCCGTGTTGGCTACGTCGGAACCCACGATCGGAGTATAAGGAAGCCCGCTTCGGAGCACGATGATGGTCTGCAACTGCCAACCGCCCAGCGCCGCGTCCACCGCTGGATGGCTGTTACTCAGGTACTTTCTTCCCCGTCCGAACGGCAACTGATAAGTGCCGCTCATGGCCAGATTCTGCGGTGTGTTGTACGGGGAGTAGGTCCTCTCGTAACCGGAATTTCCGCCAAGCGAAGGTGATTGGTTAGACTGCAGGAACTTTGACCAGGTATAAGCGACCAGTCCGGTCAACCCATTCCCCGCGCGATGTTCAATCTTCGACTGCAGTGACTGATAGGTGTCGCCCAGATCCTGCGACTGGAAGGTAATCGTTCCCCAGGGCTGGTAGGGACGCCGCCCCTGGACCGCACCCGCAGCCGGCGTTGGGTCGTTGAAATCGTCGGTGCTCTGCAGATCGAGTCCGTGATTTCCCACATAGTAGACTTCGAAAACAGTCTTTGGTGAAAGCTGCTGCTGGACGCCAAAGCTGTAGTGCTCGTTACTTCCCAGCAGAATGTGTGTCAGCGTCGGCGAGAGGACGGGATGCGAGGTAGACGACCCGAGCTGCGATCCCAGAAAAAAATTGGCCAGAGTACGATTAGGAACAACTCCCGCCGTCTGATTGATCGACTCTGACAGCAGATACGGCAGCATGTTGTGGTTCACGCGGCCACCGCTTCCTTCCGGCTCGTAAAAGATACCGAATCCGCCGCGAATGACCGTTGCCTCGCCAATAGGACGCCATGAAAATCCAATCCGCGGCCCGAACTGCTTCCTGTCTGTATAGGAGACGGAATAGGGCAGCTTGGCCTGACTGGTGGTTTGAATGTATTGGCCGAAGTACTGGTAAGCAATGGGTGCGACCAGCTGACTGGAGAGGTCTACCTGGCCGGTGCTGCTCTCAATGATGATTGGCTTGGCCTGAGTTGGATCGAAGGTTCCAAGCTGTCCCTTGTATCCGTTCAGCCAGGGTGAATATTCATACCGTAAACCAACGTTCAGCGTAAGCCTTTCGCTTACCCGGATGTCGTCCTGAGCGAAGTATTGCTGATACCAACGCTGTCCGCCAAAATTTTCGGCGGGATATGCCCGTGCCACCGAGGCCGGATACCCCAGCAGGAAATCGGCAAAGGCATCGCCACCCAACGGATCGGCTGCCGTATTTGCCGGATTCTGGGTCTCTGCTCCGGTGAAACTGAAGGACCCGGCGTAATTGCCGCTGTCGTAGCCCAACCATTGGTAGTACCGGACCAGAACGCCAAACTTCAACGACTGGCGGCCCTTCAAAATCGTGAAATTGTCAGTAGGCTCAAAGGCAACCCGGTCTTGTGATTTCGGGCGCTGGTCAAACTGTGACCCTTGCAGGGAGTTATAGCCGCTCAAAGCAAAGTCAGGAAAAGACCCTCCCGTATTCGGCCGTAAGAGTTGAGAAAACCCTGTTATCCCATTGACTGTGTTGAAGTCTGGCCCTTCAAGAAACGCACTCAGCCTAACGCGGCTGGGGAGGTAGTGAAAGCGGAAATCCTGCACTTTGTTGGCCCCAATATTGGTAATCAGGCCGACTGCGATGTCCTGACCGTTGGAGGTTAAAGAAGCGGTCTTGAGCAAGGGCGCGAAATTGGGGTCCGTCTCACGATTGTTGATATAGGTCCAACGGCCAAAAAGACGATTCGATGCATTGATTTGGTGGTCGATACGGATGGTGAATTGGTCCCAATCGATGGCCTGCGTGGGAACCCCCTCAAAATTGTTCGCGCCCGTATTCGCCGGCGGATAGTAAGCGAGCACCGCCAGCGCCTGAGGCGAAAGCCGCGCGGGGCAGATCATATTAAGCACTCCATTGCAACTGAACTGATTGCGCTTCGTCACTTTTCCGGCGGTTGTGGTGGTGAGCGGATCGTAGATCGGGTGCAACCCGGCGGCGCTAAAATCGCCATTCCGTTGGGAGTTGGTGGGCACAGTGCCGCTTTCGACCAGTCCTTGCCGCAACCGCTGCGCTTCATAGTCGACCAGGAAGAACGTTTTGTCCCGGCCGTTATACAAATGCGGGATCAAGAACGGGCCTCCCATGTCGCCTCCGAACTGGTTGCGCTTGAGAATCGCGCGCGTTAATGAGAAATAGTTGCGCGCATCCAGCTTGTCGTTGCGGATGAATTCAAATATCCCACCGTGAAACTTGTTGGTGCCCGACTTGGTGGTTGCATTGAAGAAAGCCCCACCCCGGTTGAATTCGGCGGAGTAAGGACTTTGCTGCACGCTGAACTCCTGCAGCGCATCGATGGAAGTCTGGATAAACGTTCCCCCCTGATGCTGTTCGCTGACATCTACGCCATCCAGCAGGAATGAGACTGCGCTGCCGCGAATGCCGCTGATGGTGTTGCCGTTCACAATCTCCGGGCGAATGGCCAGGGAGTTTCCCGTGGCCGGCAGCAGAGCCGCCCCCGGGGTTAACTCCGCCAGGCGGTAGAAACCGCGGCCATTCAGTGGCAGATCGGTGAGTTGTTGATTGGAGATCACCTGCCCCACCGTTGCAGAATCCGTGTTCAGCAGCGGGAGCGCCGTGTTCACCTCGATCGTGACGTTGGTTGCCCCAACATGCAATCGGATGTCTTCGCGAACCACCTGACCCACCTGCACTTCGATATTCGAACTCATCGTGGTTTCGAAACCCTTCGCCGTAACGCTGAGGGAGTAGACTCCCGCTTCCACCGGCGTAATGACGAAATTCCCAACCCCATCGGTCAGGGCCGTCTGAACAATGTTGGTGCCTGTGTTGGCCACCGTCACCGCGGCACCGGGCACGCCCGCATCTTGTGAATCGACAATGCGGCCGACGAAGCGGCCCTGCTCTACCTGGGCGTTGGCGTAAGCCGTGAGTAGAAACGCGGCTACTATTGTGCCCAGGCTCAGTGCTTGAGCTACACCTCTGGTGGTCATGGCGTCCCTCCAAATCCAACTCTTGCTGTGCTTTTCTCTTGGTTTCTTGAAGCGGGCGAATGGTAGTACCGTTAAACCACTTCAGTCAACTCAAATCTTTTTGAGCCCTCCCTGAACGCTTATCTTGCCTTTATTGGTCGTGGACGGACCTTGTTTTATTGGTACTACCATCGAGGATGGCTACGTGCTCGCTCCGCCCCTGATCGGGCTCATCGTTTGGGCATTCCGGAACGTGATGGAAAGAAAGCGCGTCGTGCCACACCCGCTCAGAAACGGGACCTTAGCTCGATGAGCGCATTGCTCTCGAGCATTGACAGCGAACGGAAGAACACGGTGGGGTGTTGAACGGAAAAGGACGGGTGTCACTCACAGCGCAAGGCGGTCATGGGATCGACTGCGGCCGCTCGGCGCGCAGGGATATATGCCGCAGCCAGGCCCACCCCGCACAGGGCCAACGCGGCAAGCGCAAAAGCCACGGGATCGCTGGGTTTTATTCCGAAGAGCATGCTTGCAATCAGGCGTGTGACGCTGAACGTGATGGGCAGGCCGACCCCGATCCCGAGTAGGGTGAGCATCAGGGTCTCGCGAAGGATGGATGAGAGGACTTGCCTCTTGCCCGCGCCCAGAGCCATGCGTATTCCAATTTCATGAGTCCGTTGCGTGACCAGGAATGAAATTACGCCATAAAGGCCGACGGCAGTCAGCAGCGCGGCCAGAATCCCGAGGAAACCCGAGAGAGCAGCCATCAGTCTTTCGGAGAGGAGGGAATCCCGGATTTGTGTTTTGAAGACTCGAAAATCCACGCTGATCTGCGGACTCTTTCCGGCAATCGCGAGCTTGATCCTGGATGTCAGGATGGGCAGGGGCAGCGCGGAATGAAGCATGACCTGTTCGAACGGGTTGGGATCCTGGTCCTGGGAGCTGGCAAGATAAACGATGGGCACGAATTGCTCGCGGAGATCTCTGTATTTGGAGTTCTTCACCAAACCCACAATCTCGAATACGGTTTCAGGCTCGTGCGGCGCGGCCTCGCGGCGAATGCGCAGTCCGACAGGGTTCGCTCCCTTTCCTAAACGCCGCGCAAACTCCTGGTTGACCATCGCGACCATAGGCGAGTTGGGCGTGTCATGCTGGTCGAAGTCCCGCCCGGCTAAAATCGGCGTGCCGAGAGTTTTGAAATAGCCGTTGCCGGTCCAGTTGAAATTTGGGTCGAATCCAGATTGGCGATCTTCGCCTTCGGCCCAGACACGGTTGGATGTGCTTGAACCGCTCAGAGGAACAATGCCAACCTGCGATGCAGCCTCCACACCCGGGACGTCGTGAAGCCGGTCAACGATCTCCTTCTTCACCGCCAGGCGGCGTGCAACCGGTATGTCCAGCTGGGACAGATCGAGCGACGTGATCAGGATGTTGTCCTCGCGAAAACCCGCGTCCACGGTGAGCAAGTTTGCCAGGGTTCGCGCAAAAAGCACCGCGCCAGTTACCAAAACCAGCGACAGGGCAACTTGAGTGATCACTAGCCCCCGGCGCAGTCGATTGCTTTCGCGCATACCGCCCGCCCTGGGCGAGCCGCTTTTCATCGCCTCGCTCGGCGCCAGGCGGGTGGCTCGAAATGCCGGGATCAATCCGAAAAGCAATGCCGTGAAGGTGGCCAGCATGGCCGTAAATCCCAGCACACGCCAGTCGGGATGCAGGTCCACAAACAGCGAATCGCCCTGCGTGCTCAGCAAAGCTATCAGAGATTTGCCCAGGGCCCCCGCAAGCAACAGGCCCGATGCCGCCCCGAGCAGAAGTAGTGGGAAGCTCTCCCACAGGAGCTGGCAGATTAAACGGCCTTTTGTTGCCCCCAGCGACAGGCGCACGGCAAACTCCCGCACGCGTGCGCTGCCACGCGCGAGCATCAGGTTGGCAAGGTTCGCGCAGGCGATCAAGAGCACAAAGCCGGCAAGACCCAGCAGCATCCAAAGGGGAGACTCGTATTTATCACGCAACCAGGAGACACCGCCCGGCGCTGGATCGGCCACCAGCCTGAAGTGAAGGTAGTCGCGGAGATTCTCAGCGGGATAGTCTTTGCGCAGGCTGGCTGCAAAGGCGGCGGGCGAAAGAGATTCGAGGCCGGCATTCGCCATGGATAAGGAACCGCCAGGCTGCAGACGGCCCATTACGGTCAGCCACCAGTCGGTGCTTGAGTCAAGCCAGTTCCCTTCTGTCCAATATGCGGATTGCGAGCAGATGGGAGCGGCAACGTCAAAAGAGTGGCCGACCTCGGGACCAGTAAAACCGTTAGGCGTTACTCCAAGAATCGGAACCGCATGCCCGCCCACGGTGAGCGTGCTGCCTATGGCCTGAGGGTTACCCCCGAGTTGGCTCTGCCAGAATGTGTAACTCACGACCACGCCTGAGGCGCCACACCCGGGCCGGTCATCGGAGGAAGTGAACAATCTCCCCAGCGCCGGCCGCACCCCAAGTACATTGAAGAAGTCTCCACTCACCCACAAACCTTGCACCAACCGCTGGTGGTCTCCCACTGTGATGCCCAGGTTGGTGGGACTCCATGCAAGCACTTGTGAAAAGACGTGCTGATGGTCGCGCACAAATTCCCAAAGAGGATTGGTCAGTGCCGGATAGGCCGTGTCCTGGTGGCCTCTCCAGCCTTGCAGGTCAGCAAGGTGCACGAGCGTGAGTTCGCCGGGATTCCTCACCGGCAGACTTCGCAGGCGGACAGCATCGAGCAACTGGAAGATGGCTGTATTGGCGCCGATGCCCAGCGCAAGCGTCAGCACGGCGACGGCGGTGAAGCCTGGGCTGCGCAAGAGCATACGGACTCCGTAGCAGAGATCGCGCCAGAAAATTTCGACCTTGGTTTCCCATGCTGCGGAGCGAATGTGGTGCTTGACCGCATTTGCGCTGCCCATCTCGACGCGCGCGGCGCGAATGGCCTGATCGGGGGTCATCCCGCGGTGCAGCTTGTCCGCAGTGGATGCGTCCACGAAACCTCTCAGTTCTTCATCCATCTCGCTTTCGATGGCAGCTTTGCGAAAGAGGGATCGCAACCCGTAAATCAAGTTAGAAAGCAGGCGCATCTCAAATTCCTCAGGTGGGTTTTTTTCAGGCTTCCATGATCCGGGCAATGGCAGAGACCTGGCGGTTCCAAGTCGCAGCTTCCTGGGAGAGCGCTTTACGACCACGCGCCGTCAGCGCATAGTACTTGGCGCGGCGGTTGTTCTCACTCGCACGCCACTCGCTCTTCACGTTTCCGGCACGTTCCATGCGGGCCAGCGCAGGCAGCAGCGATCCTGGGTTGACGCGAAAAACACCCTGGCTCACCTGTTCGATGCGCGTTGCGACGCCGTATCCATGTATGGGCTCTAACGCCAGCGTCTTTAGAATCAGCATCTCCAGCGTGCCCTGCACCACATCTCTTTGACCCACGGTCCACTCCTCTTGATAGTCGAGAGGTTAAACGTTGACTACTCGACCGTCAAGAGGAGAATGAGGATTGGCAAGGGCCCGTTGTGATGGGATCAACGGGCGGCTGTGAATTAAGCTTGACTTGGGCGGCCGGCCACAAGCGAAAGCGGGTTGGGCCGGGCTTGTTCGGAGAGGATGGTTCCTCCGGGTCGCTTCCCAGGAAGGATTTGAGAGAGCCGCAGCGCGCACTGCAGATCCCTCCACTGCGCTACGCTCCGGTCGGGATGACAAGGGGAGAGGGGTGGCTCAGGTTGGAGTGGTTGCGGGATGGGGAGAACCGAAGGTCCCTCCACTGCGCTACGCCCCGGTCGGGATGACAAGGGGAGTGGGGTGGCTCAGGTTGGAATCGTTGCTCGATGGGGAGAACCGCAGGTCCCTCCACTGCGCTTCGCTCCGGTCGGGATGACAATTCTGTTGCGGGATCAACTACTGTTCCGTCGCATCTATTCCGGCTTCTACAGAATTGTCATCCCG